>Ga0190275_10000010_pt1 | contig 321683 bp, 312 predicted proteins | sample Popmic550T_FD_133745 | JGI IMG/M metagenome (GOLD analysis project Ga0190275, IMG submission 133745) | Populus adjacent soil microbial communities from riparian zone of Yellowstone River, Montana, USA - 550 T | ecosystem: Environmental > Terrestrial > Soil > Riparian zone > Trees stand...
GCGGCCTCATCGGTACCGAAGGTGACCGACCGCTCCACCTCGTCCTCCGACGCAGGGTCCGGCGCCTCGGGGATCGGCTCGGCCGCCGTCACCGGCACCACACCCGCCACCGCCGCATCGAAGTCATACCGACACGTCGCCCTGGTGATCTGCGCCACCGTCGCGCTCTCGGCCAGCTCGCACACCGACGCCTCGAACGGCGCCGGCGTGAACCGCGCCACCTTCGCCGCCTGATCCAACGACAACCGGCCCTCCGAGAACGCACCCATGGTCACCGGCAGCTCCGCCGCACGTCGGGCCAGCCCCACGATCCGCTGCGCCGTCGACCGCTCCAACCCCGCCCGCCACATCAACCACTGCACCGGCGTGTGCACACCATCGCCCTGCCACAGACCACCCCCCAACGCCTCCGCCACCAACGCAACGAGCTGCGCATCCGCGGCGTTGCGCACCCCCGCCACCCGCGCCACCTCACGCTCCAACCGCTCGACCGCGTCACCCGCCACCGACGGACCACACGAACCCGCCCGCTCAGATGCCCCTGCGACCACTTCGATCATGGGAACAAGTGTACGCCCAGGGTACGACAGCCCGCCGTCAGCGGGATCCCGACGGCAAGCCGCGATTGGCCCCGGCAGGCCCGGAGGCGAGGCGGCCAGTCAGCTCAGCAGGGAGGTCAACCACAGCGGCGCGCTCATCGCCGAGCCACGCGCCCACCAACGGCCGCTCTCACGGCAACACTCACCGCCCAGGACCACACCCGCCGCCGACGGGCGTCCCTTCACGACAACGCCCCACCGCCCGAACCACCGACAGGCCACTCCCCTATGGCAGTGCGCTCACCGCCCGGGACGCTCGCCACCGACGGGCGGCTTCTCCACGGCGGCGGTCTTGCCGGCGGGGCGTTGGTCGGTGGGGGCCGGAGCGTCGGCCGTCGGTGCCGACACGACCACCAGGTAGACGGTGCGGACGGCGAGGGCCTGGCGGACCTGGCCCACGACCTCGTCGAAGAAGTCCTGGCGGTAGGCCGAGTCGGTCACCATCGACACGGTGAAGGAGAAGCCGGCCACGAAGGCCACGAACCCGGCCACGTGCAGCAGGGCCGCGGTGACCTCCACCCGGTGGCCGAACAGGGTGGCCTGCGCCACGACGTCGTTGGGGATGTCGCCCAGCCAGGCGTCGATCACCTCGGGCCGGATGGCCACGACCCCGAAGGCGGTGAAGAAGGCGAAGACGGCCAGCGACACCAGCACCACCTGGACGGCCTGGGCGAACAGCAGCACCAGGTAGACGTTGACCCGCTGCCGGAGGGTGAAGCCGGCCGTGCCCGGCGACCGGGCCTCCGACGGCACCCGGTCGACGCAGTCCTCCACCGGCGTGCCGGCGCACGCCGCGACCAGCCCCCCGGCCCCCAGCTCGTCGTCCAGGCGGGCCACCTCACCGGGCAGCCGGGTGAGCAGGAACAGGAGCCCCACGACCACGAACATGGCCCCGGTGAGGGCGAACAGCGACCCGGGCAGGGCGGCGGCCACCTGCCACGCCTCGGTGTTGACGAAGACCAGGATGGTGAGGGCCAGGAGCAGGGGCAGGGCCCGGCCCACCAGGGCGGCCACGCTGCCCACCGCCCCCACGGCCCGGCCCAGCGCCCACCGGGTCATGGGCACCAGGCCGTAGCTGGTCACCACGTACACCAGCACCAGCAGGCCCAGGTTGGCCGCCGCGGTGAGGGCGGCCGACCCCGGCTCACCGAAGGCCAGCGACACCAGCGCCGGCAGCACCACGAACAGGCCCAGCTCGACCGGCCCCACGGTGTCGGGGCGCTGGAGGGGCGCCCGCTCCCGCACCAGGTTCACGACCACGAACGACCCCACCAGCAACGTCGCCCCACCCACCAGGGCCAGGGCGTTCTGCCACCACCGCCACTCCAGGCGCACGGCGTTGACCACCTCGACCAGGGCGATCAGGGTCAGGACCCCGACGCTGCGGGTGAACACGTCCTCGCGGGCCCGGTAACCCTCGATCAGGTGGGGCAGGCCCCGACGCAGCAGCCACCGCTCGGTGGCCCGCCGCACCGCGACGTCGTCGCCCCCCGGACCGGACACGGCCGGAGTCTCCCACGTCCCCCCAGGCCGAACGGGGGAACAGGCGAACAGGCGGAGGGGGTCGCACGGCGGGGCAGGCGGAGCCGCTCGAGCCCGGGGCGGGCCGCGACCACCACCTGAACCCGCGGCGGTGGTCGTCCTCGGGCCGGAGAGGCCCCTCCGGTACGGTGTCCCGGCCGCACCCGGCGGCCCGTGACACGTCCAGGGGGACACATGGCCAGCTCCGCCCCGCGCGCCCGACCGGCGGGCCGTCCCCGACGGGCCGGTCGATCCGCCCTCGCCCTCCTGGCCGTGCTGGCCCTCCTGGCCGGAGCGTGCAGCAGCGACGACGGCGGGGACGGCGACGACGCCAAGCCGGGCTCCACCCGGCCCAAGATCGACCCGTCGGAGGAGACCACGGCGGCCGCTTTCGAGGCCACCCCCGGCGTGGAGACCCTCACCGTCACCGGGGCCGAGCCCGGCCACGACCTGACCCTGGTCAACACCGAGGACGAGAAGCTGCTCACCCTCACCACCGACGAGGCCGGCCAGGCCCACTTCGCCTACGTGCCCGACGAGTACCTCACCTTCCAGACCGGCGAGGGCGGCACCCTGCCCAGCGCCGCGGGGCAGCAGCTCCGCCCCGGCGCCTACACGGTGCGGGACGAGAGCGCGGAGCCGGTGGCCGTCACCGACGAGGTCACGGTCCTGGCCCGCGACGACCACCCCGAGGAGAGCGCCTACGACCAGGAGGTCGGCGAGGGCTTCGGCTACGTCACCACCCGCGACGGGGTGGAGCTCAGCGTCAACGTCCGCCTCCCCGGCCCCATCGAGGACGGCCCCTACCCCACCGTCGTCGAGTACTCGGGCTACGGCCCGTCCAACCCCGACGCCGAGGAGCCGGGGTCGATGATCGCCCGCCTGCTCGGGTACGCCACCGTCGGCGTCAACATGCGGGGCACCGGGTGCTCGGGCGGCGTGTTCGACGTGTTCAACCCGGCCCAGCAGGCCGACGGCTACGACATGGTCGAGACCATCGCCCGCCAGCCCTGGGTGCTGCACAACAAGGTGGGCATGGTCGGCCTGTCCTACTCCGGCATCACCCAGCTCTACGTGGCCGCCACCCGGCCCCCGAGCCTGGCCGCCATCACCCCCCTGTCGGTCATCGGCGACGCCTGGCAGATGTCCTGGCCCGGGGGCATCAACAACAACGGCTTCACCGAGCAGTGGCTGGCCGAGCGCAACCGCCAGTCCGAGGGCGGGGGCACCGACTGGGTGACCAAGCGGGTCGAGGAGGAGGGCGACGAGGCCTGCGAGGCCAACCTGGCCATCCGGGACCAGAACCCCGACTTCGGCGAGTTCACCCGGGCCCTGGAGAACCGCCCCCCCGACGCGGACAGCCGCGACCTCTACCAGCTGGTGAGCGACATCGAGGTCCCCGTGTACCTCACCGGGGCCTGGCAGGACGAGCAGACCGGCCCGCTGTTCGCCGACATGCTCGACAACTTCACCGGCACCGAGCAGGAGCGCTTCAACCTGTTCAACGGGCGCCACCCCGACGGCTACACCCCCCTGGTCCTCTACCGGTGGTACGAGTTCCTGGAGCTGTACGTCCACCAGCAGGTCCCGCGCCTGGACGACGGCCTGCGGGCCGGGGGTGCCGTCCTGTTCGAGGACATCTTCGGCGTCCCCGGCCTCACCTTCGAGGAGGACCGGTTCCCCGAGTTCGCCGACGACGACCTGGAGGGCGTCCTGGCCGCCTACGAGGCCGAGCCCAAGGTGCGGGTGCTGTTCGAGAACGGGGCCGGGGGCGACGTGCCCGGCTCCCCGGCGGCCCGCTTCGAGGCCACCTTCGAGGAGTGGCCGCCGCCGGCCGTCACCCCGGTCACCTGGTACCTCGGCCCCGACGGCACCCTGGTCGACGAGGCCCCGGGCCAGGAGGGGGCCGACACCTTCACCAACGACCCCGAGGCCGGCCAGCTCACCTTCTTCAACGAGGAGGCCGAGGACCCCGAGGAGGGCGAGGAGGTGGAGGGCGGCTACGACCTGCTCGCCCCCACCTGGGACTTCGACTGGGAGCAGCCCGGCGAGGGCACGTCCCTCAGCTACGTCACCGAGCCCTTCGAGGACGACACGGTGCTGGCCGGGACCGGCTACGCCGACCTGTGGGTCCAGGCCGACTCGACCGACGCCGACGTCCAGGTGACCATCACCGCGGTCCAGGCCGACGGCACCGAGTTCCTGGTGCAGTCGGGCCAGCTCCGCCTGTCGCACCGGGCCCTGGAGGGTGAGATCGGCGACGACCTGGAGGTCCACCACGCCTGGGACGCGGAGAGCCGCCAGCCGTTGGAGCCCGGGGAGTGGGTGCAGGCCCAGGTCGGCATCCCGTCCTTCGCCCAGGCCTTCCGGGCCGGCACCCGCCTGCGGGTGGTCGTCTCCTCGCCCGGCCGCGACCGGGGCACCTGGAAGTTCGCCACCATCGGCGAGGAGGGCGACGAGCGCCAAGTGGGCCTGGGCGGCGAGCGGGCCTCGTCGCTGGTGCTGTCCATGGTCGAGGGCATCGAGGTCCCCGCCGGCGACCCGGAGTGCCCCAGCCTGCGAGGCCAGGCCTGTCGCCCCTACGAGGCCCTGGCCAACGGGGACTGACCCGTCCGTCAGTCGTAGGTGCCCTCGCGGTGCCACCGGCCGTGCTCCAGGGCCAGCAGGTGGGCGGTGCCGTCGGCCAGCACCACCTGGACCCGGGCCCGGCGGCGGGCCCGGTCCGGGTCCCACCAGCGCTCCTCCGCCGGCCACGGCCCGGCCCAACCCACCACCGGCTCCCGGCCCAGGTGGGCGGGGGGGGCGCTGACCTGGCCCCGGCCGTCGACCCCCACCGGGGCGCCGTCGGCGGCCCGCAGGTCGACCTCCGGCGGCTCGGCGAACACCAGGGCCGGTGACGGGGGCGGCAGCCGGCCCGGCCACGGGCCCTCGGCCCCGGGCCCGGCCGGGGGCCGGTCGCCGACCAGGTCGACCAGGCCGGCCGGCACCGCCTCCACCCGATCGCCCGGGCCCCGGCCCCCGCCCAGGGTGGGCACGGCCACGGCGTCGGCCCCGAGCAGGGCCGCCACCCGGGCCAGGGCCCGGGCCGCCCCCTCGTCCAGGCGGGTCTCGCCCCCCCAGAAGCCCAGCTGGCGACCCCGGGCCGCGGTGACCTCCTCGGGGTCCAGCAGCAGGCGGGTGATCCCGGCGGTGGGCCGGTCGACCGACGGGCCGTTGAGCCAGCCGTCGAGCTGCCAGCGGGCCCGGTCGGCCACCGCGGCCGCCGACAGGCCCCCCTCGTGGCGCCACGACCGGCGGCGCACCTCGCCGTGCTCGGTCTCGACCTCGATGCCCAGGCGCAGGCACACCAACCCGTCGGCGGCCAACCGCTGGTGCAGGTCCGAGGCCAGGCCCACGGCCCGGAAAGCCAGCGTGTCGACCCGCTCGACCGGCGGGTCGAGCTCGGTGCCCACCGCCCGCTCCGGGGCCGGGCGCCGGGCCGCCAGGGGCCGGGGGTCGAGGCCCCGGGCCAGGCGGTGCAGCAGGGCGCCGTCGGGCCCGAACCGGGCCAGCACGTCGCCGGCCGGCACCCCGGCCAGAGCCCCCAGGGTGCGCAGCCCCAGGCGGCCCAGCACGTCGGCCGCGGCATCGGCCTCGGGCGTGTCCAGGTGGGCGGCGGCCTCGGTCACCGGCCAGTGGGCCAGCAGGGGCAGGGAGGCCCCCGGGGCCACCACCCGGACGGGGCTCTGGCCCGGACCCGGGTCGTCGGGCCGGTCGACGACGTCGCCCGGGCCGAGGGCCCGCTCGGGCGGGCCGGGCCGGCTGGCCAGGGTGGCGGCGAAGGTGCCGTCGGCCACCCCTACCCGCACCGGGGCCGGGCGGGGCAGCAGGGGGGCCAGCAGCTCGACCACCTGCTCCCCCAGGGCCTCGTCGCCCCCGTGGTAGCGGGACGGGCCCCGGGTGGCCAGGGCCACCGTCCCGGGCCGGGTGACCTCGACGGCGGGGGTGAGAGCGGCCAGGGCCCCCACCAGCGGCTCGAAGGCCCGGGCGTCGCGGTCGGGGTCGGTCGCCACCACCACCGCCTCCGGGCACCGGCGCTGGGCCTCGCGCCGGCGCAGGCCCACGGTCACGCCCACCGACCGGGCCGCCGGGGAGGCCGCCAGCACCCGGTTGGCCCGGACCACCAGCACCGGCTCGGACCGGTCGTACCCGGCGGCCAGCACCGACCAGTCGGGCACCCGGGCCACCAACACCCGGTCGGGCCGGTCGCGGTCGGGCCGGCCACGGTCGAGGTCGCGGGCCACGCCCCTACCCCGCCTCGGCCCAGCCGGCCGGAGCCGGGCCCCGGGCGACGGCGGGAGCGGGCGCCGGAGCCGGGGCTGAAGCCGGGGCCGGCACCGTGGGGGCGGATCCCACTGGGACGGGCACGACGGGGGCGGGGGCGCCGTCGGCCCCCGGCAGCCACAGCTCCACCCGCGTGGGCCGGGCCGCCCGGCGTCGACCGCTGGCCTCCACCACCAGGCGGCGGGCCCGCAGGCGGCCGGCCCCGTCGAGGCGCTCGGCGGCCACTGCGCCCTTCCAGTCGGGGGCCAGGGCCCGGAGGGTGACGTCGGGCGCCTCGGGCCAGGTCCCCGGGCCGGGCAGGCGGACGAGGACCCCGCCCCGGGTGCGGAGGTGGGCGGCCAGGCGCCTGGTGTCGGCCACCCGCACCCGGGCCGGCGGGCGCGCCAGCACCAGCTCGACCGTCTCGGCCACCGCCGCCACCACCGTGCCCCACCGCTCGGGCGGCGGGGTGGCCACCAGCACCGTGCGCTCCAGGGCCAGCCCGGCCTCGGCCGCCGCCGCCACGCCCAGGTCACCGACCCCCACCACCGCCGTCCACGATCCGGCGGCCGAGGCCGCGGCGGCCAAACCCAGGGCCAGCGACGTGGCCCCGGGCCCGGCCACCGCCACCGAGGTGCCCCGGGCCAGGGCCCCGCCGGGCAGCAGGGGGGCCAGGGCCGACAGCACCGGCAGCACCCGCTGCTCGGCCAGGGTGAGGGGCCGGGCCCGCTCCCCCAGCGTGGCCAGCCGCCCCTCCCGCACCGCAGCAGCCCCGGACCCGAACGTCATGACCTCGAGTATCGAACACCTGTACCCCTCCCGCAAGGCGGGCGGGGTGCAGGGGCCGGGGTGGGGGCGGGATCAGTCCTGGAGGCGGTAGCGGCGCATGGTCAGGGGGGCGAAGACGGCCACGAAGGCCACCGCGGCCACCGTCACCCAGCCCAGCTGGCTGGCCTCGAACGAGCCGGCCATGAGGCTGCGGACGGCGTCCACCACCCGGCTGATGGGGTTGACCTCGACCACGCCCTGGAGCCAGGACGGCATGGTCTCCGGGTCGACGTAGATGTTGCTGGCGAAGGTCAGCGGGAACAGGATCATCATACTGGTGCCCATGACCGCCTTCTCGGTCTCCAGCACCAGGCCCAGCAGGGTCCACACCCACGACAGGCTGAAGGCGAACACCAGCAGCACGGCCACCCCGGCGACCAGGCCCGGCACCCCGCCCTCGGGCCGGAAGCCGATGGCCACGCCCAGGCCCAGGATGACCACCGAGGCGATGGTGTAGCGGACGGCGTCGCCCAGCAGGGCGCCCACGATGGCCGCCGGGCGCCACGACGGCAGGGACCGGAAGCGGTCCGACACGCCCTTCTGCATGTCGTTGTTCAGGCCCACGCCGGTGTACATGGTGATCATCACCACGGTGGACACCAGGATCCCGGGCACGAAGGTCTGCACGTACTCCTGGGTGGAGCCGCCCAGGGCCCCGCCGAAGAGGTAGGTGAACAGCAGCAGCATCATCACCGGGAACATGGTCACGTCGAAGAGCTGCTCGGGGACGTGCTTGATCTTGAGCAGGGCCCGCCACCCGTGGGTGAGCGAGGACGACAGGGGCCCGGGGCGGGCCGGCCGGTCGCCGCTGGCCAGCACGGCCAGCACCGACGCCGCGGCCACGGGGGCCTCGGCCGGCGCCGTGGCGGTGGGGGACGGGGGGGTGGTGGTCGCGGTCATGCCGCCTCCTCGGTGTCGTCAGGGGTGGTCGCGGGGTGGTCGGTGAGGGCCAGGAAGACCTCGTCCAGGCTGGGCTGGCCCAGGCTCATCTCGCTCACCGAGATGCCGGCCCGGGACAGCTCGACCAGGCCGTGGGCCACCCGCTCGGCGTCCTCCAGGCGGGCCGAGACGGCGGCCGGGTCGGCCTCGATGGCCACCTCGGTGCCCAGGGCCTCGCTGAGGATGCGGACGGCGGCGAAGCGCTCGTCGGGGTCGGCCACCCGGAGGTGGAGCGAGCCGCCGCCCACCGATGCCTTGAGCTGGCCGGGCGTGCCCTCGGCGATGACCCGGCCCCGGTCGATGACGGCGATGCGGTCGGCCAGCTGGTCGGCCTCGTCGAGGTACTGGGTGGTGAGCAGGACGGTGGTGCCCGCCGTGACCAGGGCCCGGATGATGTCCCACACCTGGTTGCGGCTGCGGGGGTCGAGGCCGGTGGTGGGCTCGTCCAGGAACAGCACGTCGGGGGTGACGACCAGGCTGGCGGCGATGTCGAGCCGGCGGCGCATGCCCCCCGAGTACGTCTTGACCTGGCGGTCGGCCGCCTCGGTCAGGCCGAAGGCGTCGACCAGCTCGACGGCCCGGGCCCGGGCCCGGCGCCGCCCCAGGCCCAGCAGCAGGCCGAGGAGCACCATGTTCTCCCGGCCGGTCAGGTCCTCGTCGAGGGAGGCGAACTGGCCGGTGAGGCTGACCCGGCTGCGCACCGCGTCGGGCTCGGCCACCACGTCGTGGCCCAGGAGCCGGGCCGTGCCCCCGTCGGGGACCGACAGGGTGGCCAGCATGCGCAGCGTGGTCGTCTTGCCCGCCCCGTTGGGGCCGAGCACGCCGTAGACCCCCCCGGTGGGGACGACGAGGTCCAGGCCGTCGACGGCCCGGGTCTCCCCGAACGTCTTGACCAGGCCGCGGGCCTCGATGGCGGGTGGGGCCAGGGCCGCGGCCGGCCGGCCGCCCTGGGGTTGGGTGTCAGTGAGGGTCATCTCGGCCTCCGGATAGGGTCGGTCCACGCCCGGGAGGCGCCAGATCGGGCCTGGCACCCGCCAGGTCGCCCCCTGGCCGCCCCCTGACCAGGGACGGAGGCCACGGACGGTGTCGGAGCTGGTGGGTCGGGAGCAACCGGCGGCTGTCCTCGACGCCGAGCTGGACCGCACCCTGGCCAGCCACGGGGGCCTGGTCCTGGTGGCCGGGGAGGCCGGCATCGGCAAGTCGTCGCTGGTGGCCGGGGCGGTGGACCGGGCCCGCCACGGCGGCGCCGCGGTGGCCGTGGGCACGTGCTGGGACCGCGAGGGCGCCCCCGGGTACTGGCCCTGGGTCCAGGCCCTGCGCGCCCTCGAGCGCAGCGCCGGGCCCGAGACGTGGGCCGGGGCCCGGGCCGAGGCCGGCGGGGAGCTGGGCCTCCTGCTGGGCGAGGGGGGCGGGGCCCTGGGGCCGGCCGCGGGCGACGCCTTCGGCCTCCACGACGCGGTCACCACCCTGCTGGTGGCGCTGGCCCGGGCCCGCCCGGTGGTGGTGGTGCTCGAGGACCTCCACTGGGCCGATCCCCCCACCCTGCGGCTGCTGGAGTTCGCGGCCCGCCACGGCTGGTACGAGCGCCTCCTGCTGGTCGGCACCTACCGGGACGTCGAGGTCGAGGCCGGCGACCACCCCCTGGCCCCCCTGATCGCCCCGCTGGTGGCCAAGGCCCGGGCCGTGACCCTCACCGGGCTCTCCCCGGCCCAGGTGGGCGAGGTGGTGACCCGCACCACCGGCCGGACCGCGCCGCCGGAGGTGGTCGACGAGCTCCACCGCCGCACCGGCGGCAACCCCTTCTTCGTGGAGCAGACGGCCCGCCTGTGGCAGAGCACGGGCGTGGTGGACGGGGTCGCCCCCGGGGTGCGCGACGCCGTCGACCGGCGGCTGGCCCTCCTGCCCGAGCAGGTCCGCGACGCCCTGGCCACCGCCGCCCTGCTGGGCCGGGCCACCCACCGGCCGGTGCTGGGGGCGGTGCTGGGCCGGGCCGGGCCCGAGCTCGACGCCGTGCTGGGCGAGGCCCTGGCCGCCCGCCTCCTGGTGCTGGCCGAGGACGGCCGCCTGGCCTTCGTCCACGACCTGGTGCGCGAGGCGCTGGTGGCCGGGCTGGCCCCCGACGAGGCCCGCCGGCGCCACGCCGCGGTGGTGGCCGCCCTCGACCGCCCCGAGGCCGCCGAGGAGGTGGCCGCCCTGGTCGAGCCGGGCGACCTGGCCCACCACGCCCACCGGGCCGGGGACCGGGTCGACGCCGAGCGCACCGTCGGGCTGCTGCTGGCCGCGGCCCGGGCCGCGGCCAGCCGCATGGCCGTCGACGAGGAGGCCGGCCACCTGCGCCGGGCCCTGTCCGTCCTGCCCGCCGACCGGGCCCGCCCGCGGGCCTTCGTGTCGGTCGAGCTGGGTTGGGCGCTGTTGCGCACCGGTGACCTGGCCGCCAGTCGCCGGGCCTTCGAGGAGGCGGCGGCCACCGCCCTCGACCTGGACGACGCCGCCCTGCTGACCCGGGCCGCCCTGAGCCTGCGGGCCTCGGTGTGGCTGGTGGCCTCCGACGAGGACCGGCGCCGGGCGGCCGAGCTGGTCGACAGGGCCCACCGGCGCCTGGTGGTGGACCAGGGCCACCCGTCGGCCGCCACCAGTGCCCTCGGCCGCGAGCAGGAGCTGACCGCGGTGGCGCTGGAGATGTGCCGCCGGTCGGGCGACGAGCGGGCCCTGTGGGACGCCCTCGTGGCCCGGCACGACGCCCTGTGGGCCCCGGGGACGGCCGGGGACCGGATCGACCTGGCCGACGAGATGCTGGCCGTGGCCCACCGCACCGGCGACCTGTCCTCGGAGGTGGAGGCCAGCCAGCGCCGGGTGCTCGACCTGGTGGAGCTGGGCGACCCCCGGGCCCTGGACGAGCACGAGGCCTTCCAGGCCCGGGCCCGGCACCTGAGCTCGGGCATGTCCCGGGGCCTGGCCCGGTGGACGGGCGCCCTGGTGGCCGGTCTCCAGGGCCACTTCGACGAGGCCCGGGCCCTGCTCGACGAGGCCGCCGCCATCGACGCCCGGGCCGGCCACCAGCACGACGACGTGTTGGCCCTGGCCGTCCAGGTCCGGTGGTCGATCGAGCTCCAGCAGGGCCGCGACGACGCCATCGACACGCTGCTGGGCGCGGCCACCGAGGCCGGCCACCCCCACGCCGGCCTGCTGCGGGCCGTGACCGCCCTGGAGCGGGGGGCGGTCGACCGGGCCCGGGCCTACGCCGACGAGGTGGCCGGCACCGGGGCCGAGCCGGCCCGCTGGTTCGCCCCCCTGTGGCTGCGCTTCCGGGCCCAGCTGGCGGCGGCGACCGGCGACGCCGAGCGGCTCGTCGGGGCCCGGGCCGCCCTGGCCCCGCTGCGGGGGTGCTGGGCCGCCATGGACCAGGGCCCGGTCGACGGGCCCTTCTCCCTGTGGGCCGGCCTGGTCGAGCTGGGGGCGGGCCGGTGGGACGAGGCCGCCGGGGCCTTCGAGGCGGCGGCGGCCGAGGCCGAGCGGCTGGGCGCCCGGCCCTGGGCGGTCGAGGCCCGGAGCCGCCTGGCCGAGGCCCGCCTGGCCCGCGACCCGGGCGACCCCGGCGCCGCCGCCCTCCTGCTTGCCGTGGAGGACGAGGCCCGGGCCCTGGGCATGGCCCGGGTGGTGGCCCGGGCCCAGGCCCTGGGCCGGGCCGCGGGCTCCCCCGGCCCGGTTCCCGCCCCCACCGCCGAGCCGGCGCCGCCGGGTGGCCCGCCGGCGACCGACGACGGCGGCCGCCCCACGTTCCGGCGCGACGGCGACGTGTGGGCCCTGGCCTACGCCGGCACCACCGCCCACGTCCCGCACGCCAAGGGGCTGGCCGACATCGACACGCTGCTGGCCCGGCCCGGCATGGGCGTCCGGGCCGTCGACCTGCTCCACCCCGAGGGCGGTGGGGCGGCCCGGGCCGCGCGCTCCCTGGGGGGTGACGCCGTGCTCGACGAGCAGGCCAAGGCCGCCTACCGGACCCGGCTGGGCCAGCTCGACGACGAGATCGACCGGGCCCTGGCCCGCCACGACGACACCCGGGCCGGGGCCCTCGACGCCGAGCGGGCCGCCCTCATCACGAGCTGCGGCGGGCCACGGGGCTGGGCGGGCGCAGCCGCCGCCTGGGCGACGACGCCGAGCGCGCCCGCAAGGCCGTGACCGAGCGCATCCGCGACACCCTGCGGAAGCTGGACGCGGCCCACCCGGCCCTGGCCGCCCACCTGCGGGCCACCGTCCGCACCGGTGCCACCTGCGCCTATGAGCCCCCGGGCCGTCCCGGGGGCTGACGCTCAGCCGGGTCCCGGCTCGCTGGCGTCGTCGGGCGGGGCGGTGCCGGGGGCATCGACCGGGGACTGGTCGACGGTGGGGGCGTCGCCCTCGACCTGCTGGACGTCGGCATCGGCGACCTCGTCGGCCTCGACGGTGGCGCCGGCGGAGGGGGCAGCCGGCTCCCCGGTGTCGTCGGCCGCCGACGCCAGCTCCTCGGCCGCCACCTCGGCCGCGGGCCGGGCCGGCTCGTGCTGGGGGGCGGGGGCGTCGTCAGCCGCCTCGACCACCGTCTCGACCAGCTCGCCCTCGCTGGTGGGCTGGTCCCCGTCGGGCAGCACGGCCTCGTCACCATCGGCGGTCGGCGGGTAGTGGATGTAGAGGCCCTCGATGATCTCCCGGAGGCCGTCGGTGCCGTGGCCCTTGACCAGGTCGACGGTGACCACGCTGCCGTTGATGTGGATGGCGACGATGCCGCCCCGGGCCAGGAGCCGGCGGGCCAGCTCGTCGGGCGGCCGGTCGCCCCGCACCTCGCCGGGCACGTAGCGCTCGTGCCCCATGCCGGTGAGGGCCCGGTTGGTCTCGAATCTGACCATCCCCGGGTTGGCCACCGAGGGCTTCTCGACGACGACGATCGGCTGACCCATGGCTCGGCAACCTACTGCGTCGCCCCACGGGGCCGTCCAACGGCGGTGCCGCTCAGCCGGTGGCTCCCCGAGGGCCGGCCACCCGGGCCCACCGGGGCCGGGACCCGTCGCGCCCCAGGCCCCGGAGGGCCAGGACCGACAGCGCCCCGGCCACCACGGCCAGGGCGGTGTGGACCACCACGAAGCCCACCCGGTGCCCGTGGGCCACGATGAGGGGCAGGCGGACCAGCCAGTAGCCCAGCGACCAGGCGGCCAGGCCGGTCACCGCGGCGCCGGCCCGGTCCCAGCGGCGCAGCACCGCCACCGCGGCCAGGGCGGCCAGGGCCACGAAGGCCCCCACCGGCAGGGTGGCCAGGACCTTCTCCCCGGTCTCCAGCGCGTCGTCGCCCCAGGCCAGGGGGAGGCGCGTGGTCCAGGTCAGGAGGGTCCACCCGGCCAGGGCCAGGGCCAGGGCACGGGTCCGGGGGGAGAGCGGGCGCACGGCGGCCAGGGTACGGGAGGGTCCCCGAGCGGGCCCCACCGGAGCGGCGAGGGCGGCCGGCCGTCCCCGTAGGCTCACGGCGACCGCCACCGAGGACGACGCGTGCCCACCCGCCGAACGGCCCCCCACCCCCCTGAGCCCCCGGCGCCGCGTCCCGGGCGCCGGCCCCCGTCCCGCCCCGGGGCCCGGCCGGTCGTCCTCCTGGTGGCCCTGGGGCTGGTCCTCCTGGGCGCCTGCAGCACCATCCGGGTGTTCACCGACTTCGGCGCCGTGCTGCGTGACGCCGGCTTCGGCGACGTGACGGTGACCATCGACAGCCGCGGGCCCAGCACCCTGGTGGTCACGGCCTCGGCCCCGGGGGGCGACACCCTGACCGAGGCCCACGACCTGGCCGCCGAGCTGGCCTGGCAACGTTTCCCCCGTCGCTTCGAGGAGCTGCGCGTCACCCTCGACGGCGAGCGTCGGGAGCACACCCGGGCCCAGCTGGAGGAGGCCTACGGCCCCCGCCCCGCGGGCCTGGACGAGACCGACCTGGGCGACGAGGTCACCCGCTTCGGCGTGACCGCCCTGGTCTCGGTGATGGTCGTCGGCCTGGTGGTGATGGCCGGGGTGGCGGTGGCCGTGGTGCTGGTGATCCGGGCCCGGCGACGGCGCCGGCCGGCCCAGGGCGACCGGCCGGTCGACCCGCCGCCCCCGTGGCCCCCGCCCGGACCGGGGCCCGACGACGGACCCACCCCCGACGACGGCGAGACGCGCCACCTCGGCCGCCGGCCGCGGGGCCCGGTCCCGCCCGCGTCGCAGGTCCCGCCCGGCTGGGGCCCCTAGGCCAGACCGGGCCGGCCCGGGGCTGCGGTCAGGCGAACAGGCGGCCCTGGAGCCGCTGGGCCTGGAGGCGGGCCTCCTCCCGGGCCGCCTCGCGGGCCACCACCCGGTCGCGCGCCGCGGTCGACCAGGGCAGGTCGTCGACGAAGGCCCAGCTCATGCGGTGCACGGCAGTGGGGCCGTGGCCCCGGAGGGCCAGCTTGTGGCGGGGGCACGGGTAGCCCTTGTTGGCCGCGAACTCGAAGCCGGGGTGGTCACCGGCCAGCTCCCGCATCATGCGGTCGCGGGTGACCTTGGCCAGCACGGAGGCGGCGGCGATGGACAGGCAGCGGGCGTCGCCCTTGACGATCATGCGGGTGGTGGCGGCGCCCACGAAGTCCCACTTGCCGTCGATGAGGGCGGCCCCCACCTCCACCCCCAGGCCGGCCAGGGCCCGGCGGGCGGCCAGGCGCTGGGCCTCGGACATGCCCAGCGCGTCGCACTCGGCCGCCGACGCGTGGCCCACGCCCCACGCCGCGCACCAGCCGGCGACCCGGTCGTAGAGCCGCTCGCGCTCCACCGCGGTCAGGGCCTTGGAGTCCCGCACGCCGTTGACCCGCCGATCCGGGGGGAGGACGGCGGCGGCCACGGTCAGGGGCCCGGCCCAGGCGCCCCGGCCCACCTCGTCCAGGCCGACCACCACCTCGTGGCCGTCGGCCCACAGCTCGCGCTCGACGGCCAGGGACGGGGCCTTGCCCTGCAGGGCGCGGCGCATCCGGGGCCGGGCGGGCGCCGAGCGGGTGGGCACGCCGCGACGGTACCGTCCCCCCGTGCGCAGCGTGCTGTCGAGGTCGTCGGTCGACTCCCGCCTGTCCGTGCTCTCGGTCAGCTCCGACCTGTCGATGCTCTCGGCCGGGAGCATCCTCAGCGCGGCCTCGGCCGGGGCCATCCTGTCCCTGGCCTCGGCCGGCAGCATCCTCAGCGTCGGCTCCGCCGGCAGCATCCTCAGCGTCGGCTCCGCCGGCAGCATCCTCAGCGTCGGCTCGGCCGGCAGCATCCTCAGCGTGGGCTCCGTGGGCAGCATCCTGAGCGTGGGCTCGGCCTTCGGGGTCCGGGCCCGGGGCGCGGCGCCGGGCCGGGGCCGGGGTGATGGCGGGCGGGACGAGCAGGCCGCGGCCCGGGCGGTGGGCACCGCCGTGGCCCTGGCCGCCCTGGCCTCGCTGGCGGTCCCGTCGGGGCGGGGGTGGCCGGTCCGGGAGCTCCGCCGGTGATCGACCCCGACCCCTCCCCGGCCACCGACCGGGTGCTGGCCCCCGGCACCCGGGTCGAGGTGCGCGACGGGTTCGAGGGCCACTGGCACCGGGGCTACGTGGTGGCTGGCCACGACGAGGACGGCTACCGGCTGCGGCGGGCCTCCGACGACACCCTCCTGCCCCGGCCGCTGCCCCGCACGTCGATCCGCCGGGAGCGCCGCACATCCATGTGGTGGATCTAGCGTCTCAGCCGACGCCCCGGCCCAGGGACTCGATGTAGGTGTCCACGTCGATGGCGGTCAGGGTCAGGGTCTTGAGCGTGCCCCGGGCCCCCAGGGCGGTGGCCACCTTGGCCATGGTGACCTCGTCCGGCGCCTCCAGGACGTTGAGGAAGTCGTACTGGCCGAGCAGGGCGTACTGCTCCAGCACCTTGACCCCCATGGCCTCCAGCTCGCCGTTCACCGCCTTCAGCCGCTGCGGGTCGTCGCGCAGCCGGGCGGCGCCGTCGGGGCCGAGCGTCGACAGCATCACGTACTTGGGCATGGCGGCAACCTACCTGGTGCCCGCGCCCTCGACCCCGGCCTCGGCGGGAGGGCGGGGCTCCTAGCGTGGGGCCATGGCCCGATCAGTCGACATCGTCCCCCACACCCACTGGGACCGGGAGTGGTACCGGACCTTCCAGGCCTTCCGCATGCGCCTGGTCGACCTGGTCGACGGGCTGCTGGACCGGCTCGACACCGACCCCGGCTACGCCCACTTCATGCTCGACGGGCAGATGGCCGTGGTCGACGACTACCTGGCCATCAGGCCCCACGAGGCCGACCGCATCCGCCGCCTGGTCGCCGCCGGCCGCCTCAGCGTGGGGCCCTGGTACGTGCTCATGGACGAGTTCCTGGTCTCGGGCGAGACCATCGTGCGGGACCTGGAGATGGGCCTGGAGCGGGCCGCCTCCTTCGGGGGGGCCATGGAGGTCGGCTACCTGCCGGACATGTTCGGCCACATCGCCCAGATGCCCCAGGTCCTGGCCGGCTTCGGGCTGGACGAGGCCGTGGTGTGGCGGGGCATCCCGGCTGCCGTCGACGCCCCCGCCTTCCGGTGGCGCTCGCCGGACGGCAGCGAGGTGCTGGCCGAGTACCTGGCCGACGGGTACTCCAACGGCGCCGTCCTGCCCCCCGACGCCAAGGAGCTGCTGGCCCGGGTGGCCGACTGGGCCGACCGCCACGAGCCCCGCTCCGGCGACCCCCTGCTGTGGATGAACGGCACCGACCACCTCATGCCCCAGGCCGCCCTGGGGCGCCTGGTGGCCGAGGCCGACGCGCTCTCGGAGGAGTGGGACCTGCGGGTCTGCTCCCTGGCCGAGCACGTGGCGGCCCGGGCCGCGGCCCTCGACGACGCCCCCGGCGGGCGGGCCGCCCTGCCCACCTGGACCGGCGAGCTGCGCTCCGGGGCCCGGACCAACGTCCTCATGGGCGTCACCTCCAACCGGGTCGACGTCCGCCAGCGGGCGGCCCGGGCCGAGGCCGCGCTGGAGCGCCGGGCCGAGCCGCTCTGCGCCCTGTTCGCCCCGGCCGGGGCCTGGCCCGAGGCCTTCCTGGCCGAGGCCTGGGGCCTGGTGGTCCGCAACGCGGCCCACGACTCGATCTGCGCCTGCTCGGTGGACCCGGTGGTCGACGCCGTGCTCCACCGCTACGACGAGGCCATCGACGTGGCCGACGGCCTGGTGGCCCTGGCCCTGAGGGGCATCGGGGCCGCCGCCGGCGGCACCGGCCCGGTGGTGGTGAACCCCACGGCCCGGGCCCGCACCGGCGTGGTCGAGGTCACCGTGGACGACCCCGAGGGGGCCGGCGCCCCGGCCGGCACCCAGGTCCTGGCCCCCCTACCGGCCCGACGCCTGGTCGACGGCGGGAGCCGGGTCAACCTGGGCGAGGTGGTGACCCGGGTGCTGGCCACCGACCGCAGCCTGGTCCAGGTCGACCTGGACGAGGGACCCGACGGCATCACCGTCCTGGCCCGCGCCGCGGCCGTGGCCCCCGACGCCGAGATCGACCACGAGGAGCTGCGGGCCCGCGTCGCCGAGCTGGTGGCAGCCGGGCCCCCGGGCACGCCGGTGATGGCCTGGCGGGAGGGCCACCCGGGCCTGCGGCTGCTGGCCCGGGCCACGGTGGACGGCTTCTCCTGGCGGCGCTGGGACCCGGCCGGCGCCGCCCCCGTCGAGGCGGCCCGGGCCGCCGTCACCGAGGGCGGCGGCGCCCGGCTGGGCAACGGCGTGGTCGCGGTCGAGGTCGACCCCGGCACCGGGACGTGGTCGCTGGGCGGGCGGCCCGGCTACGGCCGCCTGGTCGACGGCGGCGACCACGGCGACACCTACAACTGGTGCCCGCCCCCGGCCGGCGACGTGCTGGTCGAGGCGCCCGACGCGGTGCGGGTGGCGGTGGTGGAGGACGGCCCGGTCCGGGCCCGGGTCCGCATCGAGGCCGACCACACCTGGCCCGAGGCCGTGGTGGACGGGGCCCGCTCCGGGGCCGTGGCCACCACGGTGGTGACCGAGCTGGCCGTCCACGCCGGCGAGGCCCTGCTGCGGGTCACCACCACCGTCGACAACCGCAGCCGCGACCATCGCCTGCGGGTGCACCACCCCCTCCCCCGCCGGGCCACGGCCTCAGCCGCCGGGTGCGCCTTTGCCACCGTCCCCCGGGGCCTGGAGGCCGAGGGCGGGCCCACCGAGGCGCCCCTGCCCACCTTTCCGGCCCGGGGCCACGTCACCGCCGGTGACCTGACCGCGGTGGTGGAGGGCGTGGTGGAGTACGAGCTGGTCGGCATCGAGGACGAGGAGGCCACCGAGCTGGCCCTCACCCTGCTGCGGGCCACCGGCCTGCTGTCGCAGGGCCCCATGGAGACCCGGCCCGTCCCGGCCGGGCCGGTGGTGGCCACGCCCGGGGCCCAGGTGCCCGGCCCCACCACCGTGCGCTACGGCCTGGCCGTCGACGCGGCCGACCCCCTGGCCCTGGCCGACGACCTGGTCGTCGGGCTGCTGGTGGCCTCGCCCCGGGGGCCGCACCGGGCCGACGGGCACACCGCCCTGGCCGTGGACGGGGCCGAGGTGTCCTCGGTGCGCCGCCGCCACGGCCGGCTGGAGGTGCGGGTCTGGAACCCGAGCGACGCCGAGACCGTGGTGCACGTCGACCGCCCGGGCTGGCAGGTCGACCTCCGGGGCCGCCCCCTGGACCGCCTGGACGGGCCCTTCACGCTCCGCCCCTGGGGGATCGCCACCCTGTCCCTCGACGACCGGTGAGGGCCCGGCTCAGGGGATGATCTCGACCGGGGTGCCGGTGGGGGCCAGCCACATGACCTGGATGACGGCCCCGTTGTCCATGCGGACGCAGCCGTTGCTGGTGGGCTCGCCCAGCAGGCCGGTGGCGAAGGTGCCGTGGAGGGCGATCTGGCCCACGCCCCCGCCGAAGCTCTCCAGGGTGGGGCTGAAGGCGCTGACGCTGAGCTGGCCCGCCCCGTAGGCCGGGTCCGGCGGCTCCAGGGGCCGGACCCCGTCGACGAAGTACGTGCCCAGCGGGGTGGGGGTGTCGTCGCGCCCCACGGCCACGGTGGTCGAGAGCAGGGGGGTGTCGCCGTGGAGCACGGTGAGGCGGCGGGCGGCCAGCTCGACCCGGATCCAGTTGGGGACCTCGCGCCGGGTCACCGCCTCGGCCCGCACCCATCCGGTGCGGCCGTTGGGGCGAGACGACACCTGGATCCGCAGCCAGCCGTCGAGGCGGTCCTCCAGCACCCGGAACACCACCGGCAGGCCCTCCCAGGTGGGGTTGGCCAGCACCTCCGGCTCGGCGGCGTCGGGGCTGTCGAACACCTCGACGAAGGGCCCGGCGGCGTCGGCCACCGGGAAGGCCAGCGGCCGGCTCGGGCCCTGGGGCAAGCCGCTGATGGGCCAGGCCCCCTCCACCAGCGCGGGGGCCGTCGCCACCGTCGGGCCCACCCGGCCGGCGACCACGGGCGCGTCGCGGCCCGTGGTGGCCAGCACGCCGCCCAGGGTGCCCAGGCAGGCGGCGACGAGCACGGGGCCGACCGCCCGGGCGACACGCATGACCGGACGCTACCGCGGCCGGGAGCGCCCGGAGCCCGAGCGGGTCCGGACCCGGGCCTCCTCCAGGGCGGCCAGGCGCTCCTCCCGGGCCTCGGTGCGGCGCTCGCGCACCACCGAGCGGGGCCCGGCCCGGTCGTCGTCGTCGGCCCGGCGCACCGACCACAGCGGCACCCGCCCGATGTCCTTGATGCGCCGGGGCTTGAGCGACTTCCAGGCCAACGCCTCGTCGTCGCCCACCGCGGTGCGGACCTCGTCGGTGGTCACCACCGAGCCCGGGAAGGCGATGTTGACGACGCGGCTGGCCAGGTTGACCACCGGGCCGTACAGGTCGGCCTCCCGCTCCAGCACCGGGCCGCAGGCGATGCCCACCCGCACGTCGGACAGGGCCTCGTCGGCGGCGTACTCCTCGGCCAGGGCCAGGCCCACCCGCACCGCCTCGGCCGGGTCGTCGACCACGTACATGACCTCGTCGCCGATCATCTTCACCACCCGGCCCTCGAAGCTGGTGACGGTGTCGTAGGCGATCTCCTCGAAGCGGCCCACGATGCTGGCCAGGGTGTGCTCGTCGACCTGTTGGCTGAGGGTGGTGAAGCCGACCAGGTCGGCGAAGCCCACCGCCTTCACGTCCCGCCCCTCGCCGGTGTCGAGCTCGCGGACGATGCGGCGCCGGGCCGCGATCTGCAGGTGGCGCCGCCACACGTGCTCGATGACCTGGGTCATGGTCGGGAGCATGGTGTTGGCCACCAGGGCCATCTGCGGGTCGTCGGCGGCCCGGGTGGCGGGGTCGGCCTCGAAGGAGTCGACCATGGCCGTGGCCACCCGGGCCAGCGACCAGCCGATGACCCGGCTCATCTGGACGGCCAGGTCCGGCTCGACCAGCCCCAGCTCCATGAGGCCGGCCACCGTGCCCAGCATCTCAGCGTCGACCTCGGTGAAGATCCGCCCGCCGGGCCGGGGCTCGGGCAGGCCCAGGGACCGCCAGATGAGGGTGATCTGCCGGGCCGGCATGCCGGTGACGGCGGCCAGCTCGTCGAGGTCGTACCGGGCCGGGTCGGGCACGGCGAAGCGCTCGACGGCCAGGAAGCCCAGGACCCCGGCGGCCTGGGCCCGGTCCAGGGTGGCGTCGTCGACGCCCTGCTCGGCCAGCAGGCCCCGCAGCGTGGGCCCGGCGCCGGCAGCCTCGCCCGACGGCGTGAGCTCGTCGCCCAGGGCCTCCTGCTCGCCATCGGTCACGCGCCGCATCCTCCCGCGTGGGCCTGCCTCACGCCACCCGTGGCCCGAGTGACCCTCCCCCCGCCCTCCGACTTTGGACCGGAGTCCGCCACGGAGGTCGTCACTGGTCCAAGGTTCGTCAGGTGAAGGAGGCGCCTCCCCCGTCGTCGGGAGCCCCGGGCGGCGGGTCCTCGGCCGGGGGCGGGGTGGTCGACGGGGGCGGGGCGTCGGGACCGGGGTCCTGGGGGCGCCACACCGAGCGGGGCGGGGCGGCGACGGCCACGGCCCGAGGGGTGCCGGCCGGGTCTCCCTCGGCCGACGAGCCCGAGTCGGAGGCTGAGGCCGAGTCGGGGTGGAGGCCGGCCTCGGCCGGGCGGGGCACCGGGTCCAGGAGGGCCTCGCCCCGGCGATCGCGACTGGACCACCCGGGGTCGAGCCCCGGGGCGGTGAGGACGGCGCCCGGCTCGCCGGGCGGGTCGGCCAGCTCCCACAGGACGGCGGGGCGGTCGCCGTGCCAGCGCACGGCGTAGGACAGGGTGCCCCAGCGCGTCGGCGCCCCGTGGAGCTCCCAGCCCTGCCCCCACCAGGCCGGCGGCAACCACGGGGTCAGGGCCGGGCCCTCGGGGCCGTCTGCGACCAGCAGGCGGGCCACCGCGTCGAGCAGCCGGGCCGGGGCCAGGCCGTCGTCGCCCACCCACCGCTCCGGGTCGGACCAGGTCCAGGTGGCCGAGGCCCGTCGCAGCAGGCCCCACAGCGCCCCCGACGGCTGGCCGGCCCGGGCCGCGGCCACCGCGGTGGCGGCCAGGGCTCGGGGCGTGGTCGACGGGGCGTCCAGGTCGAGCTCGGGAGCAGGCCCCGTGGGGTGCGCCCGGGCCCCGACCCGAGCGGCGTCGGCGGCCACCCGGGCCGCGGCGTCGGGCTGGTCGAGGCGGGCCAGCAGCAGGGCCCCGGCGTCGAGGCCCTCGGCCACCACCCGGGGGTCGGTGCCGGACGGCTTGCGCACGGCCCGGCCCAGGGCCTCGATGGCCCCGCCGACCTCGGGCAGCCAGGCCCGGGCCGGCCCGATGTCGCCCGAGGCCACGGCGTGGACGGCCAGGGCCCGGAGGGCGGCGGCGGTGGCCTCCGGGGAGCCGAACCCGCCTCCCCGCTGCTGGTCGTCGGGCCAGGCGGCCAGCAACCGGTCCACGGCATCGGCTTCGCCCCACCAGGCCAGGGTGGACAGGATCTCCATGCGGTCACCGACCGGGTCGTCCCCGGGCAGGGTCCCGGTGGTGACGGCGTGGGTGGCCGGCGGGGGGGCGGCGTCCGAGGCCGCCGGCTCCCGCACCACCCGGTGGGCCAGGGGGAGGGATCGGCGGGCGGCGGTCACCGCCTCGGCCAGCACCGGGTCGGGCAGCTCGAGGCGCGGTCCCCGGTCGGCCAGGGCCATCCACCCCCGGGCCACGGCCTCGGCGTCGGGCAGGTGGGCCGGCCACCCGATGCGGACGCCGCTGTCGTCGTCGGTGAGCATGCCACCGAGGTCGTAGCCGGACGGGAGGAGCAGGAGGCGGGCGGTGGCCGTGTGGGGCAGCGGGGTCAGGAAGGCGGCCGACACCAGGGCCAGGTCCTCCTCCCCCGACAGCTCGGCCCCCTCGCCCTGCAGGGGAGGCATGGGCCAGGGCTCGGCGTCGCCCGCCTCCACGTGGCGGAGGGGATCGGTGCCGTCGCAGGTGCGCGCCCATCGGGACGGGGCCCGGGGCAACAGGGCGATCGGGTCGTAGACCTCCAGGACCTGGACGCCGGTCCCGCTCCGGGGCTCACCGGCCACGGGCAGGAGGTCGATCCCCCGGTTGGAGACCAGGCCGACCGGCGAGAAGGGCCGCACCACCCAGGCCAGCACCACCGGGACGGCCGAGCGGTTCTCGACCTCGACCACCAGCCACTCGTCGCCCCCCGGGTAGTGCGAGCCCCGGGCCCCGAAGGCCCGGTGGACGACGTGGCCGCCCGGCACCCGCACCGTGGTCTCCACCACCGGCGCCCCGTCGATGCGGGCCTGGGTGACGTTGGCCTCCCGGGCCGGGTGGTACCAGCGGTCCTCGGCCCCGACGGCCCAGTCCACCGACACCGAGTCGTGGACGGTCACCAGGCCCCGGGGATCGACGGTGGAGGTGCGGCGGCCGTCGACCACCCCCAGCCGGGTCCAGGACGGCACGGCGTCGTCCCGAGCCAGCGACGGGGGGAGGACCCACCCCGACGCCCGCATGCGGGGCAGCCAGGCCCGGGTCAGCTCCCCGTCGGGCCGCTGCTCGACCCAGGGCGCGTCGCGGGGGGACCCCGGGTCCCGGTCAGGGCTCCGCCCGCCCCCCGCCACCCCGGCCAGCGCCCGGACGGCCTCCCGCCAGCTCACCGGCCGGGGCGGACGCCGGCCAGCTCGTGGCCCGAGTCGCGCTTGAGCAGGCCCCGGTAGGCCGCGTCGGCGGCGCGGCCGTCGTGGCACACCGCCTTGACCTGGGCGGCGATGGGCATGTCGATGTCCAGCTCGTCGGCCAGCTCGCACACCACCTTCGAGGTCCTGACCCCCTCGGCCACCATGTTCATGGCCGCGATGATCTCCTCGATGGTCTCGCCCCGGCCCAGGCGCTCGCCCACGTGGCGGTTGCGGCTCTGGGGGCTGATGCACGTGGCCACCAGGTCGCCCATGCCGGCCAGGCCCGAGAAGGTCAGGGCCTCGCCCCCCAGGGCCATGCCCAGGCGGGTCATCTCGTTGAGGCCCCGGGTGACCACCGCGGCCCGGGTGTTGTCGCCCGCCCCCAGCCCGTCGGCCATGCCGGCGGCGATGGCGATGACGTTCTTGAGCACGCCCCCCAGCTCGCAGCCGACCACGTCCTCGTTGGTGTAGACGCGGAACAGCTCGGTCCGGAACAGGGCCTGGAGGGCGCGGGCCACGTTGTGGTCGTCCATGGCCATCACCGCGGCGGCGGCGTGGCCGGCCAGGATCTCCCTGGCCAGGTTGGGCCCGGTCAGCACTCCGACGGGGTGGCCGGGGGTCACCTCGGTGATGATCTCGCTCATCCGCTGGCGGGTGCCGACCTCCAGGCCCTTGGCCAGGCTGACCACCGGCACCCAGGGCCGCAGGTGCTCGGCCACCTGCTCCAGGGTGGAGCGGAAGCCCAGCGACGGCACCCCCATGACCAGCACGTCGGCCTGGCTGACGGCCTCCTCCAGATCGGCGGTGGCGTGCAGCGAGGCGGGCAGCTGGTGGTCGGGGAGGTAGTCGCCGTTGCGGTGCTCGGTGCGGATCTGCTCGGCCAGCTCGGGCCGCCGGGACCACAGGGTGGTGGGCGTGTTGCCCGCGGCCAGGGCGGCGACGGTGGTCCCCCACGACCCGGACCCGATCACCGCCACCCTGATGTCCATGCGCGGACCGTACACCGGGTCGCCGAGCAGCCGTCAGGCCGCGGCCCGGCCGCGAGCCGACCGGCCGGCACCGGTAGCCTCGGGCTGGTGCCGGCCGCCGTCGTGGTCCCCGTGAAGGCGTTCCGCACCGCCAAGGTGCGCCTGGCCGCCGCCCTCGACCCGGCGGCCCGGGCCGAGCTGGCCCGGCAGATGGCCACCCTGGTGGTGGCGGCGGCCGCTCCCCTGCCGGTCACCGTGGTGTGCGACGACGAGGAGGTGGCGGCCTGGGCCCGGGGCCTCGGCGTCACCGTGGCCTGGACCCCGGGCCTGGGCCTGGACGGGGCGGTGGAGGCCGGGGTGGAGGCGGTGGCCGCGACCGGGGCCGACCGGGTGGTGGTGGCCCACGCCGACCTGCCCCTGGCCCGCGACCTGGCCCCCCTGGCCGACGGCCCCCGGGACGAGGTGACCCTGGTGCCGGACCGTCGCCAGGACGGCACCAACGTGATCGTCCTGCCGGCCCGGTGCGGGTTCCGCTTCGCCTACGGGCCCGGCTCCTTCGCCCGCCACCGGGCCGAGGCGGCCCGGCTGGGCCTGGCCGTGCGCACCATCCGCGACGCCCGGCTGGGCTGGGACGTCGACCTGCCCACCGACCTGGACCTGCCCACCGAGGCCGACCTGGCCCGGGCCGCGGTCGCCGACCCGACGTGACCGTCCGCTCCCGCGACCTGGACGTCCCCGAGCGGGCCCTGGCCGTGGGCGCCCACCCCGACGACGTCGAGTTCGGGGCCGGGGCCACCCTGGCCCGGTGGGCGGCCGTGGGGTGCGAGGTGTCGCTGCTGGTCTGCACCGACGGCTCCAAGGGCACGTGGGACCCCGACGCCGACCAGGCGGAGCTGGTGGCCACCCGCCAGGCCGAGCAGCGGGCCGCGGCCGAGGCCCTGGGGGCCCGGGGGGCGGTGGTGTTCCTGGGCCTCGTGGACGGTGAGCTGGCGGCCGACCGGGAGGCCACCGCGGCGGTGGCCCGCCACATCCGGGAGCTGCGGCCCGACGTGTTGCTGGGCCACGACCCGTGGCGGCGCCACCGCCTCCACCCCGACCACCGGGCCGCGGGACGGATCGTGGTCGACGCCCTGGTGGCGGCCCGCGACCCACACTTCTTCCCGGAGCACGGCGTGGCCCACCACCGGCCCGGGGCGCTGCTGCTGTTCGAGGCCGACGTCGCCGACCACGCCGAGGTGGCCCCCCCCGAGGCCCTGGAGGCCAAGCTGGCCGCCCTGGAGGCCCACCGCAGCCAGTTCCGCTCGACCATGTTCATCACCGACGAGGACGCCGGCGAGGAGCGCGACCGCTTCCGCCGCCGGGTCCGGGACGAGGCCGCGGTGGCCGGTCGCCGGGTGGGCCGGGCCGGGGCCGAGCTGTTCGCCCGGCTGCCCACCGATCGCTGACGGTCCGTCAGAACTAGCGTCGGGGCGCTGCGGCCACGACAGGGGACCACCATGCGCACCATCGACCTGCGGGCCCTGGCCCGCCGCGCCGCCCCGCTGGTGGTGGCCGGGAGCCTCCTGGCCACCGGGACGGCGTGCTCCGACGACGGCGGCGGCTCGGCCGGTGGCCCCACGACCGCCCCGACCACCGTGGCCCCGGGCGGCGCCCGGGGCGGCGCCGGGAACCCGTGCGACCAGGGGGCCACCGTCGACGCGGTGGGGTCGGTGCCGGTGGAGGGCACGCCCGGCGACGTGACCGTGACCTCCTTCGACGGCACCGAGATCCGGGCCCACTGGTTCCCGGTCGACGGCGCCTCGGCCGACCAGCCGGCCCCCACCGTGCTCATGGGGCCGGGCTGGTCGCTGGCCGGGGACACCTCCGTCGAGGGCGCGGCCCTGTTCGGGGCCCTGGGCATCGGCCCCCTCAACGAGGCCGGCTACAACGTGCTCACCTGGGACCCGCGGGGCTTCGGCGAGTCGACCGGGGCGGCCGCCGTCAACGCCCCCGACGCCGAGGGCCGCGACGTGCAGGTGCTGCTGGACTGGGTGGCCGAGCAGCCCGAGGCCCAGCTCGACGGCGAGGGCGACCCCCGCTCGGGCATGGTCGGCTTCTCCTACGGCGGGGGCATCCAGCTCACCGTGGGGGCCCAGGACTGCCGGGTCGACGCCCTGGTGCCCGGCCTGGCCTGGCACTCGTTGGAGAGCAGCCTGTTCAAGGCCGACACGGTGAAGACGGGCTGGTCCAAGATCCTGGTCGACGCGGCGGCCGGTGGCTCCCTGGACCCCCACATCCTGAGCGCCTCGACCTCGGGCCAGGCCGAGGGCGTGATCAGCGACGAGGACCGGGAGTGGTTCCGGTCCCGGGGCCCGGGCGACGCGGTGGACCGCATCACCGTGCCCACCCTGCTGGTGCAGGGCACGGTGGACACCCTGTTCACCCTGGACGAGGCCCTCACCGTCCACGCCTCGCTGGTGGAGCGGGACGTGCCGACCAAGATGCTGTGGTTCTGCGGGGGCCACGGCGCCTGCCTGACCGACGAGGGCGACCCCGAGCGGGTGGCCGAGGCGTCGTTCGCCTGGCTGGACCACTGGGTGAAGGGGGACGCCTCGGTCGACGTGGGTCCGGCCGTCGACCTGGTCGACCAGGACGGCACCCGATGGACCGGCGACGCCGTACCCACCGAGGACGGCACCGTCACCGGGGCCCTGGACGCCCCGGCGACGCTGGAGCTGGTGGCCGAGGGCGGCTCCGGGCCGTCCGCCGCCGCCCCCACCGACCCGGACGACATCCTGGCCGGGCTGGTGGCCGGCATCACCCCGGCCCCGGCCACCAACGCCGTCGAGGTGCCCGTGGACGTCGACGCCGCCGCCGACGGCCGCCTGGCGGTGGGCGCACCCCGCCTGCGGTTCACCTACGCCGGCACGGTGCCCGACGGCCCCCGGCCCACCCGGCTGTTCGCCCAGCTGGTGGATCGGGCCCGGGGCGTGGTGGTGGGCAACCAGGTCACCCCCATCGCCGTCACCCTGGACGGGGCCCGCCACACCGCCGAGGTCGACCTGGAGGTCGTCGCCCAGCGCCTGGCCGTCGGCGACGGGGCCGGCCTGGTCCTCCAGATCGTGGCCACCACCACCGCCTACGGCGCCCCCCGCCTGGGGGGTCGGGTCACCATCAGCGCCGCAGGGGTCGAGGTCCCGTTGGCCGCCGGCCTCACGGAGGGCTGACCGGCCCGGTGGGCCGACCGGCCGGTCACGGAGCCGGCCCGGGCGCGACGAAGGGGCCCCGGAGGGCCCCTTCGCACGGACGCCTTCAGAGCGTTCGGGTCAGGCCTTGGCCAGCTTGGGGGCCGGGCTCTCGTTGTTGACGATCTTCTTCAGCGAGGTGCCGGCGCTGACCTTGGGGTACTTCTTGGCCTTGGTCTTGACGGCCTCCCCGGTCTGCGGGTTCCGGGCGGTGCCGGCCTTGCGCTGGCCCTGCTCGAACTTGAGGAAACCGGTCAGGACGATCGAGTCGCCCCTCTTGACCGTGGCGGCCACGGTCTCCTCGAAGGCCTTGATCACCGCGGCGACGGTGGTCTTGTCAGTACCGGCCTGGGCGGCCACCTGAGCGATGAAATCGGCCTTGGTCACGTTGGCCACTGGCCAACCTCCTGGGATCGTGGGATGGGTCGAACGCTCTCCGTTCGGCGCGCATCTGAGCCGATGGCGTACCCCCAGGTCAAGCACCCTCCCCGAGCGGAGGCCTTGCGTCGCAAGGGCGTGACACGGGACGGGGCGGGGCGCGAGGCTCGGCCCGTGACCTCCGAGGCCAGTGCCGGACCCCTCCCCGACGGCACCTACGACGCCATCGTCATCGACGCCGACGACCGCGACGACGGCACCGTCGGCCTCCAGCTCACGGTGCTGGCCGGCCCGGCCAAGGGCGAGGTCGTCGACGTCCGGGGCCCGGCGCGGCCCGGCCGGGAAGCCGTGGACCTGCTGGGCCTGCCGGCCACCATCACCGTGGCCGGCGGCCGGCCCCGCGTCGTCCTCGAGCCCTGACCGGTCCCTGACCGGCCCCGGCCGGCGGCGCCGGTCAGGCCGGGGCCACGGCGGTGCCGCGCACCATGGTCCGCACCAGCGGTGAGGCCTTGCGGGCGCTCTCCCGCTGGACGTCCTCCAGGGTGAAGCCGGCCTCCTCGATGGCCTCCGCGGTGCGGCGGGTCAGGTGGCACCCCCCGCACAGGAAGGGCCACACGTGGTCGAACCGGCGCTGCCAGCGCAGCCGCGACGGCCGGTGGTCGGCGGCCACGTGCTCCATGAACACCAACCGGCCCCCGGGCCGCAGCACCCGGCGGAGCTCGGCCAGGGTCGCCGCCGGGTCCGGGACCGAACACAGGACCAGGGTCGACACCACGGCGTCGGCCTCGCCGTCGGCCAGGGGCAGGGAGGCGGAGGCCGCCCGCCGCACCTCGACGGGCACACCGGGGCGCACGGTGCCCAACCGGTCGCGCATCTGGGCCAACATGGCCGGCTCGGGCTCGGTCACCACCAGGCGCTCGACGGCCGGCGGGTAGTGGGCCAGGTTGGCGCCCGTCCCCGCCCCCACCTCGACCACGGTGCCCGAGAGATCGGCCAGCAGGTCGGCTCGCCAGGCCCGCAAGCCGGCCTCCTCCATGGGCGCCAGCACCCGGTCGTAGAGGGCGGCGAAGATCCGGTCGCGCAAGGCCATGCCCCCACCTTCGCGCCGCCGGACCGGGTCGGTCCGGCGGGACCGCTCAGGCCGGGCCCGGGTCGACGGCGGCTCGGAGGCGGCGGGCCACCTCCGCCGCCTCGTCGGGGTCGAGGCCCCGGAGGCGAGGCCAGAAGAAGCCCTTGAGGCCGTCGCCCCGGGTGCGGGGCACCACGTGGACGTGGAGGTGGGGGACGCTCTGGCTGACGACGTTGTTGACGGCCACGAACGAGCCCTGGGCGCCGAGCACCTCGGGCATGGCCGCGGCCAGCCGCCGGGCCCGGGCGAACAGGGGCTCGACGAGGGCCGGGGGCAGGTCGGGCAGGGCCTCGTGGTGGTCCCGGGGGACCAGCAGGGTGTGGCCCACGAACAAGGGCCGGATGTCGAGGAAGGCCAGGGCCACGTCGTCGTCCAGCACCACGTGGGCCGGGACCTCACCGGCCACGATGGCGCAGAACGTGCACCCGTCGGCCCGGATGGTCACCGGTGTGCCCCCTCGACGGCGGCGGCCAACGAGGCCAGCAGGCGGTCCACGTCGTCGTCGGAGTTCAGGCGGTGGGCCGACACCCGCAGCGACGGTCCCCGCACGCTGACGTGGACCCGGTCATCGGCCAGGTGGGCGGCCAGGCCGGCGGCGTCCAGGCCGGTGCCGGCCAGGCCCAGGCCCATCAGGTGGGGCGAGCGCAGCCGGGCCTCGGGGACGGCGAGCCCGAGGGCGGCGGCGCCCTCGGCGATGCGGGTGGTGAGGCGGGCGGCGTGGGCCGCGGTGCGGGCCGGGCCCCACCCGCTCACCAGGCGCAGGGAGGCGAGGGCGATGGCCATGAGCTGGTGGTGGGCCGCCTCGCCCACGTCGTAGCGGCGGGCGCCGGGCCGGTAGCCGGCGTCCAGGGCGGTGAGGGAGGTGAAGTCGTCGGCGCCGGCCTGGTTGGCCCAGGCGTGGTCGAGCGGGGGGCCGTGCCGCCATCGGGGGGCGAACCAGGCGAAGCCCATCCCGTAGGGCCCGAGCAGCCACTTGTACGTGGCCCCGGCCACCACGTCGGGCTGCACGGCGGAGACGTCGAAGGGCACCGCCCCCAGGCTCTGGCACACGTCGACGGCCAGGGCAGCCCCGACGCGGCGGGCGGCGGCGCCCACCGCCACCAGGTCGATGACGGTGCCGTCGGTCCAGTGGCACGGCGGGGCGGCCACCAGGGCGACCCGCTCCCCGTGGGCGTCCACCGCCGCCAGCAAGGCCGCGGTGTGGTCGCCGTCGGGGCCGGGGGCGACCCGCTCGACGGTGGCCCCGGCCCGGGCCGCGGCGGCCGTCCACGGCAGCAGGTTGGACGGGAACTCGCCCCCGGGCACCAGGACGACCTGCCCGGCGTCGAGGGGCAGGAGGGCGGCGAAGGTGGAGAGGCCGAAGCTGACCGACGGCGTGACCGCCACCCCGTCGGCGTCGGCCCCCAGCAGGCCGGCGACCAGGCCCCGGTACGTCTCCCCGGGCACGAAGAAGTCGTCGTCCACCACGGTCCAGGGCCGGGACTTGCGGTCCAGGGCCGACCAGCCCGCCTCCACCGCCACCCGGGGCAGCGGGCCCATGTAGGCCGTGTTGAGCCACACCACGCCCTCCGGCAGCAGGAACAGGTCCCGCACGTCGCCCTCGGGCTCGGTCATCGGGCCGCACCGCCATCCATCGCCGGATCATGCCACCGGGCGGCGCGGGGCGGTCCGCCGGTGCGTGGCCGCCGGCGCCCATCCCGGCCGGCCCATCCCCGCCCGCCCGGCCCCGGAGGTGTTGCATGGACGGCGGTGCGTCACCTCTCGCCGGCTCGTCCCCGACCTGTCGTGTCGGGCGGTGGAGCGGCACGGTGACGCGACCGGCCCACCCGTCGTCGACGTCCCCGGGAGCTCCCGTGCCCCACGCCCCCTCCTCCCCCTCCCGCCGCCGCACCCACGTGCTCGACACCTCGGTGCTGCTGGCCGACCCGCGCTGCCTGACCCGCTTCGCCGAGCACGAGGTGGTGCTCCCGGTCGTGGTCCTGACCGAGCTGGAGGGCAAGCGCCACCACCCGGAGTTGGGATGGGCGGCGCGGGAGGCGCTGCGGGTGCTGGAGCAGCTGCGGCTGGCGCACGGCTCGCTCACCGCCCCCCTGCCGGTCAACGACGACGGCGGCACCCTGCGGGTGGAGCTCAACCACCAGGCCACGGCCGGCCTCCCCCCGGGCCTGGCCACCGACAACAACGACCACCGCATCCTGGCCGTGGGCCACAACCTGGCCGCCGAGGGCCACGACGTGGTCATCGTCACCAAGGACCTGCCGTTGCGGCTGAAGGCCAGCATCGTGGGCCTCGACGCGGACGAGTACCGCAACGAGCAGGCCCGCGACACGGGGTGGACGGGCTACGTGGAGCTGGAGGTGGACCCGGCCGCCATCGACGAGCTGTTCGAGGAGCGGACCCTCGACCTGGCCGAGGCCCGGGACCTGCCGTGCCACGCCGGGGTGGCGCTGACCAGCGGCTCGCAATCGGCCCTGGGCCGGGTCCACGCCGACAAGCGGGTGCACCTGCTCTCGGGCGAGCGGACGCTCTTCGACGTGCGGGGCCGCAGCGCCGAGCAACGGGTGGCCATCGACCTCCTGTCGGATCCCAGCGTGGGCATCGTCAGCCTCGGGGGCCGGGCCGGCACCGGCAAGAGCGTCCTGGCCCTGGCCGCCGGGCTGGAGGCGGTGCTGGAGCGGGGCACCCACTCCCGGGTCCTGGTGTTCCGGCCCCTGTTCGCGGTGGGGGGCCAGGACCTCGGGTTCCTGCCCGGCGACCGGGAGGAGAAGATGGGCCCGTGGGGTGCGGCGGTGCTGGACGCCCTCCACGCCGTGGCCGGCCGGGAGGTGGTGGAGGAGGTGCTGGCTCGCGACCTGCTGGAGGTGCTGCCCCTCACCCACATCCGGGGCCGGAGCCTCACCGATGCCTTCGTGGTCATCGACGAGGCCCAGAACCTGGAGCGCCAGGTGCTGCTGACCGCCCTGTCCCGGCTGGGTGAGGGCAGCCGGGTGGTGCTGACCCACGACGTGGGCCAGCGCGACAACCTGCGGGTGGGGCGCCACGACGGCATCACCTCGGTGATCGAGGCCCTGACCGGGCACCCGCTCTTCGCCCACGTCACCCTGGCCCGGGCCGAGCGCAGCCCGGTGGCCGCCCTGGTGACCAGCGTGCTGGAGCGCAGCCCCGAGTAGCTCATCTCCGAAGGAGATGTGAAGTATCCCTACAATCTGTCCCGTAGAGGGGGACAGATCGAGGGCCCCTCCGTACCCTGGACCACCACCGACAGGGGAACGGAAGCCATGAGCGTGATCACGCCCGACTCGATCCGATCACTGGCCGATCTCGACCGGCCCGCCTGGCTGGACGATGCCATCTGCCACGGGCGCACCGAGCTCTTCTTCGCCCCGCACGCCGAGCGGCCCCCCGCCCGGCTGCGCCGGGAGGCCGCGGCCCGCCAGGTCTGCCTGCGGTGCCCGGTCCGGCTCCAGTGCCGGGACCACGCCCGGGGCCAGCTGGAGTACGGCTTCTGGGGCGGCGAGAGCGAGGGGGAGCGGGCGGCGGCCGGCTACGCCGTACCGGCGCCCATCGGCGGGCGGGTGGCTCACGCCGTCTGAGCGCCCCCGAGGGCCGGACCCACCGTCGCCGGGACCCTCCGTGACCATCCCCCCACAGGCCACGGGCCGGTCGTAGCCTGTCCCCTTGATGACGCGCCGCCCGGTCGTCTACGGACTCGACATCGAGACCGACACCACCGTCGATGGGCTCGACCCCCGGGTCGCCCCCGTGGTCACCGTCGCCCTGTCCCTGCCCGGGCACGACGAGATCTTCAGCGGCCGGGAGACCACGCTGCTCTTCGACCTGGCCGAGCGGCTGCGGTCCCTGCCCGCCGGGATCCTGGCCACCTGGAACGGGGCCGCCTTCGACCTGCCCTTCCTGGCCCACCGGGCCGACCTCCACCGGATGGACCTCGGCCTCCAACTCCGCCTCGACGCCTCGCTGGGTGACGACCGGGCGCCCCTGCCCGGGCACCGGGGCGCCTACCGCGGCGCCTGGCACCGCCACAGCCACCTCGACGCCTACCGCATGTACCGCGGTGACGTGGGGCCCGTCCTGCGGGTGTCGTGCTCGCTCAAGTCCATCGCCCGCCTGGTCGGGCTGGCCCCGGTGGAGGTCGACCGGGCCCGCATCCACGACCTGTCGCGGGAGGCGCTCCACGCCTACGCCTCCTCCGACGCCCGCCTGGCCCGGGTGCTGGCCGAGCGGCGCATGCCCGGCGCCCTGCGCTTCGTCGATCGCGTCGACGACCTGGCCACCGGCGGCTCAACGGCCATCGCCTGATCCCCCCGGCCGCTGTCGCGGGGGGTCCCCACACTTGGCCCCCCGGAGGTCGCGGTCCCCTCCTCCGGCTCCCCCGGACCTCCTCCGACCGCCGGCCGTGCCGCCTGTCCGGAGGTCCCCGTCCGTGCCCCACCCCAGTTGCTCCCACCCGCCCGACCCCCTGCGCCCCGGCGAGCTGGTCGAGGTCCTGGCCGAGCGCCTGCTCGAGGCCCACCTGGCCGGCGACGTGCCCGGCGCCGCCCTGGTCCGGGCCCGCCTCACCGCCGACGGGGTGGACCTGGCCGTCTGGCCCGTCGGCCCCGGCGACCACCCCCTGGCCGTCCTGGCCGGGACCGAGGTGGGGCGCCGGTGGTCGGTCTCCGGGCTGGTCACCGCGGCATCGGCCCGGCCCGCCGGCCACCCCGCCGGCGGCGCCTCGGACCGGCCCGTGGCCCTGGCCGTGCTGGCCGACCGGTCCGGCCACGTCGCCCACCGGGTGGCCGGCCCCGGCGGGCCCGGCCCCGCCGCCCCCGGGCCCCCGGAGGGCCGCCTGATCGACGGGCTGCTGCGCTCCCTGGGCCGGCCCACGCCGCCGCCGGCCGGGCCGCCCGGGCCGTGGTGGGCCACCCTGTGGCTCGACCGGGTGGTGGCCGAGGTGGCGTCCGAGCCGGCCCCCCGGCGCACCCTGCTGGGCCTGGCCGAGCTGCACCCGCTGGTGGGCGCCGGGCTCACCCCGCGGGACGTGACCCTCCTGCACCGCATCGCCCCCCGCCCGTCGGTGGCCGGGTGGGAGGTCATGCGGCGGGCCCTGGCCGAGCCCGGCGACCCCGCCTCGCCCCCGGAGCGAGCGCTGCGGCGGGCGCTCCTGCCCCTGGTGGCGCCGGAGGTGGCCCGGTGGTGCGACCACGGCAGCTTCGCCCGCTGGCTGGAGCAGGCCCTCCCCTCCCGGGCGGTGCTCCTGGCCGCCACCGACGCCCTGCTCGCCCCCCGCCTGGCCGGGGCCCTGCGGCGGGCCGTGGGGGCGCCGACGATCCCCGATCACCGCTGAGGTCACCGGTAGCCTCGGCCCCCGTGACCGCGCCGCTCCGCTCCCGCGCTCCGCGCCCGACCGGGACCCGGCGAGGCCCGGCGCCGGTGGTCGACCTGACCGACACGGCCAGCGCCCTGGCCGCCGTGTTCGACGCCACCCCGGCCCAGGCCCCAGCCCGAGCGACCGTCCGCCGCCCGGCGCCGGCGGAGGCCGCCGCCCCGCCCCCCCACCAGCTCGACCTGGCCCTCACCGACCTGGCCGAGGTGTTCGCCGTCTACCCGTACCGGGCCACCATGCCGGCCTGCGACCACTGCGTCACCGCCGAGGAGCGGCGGGCGCTGGGCCGGCCCCCGGAGCAGGTCCCCGGCCCGGTCCTGGACCGGTTCGTGACCAAGGCGCTGATCACCTGGGGCGAGGAGGCCGACCTGAAGCGCCTGCTGCCCGAGGTCCTGGCCCGCACCTGCGACGGCCGCCTGGGCCCGCCCCCGTCCCTGGTGGGCGCCCGCCTGCGCCGGGCCGGCTGGCGGGAGTGGCCGGCGGCCGAGACCCCTGCGGTGCGCCGGGTGTTCCGGGCCGCCTGGATGGCCACCCTGGCCGAGGCGCCGGGGCCGGGGCGGCTCCCGGTGGACCGGCTGCTGAGCCTGCTGGCCACGGCCGAGGAGGACCTGGTCCCGTACCTCGGCGTGTGGGAGGACCGGCTGGAGGCGCCGGGCAACCCCGGGGCCCGCCTGGCCGCCGTCCTCCACCTGGCCGACCTGCTGACCCCCTTGGCCGCCGGGGGCCGCCGGCGCCTGGCCCGCAGCCTGCCCCTGGCCCGCCGGGGCCCGGTGGGCCAGGTCGACCAGTGGCTGCGCCAGCCGGTGGTCGTCCAGCGCCTGGCCCACGCCGCGGAGTCGCTGCGGAGCACCCCGCACCGCCCGCGCATGGACCGGGCCCGCGAGGGCTTGGCCCGTCTCCGCACCGAGCGGTAGCGCCGGGGCCGGCTCAGGGGATCTCGTGGTCCCCGGGCCAGAACTCGCGCAGGTTGGAGGCGAACTCGGCGTGGGAGCCGCCGGCCTCCTCCATGGCGGTGAGCAGGCCGCCGACCAGGAGCCAGTAGAACGACGCCGCCTCGTCGGGCACCACGGGGGCGAGGCCGGCATCGTCGTTGACCTCCTTGGCCAGGCGCCAGAAGGCGTAGACCAGGTACTCGACCACCTCGGGCTCGGCCTCGGTGCGCCAGGTGACGTCGCCCCCCACCGAGGCGCCCGCCTCCCACTCGTCGATGTAGCCGAAGAAGGCGCGGGCGGCATCGGAGGGCACGTCCGCCCCCGGCCCGGCCCCTTCCAGCGTGGCCCGGGCGAAGGTGGCGAAGGCGCCCATGCTCAGGGCCGACACCGGACCCACGACGACCTCCATCACCGTGACCCTACGCCCGCCCGGTGCCGGGACGCGCCCCACCTCAGCGGTGGTGTCCGTGGGTGACGGGACCGTGGCGGGTGCACCGGCCCCGGTGGCCGGTGGGGGTCACGACGACGGCCAGGCGGGTGCCACAAGCCGGGCAGTAGCGGGGCGGGTCGTACTGCCACCGGCAGCCGGGGCACTCGGCCACCGGGCGGCCGCAGCCCACGCAGTGCGCCGGCGGGGCGGGCGGCACCGGCTCGTCCACGGGGCGCTCCCGGACGCTCAGATGACGGGGCCGAGGGCGCCGACGGGCATCTTCAGGTCGTCGAGCATCTTCAGGTCATCCGCCGGGCTGCGCCCCAGGTAGGTGAGGTAGTTGCCGATGATGAGGGCGTTGATGCCCGACGTCATGCCCATGGCCTGGAGGTCGCCGAGGGTGAACTCGCGGCCCCCGGCGTAGCGCAGGATGACCTCGGGGAGGCCGAGGCGGAACAGGGCGATCCAGCGGATGGCCTCCAGGGGCTCGACCGCCGGGAGGTGGGCGAAGGGCGTGCCGGCCATGGGCTTGAGGAAGTTGACGGGCACCTCGGCGGGGCCCACGGCCCGCAGCTCCTCCAGCAGCTCGAGCCGCTGGTCGACGGTCTCGCCCATGCCCAGCAGCACGCCGCAGCACAGCTCCATGCCGTGCTGGCGGACCAGGCGGCAGGTGTCGACCCGCTCGTCGAAGGTGTGGGTGGTGACCACCGAGCCGAAGTAGGAGCGGGCCGTCTCCAGGTTGTGGTTGTAGCGGTGGACCCCGCCCTCGACCAGGCGCCGGGCCTGGTCGTCGGTGAGGATGCCGGCCGAGACGGCGACGTTGAGGCCGGTCTCGTCGCGCACCACGGGCACCAGGTCCAGGATGCGCTGGAGGGTGCGCTCGTCGGGGCCCCGCACGGCCAGCACGATGCAGAACTCGCTGGCCCCCAGGGCCGCCGTCTCGCGAGCCGCGGCCAGGACCTCGTCGGTGTCGAGGAACGGGGTGGCCTTGACCGGCGTGTCGAAGGCGGAGGACTGGCTGCAGAAGTGGCAGTCCTCGGGGCAGCCGCCGGTCTTGGCCGAGAGGATGCCCTCGACCTCGACCTCGGGGCCGCACCAGGCCAGTCGGACCTCGTGGGCCAGGGCGGCCAGGGAGGGCACCGACGTGTCGGGCACGTGGGCCAGGCCGGCCAGCTCCTCGGCGGTGAGCATGCGCCGCTCATCGAGCAGGGCGGTCTCGGCCGCCCGCAGCGCGGCCCGGGCCCGGTCCGCGGCGAGCGGCTCCCGGCTGGAGGCGGCGGGCCCCGGCTTGCGCCCCAGGGCGACCGGCTGCGACAGCGTGTCCGACATGCCCCGGAGGTTACGACCCGCCCCCACCCGCCCCGAAAGCCACCGAGGCCCCTCAGCCTGGTTCCGAGAGAGGCGGCCCATCCTGGCTGTCGGCCGCGCTGGCCACGGTGAAGGCGCGACGGGTGAGGCGGACGAGACGCCGCCGAGCCGCCGAGGACGGTTGCGGCACCATCTCGTCGGCCGCGAAGCGGTCCTGGCGCAGCAGCCGACCATCCCCGCGCCACGGGTCGTGGGTGAGCAGGCAGAAACGGTCCAGGCCGCCTGCTCGCCGGTCGATGCCCACGGAGACCACGCGCTCCCACCGGACGGCTCCCATGCCGCTCACCGCGACGACGGCACCAGCGGGGACGTCCACGCCGACCGGCAGGTCGCCGGGCCGCACGGGTGGCCGCGTCACCGACACATCGGTCCGTCGCGAGGCCAGCAGGGCCAGCTCCTCAGCCACCACATCGCTCGCTGTCGCCGCCGCCCGCTCGTCGCGGTCGGGCCCTCCGTAGGTCGGCCCACCTTCGATGACCAGGGCGAGCTCGCGGAGCAGGCTGAGACTGAGGGAGGTGATGAGGCGGAGGAAGGGTTGGCGGTCACCTCGGTCCGCGGCAGCGAGGGCGTCGAAGTAGCGCGTCCGGTCGGTGGTCTCGACCCAGAGGGGGATCGAGGCGGCGCGCAGCAGCCACACCGAGGCGAGGAGCCGGGCGACACGGCCGTTGCCGTCGGCGAAGGGGTGGATGGCCGTGAAGGCCTGGTGGGAGAAGGCGGCCTGCACGACGGCCGGGGCGGCCAGGAAGGCCTCGGACCGCATCTCGGTGACGAGGCGGTGCATCTCCTCGGGCACGCGATCGACGGGCGCGTACGAGTGGAACGAGCCATCGGCCAGCTGCACGTGGTTGGGGTCGGTCTTGTAGCTCCCCCGCGACAAGGCGCGCTCTTGGACGCCGACCGGCGTCAGGATCCGGTAGGTGTCCTGACCGGCGCAGGTGACGTCGTGCACCTCCCGCAGGGCGGCTTCGGTGACGACCTCGTCGCCGGTGGCCAGCTGGAGGGCGAGCTCGAAGCCGGCCAGCTGGGCCTCGAAGCTGCGACGGAAGCCGATGCCCGCCTCAACCTCGGCCTGGTCGAGCGAGATGACGTTGCGAGCCACCGACAAGGTGAAGCCCCGGTCGGCGGCGTAGAGGCCCTCGATGGCGCCGGTGTCGACCGCGGCCGCCCGGAGCACCTCGTCCAGCGCGGCCCGGACCTCGTCGACCGGCGTTCGGTGCCGCACCACGGCCAACCGTGCCGCGGCGTCGTCCCACGAGCCGAGCCCGAGCGGCTCCGCGGCCCAGTCGGCGAACGGCGCGAACGGTGGGTAGGCAGCGTCGGCCTGTTCCAGCCGATGGGTGACCTCGGCATCCGACGGGGTGTCCACACCTGCAGTCTGTCCGGTCACCCGCCCTCAGGCCCGGAGGTTCCCGGCGGGATGCCGATGCCAAGAGTCGCATCGCTGTTCTGAGGCGCCAGCACGCAGGCCCGTGTGCGGTGGCGCCTCAGAAGGGGAACCAGGGTCAGCCGCGGACGAGGTCGGTGATCTGGCGGAGCTGGTGGGGGGGGCCGGAGACCAGGAGGGTGGTGACGCAGGTGCGGCGCCAGCGCTCCAGGTCGTCGCGGATCTTGGCCTCGGGGCCGACCAGGGCCACGTCCTCCACCAGGGCCAGGGGCACCGAGGCGATGGCCTCTTCCTTGCGCCCACCCAGGAACAGGTCCTGGATGCGGGCCACGTCCTCGGCGTAGCCCATGCGGCTGAACAGCTCGGCGTGGAAGTTGACCTCCTTGGCCCCCATGCCGCCGATGTAGAAGCCGAGCGACATGCGGACCACGTCCGCGGCGCGCTCCACGTCGTCGTCGATGACCACCTGGACCAGGTTGGCCACCTCGAAGTCGTCGGGGCCGCGGCGGGCGCCGGGCCGGGCCCAGCCCTCCTCCAGGCAGGCCCGGTAGTGGTCGTCCAGGCCGGGCGACATGAACATGGGTAGCCAGCCGTCGGCGATCTCGGCCGCCATGGCCACGTTCTTGGGTCCCTCGGCCCCCCGGTAGATGGGCAGGTCGGCCCGCAGGGGGTGGGTGATGGAGCGCAGTGGCTTGCCCAGGCCGGTGGTGCCCTCGCCGGTGCGGGGGAGCTGGAAGTGGTCCCCGTCGTAGGCCAGGGGCTCGTCGCGGGCCAGGACCCGGCGGACGATCTCGACGTACTCGCGGGTCCGGGCCAGGGGCTTGGGGTAGGGCTGGCCGTACCAGCCCTCCACCACCTGGGGGCCCGAGGCGCCCAGGCCCAGGATGAACCGCCCACCGGTCAGGTGGTCGAGGGTGAGGGCGCTCATGGCCGTGGCCACCGGGGTGCGGGCCGCCATCTGGCACACCGCGGTGCCCAACCGGATGCGGGAGGTGGCGGCGCCGTGCCAGGCCAGGGGGGTGAAGCAGTCCGACCCGTAGGCCTCGGCCGTCCACACCGAGTCGAAGCCGAGATCCTCGGCCAGGGCGACCTGGTCGGCCACGCCGGTGGGGGGCTGGGCGAACCAGTAGCCCAGGACCAGGCCGAGCTGGAGGTCGTCGGTCATGCGGCCGCACCGTAGCCGGGCCCTCCTCCCTATACTGGAACACGTTCTAGTTTTCCGCGTCCGGAGCACGCCGATGAACCGCTACCCGTTCCCCCTCCCCTACGGCTGGTTCCAGGTCTGCGAGCCCGAGGAGGTGGCCGCGGGGGCGACGAAGGCCCTCTACTACTTCGACCGGCACCTGGTGGCCTGGCGCGACGACGGCGGCGAGCTGCACGTGATGGACGCCTTCTGCCCCCACCTGGGCGCCCACCTGGGCCACGGGGGCACTGTCGAGGGCTGCCAGATCCAGTGCCCGTTCCACGGCTGGCGCTTCGACACCGAGGGCACCAACGTCGACATCCCCTACTCCACCCGCACCAACAAGCGGGCCCGGGTCCGGGCCTACCCCACCTGCGAGGTGAACGGGAAGTCGCTGGCCTGGTTCCACCCCGACCCGGAGGTGGAGCCCCAGTGGCACGTGCCGGCCCTGCCCGAGCTGGCCGACGGCGAGGGGTGGTGGGGCCCGGTCCGCACCAGGCACACGGTGCAGGCCCACACCCAGGAGCTGGGCGAGAACGCAGTGGACTCGGCCCACTTCCGCTACGTGCACAACACGGCCGAGGTCCCGGAGATCACCTCGTACGTCACCGACGGGCCCCTGGCCGAGATGAAGTCGGTGCAGCGGTTCCCGACCCCCCGGGGCGTGGTCGACGGCTTCATCGAGTCCACCGGGTACGGGCCGGGGGTGGCCGTGGTCCGCTTCGGCGGCATCGTCGACACCCTGCTGGTCACCTCGACCACCCCCATCGACACCGGGAGCTGCGAGACCCGCTTCGACTTCTACACCCGGTCCCTGGGTGACGCCGAGGCCACCTCGAACGTGGCCCAGGCCTTCGTGGCCGAGGTCGACCGGCAGTTCCTGGAGGACATGCCGGTGTGGGAGCACAAGGCCCACCTGACCCGGCCGGCCCTGGCCGACACCGACGGGCCGTTCATGGCCTTCCGCAAGTGGTACGCCCAGTTCTACGCCGAGGGCACCGAGCCCGGCGACGAGCGGAGCCTGTTCCCCCCGCCGTACTGGCCCGACAAGATGGACGAGTCGCCGGCCAAGGCCACCGCCTCGGCCCGCCACGGAGGCGGCTGACCACCGCCGAGCTGCTCAGGCCCCAGGGCTCAGGCCCGGGGCTCAGGTCCGGGGACCTGGTCGAGGAGGGTGGCGTCGCCGGCCAGGTGGCCGCCGTCGACGGTGTACTCGGCCCCGGTGACGTAGCCGGCCTCGTCGGAGGCCAGGAACAGCACCACCGGAGCCACGTCGTCCACGGTGCCCACCCGCCGGATGGGCAGGTTGCGGTAGAAGGCGGCCTGGTCGTTGGCTGCCTCGCCGCCGAAGCGGGTCATGGGGGTGTCGATGCCGCCGGGGTGCACGGTGTTGACCCGGATGCCCCGGCGGCCCAGCTCGATGGCGGCCGAGCGGGACAGGCCCCGCAGGGCCCACTTGCTGGTGGAGTAGGCGGAGAGGAAGGGCAGGCCCTCCATGCCGCCGTTGGACGAGATGTTGACGATGGAGCCGCCGCCGGCCGTGGTCATGGAGCGGGCCACCGCCTTGATGCCCAGGAAGCACCCCATGACGTTGACCTCCAGCACCCGGCGGAAGCGCTCGGTGTCGTAGCGGTCGACGGCGTCGAAGTCGAGGATGCCGGCGTTGTTGACCAACGTGGTGACCGGCCCCCAGGCCTCCTCGGTCTCGGCCACCACCCGGGTCCAGGCCGCCTCGTCGGTGACGTCGAGGGCCGCGGCCCGGGCCGCGTCGCCGATGTCGGCCGCCACCGCCTCGGCCTCGGCGGCCAGCACGTCGGCCACCACCACCCGGGCCCCCTCGCGGGCGAACAGGCGGGCCTCGGCCTCGCCCTGGCCCCGGGCCGCGCCGGTGACGATGGCCACCTTGCCGTCCAGTCGTCCCACGGGTCCCCTCCTCAGGGCTTGTCGGCGCCGACGACCCACATGGCGAAGAACTGCGAGCCGCCGCCGTAGGCGTGGCCCACCGCGGTGCGGGCCCCGTCGACCTGGTGGTCGCCGGCCTGGCCCCGCACCTGGAGGGCCGCCTCGGCGAAGCGCAGCATGCCCGAGGCGCCGATGGGGTTGGTGCACAGCACCCCGCCGGACATGTTGACCGGCAGGTCGCCGTCGAGGGCGGTGGCCCCCGACTCGGTCATCTTCCAGCCCTGGCCCGGCTCGGCGAAGCCCAGGTTCTCCAGCCACATGGGCTCGAACCAGCTGAAGGGCACGTACATCTCGACACAGTCCACGTCCCGGCGGGGGTCGGTGATGCCGGCCTGGCGGTACACGTCGGCCGCGCACAGGGCCCCGCCCAGGGGGAGCACGGTGTCGCGCTCGGCCGACAGGGTGGGCTCGGAGCGCATGGCCGTGCCCGTGATCCAGGCCGGGGGGCGGCCGTCGGCCGCGGCCGCGTCGGCCACCGCTTCGGACCCCAGCACCAGGGCGCAGGCCCCGTCGCTGGACGGGCAGGTCTCGGCGTAGCGGATGGGGTCCCACAGCATCATCGACTCCTTGATGGAGTCGAAGCTGATGTCGGGCTCGTGCAGGTGGGCGTAGGGGTTCTTGAGCCCGTTCTGCCGGTCCTTGAGGGCCACCAGCATGCCGATGTGGTCGGGGGAGCCGGAGCGGCGGATGTAGCTGCGGATGTGGGGGGCGAAGTAGCCGCCGGCCCCGGCGTGGAGGGGCGGCGTGAAGGGGATGGGCAGGGAGAGGGCCCACATGGCCTCGCTCTCGGACTGCTTCTCGAAGGCCACGGTGAGGACCCGCTGGTGGATGCCGGCCTGGACCAGCTGGCTGGCCACGATGGCGGTGGACCCGCCCACCGACCCCGCCGTGTGCACCCGGAACAGGGGTTTTCCCACCGCCCCCAGGGCGTCGGCCAGGAACAGCTCCGGCATCATCACGCCCTCGAAGAAGTCGGGGGCCTTGCCGATGACCACGGCGTCGATGTCGGCCCAGGTCACCTGGGCGTCGGCCAGGGCCCGGGAGGCGGCCTCCCGCACCAGCCCGGCCATGGACACGTCGCCCCGGGTGGCCCGGTGCTCGGTCTGGCCCACGCCGATGACCGCCACCCGCTCCTTGCCCATCAGCCCTCTCCTTCCAGGACGCAGACCAGGTTCTGTTGCAGGCAGGGGCCGCTGGTGGCGTGGGCCACGCCCCGGTCGGCCTCCCCGGCGGCGATGCGGGTGGCCACCTCGCCGATGCGGATGAGGCCGGCGGTCATCATGGGGTTGGCGGCCAGGGCCCCGCCCGAGGGGTTGACGGCCACGTCGTCGGCCAGGCCCAGGGCGTGGCGCAGGATGAGCTCCTGGTGGGTGAAGGGAGCGTGGAGCTCGGCCACGTCGACGGGCCCATCGGCCACGCCGGCCCGCTGGGCCGCCAACCGGGTCGACTCGCTGACCGTCAGGTCCCGCAGGCCCAGGTGGATGGACTCGATGCGGTGGTCGATGCCCCGGATCCAGGCCGGGCGCTCGACCCGCTCCCGGGCCGCGTCGCCGGCGGCCAGGACCACCGCGGCGGCGCCGTCGCTGATGGGCGGGCAGTCGTGGCGCCGCAGGGGCCCGACCAACGGCTCGGCCTCCAGCAGCTCGGCCGCCGGGCGGTCCCAGGCCAGCTGGGCGTGGGGGTTGCCCAGGGCCGCGGCCCGGCTGCGGGCCGCCACCTCGGCCATCTGGGCCTCGGTGGCCTTGCCGGCGTCGATCAGGGCCTGGGCCTGGAGGGCGGCCAGGCTGATCGAGTCGGCCCACAGGGGGGCCACGGTGACGGGGTCGAGCTGGCGGGTCAGGACCATGGGCAGGTCGCCGGGGCTGGACTTGGCGTAGCTGTAGACCAGGGCCGTGTCGACCTCGCCGAGCTGGAGCTTGACCCAGGCCTCGTAGAGGGCCCAGGCCCCGTCCATCTCCACGTGGCTCTCCTGGATGGGGGGCCACGGGCCCACCGCGTCGAGGGTGGAGACGAAGCTGAACCCCACCCCGGCCAGGTAGTCGGTGGAGCCCGAGCAGGTGAAGCCGATGTCGTCGATGGTCATGCCCACCTGGTCGAGGGCGCCGTGCACGGCGGGCATGAGCATCTCGACCTCGTTGAGCTCCCGGACCCGGCGGCGATGGCGGGTCTGGGCCACGCTGATGACGGCCACGTCGCGCATCAGGTCGCTCCCCCGGGGCCGCCCTGGCCGGTGCGGGGGTTGCGGACCAGGGCCGCGGTGGGGGCCACACCGCCGACCCAGGAGCCCAGCCCGGTGCCGTGGTCCTCGCCGGGGATGCGGACATCGGCGTCGTCGGGCTCCCCGGTGGGCCGGAACCAGGTGATGGACTCCAGGGTGGGCTCGACCTCGGCGTCGGCGCGCCACACGGCCTCGACCCGCATGCCGATGCGGACCTCGTCGGCCGGCACCTCCTGGATGAGGTGCATGATCGACAGGTCGGCCCCGTCCAGGAGGATGAGGGCGCTGACGTAGGGGATCTCCATCACCGAGCCGTAGAACTGCAGGTTGACCACGCAGAACGAGGTGACGGTGCCCACCTGGGCCACCTCGACCTCCTCGGGGGTGGGCTGGCCCAGCTCGGGATCGGCGCCCCGGGGCGGCACGTAGACCCGCCCGCCGGGGGCCCGCTGGCCGACGATGCGCTTCCGGGCCACGTTGCGCAGGAAGCGCGACGTGGCGTCGCCGGCGGTGAACTGGTAGTCGAGCCGGGCCGGGGTGCGGACGCTGCGGACCGGCTCCACGTCGCGCAGGGAGGGGGGCAGGGTGACCTCGGCCATCAGGCGCTCCCCTCGGGGACGAAGCAGGCGATGTCGGAGATGTGGCCCTCGCGCTCCGCGGCCCAGCGGGGCACCACCCGGGTGCCGGGGCCGACGGCGCCGGGCCCCTCGGCGGCCACCGCGTGCAGCAGTGGCGTGTCGGCCCCGTCGAGGGTGATGAGGGCCCAGGCGAAGGGATCGCCCAGGGGGTGCTTGGCGTGCGGGGTGGCCACCCACGCCGCGGTGACCACGGTGCCGGCCGGGCCGACCTCGACGATCTCGGTCAGGTCCTCGCCGGTGGCCGGGTCGAACTCGACGGGGGGGACGATGACCCGCCCGTCGCCGGCCCGGATGCCGACCAGCACCCCCTCGCGCAGGCCGGTGAGGAAGGCGCCGACGACGGGGCCGGTGGTCCGGGTGAACGGGTACTCGATGGTGAGCGGTGCGCTCAGCACCTCGTCCGGATCGGGTGGGGGCGACACGCCGGCCAGACTAGAACAGGTTTCAGTTTCGTGGGCAACCTCTCACCGCCGCGCCGTCAGTCGAAGGTGACGACCTGGCGGATGACCTCGCCCCGCTTCATGGCCGCGAAGGCGTCGTTGATCTCGTCGATGCCGATGCGGCGGGTGATCATGGCCTCCAGGTCGAGCTGGCCGGCCTTCCACAGCCGCAGCAGGCGGTGGAAGTCGGAGCGCACGTCGGCCGAGCCGTAGTAGCTGCCCACCAGGGTCTTCTCGGAGAAGAACAGCTCGAAGCCGTTGAAGCTGACCTCGGAGTCCATGGCCCCGACCCCGATGATGACGGCCATGCCGCCCCGGCGGACGGCGTCGAAGGCGGCCCGCATGGTGACGGGCAGGCCGATGGCCTCGAAGGCGTAGTCGAAGCCGTCGCCGGTCAGCTCGGCCCGCAGGGCGGCCAGGTCGTCGGGGTGGCAGGCGTGGGTGGCACCGAAGCCCTTGGCCTGCTCCAGCTTCTCGGGCACCAGGTCGACGGCCACGATGGTGGCGGCCCCGGCCACCCGGGCGCCCATGATGGCGGAGATCCCCACGCCGCCGCAGCCGAACACCACCACCGACGAGCCGGGCACGACCTTGGCCGTGTTGATGACGGCGCCGACGCCGGTGGTGACGCCGCAGCCGATGAGGGAGGCGATCTCGAAGGGGACGTCGTCGTCGATCTTGACCGCCGCCTCCTGGGGCACGGTCAGCGACTCGGCGAAGGTGCCGGTGCCGGCCATGCCGAAGACGTCCTGGCCGTTCCGGGTGAAGCGCCGGCTGCCGGCCACCGCGAACTGGATCATCACGCACAGGTGGGGCGACTTGCGCTCGGTGCAGTTGTTGCACTTCCCGCAGGGCGGCGACCAGGCCACGATGACGTGGTCGCCCACGGCCAGGCCGGTGACGCCCTCCCCCAGCGCCGAGATGACCCCGGCCCCCTCGTGGCCGGGCACGAACGGGGCCGGCTGGGGCAGCGAGCCCTGCATGGCGTGCAGGTCGGAGTGGCACACGCCGGTGGCCTTGATGTCGATGGTGACCTCGCCCGGGCCGGGGGGCAGGGCCTCGATGTCGTCGACCAGCTCGAGCGTCTCGTCACCGATGGTCTGCAGCAGCGCGGCGCGCATGGCGGCCTCCTCGTGGGGTCGATCTGGTCGGGGTGCGATCCGCCGGCACCCTACCGGACCCGAACTAGAACGTGTTCTCGTTTCGCCCTAGGGTGCGGCCATGGGAGATCTCGGTTTCTGGAGGCTGGCGGAGGCGGATCCGACCTGGCTGGCGCTGGTCGACCCCGACGGCGGCGAGCACACCGCCGGCGACCTGCTGGCCCGGGCCAACCAGGCGGCCCACGCCCTGCGCGACCTGGGCCTGGAGGCCGGCGACACCCTGGCCGTGCTGCTGCCCAACGGGGTCGAGCTGATCGAGCTGTTCCTGGCCGCCCTCCAGGTGGGCGTGCGCATCACGCCCGTCAACTTCCACCTGGTGGGCCCCGAGGTGGCCTACATCGTGGGTGACAGCGAGGCCAAGGCCTTCGTGGCCCACGAGCGCTTCGCCCCCGCGGCCCGCGCCGCGGCGGCCGAGGCCGGCGTCCCGGCCCGGGCCCTGTTCGCGGTGGGGTCCGTCGAGGGCTTCCTGCCCTACGACGACCTGTTCGCCGGGCACCCCACCACCGCTCCCGAGGGTCGCACCACGGGGGCGGCCATGCACTACACCTCCGGCACCACCGGGCGGCCCAAGGGGGTGCGCCGGGCCCTGGCCCCCATCGGCCCCGACGACATGGCCGAGCTGATGTCGTACCTGCCCAACCTGTTCGGCATCGGGCCCCACGACGGCCACGTGCACCTCACCGTGTCGCCGCTCTACCACACCGCGGTGCTGATGTGGACGGGCAACGCCCTGGCCCTGGGCCACACCGTCGTCCTCGTGGACAAGTGGGGGGCCGAGGACATGCTGCGGCTGATCGAGGCCCACCGGGTGACCTACAGCCACATGGTGCCCACCCAGTTCGTGCGCCTGCTCGACCTGCCGGAGGAGGTGCGGGCCCGCTACGACGTGTCGTCGCTGCGCAACATGGTCCACGGCGCCGCCCCCTGCCCCCCCGAGGTCAAGCGCCACATGATCGAGTGGTGGGGCGACACCATCCAGGAGTACTACGCGGCCACCGAGGGCGGGGGCACGGTCATCGGGGCCACCGACTGGCTGGCCCACCCCGGCTCGGTGGGCACGGCCTGGCCCGGGGGCGAGGTCCGCATCTACGACGACGACGGGAACCGGCTGGGCCCCGGCCAGGTCGGCACCGTGTACATGTCGCTGATGGCCGACTTCGAGTACAAGGGCGACGAGGCCAAGACCCGGGCCAACCGCATCGAGAACTTCTTCACCGTGGGAGACCTGGGCGAGGTGGACGCCGAGGGCTACCTGTACCTCCGGGACCGCAAGAGCGACATGATCATCTCGGGCGGCGTCAACGTCTACCCGGCCGAGATCGAGGGCGAGCTCATCACCCACCCCAAGGTGGCCGACGTGGCCGTCTTCGGCATCCCCCACCCCGACTGGGGCGAGGAGATCAAGGCCGTGGTCGAGACGCCCGAGGGGGTGGAGGGCACGCCCGAGGTCGAGGCCGAGATCCTGGCCTGGGCGGCCACCCGCATGGCCCGGTTCAAGCTGCCCCGCTCGGTGGACTTCACCGACGCGCTGCCCCGGGAGCCCAACGGCAAGCTGCTCAAGCGCAAGCTGCGCGACCCCTACTGGGCCGACCGGGAGAGCCGCATCTAGTCGAACTGCGGGTCCTCGTGGCGGGTCCGCTTGAGCTCGAAGAAGTGGGGGAAGCCGGCCAGCAGCACGGCGCCGTCCCACATCTTGCCGGCCTCCTCGCCCCGGGGGATGCGGCTGAGCACCGGGCCGAAGAAGGCCACGCCGTTGACGTGGATGGTCGGGGTGCCGACGTCGTCGCCCACCGCGTCCATGCCGGCGTGGTGGCTGGCCCGCAGCGGCTGGTCCAGGCTCCCGTCGTCGAAGGCGTCGTTGAGCTCGGCCGGCAGGCCCACCTCCTCCAGGGCCGCCCGCACCACCTCGGGCAGGTCGTCGTGGCCCTCCCCCCGGTCGTGGATGCGGGTCCCGGTCGCGGTGTAGTAGGCGGCCAGCGCCTCCTGGCCGTGCTGCTGCTCGACGGCGACGGCCACCCGCACCGGGCCCCAGGCCCGCGTCATCATCTCCTGGTACTGCTCGGACAGGTCGCGGCCCTCGTTGAGCACGGCCAGGCTCATGACGTGGAAGGTGACGTCGATGTCCCGGATCTGCTCGGCCTCCAGGATCCACCGGGAGGTGATCCAGCACCACGGGCACAGCGGATCGAACCAGAAGTCGACGGCGTCGCGGTCGGGCATGGGGGCTCCTCTCGGGGCCGGGCCCTCGGCGGGGGCCCGGTGCGGCGGGCCCACGTCTACCGCCTCCGGCGCCCACTCCCACCCGGCGTGTGACCGATCGGGCCGATCCGCCCCTTTCTCCCGGGTGTGGACGAAGCTGGCGGCGCCATGACCGAGGACCGGGCCCAGCCCGGCGACGCCCCCACCGCGGAGCCTGACCCGACCGCCGAGGCCGCCTTCGACGCCTTCGTGGCCGAGGTCGAGGGCCGGGTCCGCCGGGCCCTGGTCCCGGTGGCCGGGGCCGAGGCGGCCCGGGACGCCACCGCCGATGCCCTGGTCCACGCCTGGCGCCACTGGCCCCGGGTCCGGGCCATGGCCAACCCGGCCGGCTACGTCTACACGGTGGCCCGCAGCCGGGTCCGGCTGCCGGATCGCCCGGTCGACGCGCTGCCCGCGGGCCTGGCCGACCCGGCCGCCGCCCCCGAGGTCGAGCCCCGCCTGGCCGCGCTGCTGGCCGCCCTGCCCGAGCGCCAGCGTGTCGCCCTCTACCTGCTCCACGGCTGCGGCTGGCCCACCCCCGAGGTGGCCGACCTGCTCGGCGTGTCGGTGTCGACGGTCCGCAACCACGTGGCCCGAGCCCTGGAGCGCCTCCGCCGGGAGTTGGGCGTGGACGCCCCTCCCCCCTCCCCACCGAAGGACGGTGAGCAGCCGTGAGCGACGAGATCGACGACGCGCTCCGGCGCTGGGCCCGGGCCACCGACCCGGCGGCCGACCCCCTGACCGGCGAGGAGGTCCGGGACGCCGCCGGCACCCGGTCCGGGCCGGACCGCCCCCGGGCCTGGCTGGCGGCCGCCGCCGTGGTGGCCGCCCTGGCCCTGGCCGGTGGCGCCCTGTGGGCCACCACCCGGAGCGGCGACGACCCCGGCCGGGTCACCACCGCCACCGACCCCCAGCCCTCGCCGCCCGTCCCCGCCGGGGAGCTGGTGGCCACCCAGGTGGTGGTGGTGGCCCCGGACCTCGGCCTGGAGGGGACGGTGCTCCACCAGGTGGGCCTGGAGCCGGACTGCGGGGCCGATCCCGGCGACGGGTGCGGAGAGCACCTGCCGTCGGCCACCGCCCGCCCCCTTCCGGTCGGCACGTCGTTGGCCTGGGCCGAGCCCCTGCCGGTCGGTTCCTCATGGCTCCTCAGCTACGCCCGCTGGGAGTGCCCGCCGCTCCCGGACGAAGCTCCCCTGGGGGCCAGCCCCGGCTCCCGGCGGGGCGGGGCTTGCGGCCGGATCACCCCGGAGGGCCGTCCCGACGGTGACGGTGACGGCCGAGCTGACCAGGACCCCTTCCTGCTGGCCGACTGCGGGATCACCTTCACCGTCGGCCCCCGGCCCGGCCGGGTGGTCCTGCGGATCACCGTCGACGGCGAGGGCGAGCCGACCTGCGCCCTGGCCCCCGGCGACCCCCCGCCGCTGACCGTGCCCCCCGCCTTCACCCTGCGCGACGAGCTGCCCTGGTCGTGCGGGACCGGGGCCTGGGACGTCGGCTGGTTCGCGGGCCCGTCCGACCCCGACGCGGCCGAGGCCGCGATGGCCTGCCTGGTGGAGGCGGCGCAACAGCGCACGGCCGCGGAGCTGCCCACCGCCGAGCTCCAGGCCAACGACGCCGTCCGCCGAGCCTGGTGGCGGGTCGCCCGAGGGGCCGAGGGCACCACCGTGGACATCGTCCGGGGGCCGGCGGGCCCCGAGGGCCCGTGGTCGGTCCAGCGGTGCACCGGCGTCGAGCGGCCCTTCGAGCAGCTCCAGGGGACGGGGTGCCAGCGGGAGGTGCCCATGAGCCTGGACCTCCCCCCGCTGGACGCCCCGTCCCCCGCCCTGCCCACCGACCCCGACCCCGGGGGCGAGCCGTTCGACCTCGTGGTCGAGGCCGGGGACCTGCCCTCCGGGGAGGAGGGCAGCGCCCACCGGGTGGCCGTGGTGGTGGACGGCCAGGTGGTGGCCAGCGGGCAGGTCGCCTCGTTCCAGTCCACCCTGGTGGCCCGGGACGTCGACGGGCCGCTGTCGAAGGTGGAGCTGCACTGGGAGCGCTACGACTGCCCGGGTTCCTGCCCCCCGGTGGACGCCGACGGCGTCCCGTTCCCCATGCCCGCCCCCGACCACACCTGCACGGCCACGGTGGAGGACCTGGCCCCGGGGGGGACGGTGGTGTTGACCCTGGACGGCGACGGGTGCCGGGCCACGGCCACCGCGCCACCGCCCCCGCTGACCGTCCCCCCGGCCTGGTCGCTGCGTGAGGCCCTGCCCATGGCGTGCGGGGTCGACCTGGCCGCCACCCTGTCGACGCCGGGCCACCCCGCCCGGCCCGACACCTCCGAGGGGCCCCGCACCTGCCTGCTCCAGGCCCACCGGGCCGGCCAGGAGGTCGAGCTGGTCAGCACCGAGCGGGGCGGGGCGGGGCGCGCCGTGGTGTGGCGGGTGGGGCCCGACGGGGTGGAGCTGACCTGGCCCGCCCCCCTCGCCGACGAGCCGGCCATCCCCTGGATGACCCAGTCCTGCACCGGCCTGGCCGAGGCCCCGGCCGGGGAGTGGATCCGGGCCACGGGGTGCGGCCCGCAGGAGGTCATGTCCACCGACCGGCCGTGAGCACCGGCGTTGGCAGGGGCCGCCGGCTGCGCTAGGCAGGGGCGATGCTGCGCACCATCCAGGGAACCCCCGTCCCCGCCGTCGGCTTCGGCACGTGGGAGCTGGTCGGCGACGACACCTTCCCGGGGGTCATGGCCGCCCTGGAGCTGGGCTACCGCCACGTCGACACGGCCCAGGTCTACGAGAACGAGGCCGAGGTGGGCCGGGCCCTGGCCGACTCCGGCCTCGACCGGGACGAGATCTTCCTGACCACCAAGGTGTGGAACGACCGCCTGACCCCGGACGGCATCCGGGAGTCCACCCGGGAGAGCCTGGAGAAGCTGCGCACCGACCACGTCGACCTGCTGCTGGTGCACTGGCCCGTGCGCCTGGACGACCTGGAGGCCAACCTGGCCGCCTTCGTGGAGCTGCAGGAGGCCGGGGCCACCAGCCACATCGGCGTCTCCAACTTCACGCCCGCCATGCTGGACCGGGCCCTGGAGATCGCCCCCCTGTTCGCCCTCCAGGTCGAGCACCACGCCTACCTGGCCCAGCCCCGGCTGCTGGAGATGTGCGCCCGGCACGACCTGCTGTTCACCGCCTACTCGCCCCTGGCCCGGGGCCAGCTCCTGAAGGACCCGGCGGTGGTGGCCATCGCCCGGGAGCGGGATGCCACCCCGGCCCAGGTCCTGCTGCGTTGGATCCTGGACGAGGACGAGCACACCGCGGTGATCCCCAAGGCCACGGCCCGGGAGCGCATCGCCGAGAACCTGGCCGCGGCCGACGTCGAGCTCACCCCGGGCGACCACGACGTGCTGGCCGCCCTGGACCGGGACCTGCGCACCGTCGACCCCGACTGGGCGCCGACCTGGTCCCGTTGACCGGAGCCCGGCTCAGGAGCGGGCGCCCAGGCCCTGGGACGCCAGGTAGCTGACCAGGCCGGCCGGGTTGCGGCTCTGCATCAGCACCTCGCCGGGGCCCACGAACTCGAACACGAAGCCCTCGCCCGACTTGGCCGACTGGATCAGGCCCCCGGCCGCGGCCCGCCGGAGCTGGTACTGGACGCTGGCGTGAGCGGCCACGAAGTGCCCGCTGTCGATGACGATGGCCTGCCCGGCCCCCAGGGTGACGCGGTCGACGGCGCCGAAGGCGGCCACCACCAGGAGCCCCTCACCGGCGGCCTGGACCAGGAAGGCGCCCTCCCCGCCGGCGAACATCCTGATCCCGGTGAACTGGGTGTCGATGGTGACCGACGGCGCCGAGCCCAGGAACGCCCCCTTGGACAGCAGCCAGGGCTGCCCGGCCTCGAGGGGCAGGACGGCCAGGTCCCCGGGGAGGTTGGCGGCCAGGTCCACCCAGCCGCCGCCGGGGCCGGCGGTGAGGGTGGTGACGAAGAACGACTCGCCCCCCAGCGCGGCCCGCTTGAGCGACTTCATGACCCCGCCCTGGGCCCGGGCCTCGATGTGGGTGTCGGCGGCCATGGCCATCATGGCCCCCGACTCGGCCCGGACCTGCTCCTGGGGGCCGAGCAGGAAGCGGGCCACCGAGAAGCTGGGCTGGTGGCGGATCTGGACGTCCATGGGTGTCCTTGGTGTCCTTGGGGCCGACGGGTCAGGCGTACTGGTCGAGGAGCAGGTGGGTGGCGTTGCCGATCTCCCGACCCACGTCGTCGGTGCCCGACCAGCCGTTGACCCAGCCCAGCAGGGCGCCGTACCAGACGAAGTTGAGCACCCGGGCCAGGTCGGCCTTCACCGCCGGGTCGAGGTCGTCGGGCATGGCCCGGTCGATGACCCGGGCCATGGAGGCGGCCACGTCGCCCTGGCACGACGCCGCCCCCTTGTCGGGGGAGGAGATGGCCAGGATGACCGCCTCGGTGAGCTTGGGCTGGCGCTTCATGGCCTCGGTGGCCCGGCCCAGCACGTCGCCCACCCGGTCCGCCGGGGTGGTCCCCCGGGGGGGCCGCTGGGCCACCCGGCGCTCCAGGTCGCCGGTCCAGGTGACGAGGGCGGCGGCCAGCAGGTGGTCCTTGGACGAGAAGTAGCGGTAGATGGTGCCCAGGGCCACCTCGGAGCGGGCGGCCACGGCCCGCATCTGCACGGCCTCGTAGCCCCCGTCGGCCCCCAGCTCCAGGGCGGCCCGGATCACCCGCTCCCGGCGGGCGGCCTGGGTGGGGGTGAGTGTCGAAGGGTCGGCTCCCGAGGGGGCGGCGCTGTCCATCCTGGGTCGCACGCTACCGGCGGGCGGCCAGCAGGTCGCGGAAGGGCACGTCGTCCACCGCCGGCTCCCGGGGCAGGCCCAGGACCCGTTCGCCGATGATGCCGCGCTGCACCTCGTTGGACCCGCCGGCGATGCCGATGGCCGGGGCGTGCAGGAAGCGGGCCTGCCAGTCGCCGCCGCCGGGACCGGCGCCGGCTCGCATGCCGTCCGGTCCCAGCGTCTCCAGGGCCGCGGCCCCGAGGCGCCGCAGGTACTCGGCCGCGAACAGCTTCATGATCGAGGTCTCGGGGCCGGGCTGGCGGCCCTGGCTGAGGGCGGTCTGGAGCCGGTAGCCGTGGTAGCCCTGGATCCGCTGGCGGATCCAGCAGTCGACCAGCTTCTGGCGCAGCACCGGGTCGTCGGCCCGGCCCAGCTCGGTGGCCAGCGCGCAGAGGGCGGCGGCGTCCGAGGCCCGGTTGCCCCCGGCGATGAGGCCCCGCTCGTTGGCCAGGGTGGTGGCGGTGACGGCCCAGCCGCCGTGGACCTGGCCCAGCACGTTGTCGTGGGGGACGAGCACGCCGTCCAGGAAGACCTCGCTGAAGTGGCTCGACCCCGTCATCTGCCGGAGGGGCCGGATGTCGATGCCCGGCGTCCGCATGTCGAGCAGGAAGTAGGTGATGCCCTTGCGCTTGGTGGCCTCGGGGTCGGTGCGGGCCAGGAGGATGCCCCAGTCCGACACCTCGGCCGACGAGGTCCACACCTTCTGGCCGTCCACCACCCACTGGTCGCCGTCCCGGACGGCCCGGGTCCGCAGCGAGGCCAGGTCGCTGCCGGCCTCGGGCTCGCTGAAGAGCTGGCACCAGATCTCCTCGCCCCGGAGCATGGGCCGGCAGAAGCGCTCCTTCTGGGCCTCGGTGCCGTGGCGGAGGATGGTGGGGCCGGCCATGCCGATGCCCACCGCGAAGGGGCCGACGGTGACGCCGTAGCGCCCCATCTCCTGGTTCCAGATCATGGCCTGAGCCGCGGTGCCGCCCCGGCCCCCGTAGGCCCGGGGCCAGGTGATGCCGGCCCAGCCGTGGTCGAACAGGGTGCGCTGCCAGCCCCGGGCCCGGGCCACGTGGGTGGCCACGTCCGCGGTGCCCTCCAGGAAGCCGCCGGAGAAGTCCTCGGGGCTGCCCCGGGCCGGGGCGTGGGCCTCCAGCCAGGCCCGGGCCTCGGCCCGGAAGGCGGCCTCGTCCGGCGTGTCGTCGAAGTCCACGGCGGCCCAGAGTAGAACAAGTTCTAGTTTCGGGCCGCCGGCGTGGCGGTCGGCGGGCCGCCGGTCGGCCGGGCGCCGGGGCGGCCATCCGTGGGAGGCTGGCCGGGATCGCCCGGCCACCGACGGAGAAGGGGCACCCATGGAACGGCTGACGGGACTGGACGCCGCCTTCCTGTACCTGGAGACGCCGACCCACCACATGCACGTGGCCATGACCATGGTGCTGGACCCGTCGACCATGCCGGGCGGCTACTCGTTCCAGGGCATCAAGGACTTCATCGCCAGTCGCACCGACCGCATCCCCCCGTTCCGCCGCCGGCTGGTGTCGGTGCCCCTCAACCTCCACCACCCGGTGTGGGTCGAGGACCCCGAGTTCGACATCGACCACCACATCCGCCGCATCGGTGCCCCCTCCCCCGGGGGGCGGCGGGAGCTGGGCGAGATGGCGGCCCAGATCGCCAGCGTCCCCCTGGACCGGTCCCGGCCCCTGTGGGAGATGTGGGTGGTCGAGGGGCTGAAGCAGGACCGCATCGCCGTGGTGTCCAAGGTCCACCACTGCGCCATCGACGGCGCCAGCGGGGCCGAGCTGATGGTGCACCTGTTCGACCTCGACCCGGCCGAGGCGGTGGTGGCCGGGCCTCCGCCCGACCTGCCGTCCGAGCGCATCCCCTCCGACGCCGAGCTCATCGGCCACGCCCTGACCTCCAAGGTGCGGCGCACCATGGGCCTGGCTCCGCTGCTGAGCCAGACCGCGGGCAGCATCAGGCGGGTGGTGCAGGGCCGCCGCGACCCGGAGGCGGGGGTGGGCGCCGTGCCCCTCACGGCCCCCCGGGTGCCGTGGAACGGCCCCACCTCGGGGCGGCGGGACGTCGGCTTCGCCCGGGTGTCCCTGGGCACGGTCAAGGAGGTGAAGGGCACCCTGGGCTGCACCGTCAACGACGTGGTGCTGGCCCTGTGCGCCGGCACCCTGCGCCGGTACCTGGAGGCCCACGACGCCCTGCCCGACGAGCCCCTGGTGGCGGTGTGCCCGGTGTCGGTGCGCACCGCGGACGACGCGCCCGGGTCGAACAAGGTGTCGGCCCTGTTCACGTCGCTGGCCACCCAGCTCGACGACCCGGTCGAGCGCCTGGAGGCCATCCGGGCCACGACCCGGGGGGCCAAGGAGGAGCACAACGCGGTGGGGGCCACCATGCTCCAGGACTGGGCCGAGTTCGCCGGCCCCAACGTGTTCAACCTGGCGTCGCGGCTCTACTCGAGCATGAACCTGGCCAACGCCCACCGGCCCATCCACAACGTGATCGTCTCCAACGTGCCCGGGCCCCCGTTCCCCCTCTACTTCGCCGGCGCCGAGACGGTGGCCGCCTACCCGATGGGGCCGGTGATGGAGGGCTGCGGGCTGAACATCACCGTGTTCAGCTACCTCGACTCCATCGACATCGGCTTCATGGTCGACCGGGAGCTGGTGCCCGACGTGTGGGCCATGGCCGAGGCGGTGGCGCCGGCGCTCGACGAGCTGGTGGCGGCGGCGGGCCGGCCGGGGGCGGCGGCCGCCTCCTGAGCTCCTGGTCCGGGCGGCGTGGCCGGATCGGCGGCGTGGCCGGATCGGCGGCGTGGCCGGACTGGCCCCGGCCTCAGGCGGCCAGCAGCACGGCGACCAGGATGCCCACGCCCAGCAGGAGCAGGCCGGTGCCGATCCAGCCCACGACGACCCCGGCCAGGGCCAGGCCCCGCCCCCCGTCGCCGCTCTCGGCGATGCGGCGCAGCGACATGTGTCCCATGACCGCCCCGACCGGGCAGGCCAGCACGGTGACGCCGCAGCCGAGGGCCAGCACCAGGCCGACGGCGGAGGTGACCAGGGCGGCGATGGCCAGCGAGTCGGTCCGCCGGGGCGGCACGTAGGCCGCCGGGGCCGACCACTGGCCGTACCCCTGAGCGGCCCCGTAGCCCTGGGCCGCACCGTGGCCCTGGTCGGTGCCGAACCCTTGGGCCGCGCCGTACCCCTGAGCACCGCCGTACCCCTGGGCGCCGCCGGGCCCCTGGGCGCCGAAGCCCCCGGCCGTGCCGTACCCCTGGGTGCCGTACCCCTGGGTGCCGTACCCCTGGGTGCCGTCCTCCTGGGTGCCGCCTCCCTGAGCACCGGAGCCCGGGGGGTGGCCGACGCTGGGGGCGCTGGGGGCGCCGGGCGCGGAGGGCGGCCAGGGCGACCCGGTCCCCGCCGGGGCCGGGGCCGGCGTGGGGAAGGGTCCGGTCACGGGGCCGACCGGGCCGTCGCCGCCGGCCGGCGGGGCGCCGGGGCCGGCGACCACGGGCGCGTCGGGCTGCTGGCCGGCGAAGGCGCTGAAGCTGTCCCCGGGGGGCACGCCGAAGGCGCCGGGGGCGTAGCCCGGCACCTCCTCGACCCGGGTGGGGTCCTCGCCGGCGGCTCCCGGTGGGGGCGTCGCCGGGGCCCCGTCCGGGGCGGTGGCGCCGGGGGGCGGTGGGGCGTCGCCGCGGCCCGCCTCGTCGATGTCCACCGCGCCACCGCAGTAGGGGCAGGTGAGGTCGTGCTCGCCCACCGGGCTCGCGCAGAGCATGCACCTGGCCATGGGTCCTCCGCGCCGCGGTCGACTGACGGCGGGCAGGCTACCCGCCCCCACCGAGCCGCCGACCCGGCTCTCTAGAACACGTTCTATTTCGGTCTGCTACACAGGGACGATGGCGTTCAACATCGCGGACCTCTTCGAGCGCACCGTCGACGCCGTGGGCGACCGGACCGCCCTCATCGTCGGCGACGACCGGCTCACCTTCGCCCAGGTCGAGGAGCGGGCCAACCGCCTGGCCCACCACCTGGCCGCCCAGGGTGTCGGCCCGGGTGACCACGTGGGCATCCACGGCCAGAACTCCACCGAGTGGATGGTGGCCATGATGGCCGCCTTCAAGCTCCGGGCCGTCCCCGTCAACATCAACTTCCGCTACGTGGCCGACGAGCTGGCCTACCTGTACGCCAACGCCGACCTGGTGGCCCTGGTCCACGACGTGGCCTACGCGCCCCGGGTGGCGGCGGTGGCGCCGGAGGTGCCCCACCTCCGCCACTTCGTGGCCGTGCCCGGGCCGCCCGACGCCGAGTCGGAGGCCGCGGCCGCCGATCCCGAGGTGCGGGCCGCCTTGGCCGACCTGGGGTCGGTGCCGGTGGCCGACGCCCTGGCCGCCGGGTCGCCCGACCGGGACTTCGGGCCCCGCTCCCCGGACGACCACTACGTGCTCTACACGGGGGGCACCACCGGCATGCCCAAGGGCGTGGTGTGGCGCCACGAGGACGTCTTCTACGCCCTGGGCGGCGGGGTCGACGCCTACACCCAGGAGCGGGCCACGTCCGACACCCAGCTGGCCGAGAAGGCGGCCGCGGCGGAGGTCCCGCTGGTCAGCGTGTCGATCCCGCCGCTGATGCACGGCGCGGCCCAGTGGTCGACCCTGCGCTTCTGGTTCGAGGGCGGCACGGTGGTGTTCGTGCCCCGCTTCTCCCCCGCCGCGGTGTGGGAGACGATCGAGCGGGAGCGGTGCAACGTGGCGCTCATCACCGGCGACGCCATGGGCCGTCCTCTCATCGAGGAGCTGGAACGGGACCCGTCCCGCTACGACCTGTCGTCCCTCATCACCATCTCGTCGAGCGCCGCGGTGTTCTCGCCCACGGTCAAGGACCGCTTCATCGAGCTGCTGCCCCACACGCTCATCATCGACGCCATCGGCTCCAGCGAGAGCGGCCACAACGGCATGGTCGTGCTCCAGAAGGGCGCCACCGCGATGAAGGGCGGCGGCCCGTCGGTGGCGCCGGGGCGCGACGCCACGGTGCTCGACGACGACCTGCGCCCCGTGGAGCCGGGCTCGGGGGTGATCGGCCGCCTGGCCCGGGGGGGCAACATCCCGCTCGGCTACCACAAGGACGAGGCCAAGACGGCGGCCACGTTCCTCACCGGCGCCGACGGGCGGCGCTACGTGGTGCCGGGCGACTTCGCCACCATCGAGGCCGACGGCTCCATCACCCTGCTGGGCCGGGGGTCGGTGTGCATCAACTCGGGCGGCGAGAAGATCTTCCCGGAGGAGGTGGAGGCCACCTTGAAGGCCCACCCCAAGGTGTTCGACGTGCTGGTGGTGGGCGTGCCCGACGAGCGGTGGGGCTCGCGGGTGGCGGCCGTGGTGGAGCCCCGGGACGCGGATGACCCGCCGGCCCTGGACGAGTTGGACGAGCACTGCCGGCCCCGCATCGCCGGCTACAAGGTGCCCCGCCAGCTCACCCTGGTCGAGCGCATCGTCCGCTCCCCCGCCGGCAAGGCCGACTACCCGTGGGCCCAGCGCGTGGTCCAGGACCCGGACGGCGTGTGACCGGCGACGTGCGGTTCAAGGAGCTCTGCCTGGCCGCGCACGACCCCCAGCGGGTGGCCCGCTTCTGGGCCGAAGTGCTGGGCCTGGAGGCCCGGCCGCACCCTCGTCCCGGGGTGGTGGGCCTGTGGCGGGACGACGGGCCGGTCCTGTGGGTCAACCCCGCCGACGACGACAAGGTCGAGAAGAACCGCGTCCACCCGGACCTGCTGGTGACCTCGACGGAGCGCCTGGTGGAGCTGGGGGCCCGGGCGGTGGCCGAGCACGAGGGGTGGACGGTGATGGCCGACCCCGAGGGCAACGAGCTGTGCGCCTTCCCCGCCCCCGAGCCCCCGCGCCCGGGCGACCCGCCCGCCCTCCTGTTCGCCCTGTGCGTCGACAGCGCCGAGCCCGAGCTCCTGGCCGCCTGGTGGGCGGAGCGCACCGGGGCCGACGTCGGCCCCGGCCCGGACCGGGCCCCCCGGTGGCTCCACGCCGTGCCCGGCCTGGGCGGCGTGATCTGGAAGTTCGTCCGGGTCGACGACGAGCGCCGGTCCGAGAACCGCCTGCACTGGGACGTGGAGGCCGACGTTGAGGTCCTCGTCGCCGCGGGCGCCACCGTGGCCCGCCGCCCCGACGACGAGATCGACTGGACCGTCCTGCACGACCCCCAGGGCAACGTCTTCTGCGCCTTCGACCCGGCCTGAGGGCAAGCCGCCGGACGCATCCCGCGATCCCTCCGCAGCTCGGCTCGTCACTCGCCGGTGAAGACGGGGGGGCGCTTCTCGGCGAAGGCCCGGGGGCCCTCCTTGGCGTCCTTGGTCTGGAAGATGATGGGCTCGCCGATGGTCAGCTCGTGGGCCAGCCCGTCGGCCTCGCTCATGGCTGCCGTCTCCCGCATGGAGCGCAGGACCGCCTTGACGGCCAGGGGCCCGTTGGCCGCGACCATGTCGGCCAGCTCCCGGGCCCTGGCCAGGGCCTGGCCGTCGGGGACGACGTGGCCGACCAGGCCGATCGCCTTGGCCTCGGCCGCGCTGACGAGCCGGCCGGTGAGAAGGAGGTCGGCGGCGTCGGTGTAGGGGATCTGCCGCTGCAGGCGCACCGTCGAGCCGCCCAGGGGGAACAGGCCCCGGCGCACCTCGGCCACCCCGAGCTGGGCGCCCTCCCCCGCCACCCGGATCTCGGTGGCTTGGAGGATCTCCATGCCCCCAGCCACGCACCAGCCCTCGACCGCGGCCACGATGGGCTTGGAGGGGCGTGAGTGGCGGAGCAGGGCCCGCCAGTGCATGTCCGGGTCCTCGGCCCAGCGGGCCTGGACCTCCTCGCTCATGCCGGTGGCCAGGGCTTTGAGGTCCATGCCGGAGCAGAAGCACCCGTCGGCCCCGGTGAGGATGCCGACCCGGAGCGCCGGGTCCTCGTCCAGCTGCTTCCAGGCGTCGGCGGCCCGGATGAGCATGTCGGGGCTGAAGGCGTTGCGGGCCTCGGGCCGGTTCAGGGTCACGGTCATCACCGGCCCGTCCACGTCGACGAGCAGGTCGGGCGAGGCGTCGTCACTCATGGGCCGAGCCTAGGCCCGCAGCTAGAACACGTTTCACTTTCTGGCGCCCCCCGGTCAGCTCTCCAGGGGCTCGGCCCGGAGGGGCTCGGTGTGGCGGCGAGGGGCGGGGCCGGCGCCGTCGGTCCCGGCGGCACCGGCCACGGGCGGGGGCACGGAGGACGATGAGGACGGCGACGCTGCGCCGTTGGTGAGGGCGGACTCGATGCGGCCCAGGGCCTCGATGGTGCGGTCGGTCTGGACCTGGTGCTCGTAGACGATGCGGGCCAGCCAGTAGCGGAACAGGCGGGCCAGGGAGAACCGGGTGATGAGGGCCGCACCGACCACGACGAGGCCCAGGCCGCCGGCGCCCCCGGAGATGGCGTAGGGGATCTGGACCGCGGGGTCGGTGGTGCCCGAGGCTCCGAACCACCCGGCCCCCACCAGGACCAGGCCGAGGACCACCAGGACGGCGCCGGCCCGCAGGAGCAGGGCCTCCCGGTCGGCGTTGGGCTCGGGGACGTGCACCTCCTGGACCCGGGCGGCGAAGCCGTCGGCGGCGTCAGTGGTCGGGGGGTCGGTCATGAGGACGCTCCCAGGTAGGCATCGGACAGCTCGGACTCGATCTCGGACGGTGACCCCACCGAGGTGATCCGGCCGTGGGACATGATGGCGGCCACGTCGGCCACGCTCAGGACGGTGCGGGCGAACTGCTCCACCACCAGCACCGACACGCCGTGGCGGGTGATGCGCCGCACCTGCCGGTAGAGCTCGTCCACCACCATGGGGGCCAGGCCCATGGACAGCTCGTCGAGGAGCAGCACCGCCGGGTCGGTGACCAGGGCCCGGGCCAGGGAGAGCATCTGCTGCTCGCCGCCGGAGAGGGTGCCGGCCACCTGGTCGCGCCGGGCGCCGAGCTTGGGGAAGAGGTCGTAGGTCCGCTCCTCCACCTCGGCCAGGGCCACGCCCCGGTAGGTGGCCATGCGCAGGTTCTCGCGGACGGTGAGCGACCGGAACACGCCCCGGCCCTCGGGCACGGTGCACAGGCCGGCCCCGGCCAGGCTGGCGGCCGAGGCGCCGGTGACGGTGCGCCCGGCCACCACGACCTCGCCGGCGGTGGGGGCCATCTGGCCGCTGGCCACGGCCAGGGTGGTGGTCTTGCCGGCGCCGTTGGGGCCCAGCAGGGCCACCACCGCCCCCCGGGGGACGACCAGGTCGACCCCGTGGAGGACCTCGATCTTGCCGTAGGCGGCGGTGATGCCCCGCAGCTCCAGCACGGGCGGCGCGGTCACGGCACCTCCCCCACGGGCGCCGCCCCCAGGTAGGCGTCGACCACTCGCCGGTCGGCCTGGACCTCTGCCGGGGTGCCGTGGGCCAGCACCCGACCCAGGTCCAGCACGTAGACGGTGGCGGCCAGGCGCATCACCAGGGGCACGTCGTGCTCGACCAGGAGGACGGCGAGGCCCCGGCCGGCCAGCTCCTCCAGCAGGGTGGCGAAGCGCTCGGTCTCGGTCTCGTCGAGGCCGGAGGCCGGTTCGTCGAGGAGCAGGAGACGGGGCCGGGTGCCCAGGGCCCGGGCCAGCTCGACCAGGCGGGCCAGCCCGGTGGGCAGCTCCTCGGCCCGGGTGGCGGCCACCTCGGCCAGACCCAGGTGCTCGAGCAGGAGGGCGGCCTCGTCCACCGCCGAGAGCCCGGCGGGATCCCCGTCGACGGCCACGGCCGGGGCTCGGCCGGCGCCCCCCTGGCGGCGGCACAGCTCGCAGGCCAGCAGGACGTTCTCGGCCACCGACAGGGAGCCGAACAGCTCCAGGCGCTGGAACGTACGGCCCATGCCCAGCCGGGCCCGGCGGTGGGCGGAGAGGCCGCTGATGTCGGTGCCGTCCCACAGGACCAGCCCGGCGCTGGGGCGTTGGAGGCCGGTGACCACGTTGAAGGCCGTGGTCTTGCCGGCCCCGTTGGGCCCGATGAGCCCGGTGACCTCCCCGGGCGGGACGCTGAGGCTGGTGTCGGCGACGGCGACGTTGCCGCCGAAGCGCACCGTCACCGAGCGCAGCTCCAGCAGGGGGCTGCTCACCGCCGCCCCCAGCTCAGGCCGAGCACGTGGTCGAGGTGGGCGGCGTCGGCGGCGGTGACGGGCCCGGCGGCCACCATGGCCTCGGGCCCCCGGGGCCGGGCCGGGCCCGATCCGTCGGCCGATCCGTCCACCGCTTCGTCGGTCGCCCGGCGGCGGCCGTCGCGGACCCGGGCGAGGGCCTCGACCACCTCGGCGGTGCCGTCGGCGGCCTGGCGCACGGCCCCCTCCGGGGTGCGGGCCAGGCCGATGCCGGCCAGCCCAGGGGCCAGGTTCATGACGTGCTTCAACCACGACACCTTGGCCCCGAGCAGGGGCATGCCCACGAACAGCACCGCCCCGAACAGGGCGCCGGCCACCGACGTGACGCCCCCGATGACCGCCACCAGGACGAGGGGCAGGCCTCCGAGGGCCCCGCCCTCCAGGAGGGCGTAGTCGGAGCGACCCACGTTGCTGGAGCTCCACATGGCCAGCAGCCCGCCGCCCAGGCCGGCGATGGCCGAGGCCAGGGCGAAGACCTGGAGCTTGGTGGCGGTGAGGTCCAGGCCCAGGGTGGCGCAGGCCGCCGGGGAGTCCTTCATGGCCGCCAGGCGGCGGCCGAAGGGGCCGTTGCGGATGAGCGTGAGCCCCAGGGCGACCAGGGCGAAGGCCACGGCCAGGGCCACGAAGAAGGCGGTGTCGCTGCCCAGGCCGGGCAGCCGGCGGGCGTCGGCCCGGTCGGTGGCGAAGGGGGCGAAGGCCGCGATGACGGTGTCGTTGCCGTAGACCACGGTCTCCATCAGCAGGGCGAAGGCCATGGTGGTGAGGGCCAGGTACAGGCTGCGCATGCGCAGGGCGGGCAGGGCCACCAGGGCGCCGACGGCGGCGCACACCACCACGCCCAGGATCAGCCCCCCCACCGGCCCCACCTTCCAGATGGCCACCGCGGCCAGGCCCGACAGGCCGAGCTGGGCCAGCGACACCTGGCCCGCCCAGCCGGTGAGCAGCACCAGGGACAGCATGACGATGCCCAGGGCCAGGCCCTTGCCCAGGTTCAACCGGGTGGTGACGGTGAACAGCTCGAGCTGGCCGATGGCCAGGCAGGCCACCACCAGGCCACCCATCCAGGTGGCCACGGTGCGCAGCGACGGCCGCGGCACCCGGAACCCGAGGCTCTCGGAGCGCAGGGCGCTGCGGTCGTCCCGCAGCACGATCAGGACGACCAGCAGCATGAGCACCGGCACCGCCGAGGACAGCGTGCCCAGGGAGTCGCTGAACCCGCCGGCCCAGCCCCGCACCTCGGCCAGGGCCAGGAGCTGCTCGACCTCGGCCAGGATCAGGGCGCCGAGGAAGGTGAGGGGCAGGCTGCGCAACCGCCCGACCATGGCCGCGGCGTAGGCCTGGACCACCAGCAGGGTCAGGGCGATGGCGGTGAACTGGGACAGGCTGGGGGCGATGAGGATGCCGGCCAGGCCGGCCAGGGAGCAGCCCAGCATCCACGCCACCGATGAGACCCGGTCGGGCTCGGCCCCGTTGAGGGCGGTCAGCTCCCGGCTGTCGACCACGGCCCGCATGGCGGTGCCCAGCCGGGTGCCGAACAGCAGGGCCCGCAGCCCGAAGGCCACGGCCACGGCTACCGCCAGGGCCAGGGCCCGGTGGTAGGTGACGTTCACGTCGAAGAGCGAGAAGCTCTCCCCGGCGAAGAACTCGGGGATGCGCCGGCTGTCGTCCTGGGGCCAGACGATGCCGGCCCCCTGCACCAGGGCGAACAGGAGCCCGATGGTGGCCACGATGGTGGCGATGGTCGACGCCCCGGCCAGGCGGCGCATGAGAGCCCAGTCCAGGAGCAGGCCGATGGCGGGGGCCACGACGAGCAGGCACAGCACCAGGGCCAGGGGGACGGGCAGCCCCCACTGGCTCTCGGCGGTCATCTGCCAGTAGGCGAAGGCCACCACCATCCCGATGGCTCCGTGGGCGAAGTTGAAGACGCCGGAGGTGGTGTAGGTGACGACCAGGCCGCTGGCGGCGATGGCGTAGATGGCCGCCGACTGCAGGGCGAAGATGACGAGGTACTGGAGGATCTCCTGCATCGCCCCCCGGTCCTACCCCTCGTAGGCCTGTTCCGACTCGACCACGCCGGCCGGGTCGCACTCGAAGCCCTCGTCGGGGAACTCGCGGGCGAACTCGCCGTCGGTGACCCGCAGGTAGAGGAAGCACTCGTTGTGGGTGCCGGCCCCCGGGTCGGTGGCCATCTGGAGCCCGCCGCCGTCCCACTCGTGGATGCCCTCCAGGGCGGCCACCAGGGACTCGCGGGTGACGTCGCCGCCCAGGGAGGCGGCGGCCGTGGCCCACAGGAACCCGGCGCTGAAGGCCTGCACGCCGAGGGTGCTGACCTTGTCGTCGCCGGCGCCCACCTCCTCCAGGTAGCGGCGGTAGAGGCCGAGCATCGGGGTGATGTCGGTCTCGGCGAAGGGCACCGTGTTGGTGAGCACGTAGGCGCCCTCGCTGACCGCCTCCTCGGCCACGGCCGGGTCGTAGTACTGCTGGCCCAGGTCGATGACCTCGAGCTCGACGCCCTGGGTCTCCATCTCGCGCATGAGGGAGAGCGTCTCGGACGAGGCGCTGACCGCGGTGAAGTACTCGATGCCCTCGGACTTCATCTGCGAGATCAGCGGCCCGAAGTTGGTCTCGCCGAAGGGCAGGGCCACGTCGACCAGGAACTCGAAGCCGGCCTCGGCCTCGCAGTTGTCGCGGATCTGCTCGCCCCGGACGCTGGCCGCCGGCAGGTCGGTGTAGACGATGGCCGCCTTCTTCACCGCCTCGGGGTAGAGCTCGGCCATGTACTGGCAGGGGCCCACGTTGAAGAAGTGGGAGCGGGTGCCGGGGATGGGCTGGAAGAAGTCCGCGGACTCGGACCGGGCCGAGGTGGCCGAGTAGGCGGCCACCTCGGGCAGGCCGCAGGCCTCCCGGGTCTCGATGCCGAGCTGGTCCTGCACCGAGCCGCTGCCGACCAGGGCGAACAGGTCGTCGTCGCAGGCCTGCTTGGTCACATCGTCGGTGGCGGTGATCTGCGAGTCGTAGGTGACCAGCTCGATGGTCCGGCCGTTGATCCCGCCGGCGGCGTTGCAGAACTCCACGAACGCCTTGACCGCCTCCTCGATCCCCACCGTGGGCAACGGCACCGTGGGGTTGGCCTTGTCGGAGATCACGCCGATGCGGATGGCGTCGGCGGTGACCCCGGGGGTGTCGGCCGGCGGCTCGCCCTCGGCCGCCTCCCCGGAGCACGGGTTCTCCAGGTCGCCGAGCATGGTCGACTCGGGCGTCGGCACGGCGCCCGAGGGGGCCGCCTCGCCGTCGGTGGTGAACGAGCCCAACCCCGGGCTCTCGGTCTCGGCGCCGTCGTCGGCGCGCGAGCCGCACCCGGCCGCGGCCACCAGGGCCAGCGCCAGGAAGATGTGACGGGCCCGGTGGCCCCTGCGGTCGGTCCTCCTGGTCATGAGGCGGTCCCTTCGGTCGTCGTGCGCGCTGGGCGGGTGGGGAGCGGGAGGTGGGCTCGTGGCATGTCGCCTCCGGTGGGCCGGGGTGCCCCTGGTCACACTACATCTGACGGAGCGTCAGATGAGGAGGGCGGGCGGGAGGTTCGCCGCCGGGCCCGCCCGTCCTCCCCCGGCCCGGTCGGTGGCGACGCACGGTCAGGCCGCACCCACGATCCGTGCCCCGAGGGCGACGAGGTGGGGGTGGGCCGTGCCCAGGACGTGCTCGGCCGCCTTGGCCGCCCGGAAGAACCGGTGCAGCGGGTAGTCGGTGTCGACGCCGACGCCGCCGTGGACGTGCTGGGCGCCGTGGACGACCCGCTGGGCGCCCTCGGTGGCCCACACCTTGGCCACGGCCAGGGCCTCCTCGGCCGGGAGCCCCTCGTCCAGCAGCCAGGCGGCGTGGGTGCTGGTGAGGCGGATGGCCTCGGTGTCGATGTAGGCGTCGGCCAGGCGGTGGGCCACGGCCTGGAAGGTGGCGATCTTGGCCCCGAACTGCTCCCGCTCGGAGGTGTAGGCGGCGGCGAGCCGCAGGGCCGCCGCGCACGTCCCGGCCTGGCGGGCGCAGATGCCCGCCGTGCCCAGGGCGGTGATGGTGGCCGTGACCTCGGCCCCGTCCCCCACCGCCCCCACCACGTCGGCCCCGGCGACCCGGGCACCGTCCAGGACCAGGGTGGACAGGGGCTCCAGGTCGGTGCCGACCTGGAGCTCCCTCTCCGTACCGGCTCCCGCGACCTCGACCACGAACACCGTGCTGGCCCCCTCGCCGGTGGCCGCCGGCACCAGGGCCCGAACGTTCACCCCGGCGCCGGCCAGGTGGGCGGCGGGGACCACGTGCTTGACCCCGCGCAGGACCCACCCGTCGCCGTCGAGCGTGGCCGTGGTGGCCGGCACCGCCGGGGGCAGGGGCGAGCCGTCCTCCACCAGCGCCGCGGTCAGCACCAGGGAGCCGTCGGCCACCCGGGGCAGGAGGGCCGCCCGCAGGGCCTCGGAGCCGTGGCGGGCCACCGGCAGGGCCCCCAGGGTGAGGGTGGCCCACAGGGGGACCGGCGCCGCGGTGCGGCCCACCTCCTGGCACAGCAGGGCCGCCTCCAGCACGCCGTAGCCCCCGCCCCCGTCGGCTTCGGGCAGGCACAGCCCCAGCAGGTCGGCCTGGGCCAGCCGGGCCCACAGGACGGGGTCGAAGCGGTGGCCCCCGGCCTCGGCCGCGGCCAGGGCCTCGGGGGTGGTGGCGTCGCCCAGGATGCGGGCCGCCAGCTCCACCAGCGCGGCCTGGTCGTCGGAGAGGGTCAGGTCCACGGCGTCTCTCCTACATCCGGGGGGTGCGGGGCATGGACAGGCCGAACATGGCGATGAGGTCGCGCTGGATCTCGTTGGTGCCACCGCCGAAGGTGAGGATGAGCGTGCCCTGGTAGGCCCGCTCCAGGCGGCCGGCCAGCAGCGCCTCGGGGCTGTCCTGGCGCAGCGTCCCCCGGGCCCCCAGGACCTCCATGAGCAGCCGGTAGGCCTCGATGAAGAGCTCGGTGCCGAACACCTTGGTGGCGCTGGCGTCGGCGGGGTTGGGTGACTGCCCGGCCGAGTCCAGGGCGGCCACCTTCCAGTTGACCAGGCGCAGGAAGTCGAGCCCGACCCGGACCCGGGCCAGGTTGACCCGCACCCACTCCTGGTCGGCCACCGGTCGGCCCCCGGGCCCCGGGGTGCCCACGGCCCAGTCCACCACCGCCTCGTAGACGGCTTCGACCATGCCCGGCGGCGCCAGGGAGACCCGCTCGTAGTTGAGCTGGTTGACGATCAGGTCCCAGCCCCGGTTGAGCCCGCCGATGACGGCGTCGTGGCCCACCCGCACGCCGTCGTAGAAGGTGTGGAACGTGCTGGCGTTCACCATGGTGGAGATCTTCGAGCACGAGAACCCGGGGTCGGTGGTGGGCACGGCGAAGATGGTGATGCCCCGGTGCTTGGCCGCGTCCGGGTCGGTGCGGGCGGCCAGCCAGACGTAGTCGGCGTAGTTGGCCAGCGACGTGTAGGTCTTCTGGCCGTCGATCACCCACTGGTCGCCGTCCCTCACCGCCCGGGTGGTGAGGCTGGCCAGGTCGGTGCCGGCGCCCGGCTCGGTGTAGCCGATGGAGAAGTGGAGCTCCCCGGCCAGGATGCGGGGCAGGAAGAAGGCGCGCTGCTCGTCGGTGCCGAACTCCATGATGGTGGGGCCCACGGTGTTGACCGAAAGGAACGGCACCGGGGCGCCGGAGCGCCACGCCTCGTTCATGAAGACGAACTGCTCGACCGGGCCGAAGCCCCGGCCCCCGAACTCGGTGGGCCAGCCCACGCCCAGCCACCCGTCGGCGCCCATGCGGCGCACGGCGGCCAGGCAGGCCGGGTGGCCGGTCTCGCCGGCGGTGGCGGCGGCGGCCACCTCCGGGGTCACGATCTCGGCGAAGTAGGCCCGCAGCTCCTTCTGCAGGGCGACCTGCTCCGGGGTGTAGGCGAGGTGCACGGCGGTGGCTCTTCTCCGGCGGTGGACGGCGCCCCGGGACGGCTGGGGGAGGTACCGGCCCGGGACTAGAACAGGTTCTAGTCCTTGCCGGACCGCCCCGCCACCGGCGGTGTACGGTCGGCGCCGTGCCGAGGGTCGAGCTCACCCGGCAGCTGCGCCGGTTCACGGGCGTCGACGGCGTCGCCACCGTCGAGGGCGCCACCGTGGGCGAGGTGCTCGACGCCTTCTTCGCCCTGCACCCCACCGTCCGGCCCTACGTGGTCGACGAGCACGGCGCCGTCCGCCGCCACGTCGTGGTCTTCCTCAACGGCCGGCAACTCGTCGACCGGACCGGCCTGGGCGAGGCCGTAGGCCCCGACGACGAGCTCCACGTCTTCCAAGCGCTGTCCGGCGGCTAGCCGCCCGTCCCGGAAGGATCCCCATGCCCGAACGCCTCTACGTCGGCACCCGCAAGGGCCTGGTCGTGGTCGACCGCCACCGCGACACCTGGGAGCCCGTCGACCTGCACCTGCCCAGCGTCCCGGTCACCGCCGTGTTGGTCGGCGCCGACGGCCAACTCACGGTGGGGGCCGACCACGGCCACTACGGCCCCAAGCTCCACCAGAGCACCGACGGCGGGACCACCTGGCACGACCTGGCCGTCCCCGCCTACCCGGCCCCGGAGGAGGTCGAGCTCGACCCGGTGCGGCGGGAGGAGGTGCCCTGGGCCACCTCGCTCCTGTGGGCCCTGGCCGCCGGCGACCCCGACGACCCCGGCGTGCTGTGGTGCGGCACGATGCCCGGCGGCCTGTTCCGCTCCACCGACGGCGGCGCCTCGTGGGAGCTCAACCTCCCCCTCTGGGACCAGCCCAGCCGGCCCGAGTGGTTCGGCGGCGGCTACGACCACCCAGCCATCCACTCCGTGGTCCCCGACCCCCGCGGGCCCGAGCGCCTGGTGGTGGGCGTGTCGTGCGGCGGGGCCTGGCGCACCGTCGACGGCGGGGCCAGCTGGGAGCCGGGCCGGGGCATGGCCGCCCGCTACATGCCGCCCGACCGGATCGACGACCCCACCATCCAGGATCCGCACCGCATCGTCCGCTGCCCGGCCGCCCCCGACGTGCTGTGGACCCAGCACCACTCGGGGATCTTCCGCTCCACCGACGACGGGGTCACCTGGACCGAGGTCACCGAGGCCGGGCCCTCCACCTTCGGCTTCGCCGTCGCCGTCCACCCCACCGACCCCGACACGGCCTGGTTCGTGCCCGCGGTGGCCGACGACCAGCGCATCCCTGTCGACGGGCGGTTCGTGGTCACCCGCACCCGGGACGGCGGCGCCTCCTTCGACGTGCTGTCGGACGGGCTCCCCCCGGCCCCGGCGTACGACCTGGTCTACCGCCACGCCCTGGAGGTCGCCCCCGACGGCGACCGCCTGGCCATGGGCTCCACCACCGGCAGCCTGTGGACCTCCGACGACCAGGGCGACTCCTGGGCCCTGACCTCGGCCCACCTGCCGCCGGTCAACGTGGTCGCCTTCGCCCCCTGATCAGCCCACCCGGTCGGCGACGTCTCGCACCGCGGCGGTGAGGACCCGCCCGAAGCCGGCCCGGGCACAGGCCATGTGCCCGTCGGCCACCCGGTGGACGGTGGCGCCGGGGATGCCCTCGGCCAAGCGGGCCTGCTCGGTCGGCGGCACGGCCCGGTCGTCGGTGGTGACCAGGACGGCGGTGGGCACGTCGATCTCCCCGATCCACCGCGAGGCGTCGTAGGTGCCGATGGCGGCGGCCGCCTCGGCCACCATGCGCCAGTCGTGGCGCCGCATCTCGGCCCGGGCCCAGAGCCGGAAGCTGTCGGGGCGGGCCCGCACCGGGGCCGGGACCCGGCGCTGCACGACCGCCGCCGGCACCCGGGTGAGCACCTGCCCGGCCCGGGTGGAGCCGGCCGCCGCCCCCATGGCGGTGACGAAGACCAGCTGCTCCCGCCGCCCGGCCACGAAGCGGTCGGCGGTGGCGCACAGGACCAGCCCGTCGACCTTCCCGGGGTGGCGGCGCCACAGGAGCTGGGCGATGGGTCCTCCCATCGAGTAACCGACGGCGATGGCCGAGCCGATGCCCAGGACGTCGAGCAGGGCGGCCACGTCGTCGGCGCAGTCGGCCAGGGTGAACCGGCGCCGGCTGCGCAGGCCCCGGCCGTGGCCCCGGTGGTCGACGGCCAGCACCCGGAACCGCCGGCCCAGCGGCCCGAAGGCCTGGAACCAGTTCAGGCCGCCGGAGGCCACCAGGCCGTGCAGCAGCACCACGGTGGGGGCGCCCGGTGGCCCCTCCACCTCGCGGACGAAGGTGGTGCCGCGGCCCGGCAGCTCGACCCGCCGGCCCAGCGGCAGGCGGGTCCCGGGGGCGCCACTCGGCCCCTCCCGCCCGGCCCGGCCACGGACCGATGGGGACGGCGCCGCCCGCGACATCAGCCCACGCTAGGGGCGACGGCGGCCCGAGCGGCCGATGCCGCCCAGCGGTAGTCGGCCTTTCCGGCCGGGGTGCGCTGCACCTGCTCCACCACCACCAGGTGCTTGGGGAGCTTGTAGCCGGCCAGGTGGGCCCGGGCGTGGCCCCGCAGCTGGTCCAGGGTGGGGGCCGGGTGCCCGGAGGCGGGCTGGACGACGGCGGTCACCGCGCTGCCCCACCGCTCGTCGTCCACCCCCACCACCAGGACGTCGGCCACGGCCGGGTGCCCGTGCAGGACCCCCTCGACCTCCTCCGGGTACACCTTCTCGCCGCCGGTGTTGATGCACTGGGAGCCCCGGCCCAGCAGGTGCACGGTGCCGTCCGCGCCCACCGTGCACATGTCCCCGGAGAGCACCCAGCGCACCCCGTCGACGGTGACGAAGGTGGCCGCCGTCCGCTCCGGGTCGCCGTCGTAGCCCAGGGGGATGTGGCCCGAGGTGGCCAGCCGGCCCACCACGTCGGAGCCCGGCTCCACCGGCCGCAGGTCGTCGTCCAGCACCGCGGTGGTGGGACCGACCGAGAACGAGGCCACGCCGCCGGCGGCCGCCGCGCCGGTGTCGCCCTGTCCCGGCAGGGTGCGGGCCGCGCCCTGGATGCCGGATTCGGAGGAGCCCATGCCGTCGGTGAGCACGCAGGCCGGGAAGGCCCGGACCAGCCGGGCCCGCACCGACGGGGACAGCGGCGCCGCCCCGTTGGCCACCGCGTAGAGGGAGGAGGTGTCCCACCGGCCCGGGTGGGCGGCCAGGCTGTCGAGCAGGGGTTTGGCCACCGCGTCGCCCACCATGGTCAGGACGTTCACCCCTTCGGCCTCCACCAGGTCCCAGGTGGCCTCGGCCTCGAAGGAGCCCGGCACCAGCACCGTGGTGCCCCCGGCGAAGAGCCACATGAACGTGGTCCACTGGGCCGCGGCGTGCATCAGCGGGGCGATGGGCAGGTAGACCATCCGCTCCACGAACCGCTCGGCCAGCTGGGCCAGGTCGGTGACCGGGCCGTGGACGCGCAGCGGGTCGCCCCCGCCCAGGCAGGCGTGGAAGGCGTCCTCGTGGCGCCACAGCACCCCCTTGGGCAGGCCGGTGGTGCCCCCGGTGAGCATCAGGTAGTGGTCGTCGCCGGAGCGGCCCCCGGTGGCCACCGGCCCGGCCGGCGCCGCGGCCAGGGCGTCCTCGTAGGGCACCGCCCCGGGCAGGTCGGCCCGGCCGTCCCCTCCGTCGCCGCCGCTTGCCTCGCCGTCCTCGCCGGCCCGGTCGTCCACCACCAGCACGGCGGCCATGCCCTCCACCACGTCGACCACGCCGGCCACCGCGCCGGCCAGCGAGCGGTGGACGACCAGGGCCGAGGCCCGCGACAGCTCCAGCACGTGGCGCAGCTCGCCGGCCACGTAGCGGACGTTCACGTTGACCGGGACGGCCCGCAGCTTGAAGGCGGCCAGCATGGCCTCCAGGTACTCGGGGGCGTTGCGCAGGTCGATGGCCACCCGGTCGCCGGGGCCGATGCCGGCGGCCCGCAGGTGGTGGGCCAGCCGGTCGGCTCGCTGGTCCAGCCGGCCGTAGGTGGGCCGGGCCGGGCCGCACACCAGCGCCGTCCGCTCCGGCACCCGGCGGGCCGCCCACTCCCAGATGTCGGCCAGGTTGGGCGAGGCGGGGGCGTCGCGCACGCGCCAGGCCTACGCCACGTCGAGGCCGTCGACCACGCCGGGCACCTCGCCCCCGACCGAGGCGGCGTGGGCCTGGCGGTAGCGGGTGGTGGAGTGCATCGGGTCGGTGTCGAAGCGGGGGATGACCTCCCGGCCGAACAGCTCCATGGACGCCACCACCGTCTCGGTGGGCAGCGTGTTGGTGGTGGGGCTGAAGGTGAGCTGGTCGAAGCCCAGGTCGACCCAGCGCTGGATGGACCGGGCGCAGTCGTCGGGGTCGCCGATGGCCACGTAGCCCTCGAACGAGAGCTGCTCGACCTGCTCGGGGGTGGGCTCGGGGATCTTGTTCGGCCACTCGGGCAGGGTCTTGGGCCGGGGCACGTTGTCGAGCCAGTGGTAGGCCAGGGTCGAGTAGTAGTTCATGCCCATGGTCGAGGCCACCTCGAAGGCCTTGGCCCGGTCCTCCATGCACAGCATGTTGGTCACGCCCATGATGTTGTCGTTGACGTAGTCGCCGACTGGCGTGGCCCCCCCGATGGCCGCCTTGTAGGCGTTGATGAGGGGCTCCATCTGCTGGGGCTTGCCCAGGGCGAAGCAGAAGGCGCCCAGGCCCAGCTCCCCGGCCTCGGTGAAGGTGCCGGGGCTGCCGGCCGCCACCCACATGGCCGGGTGGGCGGCGCCGTGGGGGCAGGGGAAGATCTTCCGCTCCGGGACCGAGAAGTGCTCGCCGTCGTAGGAGTAGGGCGCGTCGGCCCACATCTTGGGGATCTCGCGGATGGCCTCCCGCCACATGCCCTTGGTGTCATCCACGCTGGGGATGCCGAAGCCCAGGACCTCGGTCGACGACGAGCCCCGGCCGGTGCCGAACTCGAAGCGGTTGCTGGTCAGGTGGTCGAGCAGGGCGACGTTCTCGGCGATGCGCACCGGCTTGTTGACCGCCGGGGTGATGTTGAAGATGGCCGAGCCCAGGTGGACCCGCTCGGTCTGCGCCGCGCAGAAGGCCAGGAAGGCCTCGGGCCCGGGCATGTGGGAGTACTCGTCCAGGAAGTGGTGCTGGGGGCACCACACGTACTTGAAGGCGTAGGCGTCGGCCGCCTTGGCGATCTCCACGTTGCGGAAGATGCGCCGGTGCTCGGCGTGCGGGTCCCGGTCCCGCTCGAACTGGGGCACGAACAGCTGGGCGAACACTCCGAACTCCATGCCCCCCAAACTAGAACACGTTCTAGTTTGTGTCCAGCACCCCCCTCCCGTTCTCGGCACCTTTTCGTACCGCATGGGGACGAAAAGGTGCCGGGTTCCCCGGCGAGGAGTGGGAGGCGTAGGTTCTGACGGGTCGTCAGAACTCGTCCCCCGAGGAGGAAGCCATGGCCGGTCGGGAGCGGAGCGGGCCCCTGGCCGGGGTGCGCGTCGTGGAGTGCTCGATGCTGGGGCCGGGGGCCATCACCACCCACCTGGCCGACCTGGGGGCCGAGGTCATCAAGGTCGAGCCCCCGGCCGGGGACTACATCCGCCGCATGACCTGGCCCATCGTGGAGGGCACCTCGCTCATGCACCTGCACATCAGCCGGGGCAAGCGCTCGATCGTGCTCGACCTCCGCACCCCCGAGGGGGCCGAGGTGTTCCGCGACCTGGCCCGCGGGGCCGACGCCGTGGTCGAGGCCATGCGGCCCGGGGGCCTGGAGCGCCGGGGCCTGGGCTACGACGCGCTCCGGGAGGTCAACCCCCGCCTCGTCTTCTGCACCATCTCCGGCTACGGCGCCACCGGCCCCTACGCCACGCTGCCCAGCCACGGCATCGCCTACGACGCGTGGGCCGGCCTGGTCCAACCCGAGGCCACCGGCGACGGCTTCTGCGCCATCCCCGAGCACCCGTCGGTGGGCATCCACGCCGGGCCCCTGTTCGGGGCGCTGGGCATCCTGGCCGGCGTCACCCGGGCCCGGGCCACCGGCCAGGGGTGCCGGTTGGAGGTAGCCCAGAGCGACGCCGCCGCGGCCATGGACTGGCTGCGCAGCGAGACCTACCGGGCCTACGAGCGGCCCGAGGACGAGGTGACCGGCAACGAGGCCGACGGCTTCGAGCGCCGGGCTCCGGGCACGGCCGGGATGCGCGACGGGGTGCGCTACCAGTTCTACGAGAGCGCGGACGGGCACGTGCTGTTCATGGCCTCGGAGCGGGAGCTGTGGAGGAACTTCTGCGAGGGCATCGGCCGGCCCGAGCTGTTCGAGGCCCACCCCGGCTCGCAGTACGCCGACCACGCCCGGGGCGACACCGCCCTGCAGGCCGTCCTCCGCGACGTGTTCCGCCAGCGCACCACGGCCGAGTGGGTGGCCTTCGGCGACGAGCACGACACCCCCATCGCCCCGGTCAACACCCCCGAGACCATCGCCGCCGACCCCCAGTTCCAGGACCGGATGCCGTGGATCCCCCAGGAGGTGGTGGGGACCGACCAGCTCCCCTCCCCCCTCAAGTTCGCCGACGTCCCGCTGCCCGTGCCGGCCAAGGCCCCCACCGTGGGCCAGCACACCGACGAGGTCCTCACCGAGGTCCTGGCCTACACCCCCGACCGCATCGCCACCCTCCGCACCTCCGGCGCCCTCGGCCCCACCTGACCGGTCAGCGAGGGGCGAAGGGGCTCGACGGCGCCGGGACCATGAGCTCCTCGCGCCAGGCGGTGCACCACTGGCGGCGGGTCGCCGGCCAGCCGGCCACCGGCGGGCCGCCCTCGACGCCGGCCAGCAGGAGGGCGGTGTGGGCGGCCAGGTCGGCCACCCACACGGTGACCACCTCCACGTCGGTCATCAGCACCTCGAACGCCCCCACCAGGTGCACCCCGAAGGTGGCCGCGATGGGAGCCCACCGCTCGACCAGGGCGGCCAGGTACTCGGGGCCGGCCCCGGGGTGGACCCGGGTCAGCTCGTGCACCGCCACCTCGCCCCGGACCCCGGCCGCGGCCCGGGCCGCCGGGTCGGGGGCGGTGGGAGTCGCCAGCAGCAACCGGTCGATGCCGCCGGTGCGGTTCCGGTGGGCCTCGTCCCACCAGCCGGCCAGCTGCGTGTTGGCCGCTTTGGCCAGGTTGGTGCGCCGGGCCAGGCGCTCCCACCCGTCCCACCCGTCGACCACCTCCCACAGGTTGACCACCTGGGGCCAGCGGCCGGTGGTGCCCACCACCTCCCAGGTGCCGGCCAGGGCCAGGCCCCCGTCGGCCACCGCGGCGGCGTCGAAGCGCACCACGTGGTCCATGTAGGGCGCCGCCCCCCGCCCCACCACGTCCACGATCTCGTGCAGGTACAGCGGCCGCTCCACCGGCCCAGCGTGCCACCCCCGCCGCTCAGGCCGGGGCGGGGGTCATCCGGTGAAGCGGGCGTCGGCCGTCACCGGCTGGGCCGGCGGCGCCGTGCCCGTCTGGTCGGGCGGGACCACCACCACCCGGGCGGCCACGTCGACCACGTGGTCCACGCTGACCGTCCCGTCAGGCACGGTGGCGTCGCTGACCACCTTGAACTCGGCGTGGAGGGCATCGGCGGTGAGGTCGACCACGGTGTAGCCCCGCTGCCGGGCGTTGACGTACTCGACGTAGGGCAGCCCCCGGGCCAGGGTCTCGGCCACGTCGGTCAGGGCGGCGTCGGTGAAGGCCGAGGAGATCGACGTGCCCACCAGCTCGGTGCCGATGCGCTCGGTGGCCACGTCGTCGAGGTCGTGGTGCATGCGGGCCACGCCGGCGGCGTGGATGTCGCCGGTGCACACCACCGGGTTGGGCCGCTGGCGCAGCACCTCCCACACCCGCTGGCGGTCCTGCGGGTAGCCGTCCCACTGGTCGGTGTTGAAGTAGGGACCGAAGGGCAGCGGCGTGAACACCGTCTGCTGGCCCACCACGTCCCACACCGCGGTGGACCGGCCCAGGCCGGAGGTGAGCCAGGACCGCTGCTCGGCGCCCAGCATGGACCGGTCGACGGCGGTGCGCTCCGGGCAGTCGGCCAGCTCGCCGCCGCAGGGGGCCGGGTCGCGGTACTGGCGCCCGTCCAGCATGTGGAAGGTGGCCAGGTCGCCCCACGAGAAGCTGCGGTAGATCTCGAGGCCGGGCCCGGTGGGGGCGGTGAGGCGCACGGGCTGGTGCTCGAACCAGGCCCGGTAGCCGGCGGTGCGCCGGGCCCGGACCTGGGCCGCGGTCTGGCCGTCGGCCCCCCAGTCGCCGGCGTAGTTGTTGTCGACCTCGTGGTCGTCCCACACCGGGATCACCGGCGCCGAGGCGTGGGCGGCCTGCAGGTCGGGGTCGGTCTTGTACTGGGCGTAGCGGTTGCGGTACTCGGCCAGCGTGAAGCACTCGCCGGGGGTGTGGGCCCGGACCGGGCCGGAGCCGCCGTTCTCGTAGATGTAGTCGCCCAGGTGGAGCCACAGGTCGCAGCCCTCGCCGGCCAGGCTGCGCAGCGCCGTGTAGTAGCCGGAGGTGTAGCTCTGGCACGAGGCCAGGGCGAAGCGCAGGGCGGGGGTGCCGCCGGCGGGCAGGGTGCGGCCCCGCCCCACCGGGCTGGTGAAGGTCTCGGCGGTGAAGCGCACCCACCACTCGCCGTCGGGCTCGAGGCCGTCGACCACGACGTGGACGGTGTGGGCCAGGTCCGCGGTGGCCACCACGGCGCCGGACCGCACCACCTGGGCGAAGCCGGCGTCGGAGGCCACCTCCCAGCCGACGGTGACCGGGTCGGGGCCCACGCCCCCGCCACCGACGGGATCGGGGGCCAGGCGGGTCCAGGCCACGAAGCCGTCGGCGGTGGGGTCGCCGGTGGCCACGCCCAGGGTGAACGGGTCGTCGACCAGGGCCCGGGCCTGGGCGCCGAGCAGGGCGGGCAGGCCGGCGTTGCGGAGGCGGAGGGCGGCGACGGCGGCCGCCGTCCCCATGATGAGCGAGCGGCGGCCGATGGGCTCCATGGCCGGGCATGGTGCCACAGGCCCGGCGCCCCGGCCGGGGCAACGCCCGCCCGTGACGCCACCCCCTTAGAACGCGTTCTAGCATCGGCCCGTGGACCTGACCCTGACCGACGAGCAGGAGCTGATCCGCGACAGCGTGGCCCGGCTGCTGGCCAAGCGCTCCGGCCCCGAGCAGGTCCGGGCGGCCGAGGCCACCGGTTTCGACCCCGAGCTGTGGGGCGCGCTGGTAGCCGTGGGGCTGCCGGCCATGGCCCTCCCCGAGGACGTGGGCGGCGGCGGGTCGACCCTGGCCGGGCTGGGGATCGCCGTGGAGGCCTGCGGCGCGGCCCTGGCCTCGGCCCCCGTGGTGGAGGTGGCCGTGGCCGGCCGGGCCCTGGCCCGCCACGGCCGGGCCGAGGAGGCGGCCCGGGTGGCCGCCGGGGCGGTGGTGGTCGTCGCCCCCCGGCCCGCGGCCGACGGCGTCGCCACCCTGGTGCCCGGGGCGGGGGCCGCCGAGGGGGCCGTGGTCCTCCACCGCGGCCACCTGGTGCTCGCTCCCCACGACCCCGGCGCCCCGGTCCCCCGCGCCCTCAGCGCCCTGGGGGCGGCGGACGTGGCCGTCGACCACGACCTGGTGGTCCTGGCAGCCGAACCCGACGCCGAGGCCGCCCACACCCGGCTGGCCGACGAGTGGCGGTCCCTCACCGCGGCGTGGCTGGTCGGCCTGGCCCAGCACAGCCTGGACCTGGCCGTCCGCTACGCCACCGAGCGCCACCAGTTCGGCGTGCCCATCGGCTCGTTCCAGGCCCTCCAGCACCGCATGGCCGACCGGGCCACCGACGTGGAGGGGGCCCGCCTGCTGGCCCGCAAGGCCCTGTGGGCCCTCGACGGCGGCGAGCCCGAGGCCGCCGCCCACCCGGCCATGGCCTTCGCCCGGGCCGCCGAGGTGGCTCAGCGCACGGCGTCGGACGCCCTCCACGTCCACGGCGGCTACGGCTTCATGGAGGAGTACGACGTCCAGCTCGCCTTCCGCCGGGCCAAGGCCGTGCGTCTCCTCGTCGGCGACCCCCACGACGACCTGGCCGCGGTGACCGACCGCTGCTTCGGCCCCGTGGGGGCGCCCCTCCCCGACGCCGCCTCGGTCGTGCTGGGCCCGGTCGATCCGGCCCGCCGCCCGGCGCGCCCCGGGCCGAGGGCCTGGACTTCCGCCTCCCCGAGGCGGTGGAGGCCTTCCGGTCCGAGGCCCGGGCCTTCCTGGGCCGCCACGTCACCGACGAGGTGATCGAGACCGCCCACCGCACCGGCACCGTCCACGACTGGGGCCTGCACCGGGCCATGGCCGCCGAGGGCTGGATCTCGGCCGGGTGGCCCGCCGAGTGGGGCGGCCAGGGCCGGTCGCCGCTGGAGATGAACGCCCTCACCGAGGAGATGTACCTCTCCGGCGCCCCGGTCGACGGCCTCGGCGTCGCCACCCTGGTGGCCCACACCCTCCTGCACGAGGGGACCGAGTGGCAGAAGGGCGAGATCATCCCCCGGATCCTCTCGGGCGAGGTGCTGGTCTGCCTGGGCTACAGCGAGCCCGACGCAGGCAGCGACGTCGCCGCCTGCGCCACCCGAGCCGTGCGCGACGGCGACGAGTGGGTGGTCAACGGCCAGAAGATGTTCACCACGCTGGCCCACGAGAGCCAGTACGTGTTCCTGCTGACCCGGACCGACACCGAGGCGGCCAAGCACAAGGGCCTGACCATGTTCGTGGTGCCCATGGACACGCCGGGCATCGGCGTCACCCCGGTGCCCACCATGGGCGGCGAGCGCACCAACATCACCTGGTACGACGACGTGCGGGTGCCGGACCGCTACCGGGTCGGCGAGGTCGACGGCGGGTGGAAGGTGATGATGACCGCCCTCGTCTTCGAGCGGAACTCGGCCTGGTACGGCGAGGCGGTGCGGCTCCTGGCCCACGGCCTCCGCTGGGCCCGGTCCACCGGGCGCATCGACGAGCCGTCGGTGCGGGAGCGGCTGGCCCGGGCCGCCATCGGCAACGAGGTGGCCAACCTGCTGGGGTGGCGGGCGGCGTGGCTGGCCTCCACCGGGGCCCTCCCGGGGGTCGAGGGCACCATGGCCAAGCTGGCCACCACCGAGCACTACCAGCGGGTGGCCGACGACCTCATGGACGTGCTGGGGGCGGAGGGCCTGCGCCGCCACGGCGAGCCCGGGGCCGCGGCCGACGGGTGGATCGAGGCCACCTACCGGCACTGCCAGGTGACCACCATCTACGGCGGCACCTCCGAGGTCCTCCGCGGCATCATCGCCGAGCGGGCCCTGGGCCTCCCCCGGGGCCGGGCCTGACCCCCGGCCCGAGCCGGCGCCAGCCCGCCCGGGGCGGTCCCGGGCTTTTCCGGGGTCGCCGGACCACCGGCTAGACCGTGGCCCACGTCCGCCGCGCGCACCGGCCCCCGGGCCGGTCGGCGGGCACCGCCTGTCGCACCGAGGAGACCGTCGTGCCGGAAGCCGTCATCGTCAGCACCGCCCGCACCCCGATCGGGCGGGCCATGAAGGGCTCGCTCAAGAACGAGCGCCCCGACGACCTCACCGCCTTCATCGTCGACACCGCCCTCAACCAGGTGCCCGAGCTGGACCGCCAGAGCGTGGAGGACCTGATCCTGGGCTGCGGCCAGCCGGCCGGCGAGTCGGGCTTCAACCTGGCCCGCATCGCCGCCATCCAGGCCGGCATGCCGGATGTCCCCGGTGTCACCATCAACCGCTACTGCTCGTCGTCGCTGCAGGCCATCCGCATGGCCGCCCACGCCATCAGGGCCGGCGAGGGCGACGTGTTCGTGGCCGCCGGGGTGGAGACGGTCAGCCGCTTCCTGAACGGCATGGCCGACGTGGGCGGGGCCAAGAACCCCCGCTACGCCGAGGCCGAGGCCCGCACCGCGGCCCGCCAGGCCGGCGGCCAGGGCGACTGGGCCGCCCCCGAGGGCCTCCCGGACGTGTACATCGCCATGGGCGAGACGGCCGAGAACGTGGCCGAGCTCACCGGCACCACCCGCGAGGAGATGGACGAGTTCGCGGCCCTGTCGCAGCAGCGGGCCACCGCCTCGCTGGAGAACGGGTTCTGGGAGCACGAGATCACCCCGGTCGCCACCAAGGACGACGAGGGCAACCCGGTGGTCGTGACCCGCGACGACGGCATCCGGGCCGGCACCACGGCCGAGGGCCTGGCCAACCTGAAGCCCGCCTTCCGCCCCGACGGGCGGATCACCGCCGGCAACGCCTGCCCCCTCAACGACGGGGCCGCGGCCGTGGTGGTCATGAGCGACACCCGGGCCGCCGAGCTGGGCCTCACCCCGCTGGCCCGCGTGGTGGCCTCGGGCGTCACCGGCCTGAACCCCGAGATCATGGGCCTGGGCCCCATCGAGGCCTCCAAGCAGGCCCTGGCCCGGGCCGGCATGACCATCGACGACATCGACCTGGTGGAGATCAACGAGGCCTTCGCGGCCCAGGTCATCCCGTCGGCCAAGGAGCTGGGCATCAGCTGGGACAAGCTGAACGTCAACGGCGGGGGCATCGCCGTGGGCCACCCCTTCGGCATGACCGGCGCCCGCATCGCCACCACCCTCATCCACGGCCTGCAGGACGCGGACAAGACCTTCGGCCTGGAGACCATGTGCGTCGGCGGCGGCCAGGGCATGGCCATGATCTTCGAGCGCCTGAGCTGACCGGGGGTCAGGAGGCTCCGTAGACCGGGGCCGGGGGCGGGGCCTGGGCCAGCAGCCCCCGGATGACGGGGCCCAGCTCGGCCGGGTCCCAGCGGGCGCCCTTGTCCGTCGCCGGGCCGTGCTGCCAGCCGTCGGCCACGCTCACCCGGCCTCCCTCGGCCTCGAACACCCGGCCGGTGACCCCGGCGCTGTCGGCCGAGACCAGCCAGGCCACCAGGGGCGAGACGTTGGCCGGGTCCATGGCGTCGAAGGCCCCGGGGTCGGTGGGCCGCGCCATCATCTCGGCGAAGGGCCCCTCGGTCATGCGGGTGCGGGCCGAGGGGGCCAGGGCGTTGGCGGTCACCCCGTAGCGCCCCAGCTCGGCCGCCTGCACCAGGGTCAGGCCCACGATGCCGGCCTTGGCCGCCGAGTAGGCGGCCTGGCCCACGCTGCCCAGCAGGCCGGCGCCCGAGGTGGTGTTGACGATGCGGGCGTCGACCACCTCGCCGGCCTTGGCCCGGTCGCGCCAGTGGGCGGCGGCGTGGCGGGACGGTGCGACGTGGCCCTTGAGGTGGACCCGGACCACCGCGTCCCACTCGTCCTCGGTGCTGGTGGCGAACATGCGGTCGCGGACCACGCCGGCGTTGTTGACCACCGCGTCGAGGCGCCCGAAGGCGTCGAGGGCGGCGCCGACCAGCCGGGCCGCGCCGTCCCAGTCGGCCACGTCGTCGCCGTTGGCCACGGCCTCGCCCCCGGCGCCCCGGATCTCCTCCACCACCTGGTGGGCCGGGTTGCCGGGGCTGGGGGTGCCGTCCAGCTCCCGCCCGAAGTCGTTGACCACCACCAGGGCCCCCTGGCGGGCCAGCTCCCGGGCGTGGTCCCGGCCCAACCCCCGGCCGGCGCCGGTGACGACGACGACCCGCCCCTGGCAGATCCCCTGGCTCATCGGTGGGCTCCTCGTGCCGTGCTTCTGACGGGTCGTCAGGTTACCGGGCCGGCCCGGTAGGGTCCCGCTCCGTGGACATCGGGGCGACCGCCTTCGCCACCGACCGGAGCTGGCACCCCGGTGAGCTGGCCGCCGAGCTGGAGGACCGGGGCTACGCCTCGCTGTGGATCCCCGAGCACACCCACATGCCGGTCAGCCGCCGGACCCCGCCCCCCACCGGCGAGGCCGAGCTGCCCGAGATGTACAAGCGCACCCTCGACCCGTTCGTGGCCCTGTCCTGGGCCGCGGCGGCCACCACCCGGCTGCGCCTGGGCACCGGCATCCTGCTGCCGGCCCAGCGCGACCCCATCGTCACCGCCAAGGCGGCGGCCACCCTCGACCTGCTCTCGGGAGGGCGCCTGGCCCTGGGCGTGGGCTTCGGCTGGAACGCGGACGAGCTGGAGGACCACGGCGTGGCCATGGCCGAGCGGCGGGCCGTGGTGCGGGAGCGGGTGGAGGCCATGCAGGCTCTGTGGGCCGACGAGGTGGCCTCCTACCGGGGCGATCACGTCCACCTGCCCCCGTCCTGGGCCTGGCCCAAGCCGGTGCAGGCCGTGGCCCGCCCCGGCAGCGACGGGGGCCAGGCCCGCCGCCCCGGCGTGCCGGTCCACCTGGGCGGCATGGCCAGCCCCACCGTGTTCGGCCACGTCCGGGCCTGGGGCGACGGCTGGATCCCCATCGGCGGGGCCGGCCTGACCACCGACGTGGCCCGGTTCCGGTCCGAGATGGCCGCCGCCGGCCGCGACCCGGGGGCCATGAGGGTCACCACCTTCGGCACCGTGCCCACGCCCGGGAAGCTGGCCCACTACCGCGAGATCGGCGTGGACGAGTGCGTGCTGCGCCTCCCCTCCGCCGGCCGGGACGAGGTCCTGCGCACCCTCGACACCTACGCCCCGCACCTCCCCTCCTGACGATGGCCAGCGCGGAGCCGACCCGGATCGAGGACCCGGACGACCCCCGGCTGGCCGATTACCGGGCCCTGACCGACCCGGCGCTGCGCAAGCGGTACGAGGCCGAGCGGGGCGTGTTCATCGTCGAGAGCCCCCTGGCCGTCGAGGCCCTGGCCGCCTCGCCCCACGCCCCGGCCACCCGGTCGCTGCTGGTCGGCGAGCGGCGGGCCGAGCGCATGGCCCCGGTGGCCGCGGCCCTGGCCGCCCACGGCGCCGCCGTCTACACCGCCCCGGCCGCGGTGCTGGAGGCCACGGCCGGCTTCGCCCTCCACCGGGGCGTGGTGGCGGCCGTGTCCCGGCCCGAGCCGGTGGCCCCGGCCGAGCTCCTGGCCGGGGCCGGCACCGTGTTGGCCCTGGAGGGCATCAACGACCACGAGAACCTGGGCGTGCTGTTCCGCAACGCCGCCGCCTTCGGCGTCGATGCCGTCCTCCTCGACCCCACCTGCGCGGACCCGTGGTACCGCCGGTGCGTGCGGGTGTCGATGGGCCACGTCCTGGGCGTCCCCCACACCCGGGCCACGGCCTGGCCCGACGAGGTGGCCGGCCTGGCCGCCACCGGGTGGCGGGTCCTGGCCCTCACGCCAGGGGCCGTCACCCTGGTCCACCGGGCCCCTCCGCTCGGGCCCCGCCAGCGGGCCGCGGTGCTGGTGGGGGCCGAGGGGCCGGGCCTGGCCGCCGCCACCCTGGCCGCCCCGGGGATCGAGCCGGTCCGGATCGCCATGGCCGCCGGCGTCGACTCGCTGAACGTGGCCACCGCCGCCGCCGTGGCCCTCAGCCACCTGCGCGGCCCGCTCCTGGACTGACTGTGAGGACCAGGGACGGCCGCCGGCCCCGGTGACGTGGGGCCGGGCTGGGCCCCGTCGGTAGCGTCGGGCCGACATGACCTCCTCCGACCCGACCTCGTCGTTCACCGCCATGATGGCCCTGGAGCCCCACGGGCCCGACACCTTCGTGGGCGCCGGGCCCCGCTACCCGTGGGGTGGGCTGTACGGCGGGCAGATCGTGGCCCAGGCCCTGCACGCGGCGTCGGCCACGGTCGAGCCCCGGTACCGGGTCCACTCCCTGCACGCCTACTTCATCCGCCGGGGCGACCACGCCGAGCCGGTGCGCTACGAGGTGGCCCGGACCCGCGACGGCCGTTCGTTCACCACCCGGACCGTCGAGGCCCGCCAGGCGGTGGGGGCCATCCTGTCCCTCTCGGCGTCGTTCCAGATCGACGAGGACGCCCCGGAGGCCCAGACCGCGGTCCTGCCCGACGTGCCCTCACCCGAGGAGGTCTCGGGCGAGTCGTGGAGCCCCCTGTACGAGCGGACCATGCTCGACACGGCGGAGCGGCCGGGCACGGCGGCGGGCTGGATGCGCCTGGCCCGGCCCCTGGAGGGCGCCGACGACACGCCGGCCCTGCACGCCGCCGCGTTGGCCTACATGTCCGACGACGTGCCCACCGATGCCGCGGTGACCCTCGACCCCCGGCGCACCGGGGACGGCTACGACGAGATGGTGGCCTTCAGCCTGGACCACGCCATCTGGTTCCACCGCCCCGTCCGGGCCGACGAGTGGTTGCTGCACGACCTGCGGTGCCACGGCCTCATCTCGTCGCGGGGGCTGTCCATGGGCCACGTCTTCGCCGCCGACGGAACCCACGTGGCCACCGTCAGCCAGGAGGTCCTGCTCCGGCCCCGTCGCTGAGGCGAGGGCGGGCCGCCCTCAGAGGCGCTCGATGATGGTGACGTTGGCCTGGCCGCCGCCCTCGCACATGGTCTGGAGGCCGTAGCGGCCACCGGTGCGCTCCAGGTGGTGGAGCAGGGTGGTCATGAGCCGGGCCCCGGTGGCGCCCAGCGGGTGGCCGAGGGCGATGGCCCCCCCGTTGGGGTTGACCTTGCCCATGTCGGGCTTCAGCTCCCGCTCCCAGGCCAGCACCACCGAGGCGAAGGCCTCGTTGATCTCGACCGCGTCCATGTCCTCCATGGACATCCCCGTCCTCTCCAGGGCGTGGCGGGTGGCGGGGATGGGGGCGGTGAGCATGAAGACGGGATCGTCGCCCCGGACGCTCATGTGGTGGATGCGGGCCCGGGGGGTGAGGCCGTGGTCGGCCACGGCCTGCTCCCCGGCGATGAGCAGGGCGGACGAGGCGTCGCTGATCTGGCTGGCCACCGCGGCCGTGACCCGGCCCCCCTCCACCAGCGTGGGGAGGCTGCGGATCTTGTCCCAGTCCGGCTCCCGGGGCCCCTCGTCGTGGGCCAGGTCGCCCACGGGGGCGATCTCGGCCTCGAAGCGCCCCTCGGCCCGGGCCCGGAGAGCCCGGGCATGGGACTCGACAGCGAAGGCCTCCATCTCGTCGCGGGAGATGTCCCAGCGCTCGGCGATGAGCTCGGCCCCCCGGAACTGGCTGACCTCGCCGTCGCCGTAGCGGGCCACCCAGCCCGGCGAGGTGGTGAAGGGGTCGGGGAAGCCCAGGCCGGTGGCCAGGGTCATGGCCGAGCCGATGGGGATCTGCGACATCTGCTGCACGCCCCCGGCCACCACCAGGTCGTTCACCCCGGCCATGACGGCCTGGGCCGCGAAGTGGACGGCCTGCTGGGCCGAGCCGCACTGGCGGTCGACGGTGGTGCCGGGCACGTGCTCGGGGCCGCCGGCCACCAGCCAGCAGGTGCGGGCGATGTCGCCGGCCTGGCCGCCGACCGAGTCGACGTTGCCGAAGACGACGTCGTCCACCGCCCCGGGGTCGATGCCGGTGCGCTCCAGCAGGGCCCGGATGGACAGCGCCCCCAGGTCGGCCGGGTGGAGGTGGCTGAGGCCCCCGCCCCGCCGGCCCACCGGCGTCCGCACCGCGTCGACGATGTAGGCCTCGGGCATGGTGGGCTCCTTCGGGTCAGAGGCCGAGGGCGGTGGCCACCCGGCGGCGGTGCCAGGCGGCGTCGCCCCAGCTGCGGGCCAGGGCCTCGGCCCGCTTGAGGTACAGGTGGAGGTCGGCCTCGACGGTGTAGCCGATGGCGCCGTGGCACTGGAGGGCGTGGCGGCCGGCGGCCCGGGCCGCGTCGGAGGCCAGGGCCTTGGCCATCGACACGTCCCTCCCGGCCGTGGGCTGCCCGGTGGCCAGCGACCACGCCGCCCCGTACACCGCGGGGGCGGCGAAGCGCAGGCCCAGGGCGGCGTCGGCCAGGTGGTGCTTCACGGCCTGGAACGACCCGATGGGCGCACCGAACTGCCGGCGCTCGGTGGCGTAGGCCACGGTGAGGTCGACCATGCGCCGCCCCAGCCCGACCAGCTGGGCGGCCACGGCCAGGGCGCCCCCGTCGAAGGCGGCCTCGGCCTCCTCGGGCCCACCCAGGGGGCCCCCGGCCACCCCCCCGTCCAGGCGGGCCAGGCGGCGGCCGGCGTCGACGGCGTCGGCCGGCGCCCGCTCGCCCACCTCGACGGCGCCGGCGGCCACCCCGGCGGTGACCCGCTGGGCCCGCCACGGTTCGGGCTGGCCGGGCCGGTGGTCGAGACGCACCAAGTAGCCGATCTCGTCGGCCCAGGCCACGGTGGCCGAACCAGGGGGCACGGCGCCGCCCGGGCGGGAGCCGTCCAGCAGCCCCGGCAGCACGCCGTCGGGGTCGCCGACCCGATCGAGGAGGGGCGCCACCACGGCCACCGTCTCGGCGAAGGGGTGGGGCAGGGCGGCGTAGCCCGCCTCCTCGGCCAGGAGCACCCAGTCGACGGGGCCGAGGCCCAGGCCGCCCCGGGCCTCGGACACGGCCACGCCCAGCACGCCCATCTCGGTCAGGGCCGCCCACGAGCGGTCGGCGGCGGCCCGGGCCCCCTCGCCCTTGCGGGCGCCGCTCGTGTCGGTGCCCTCGGGCCAGGCCGCCCGCACCACCTCGGCCGGGCACTCCCGGGCCAGCAGCAGCCGCACGGCGTCGCGCAGGGCGACCTGGTCGTCGGTGAAGGCGAAGCGCAAGGCGCTACCGCCTCGGCAGGCCGAGGACCCGCTCGGCGGCGATGTTCCGCTGGATCTCGTTGGTCCCGGCGTAGATGGGTCCCGACAGGGCGAACTGCCAGCCCTTCGACCAGGGGCCGTCGAGCTCGGCGTCGGGGCCGAGGATGTCGAGGGCGGTCTCGTGGAGGGCCACGTCGAGCTCGGACCACCAGATCTTCACGAAGCTGGAGGCGGCCCCGGCCGGGCGCCCCTCGGCGTCGTCGGTGACGGTCTGGAGGGTCTGGAGCCGGTAGGCCTCGGCCTCCATCCACCCCTGGGTCACCCGGTCCCGCAGGCCGGGGTCGAGGTCCCGGCCCTCGTCCCGGCGCTGGCGGTACAGGTCGACCAGGCGGGCCGCGGTGGCGGTGAAGCGCCCTGGCGAGCGCAGGGTCAGGCCCCGCTCCGAGGAAGTGGTGGCCATGGCCACCGACCAGCCGGCGCCCACCTCGCCCAGCACCGGGCCCCCGGGGAGCGAGTCGTCGGGCAGGAAGGCCCCGTCGAAGGTCACCTCGGCGAAGCCCTCGTCGCCGTCGAGGCGCCCGAAGCCCCGGACCGTCACCCCGTCGAGGCCCAGGGGCACCATCAGGTAGGTGAGGCCCCGGTGGCGCTCGCTCCCCGGCTCGGAGCGGAACAGGCCGAACAGGTGGGTGCAGAAGGCGCCCCGGGTGGTCCAGGTCTTCCGGCCCTCCAGCACCCAGCCCCCCCGCTCGTCGTCGCGGCGGGCCCGGCTGGTGAGGGAGGCCAGGTCGCTGCCGGCGTCGGGCTCGCTCCAGCCCTGGCACCACCGGTCGTCGCCCCGGGCCATGCGCCGCAGGACGTGGGCCTGTTGCTCGGGGGTGCCGAAGGCGAACACGGTGGGGGCCAGGAGGAAGATGCCGTTCTGGGTGACCCGGGGCGGGGCGCCGGCGGCGTGGTACTCCTCCTCGAAGACGAGCCACTCCCACCGGCTGGCGCCCCGGCCGCCGTGCTCGACCGGCCAGGAGACCACGGCCCACCCGGCGTCGAACAGCGTGCGCTCCCAGTCCAGGTGCTGGGCGAAGCCCTCGGCGGTGTCGCCGGAGAGGGGGCGCCCGCCGTGGCGGTCCCGCCAGGCCGGCAGGGCCTGGGCCAGCCAGGCCCGGGCCTCGGCCCGGAACGCCTCCTCGCTCTCCGACCAGGTCAGGTCCACGACCCGACGATATCTGACGACCCGTCAGGTACGGTCACCCGGACCGGGGGGACGGGCTACCAGCGCTTGCGGCGAGCCGACCATCCCCACACCGCCACCAGCACCCCCAGCAGCACGCCGGCGATGCCCACGAACAGGCCCAGGAGCCCGGCCACGCTGGGCCGGCCCGGCACCACCAGCAGCTCGACCTGGTCGGCCCGGGAACCCACCTCGTCCCGGTAGCGGCAGGTGACGGTCACCTCCCCGGCGGGCGTGGAGAACCAGCCGATGGTGGAGTTGCTGCCGATGGTCTGCGAGGCGCCCTGGCGGGCCCCCCGGAAGGTGGCGGTCCGCCCGCCGGGCAGGGCGGCCTCGCAGTCGATGTCGGCGATGGTCCGGTCCCGCTGGTTCTCCTCCTCCTCGAAGAACCCGTCGAAGTGGGCGTACACCGTGTAGTCACCGGCGGTCGGGGCGGTGAAGGCACCCGGCACCACCACCCCCTCCCCCACCGCGCCCTGGGCCACGGCCTTCTCGGTCAGGCCGCTCCCCTGGGAGGCGAGGCCCACGATGGCCACCACCGTGGCCACCAGGCCCACCACCGCCACCAGCAGGCCGAGGGCCAGGCGCACCCGACCCCGGCGACGGCCCGACGGGCGACTCCCGAACGGATCGACGGGCACGCCGCCGGGACCCACCTCCGAGGGCGGGATCGGCGGCGGCCCGGCCGGCGGCACCGGCACGGAGGTGGCCGGCGGGGGGCCGGCCCCCGGGCCCACCGGGGTCACGTCGGGGTTCGACCAGCTCACGACGGGCCGCCCCCCACCAGGGGCCAGCAGTAGCGGTAGGGCGGGAGCTTCTCGTCGCCCAGGGTGTCGACCCAGTCCACGGCCTGGGCCACCCGGATGGCCCCCCGCAGGAACGACGACGAGATGTCGGACAGGTCGTCGTCGGGGTGCAACGGGGCGCGGGTGCCGGTGCCCTTGTGCAGGTGGGCCTGGAGCACGTGCTCCTGGTAGGCCCGCCAGCGGTCCCGGCCGGCCCCGTGCTCGGGCCGGTCCCGGTACACCAGCACCACGTGCTCGCAGGCGTGGGTCCGCATGCGGTCCTGCCCGTCGGCGCAGGCCTGGCGGGGGCCCAGGTTGGTGGTGAACAGGCCGCCCGGCACCAGCGACGAGGGGCGGTCGAAGGTAGCCTGCACGCTGTAGCAGTCCTCGGGGCCCACGCCTACCACCTCCAGGTAGGAGCGGATCAGCTCCTGGGGGGTGGAGGGCAGGTACGGGAAGGGCGAGGGCACGGCCGGCGGGTGGTGGATCTTGGGGTGGACGACCCGGGCCACCTCGCCCCAGTTGAGGACCTCTACGTGGACGCCGCTGGCCGCCGGGTCGGCCACCGCGAAGGGGGCCGAGGCGGCCAGGCGCTCGAACATGCCGCTGGCCTCGGGCGGGTGGATGGCCACGATCCCCCGGACCAGGGGGCGCAGGTGGTCGTGGTCCTCGTCGCCGTTGCGCAGGGCCCGCACCTCGGACATGCGGGCCAGGCCGAGGCAGCGCTCGGGGCCGATGCCGGCCCACAGGCAGAAGGCCACGGCCAGGTCCTCGTCCAGCACCGCCGGCTCCCCGGCCCGCCGGGTCACCCAGTGGTCGGCGGCCCGGAACGAGGTGGCCACCGGCGGGCCGGCCGCCGGGGCCGCCGGGACGCCCTGCGGGCCGGGGGCGTCGGGCGGCAGGTGGACGACGTCCCACTCCACCACCCGGCCCTGCTCGGAGTGGGGGGTGATGGGGCCGCTGATGCGGTCCGGCACCCGGTAGAGGCCGTAGACCCGCTCGGGGTGGGCGGCCAGGCCGCTGGCCCCCAGGTGGGCCAGCACCTCGGAGAGCTGGGTGGCGCCCCGGGTGGCCAACCGGCTGATGGCCACCGGCCGGGCGTGCGGGGCCCGGTAGGGGGCCCGGGCCTCGGCGCGAGCGGCCCGCTCCTCGGCCTGGATGCGCACCCGCTGGGCCGGGTCGTCCTCCTGGGGCACCGCGTCGCGGTTGAAGGTCTGGTTCAGCGCGTTGGCGAAGTCGCCCTTCTGGGCGGCCCTCGTCTGGCGGACCAGGGCCCACGGCCCCTCCTCGGCCGCGATGCGCTGCATCTCGTCGGGGCTGGGCTGCTCGGCGAGGCTGGCGCCGTAGAGGTGGCGACCGGCGGGTCCCCGCAGCACCCGGTGCTGGTCCTCGATGGCCAGGGCCTGGCCGTGGGCGGCCATGCTCTCGGCCTGGGCCTGGCGGACGTGGGCCATGTTGGCCTCGTACGCCGCCCGCTGCTCGGGGGTGAGGGCGGCCAGGCTGGCCTCCATCTGCTCCGGGGTGGGCGGGTTGCGGGCCGCCTCCAGCCCCTGCTTGAGGTTGGACGGCGTGAAGGCCGTCGCCACGTTCTTCAGGAACCCCATCGCGCCCGCGACCTCCTGGGTGGTGTGGCCGCACGCTACCCCCGGGGCGCGACCCCCCCGGGCCGGGCTCAGCCGGCCAGCCGGGCCAGGGTGGCCCGGGCCTCGGCCACGATGCGTTCCATCAGCTCGGCCACGGTGGGGACCTCTTCGATCACCCCGGCGACCTGGCCGGTGGGCAGCACGCCGGCGTCGGGGTCGCCGTCGACCAGGGCGGCCTTGACCAGCATGGGGGCGTTGGCCGCCATGGCCAGCTGGGCCAGGGTCAGGTCCTGGCTCCGGCGCATGGCCAGGCCCTCGGCGATGAGGTCGCGGGTCGAGGTGCCGGTCAGGCGGCGGAAGGCCAGGGCGTTGGCCAGGGCCCGGGGCAGCCGGGTGAGGGTGGTGGCCCGGGTGAGGCGGTCGACCAGCTCGGTGCGGATGACCCGCTGAGGGGCGCCGTCGAGGGCGTCGGTGACCACCGTGTCGGTGACCGCGGCGGCCAGGTAGCGCTGCTTGACCTCGTCGGGCACCCGACTCTCGGCGGTGAGCAGGAAGCGGGTTCCCATGGCCACGCCGTCGGCGCCGTGGGCCAGGGCCGCCACCAGGCCCCGCCCGTCGTGGAACCCGCCGGCCCCCAGGACGGGGATCTCGGCCCCCACCGCGTCGACCACGGCGGGCAGCAGCAGCGAGGTGGGCACCGGGCCGGTGTGGCCGCCCCCCTCCCCGCCCTGGGCGATGACGGCGTCGACGCCCCACCCCAGCATCTTCTCGGCGTGGCGCCGGGCCCCCACCGTGGGCATGACCAGCACGCCGGCGTCGTGGAGGCGGGCGATGACGTCCCGGCTGGGGGCGCCGGCGAAGGACACCAGCCGGATCCCCTCGGCGGCCACCAGGCGGATGCGCTCGTCGAGGTCGGGCTGGTCGGGCCGGAGGTTGACCCCGAAGGGCGTGTCGGTGGCCTCCTTGACCGAGCGGACCGCGGCCCAGAGCTGGGCCCGGTCCATGGTGACGCCGGCCAGGACGCCGAACCCGCCCGCGGCGCTGGTGGCCGCGGTCAGGTGGGCGCCGGACACCCAGCCCATGCCCGTCTGGACCACGGGGTGGCGGCACCCCAGGAGGGTGCAGGCCCGGGTGGCGAGCGGGTCGGCCATCGGCTCGCACCCTAGGAGGGCGGCGCCGGTCGGTGGGCCGGCGGGCCGCCGCGGCCCGACCCGACCGGGCCGGGCTCAGCCAGTCGGGCCCGGCCGGTGCCCGGCGGGACCGGCCCGGTGGGCGACACTGGGCCGGTGCCCGACCGCCGCCGGTCCTCGACCCTCGTCACCGGGCTGGTGGTGGTGCTGGCCATCGTGGCCGTGGCCGTGGTGGCCGGGACCTGGTTCCGGGGCCGGCCCTCGGCCCTCGACCGGTTCTACGAGCTGCCCGACCGGGGCGTGGTGGTGGCGGCCGAGCGGGGGCAGGTCCTGCGCGAGGAGCCCATGGACAACGCCGGCACCGGGGCCGTGGCCTACCGGGTGCTGTACCGGACGGTCGGCGTGGGCGACGCGCCGGTGGCGGCCAGCGGGTTCGTGGCCTGGCCGTCGGCCGAGGCGCCGCCGGGGGGGTACCCCATCGTGGCCCTGGGCCACTCGACGGTGGGCCTGGCCGATGGTTGCGCCCCGTCCCGGGAGGGCCTGGGCGAGGTCAACCGGGCCCAGGCCGTGGCCTTCCTGGAGGCCGGCTTCGCGGTGGCCGCCGCCGACTTCCCGGGCCTGGGGCCGGAGGGTCCCCACCCGTACCTGGTCGGGGAGCCGACGGCGGCCAGCGTCATCGACGTGGTGCGGGCCGCCCGCCGCAGCGCCGGCGACCAGCTCGGAGCGCGGGTCGTGGGGTGGGGCTACTCGCAGGGCGGCCACGCCGTGCTGTGGGCCCGGGCCCGGGTTGCGACCGAGGCCCCGGAGCTGGACTGGCGGGCCACGGTGGCCCTGGCCCCGGTGATCGACCCGGCCCGGCTGGTGGCGGCGCCGGGGCTGGGCCCGGTGCTGGCCGTGGCGGTGGCCATGGGCCAGGCCACCCGCGGCCTCGACGTCGAGCCCCTGCTCACCGAAGCGGGCCGGGAGGGCCGGGACGACCTGGAGCGGGAGTGCGTGGCCGACGCCCTGGGCGACGCCACCGAGCGCGACGGCCCCGTGCTGGTCGAGGGCGAACGGGGGTGGCTCGAAGACTTGGCCCGCGAGGTGCCGCCGGTGGCGGGGGCCGGGCCGGCCCTGGTGCTCTACGGCGATCGGGACGACACCATCGACCCCGCCGTGGTCGGGGCCTGGGTGGCCGAGGGCGCCGGGGCCGGGGTGGAGGGCCAGGTGCTGCCCGGTCGGGGCCACGGCGGCCTGGAGGCCGACACGGCGCCGCGCAGCATCGAGTGGCTGCGGGCCCGGCTGGCCGGCTGATCAGGTCCAGGTGAAGGCGAAGACGGCCTCGTCGGTGGCGGTGCGCTGGCCCCCGGCGGCGGCGTGGAGGGCCATGGCGGCCTGGTTCGAGGTGTGGGTGACGACGAAGCCCCGCTCGATGCCCTGGGTTCGGGCGTGGTCGCCCACCGCGGCCAGGAGGGCGGGGCCGATCCCCTGGTTGCGGTGCCGGTCCGACACGCCCACCTCGTAGATGCACAGGTGGCGGAGGACGGTGTGGCGGCGGTAGAGCTCGCAGGCGTACAGGAAGCCGACGGGGTCCTCGCCGGCGAAGGCCACGAAGGTGGCGGTGCGGTCGTCGGCCAGGAAGGTGGAGGCGTCACCGGGCAGCAGGGGCTCGAGCTCGGTGCGGTCCTCCATGCTGCCGAACCGGTCGTTGTGGCGGGCCAGGTGGGCCAGGACGGCCTCGTCGCCGGGGCGGAGGCGCCGGACGGTGACGGGCACGGGGACCGACGAGGCGGACGAGCCACGGGAGCGGAGCTTCACCGGGCCCCATCGGCCGGCGCCCGACGGCCTTGAGCGCCGCGTGGTGACTTGAACGCTGTGCGTGGGGGCAGGTCTTCAGGCCGGGTCGGGGACCTCCCGGAACCGGGCGCCCCCGGGGTCGATGACCTGGTCGAGGAGGGCCAGCTCGTGAGCGCTCGGGGGCCGGCTGGTGGGGACGTCGTCGGGGAGGGCGAGGGGGAAGCCGGTGGCCGCCACCACCTGCTCGACGGTGATCCCCGGGTGCACCTCGCGCAGGCGCATCCGGCGGTCCGGCGTCTCGAAGTCGAAGGTGCCCAGGTCGGAGACGACCCGGCGGACCTCGTGGAAGCGCCCGGCCACCGGCCCCAGCTCGGCGGCCCGGTCCCACCCGATGCCGCACACCACGTCGACCGCGCCCACGAACACCCGGGGCCCGTGGCGACCGATCCAGTAGCTGGTGACGTCGTTGACGGTGTTGCCGGGGGCACCGCGCACCCCGAGCAGCTGGACGTCGGGGCGGTGGGGGTCGGTGCCCAGGGCGGCGATGTTCTGGTTGCCGTGGCGGTCGACCTGGGTGGCGCCCATCATCACGTGGCGCCGCCCGCTCCACACCACGTCGAACATGCGGCGGTAGGGGTTGTGGGCCTCGACCGACCAGCCGCCGGCCGGGGCCGAGACGGTGGTGTCGGCCACCAGGGCGGCCTCGCCGTCGGTCATCATCAGGTCGGGGGCGAAGCTGGCCCGGGCCAGGCGACCGCCGATCATGGGGACGACCCCGATGGGGTTGGCCAGGATCTCGCCGTCGCCCCGGAAGCACTCGGCCACGGCCACCACGCAGTGGTCGGCCCGCCGGGCGGTCCCGTCGCTCACGACGCGGCCCACCCCTCCAGCAGGGCGGCTCGGGCCGCCTCGTCCTTGGCGGTGGCGAACCACCGGGCCTGCCAGGCCTCGTCCCTGTCGTAGTCGGGGGCACAGCCGGTGGGCCGGGCGCCGCCGGGGGCCTCGACCACCCCGGTCACGAACATGCGGTTGACCCGCAGGCGGGTGATGTCTCCGGCGGCGCCGGACAGCTCGGCGGTGGGCACGGTCCGCTCCAGGCTCACGTAGCCCTCGGCGGCCGCCTCCAGCAGCAGGTCGTCGAAGTAGAGGTCGGGGCCGGTGAAGGCGGCGTTGCCCCGGGTGTCGCCCACGTTGAGGTGGACCCAGGCCGCGTCGAGGGCGATGGCCGGCTGGGCCACCAGCTCCTCGCCCGGGCCGCCGTCGGGCCCGGGGTAGGGCGAGCGCACGGTGCGCAGCGAGGGATCGAGGCGGAACAGGTCCGACCCCAGGCCCACCCGGGTGGGCAGGAACGGCAGCCGCCACGCCGCGGCCTGGAGGCCGAGCAGCATCATCCCCTCGTCCAGCTCGGTGCACTGCAACCGGCCGGCCTGCCGGGCGGCCCGGAAGTGAGGGTCGAGGCCGGGCCCGTCGCCGCCGGTCAGCGGGTTGGGCACGTCGGGCGAGACGAAGGCGAAGGTGAGGTGCCGGAGGCGACCGGCGGCGGCCAGGACGCCGATCTCCGGGCCGCCGTAGCTGACGACGTGGAGGTCGGTGACGTCGCTGCGGAGCAGGGCCTTGACCAGGGCCATGGGCTTGCGGCGGCTGCCCCACCCGCCGATGCCCAGGGTGCTGCCGCTCCGCAGGCGGGCCACCACCTCGTCCGCGGTCATGGACTTGTCGGTGGGGGTCGCCACCGACGGCGGGGCCGGGCCGCTCATCGGGTGGTGTCGGTGTCGCGACGCTCGACGAAGGCGTCGCGGTGCTCGTCGGCCACGCCCGAGAGGTTGAGCTCGAAGGTGAAGCCCTGCTCGTAGCGGTAGGAGCGGCGGACGTCCCACAGGTCGATGCCGTTGAGCGACTCCTTGGCCGCCCGCACCACCGTGGGCGACTTTGCCGCGATCAGGCCGGCCACCTCCCGGGCCGTGGCCCGCAGCTCGTCCCGGGGCACCACCGACAGGACCGAGCCGAAGGCGGCCAGCTCCGCCGCGGTGGCGGTGGCCGCGGTGTACACCATGGCCCGGGCCCGGTGGTGGGGGACGAGGCGGCTGAGGTGGGTGGCGGCGCCCAGGGCGCCCCGGTCCACCTCGGGGAGGCCGAAGGTGGCGTCGTCGCTGGCCACGATGACATCCGCGTTGCCGACCAGGCCGATGCCCCCGCCCAGGCAGTGGCCGTGCACGGCGGCGATGACGGGCACGGCGCACTCGTAGACGGCGGCGAAGGCGGCGAAGCAGCCCCGGTTGGCGCCGATGAGGGCCTCGTGGCCGGCGGTGGCCTGCATCTCCTTGATGTCCACCCCGGCGTTGAAGCCCCGGCCCTCGGCCCGCAGGACCACGCAGCGCACCTCGGGGTCCCGGCCCAGGGCGGTGAGGCGGTCGGCCAGGTCGAACCACCCGGCCACGGTGAGGGCGTTGACCGGCGGGTTGTCCATGACGACCTCGGCGATCCCGGCGTCGTCGACCGTGTGGGTGGTGGGCATCCGCAACCTTCCTGATGGGTCGTCAGATCCTGGCCGGCACCGTACCGCGGCGGCCCCGGATCGGGGCCGATACCGTCCGCCGGGTCCGCCGGGCCGGCCGAGGCCCCCTCTCCCTGGAGGATCTGCCGTGGCCCTCACCATCGACCTCGCCGGCCAGGTCGCCCTCGTCACCGGGGGCGGTCGGGGCGTGGGCCGGGGCATCACCGAGCGCCTGGTGGCGGCCGGGGCCACGGTGGCGGTGGCCGGCCGCTCCGAGCCCGACGACCTCCCCCCCGGGGTCGGGTTCCACGCCGCCGACGTCCGGGACCCCGACGCCGTCGAGGCCCTGCTCGACGCGGTGGTGGCCCGGCACGGGCGCCTCGACATCGTCGTCAACAACGCCGGGGGCTCGCCGTCGGTGGCCGCGGCCGACGCCTCGCCCCGGTTCAGCGCCAAGGTGGTGGAGCTCAACCTGCTGGCCGCCCTCCACGTCGGCCACGCCGCCCGCCGGGTGATGGACCGGGGCGTGATCGTCAACGTGGCCAGCCTGTCGGGCCTGCGCCCCTCCCCCGGCACCGCGGCCTACGGGGCGGCCAAGGCCGGGCTGGTGAACCTGACCCGCACCCTGGCCATGGAGTGGGCCCCGGACCTGCGGGTCAACAGCGTGTCGGCGGGCATGGTCCGCACCGACGCCTTCGACCACTACTACGGCGGGCCCGAGGGGGCGGCGGCGGCCGAGGCCACCGTGCCCATGGGCCGGGCCGCATCGCCGGCCGAGGTGGGCGACGCCGTGGTGTTCCTGGCCTCGCCGCTGGCCGCCTACGTCACCGGCGCCGACCTGGCCGTCCACGGCGGCGGCGAGACCCTCGCCCTCCACCGCGTCCTGGGCCACTGAGCCCGACCCGCACCTCCACCGGGCCGTCCCGCCCGCGCTCGGTCCCCGCTCGTCGGAGCGTCACGGGGGCGAGCGGGGCGTGGGGGCGTCCCGGGAGCGCGCCGCCGCCACAGCAGCGCGCTCCCGGCTCGCGAGGGCCGCGGAGCCTCCCGGCGGGCCGCCGCGGCCTGCGTCCGGGGGCTCCTCTCGACCGCTTGGGACCCTACCGAACGTCTGTTCCCCATGCAAGCGCGGGACGGGTGATCCAGCCTCGGCGGGCGCAGGCGGCAATAGCCTCCACCCCATGAGGGACAGGGGGGGTCGTCACCGTCGGGCCAAGGGCCCGGGAGGGCCGGCCCGACCGTCGCGCTCGGGCCGGGTCACGGCCCCGCCGGCGGCCGACGGGGTGGCCTTCACCGGGCCGGCGCCCGAGCGCCTGCTGGGGCCACTCCTGTCGATGCTGCGGGCCACCGCACCGCCCGAGGCGCCCGGGCGGGCGGTGGGCATCGAGGTGTGGGCCGACCGCCTGGCCGAGACGGTGTACGCCGAGGGGGCCATGCCCCGGGACTTCTACGCCGAGCTGGGCGGGGGGCTGGCGGCGTCGGAGGACGTCGACGCCCCGGCCGCCCTGGCCGCCCTGGCCGTGGCCCTCGCCCACCGCGACGCCGAGCCCCTGCGCGCCGTCCACCGCGACCAGGTCCGGGCCCGGCGGGGCACCGCCGACGAGGACACCGATCAGGGCATCGGCCGGGCCGTCCCGGTGCGGGCCCGCGAGATCGTGGCCCTCAACGGGGACGGCGTGACCGTGGTGGTCGACGTCGACCAACCGACCGCGCCCCACTCCGTGAGCGTCCACGTGGACCACAACCTGATGGGCGTGGCCACCGACGCCGGCGCCGGCCCACCGTGGACCGACGGCCACAGCGACGACGAGGGCACGGTGGTGGCCGAGGTCTCCCTGGCCGATGCCCGGGCCCGCATCCGCCACGCCCTGGACATGGCCGGCCACTCGCCCGGGGCACCGGGGGCGGCGGAGATGGACTCGGTGCGGGCCCTGGTGGAGCGGCGCCTGGCCCTGCTCCCCAGTGGGGGTGGGGTGCCGGCCCGGCCCACGGTCACCGAGGAGGAGATGGACGACCACGTGCAGGCCTTCTTGGCCTCCCCCGAGGCCGGCGCCCTCGACGACCTGGACCGGGCCGAGGCGGGGTGGATCGCCGAGCTGTGGATCGACCACGCCGTCAACGACACCATCGGCGGTCCCCTGCGGGTGAGCCCGACGTTGGTGGAGCTGTTCGGCATCGCCTCCCTCCCCCACTCCGGCGGCGTGGACGAGGCCACCCTGGCCGCCGCCCCCGCGGTGCTCGACGCCTGGATCCGCTACGCGGCCCGGGTCACCGACGTGGACGACCGCGGGCGCGACGAGGCCCTGGCCGCCCTGGCCACCATCACCCCCCACCTGGCCTCCCCCCGCCGGGCCACCCCCCTCGACCGAGCCCTGGGCGGCCTCCCGCCTGACACCCCCCACCCCTGACGGGGCCGTCCGGGCATCACCTCAAGGGCGGGGGGAGGTCGGCCGATGGTGAGCGATGGAGGAGCCACGACGAGAGCGACGGCTGGGGCAGCGGCACGTGTTGGGGCCGGTGGCGGTGCGCTGGCGGCTGGACGACGCCCCGGCCACCGAGGACGGTGGGGCCACGCCCGAGCGGGCCGGCCTGCTCGACCTGTCGGTCAGCGGGGCCCGGATCATGGCCCGGGACTGCGACGACCTCGCCGTGGGCGACATCACCACCGTGCAGATCCGGGGCGCGGCCGGGCCGGTCATCGTCCGGCGCATCACCCCCAGCAGCCAGTCCGGGTTCAGCACCTTCGGCCTGGAGTTCGCCGACCCGACGTCCAACCTGCCCCAGCTCGTCCACCAGGAGCTGGCCCAGCGCACCTCGTCGCTGGGCCCCCCCGACCCTTCCTGAGCGGCTGAACGGTCGAACGGCCGAACCAGCCGGAACCCGACTGAGCAGGGACGGGCCGGTGCCGGCGGCGATCAGGCCCGGTCGGGGGGCGACGCGGCGCGGTCGACGGCGGCGCCCATGGCCACCACCCAGTCCAACAGCTCCTGGCCCGCGGGCGCCCCCTGGAGGAGGTCGAGGCAGGCCTGGCGCTCGTCGTCCGGGACCCGCACCACCGAGCCCACCACCTGGTCGGGTCCCCGGCCCGACGGCACCACCAGGGCCAGGACGACCTGCCCCTCGATGAGGGTCAGGTCGGGCCCGAGGCGCACCTCGACGGTCTGGTCGGCCTCCAGGTCGCGCAGGACGGCCCCGCCGTCCCCCGACCGCTCGACCAGCCACAGGGCCCGGCTGTGGGACGACCACCGGTCCATCAGGGTCGCCTCGTCCGCCGGCAGCAGCGGGCCCATCTCGGCCACCGCGTCGACCAGCCGCCCGTCCTCCACCAGGTGGGCGTCGACGGCCAGGAAGGCCAGGGGGTCCTCGACCGGGTCCGGTGACGAGAACCACGGCATGGTCCGCCGGGCCGCCCGCAGGCACCAGGTCTGCGCCTTCCACCACACCAGCTCGACCCGCTCCTCCAGGGCGACGGGCCGGGGGGTGGCCAGGCAGCACTGCTTGTACTTGCGCCCCGAGCCGCACGGGCACCGGTCGTTGCGCCCCACGCCCTCCACCACGGGGCGCCAGCGGGCCACGTAGGCGGCCGCCTCCCGATCGCCCAGGCGCCGGAAGGCCGACGCCGCGCCCTCCAGGTCACCGGCCACGGCCCGCAGGTGGCCGCGCAGGGCCAGGGGGCCGAACCAGGTGTCGGGGTCGGCGTCCAGGAGGGCGGTGTCGAGCTCGGCCATCGCCGCGCCGGCGTCGCCCGCCATCAGCGCCAGCTCGGCCTCCAGCCACGCCGCCCCCAGCGCCTCGGGCACCGCGGCCCGCGCCTGCCTGACCCCGCCGGCCAGCACCTCCAGGTCACCCTGGTCGCCGCTGCGGGCGTGGTCGACCAGGACCTGGGACACCTCCGGGTCGGCCAGGAGCCGGCCCACGACCCGGTGGCGGTCACCCTCGGGCAGGTCGTCACCGGCGGCCCCCATCAGCAGCAGCCAGGCCGTGCCCACCGCCTCGGCCAGCCGGCCACCGCCCGGATCGAACCGTCCACCGCCCATCACCTGGTGGCCGGCCCGGACCACGGCCAGGACCTCGTCGGTGACACCGGCCCCGGCCAGGAGGCCGCCCGCCGACCGGAGGCCGGCCGCGTCCAGAGCCTCGCCCATCGGCACCTGCAGGCCGCGCACGGCAACGGGGTGGTCGGCGGTCACGGCCAGGAGGGTGGAGACCAGGTCGACCACCCACCCGTCGCCCCCGGTGCCCTCGGCCCCGGCCACGTGGTGGCCCTGCTCGACCGCCACCGACGTCACCGCCGCGGCGAACACCTCGGCGCCCCGGTCACCCTCACCGTCGCCCGGGCCGGGGCCCTCGCCGTCGCCCCGGTCGCCGTCGCCCTCGGCGTCAGCCAGGCGTCGGAGCTCCAGCTCGCCGGCCACCAGCGCCAGGCCGACCTGGTCGCCGGCCGCCAGGTCGGGCTCCCACCCGGCCGGCAGGCCCACCGACGGCACCGCCGGGGCCTCGGGCCGGGCCCGATCGAGGTGGCTCGCCACCGGGCACGACTCGCCGCCGACCCGCACCGTGGCCGCGTCCGGGGCCCCGGCCAGGGGGACGAACAGGTCGTCGGTCAGGTCGACCCGCCGGGCCGCCACCTCGTCCTCGCCCAGCCGGTGCCGGGCCACGACGCCCTCCACCAGCCGGAGACCATCGGCGATCCGCCCGTCGGGCAGGTCGACCAGGCGGGTGGCGTCGACCAGCGAGGCGACCGCGTCCACCCCCGCGGCGTCGTCGAGGTCGACTTCCAGCCGGGCCAGCAGCTCGTCGGGCTGGCAGGGACCCTCGGCCAGCGCGGCGAGGAGGGCATCGAAGGTGACGGTGGGGCGGGGCACGGCGGGACGCTACCGGTGGGCCCCCGGAGGCCACCCGGTCCGCCGGCTCTCACCAGGCTCGGAGCCGACACGTGCCGCCCCGGCGTGGGGGGCCAGCGGCGACCACGCCCTACGCTCCTCCGATGGCCGAGAGCCGCCTCCACCTCCTGCGGCGCCGGATGGTCAACGCAGCCCTCCACCGGGGGTACCGGTGGGCCCGCTCGGCCGGCGCCATCGCCCCGGGCACGGCGGCCGCCGGGCGCTTCGGCTCGTTCGGGCCGGGCAGCCTCGTCGCCTTCCCGTGGTCGACCCTCTACGGCGAGGGCCAGATCCACCTGGGCCGGGACACCTTGGTGGGGGCCTGGTCGACGCTGGCCACGGGCTACTCACCGGAGCAGGGCACGGTGCCGCCCCGCGCCCTGGTCATCGGGGACCGCTGCGTGATCGGCCTGCGGGCGGGCATCGTGGCCCACGAGTCGATCGAGATCGGCCACGACGTCTGGTTCGGGCAGGACGTGTTCGTCACCGACTCGAACCACAGCTACGCCGACCTCGACGTCCCCATCGGCCGGCAGCTCGGCAAGCACCAGCCGGTCACCATCGGCGACGGCTCGTGGATCGGCCACGGGGCGGTGATCCTGCCCGGGGCCCGCATCGGCCGCATGGCCATCGTGGCCGCCGGCTCGGTGGTGCGGGGCGAGGTCCCCGACCGCTGCATCGTGGGGGGCGTGCCCGCCCGGCTCCTCCGGGTGATCTCCGAGGACGAGCGCGAGGGTGGCCCGGCCGGCCACCCGGACCTGCTGCGGCCGGCGCCCTGAGCCCGGGCCGCCCGGGCCCGGTCCACCGCGACGGGGACCGGGCCCGGGCGGAGGGTCAGGAGGCGTAGCCCACCGAGGACGACCGGTTGCTCATGCCGGGCAGGTCCCAGACGATGCCCCAGCCGCCGGTGGTCACCAGGTTGTCGCCGCCCATTCCGGCCTCGTCGAAGTGCTTGATGACGCCGCAGGCCCGGTGGCGGGTGGAGCTGATGGCGTTGTTCCACGGGTCACCGGCACTGAAGGAGATGCTCTCGTTGCAGTTCCCGGTGACGGTGAGGGCCGGAGTGACGCCGCCACCGCCGTCGTAGTGGGTGGCCACCGTGGTGGACCGCAGCATGCTCCCGGCCCACTCGCCGGGCTCGACCCACTCGCAGGCCACGTCGGAGGTGACCCCGGCCTCGACCTCCTCGTAGGAGAGGGTCGAGGTGGTGCAGCTCAGGACGAGGGCCGGCTCCTGGGCGACGGCGGCACTGGGGCTCTGGGCCACCACGGCGACCGGCGTGAGGGTGCAGGCCGCGGCGATCCGGGCCAGCACGGGACGGGTGAGGAGGGGGTGGGCCATCGGGGCTCCTTGTGTGTGTCGGTGTGTCGGTGGTGGGAGGAGGTGGGGCGGGGCGCGGCGCGTTGGGGCGCGGCGCTCGCCGATGGGGTTCAGCCGGCTTCGGTCGGCCGGGGGCTGACCTCGGCCAGGCGGTACAGGACCGTCGTCGGGTCCTCGGTGACGGTGCTGGGCCCGTCGACCCGGATGGCGAGGGGTCGAGCGGTGCGGGGGTCGAGCAGGACCTCCACCCGGTCCCCGTCGACGGTGGCCACGAAGGCCACGCCCCTGCGGCCGGCAGCATCGGAGCGCCGGCCGTCGGGGATGAAGCCCAGGTCGTCCATGATGGCGACCAGGGCGACCCGCACCTCGGGGGCCACGGTGGGCACGGCGAGCAGGAAGGCGACGTGCTCGGGTCGAGGGGTGCCCTCGCCCCGCACCTCCAGGGTGTGCCGGAGGGCGGCCAGCAGGGCGTCGGGGTCGGCGGGCAGGGCCGCGACCTCGTCGGGGACGAAGCCGGCGACGGTCAGGGACCCGGGCCTGCCGACGTGGTCGGTCTCCTGGCCGTTCCCGTCCTCCCCGGGCAGGGGCAGGGTCCGGGCCCGGCCCGAGCCGTCGCCGGCGATCCACTGCTCGTGGCGGAAGGCCAGCACCCCGTCCTCTCGCTGGGCCTCGTCGGGGATCTGGTCCATCACCAGGTGGAGGTAGGGGTGCTCCGGGTCGAGGGCGACGGTCGGTTGGAGCCGGGCCACCGCGGCCAGCTGGGCCAGGGTGGGAACGGGCCGGAGCGGCGTGCCGGGAGGGCCGGCGATCACCTGGTCCGAGGAGCCGGCGCCGGGCAGCAGGAGGCTGGCGACGACCAGGGCGCAGGCCAGGACGGCCGCGGCCATGGTTGCGGGCCGCAGCCAGGGCAGGGCCGGGAGGTCGGGCCGGCCGGCGGGGCCCATCGCCACCCGCCGGCGGACCTCGGCCAGGATGCGGTCCTCGACGTCGGGGGCCAGCATCGGGGGCACGTCCCAGCGGTGTCGCCCGGACCTTCGGGTCAGGCCGATCACGAGAGGGGCTCCGACCCGATGTCGGCGGCCAGCCGGCGGCGAGCCCGGTTGAGCCGCGACCGGACGGTGCCGATGGGGACGTCGAGGTGGTCGGCCATGCCCTGGTAGGTGGCGCCGGGCTGGGCGGCCAGGAGCAGCACCTCCCGGTCGATGCGCTCGGCCCGCCCCAGGGCCACGTCGACCAGGGCCATCCGCTCGGCCGCGGCCAGGGCCTCGGACACCTCCTCCTCGACCACGTCGGCCAGGCTGGCCAGGCGACGCTGGGCGGCCAGGGCGACATGCGCCCGGGCTCGGCGTCGCTCCTGGCGGAAGTGGTGGCGCATCACGTTGAGGGCGATGCCGTGGAGCCAGCCCTGCACCGTGCCCCGATCGGGGTCGTAGGTGTCGCGCTGGGCCCACGCCTCGACGAAGGTCTGGGCCGTCAGCTCCTCACCGAGGTCGTAACCGACCCGGGCCCGGAGGTAGCGGTGCACCGAACGGACGTGGGCCCGATACAACTCGGAGGCGTTGCCGGCCCAGGTGGGTGTCGACGCCGTCGGGCACGGCGCGGCCGAGGGATCGGCTCCTTCGCTCTGCACCCACTCACCCCCACGTGCTGTGACCGCCTGATCCCAAGTGGCAGGCATCAGAGCACTTTGCGCATTGCCGACCATGCGCGATCTAGGGGATTCGCCGCTACCTCATGTCGGGCACGAACAGCGGGCCTACCGCCACGACGTGGGTCTCGGCCCGGATCGGCGCGAGCCGACACCCAACTCTCGGCAAGGGTGGCCCGGGCACGGGCCGACCTCGCCAACCCTCCCAAGGTGTTGGAGGCGGCGACAGCGGGGGCCCGCTCCCGGCCCGAGACCCCTCAGCGGGCCGGGGCAGCAGGGACGCCCGGGGACCGGCTGTACCCTGCCGGGATGGACCTGCGCCGTCGCACCCCGGTGGTGACCGCCCTGGTCGGAACGGCGCTGGTGGCGGCGCTGGCCGGCTGCGGGCGTGAGCCGTCGTTCGAGGACCGCACCGCCCGCCTGGCCGTCGACGGCCAGGTCACCACCTTCGAGGTCGACGGTTGCCTCCTCGACGGCCAGACCGCCTACGTGGCCGGCCACGACGCCGACGGCAGCACCGTGCAGGCGGTGATCGGCGTGGAGGTGGACGGCACCACCGGGGTGCCCGCCTCCACCGGCATCAGCGTGGCCGGCACCGGGGACGTGCCGTCGGTGGCGGCCTTCGGGCCCGAGGCCTGGCAGCGCCGGGGGGAGGACGGGGACCCACCCGGCCGCATCGCCACCGCCGGCATCAGGGGATCGCGCCTGCGGGCCAGCGGCGACGCGGCTCTCGTCGGCCCCGACGACCGCCCCCGCCGCACCGGCACCGTGGAGCTGACCTTCGACGCCCGCTGCGACGAGACCGACGAGGAGTAGTCGGCACGGCCGGGCGGCGGCCGCCCTGGCTACGGTCGGTGCCGTGGAGCGGACGGTGCACCTGGTGCGGCACGGGCGCACGGCGTGGAACCGCGTGCACCGGACGATGGGGTGGCGCGACGAGCCCATCGAGGACGACCAGCGGGCGGCGGCCGAGGCCGTGGCGGCGCGGCTGGCCCCCGGGCTGGGCGACGCCGGCCCGCCGGGTCACGGCGCAGGCCGGGCCCGCGTGCTCTCCAGCCCGGTGCGGCGGGCGGTGCAGACGGCGGGACCGACGGCGGCGGCGCTGGAGGTCGACGTCGAGTTGGACGAGCGCCTGGGCGAGCTGCGGGTGGGGTCGTGGGAGGGGCTGCTGGAGAGCGAGGTGGCCGAGCAGCACCCCGAGGCCTGGGCCACCTGGCGGAGCAGCCCTCACACCCTGGAGCTCGAGGGGCGGGAGACGCTGGACGCCCTTTACGGGCGGGTCGGCGACCTCCTCGACGAGCTGTCCGCCGACGCCGCCTCAGCCCACCGCCCGGTCGTCGCGTTCACCCACGACGCCGTGGTCCGGGCCGCGGTGGCCTGGGCCGTCGGGGCCGGCCCCACCTCCTACCGCAGCATCGAGGTGGCCAACTGCTCGCTCACCACGCTGGCCGTCGGCGAAGGCCGGCGTCGCCTCGTCCGGGCCAACGACACCTGCCACCTCGGGCCCGGGGTCGGCTGAGCGCTCGACCACGATCCCGGTGGCCCGCACCCGCCGCACGGTCCGCCCGATGGCGGCCAGGTCGGCCTCGTGGGGGATGCCGGAGCCGGTGAAGGTGGACGTGGGGGCCCGGTGCACCCCCCGGAAGCGGGTGCCGCAGGCCCGGGCGATGGCGGCGTCCCGGGTCGAGTCACCGACGAAGAGGCACCGGTCCGGCCGCACCCCCAGGCGGCGCACCGTGGCCGCCAGCTGCACCACCTTGGGGTGGTCGGGCCGGAAGCCGTCGACGTGGGCCAGGCGGGGCGTCAGGCCCCGCTGGTCGAGCCAGTGGCGGACGGCCACGGCGGTGGAGCTGCTGCACACCGCCACCGGCACGCCGACCCGGTCCAGCTCGGCCAGGAGCGCTTCGAGGTCGGCGAAGGTGGCGATCCGGTCCATGAGCTCGACCTTGGCCCGCTCGAAGGCCTGGACGACGAGACCGGCCCGCCCGTCGCCCGGGGCGATCTCCTCCATCTGGGTGCGGAAGTCGAGGCCGCTGCTGGCCAGGTACCGGCGGCGGGCCACGGCCGGGTCGAGCCCCATCTCCCGCCCCAGCAGCTCGACGGCCAGGTCGGCCAGATGCTCCATGGAGTCGGCGACGGTGCCGTCGAAGTCGAGGACGACGGCGTCGACGTCGGCCCACGGCGCCGCCTCGACCAGCCACGAGCGCCGCAGCCGCTCGACGACGATCCCCCACGTCATCACGGCCAGCACGCCCATGGCCACGGCCAGGGCCGGCGGCCACCAGCTCGCAACGGCGGCGGCCACGGTGACGGCCAGCAGACGCACGTCGCGACCCTTCCCGGCGCCGAGTAGGGCCCCGGTGAAGTCGTGGCCCAGGTCGAGGGCGGCCTTGGCCGAGGTGTAGCTCACCATCAGGTGGCCGACCAGGGCGGCACCCACCACGACCAGGACGAGGACCTGGGTGCCCCGGCCCGGGTCGAGGGCACCCTGCAGGAACACCGCCGCGCCCAAGAAGATGGCCCCGTCGGCCACCCGGTCCAGGACCGGGTCCAGGAACCCGCCGTAGCGCGACCCGGATCGGCGCAGCCGGGCCACCTCGCCGTCGCTGCCGTCGAGCACGCTGGCCGCCTGCACCAGCAGGGCGCCCAGGAGGGGCCAGCCACCGCCGAGGGCCACGGCGGCGGCCAGGGCAACGGCCACCGAGAGCAGCGTCACCTGGTTGGCGGTGATGCCGGGCGCCAGCCACAGCAGCGCCGGGGTCACCACCCGCTGGGACAGGGCGCGGTTGAGCCGGGCGGCCACCAGCCCGTCCCGGGCCTTGCCCCCGCCCCGGTGGAGACGCCGGCCGGCCCGCCGGTGGTCGGCTCGGGTGTCCACGTCGTCCCACCGCAGGCCCGACACGGGGCAGGTCCGGAGGAGGCCCTGGTCGGCCAAGCGCTGCATGGCGCCCGAGAGCGAGGTGTCCCCGTCGGTGGCGGCGGCGGCGATGGCGCCGAACACGGCCGGGGTGCAGAGGAAGGCGCCGGTGTCGAACCCGTCGTAGGGCGCGAGGTGCTTGGCGATGCGCACGACCCGGCCCTCGGCGGTGGCGACCCGGGTGACGTCGTCGAGGTCGACATCGGGGCGCCGGGCGACGTCGTGGTCGACGGCCAGCACCGCGCCCTCCGGGGGTACCTCGGCCGCGGCCAGCGCATCGAGCAAGCCGTCGTCGAGCACGTGGTCGGCCATGGCCAGCAGGAAGTCCTCGCCGCCCAGCGCCGCCTCGGCGGCCAGGACCGACAGGCCGTTGCCCTCGGTGAAGCGGGGGTTGCGCACGCAGCGGACCGGGATCTCACGCCGGGCGCTCACCTCGGCGCAGAACCGCTCGACCTCCTCGGCCCGGTGGCCGGTGACCACGACGACCTCGGTGGCCCCGGCCCGGTGCAGGCCGGTGACGGCCCTCTCCAGGAGGGGCACCCCGGCCACGGCCACCAGCGGCTTCGACCGCCCCCGGCGGGCCCCGAGCCGCGAGCCCGTACCGCTAGCCAGCACCAACGCCTTCATTCGGTGAGAACTCCCTTCGGGACGAGGCGGGTCAACCCGAAGGGAGGCAAGAGCCGCCTGCGAGGGCCAAAAGCGATCGGAGCCTAGCTCCGTTGTCACGTTCCGTTCACCGGACGTCCACCCGGGACGGCTCCGCCCGCCGGGCCCGACGACCGGCCGACCGACCTCGCACGCGGCCCCGGGCCGACGTGGCACGATCTCGCCGTGACCAGCCGACCGGCGGCCGCGCCGCACCTGGAGGACCTGGCGTGGCTGCGCCGCGTGCGCGACCGGATCGACCGCGACCACGCCCAGCCGCTGGACGTCGAGGCGCTGGCCCGCGGCGCGCACATGTCGGCCGGGCACCTCAGCCGCCAGTTCCGGCTGGCCTACGGCGAGTCGCCGTACAGCTACCTGATGACGCGGCGCATCGAGCGGGCCATGGCGTTGCTCCGTCGGGGTGACCTCAGCGTCACCGACGTCTGCTTCACGGTCGGCTTCTCGTCGCTGGGGACCTTCAGCACCCGCTTCACCGAGTTGGTCGGCATGCCCCCGAGCACGTACCGGCGCCAGGCCATCCGGGCCACCGCGGGGATGCCTCCGTGCGTGGCCAAGCAGGTCACCAGACCGATCAGGAATCGAGAAGCACGGTCATCGAGCCGCTCGTAGGTTGCCGGCCATGGACATCACCATCCACACCACCTTCCTCCCGCACAGCGACCCCGAGGCCTCCCTGGCCTTCTACCGGGACGTCCTCGGCTTCGAGGTCCGCAACGACGTGGGCTACGAGGACATGCGCTGGATCACCGTCGGACCCCCCGGCCAGCCCGGCACGTCCATCGTCCTGACGCCGCCCGCCGCCGACCCCGGCGTCACCGACGACGAGCGCCGGACCGTGACCGAGATGATGGCCAAGGGCACCTACGCCAGCATCATGTTCGCCACCCCCGACCTCGACGGCACCTTCGAGCGCATCCAGGCCCACGAGGTCGAGATCGTCCAGGAACCGACCGACCAGGACTGGGGGGCCCGGGACTGCGCCCTCCGCGACCCCGCCGGCAACATGGTCCGCATCCAGCAGCTCGGCTGAGCCGCCGGCGGCCCCCCACGGACGGAGAGACGAAGGACCATGGCCAAGAGGACCACCAACACGGCGGCCACGCCGCACGCGGCCGACAGCCACGACCTGATCCGCGTGCAGGGCGCACGGGTCAACAACCTCAAGGACGTGAGCGTCGAGCTGCCGAAGCGACGGCTGACCGTGTTCACCGGGGTCTCCGGCTCGGGCAAGAGCTCGCTGGTGTTCGGCACCATCGCAGCCGAGTCGCAACGGCTCATCAACGAGACCTACAGCGCCTTCGTGCAGGGCTTCATGCCCACCCTGGCCCGGCCCGAGGTCGACCTGCTCGACGGCCTGACCACGGCGATCATCGTCGACCAGGAGCGGCTGGGGGCCAACCCCCGCTCCACCGTCGGCACCGTCACCGACGCCAACGCCATGCTGCGGATCCTGTTCAGCCGGCTGGGGCAGCCGCAGATCGGTCCGCCCAACGCCTACTCCTTCAACGTCCCGTCGGTGACGGCCAGCGGCTCGATCACCGTCGAGCGGGGCGGCAAGACCAAGCGGGAGAAGGCCACCTTCAACCGGCTGGGTGGCATGTGCCCCACCTGCGAGGGGCGGGGAGCGATCAGCGACTTCGACCTCACCGCGCTGTACGACGACACCAAGTCGCTCGACGAGGGTGCCATCACCATCCCCGGCTACAGCATGGACGGTTGGTACGGCCGCATCTTCCGGGGCTGCGGCTACTTCGACCCCGACAAGCCGATCAAGAGGTTCACCAAGAAGGAGCTCCACGACCTGCTCCATCGGGAGCCGACCAAGATCAAGGTCGAGGGCATCAACCTGACCTATGTCGGACTGATCCCGCAGATCCAGAAGTCGTTCCTGTCCAAGGACCGGGAGGCGATGCAGCCCCACGTCCGGGCGTTCGTGGACCGGGCCATCACCTTCACCACCTGCCCCGACTGCGACGGCACCCGGCTGGCCGAGCCGGCTCGCACCTCGAAGATCCAGGGGGCCAACATCGCCGAGGTCTGCGCCCTGCAGATCAACGACCTGGCCCAGTGGGTGCGGGGGCTGGACGAGCCGTCGGTGAAGCCGCTGCTGGAGGCGCTGGGCGAAACGCTCGACTCGTTCGTGGAGATCGGGCTGGGCTACCTCAGCCTCGACCGGCCCTCGGGCACGCTGTCGGGCGGCGAGGCCCAGCGAACCAAGATGATCCGCCACCTCGGCTCCTCGCTCACCGACGTCACCTACGTCTTCGACGAGCCCACCATCGGGCTGCACCCCCACGACATCGAGCGGATGAACGAGCTGCTGCTCCGGCTGCGGGACAAGGGCAACACGGTGCTGGTGGTCGAGCACAAGCCGGAGGCCATCACCATCGCCGACCACGTGGTCGACCTGGGCCCCCGGGCCGGCACCGAGGGCGGCGAGGTGGTGTTCGAGGGCACCGTGGAGGGGTTGCGGGGCAGCGACACCCTGACCGGGCGGCACCTGGACGACCGGGCCGCCCTCAAGGAGGGGGTGCGGACGGCGTCGGAGGTGCTGGAGGTCCGCGGCGCGGACACCCACAACCTCCAGGGTGTCGACGTCGACATCCCGCTCGGGGTCCTGTGCGTCATCACCGGGGTGGCCGGCTCGGGCAAGAGCTCGCTGATCCACGGATCGGTGGCCGGCCGGGACGGGGTGGTGGTGGTCGACCAGGCCGGCATCAAGGGGTCGCGGCGGAGCAACCCGGCCACCTACACCGGGCTGCTGGAGCCGATCCGCAAGGCCTTCGCCAAGGCCAACGGGGTCAAGCCGGCCCTGTTCAGCGCCAACTCCGAGGGGGCCTGCCCCACCTGCAACGGGGCCGGCGTCATCTACACCGAGCTGGGGATCATGGCCACCGTGGCCACCACCTGCGAGGACTGCGAGGGCAAGCGCTTCCAGGCCGCGGTGCTGGAGCACACCTTCGGTGGTCGCGACATCAGCGAGGTGCTGGCCATGTCGGTGGCCGAGGCCGAGGGTTTCTTCGGCGACGGCGAGGCCGCCACCCCGGCGGCCCACAAGGTCCTCGACCGGCTGGCCGACGTGGGGCTCGGCTACCTGCGTCTGGGCCAGCCGCTGACCACGCTGTCCGGTGGCGAGCGCCAGCGGCTCAAGCTGGCCACCCACATGGGCGAGAAGGGCGGTACCTACGTCCTGGACGAGCCGACCACCGGCCTCCACCTGGCCGACGTCGAGCAGTTGCTGGGCCTGCTCGACCGGCTGGTCGACGCGGGCAAGTCGGTCATCGTCATCGAGCACCACCAGGCCGTCATGGCCCACGCCGACTGGATCATCGACCTCGGCCCCGGCGCCGGCCACGACGGCGGCCGCATCGTCTTCGAGGGCACCCCCGCCGACCTGGTCGCCGCCCGCTCCACCCTCACGGGCGAGCACCTGGCGGCCTACGTCGGCGCCTGAGGCATCCTGCCGGCGCCCGGCGACGGGGGGCCTCCCGGTCAGGGGCCGGCGGGCTGGAACAGCTCGACGACGTTGCCGGACGGGTCCTCGAGCAGGATCTGGGAGCCTCCGGGACCGGTGACCGTGTCGTTGCGGAAGGTGAGCCCGGCCTGGCGGAGACGGGCGACCTCGGCTGCGAGGTCGTCGACGACGAAGTGGATGCGGTTCCAGCCGCCGGGGCTCGGCTGGGCCCCGTCCGGCATGGGCCGTCCCGCGGAGCTGGCCGGGCCACTGAGCAGCAGCCGCAGGTTCCCGCGGGTGACGTCCGCGAAGGCGGGGGCGGCGCTGGTGCGCACCTCGAAGCCGAGGTGCTCGGTGTAGAAGTCGATCGACGCCTGGACGTCGTCGACCATGTAGCGGACGTTCACGGTCTGGTCGGGCTCCGTCATGGTTCCTCCTGGTGGGTGGATGGAGAGCGTTCGGTTCGGCTGGCCAGGTCGGCCAGCAGGAACCCGATGCGGGTCTCCAGCTCGGCGGCCACCTGCCGGAAGGCCGGGTAGGTCGCCTCGTCGTCGGCGCCGGCGTCCCCGGCGGTGGGGTCGGGGAGGCTCCAGTGGCTGGCCTCGGGCGGGCCGGGGAGCTCGGGGCAGACCTCGCGCACCCGGTCGCACAGGCTGATCACCCGATCGAACCGCTGCCCGGCGACCACGTCCAGGTGCGTCGAGCCCCGGCCGGCCAGGTCGATCCCGTACTCGTCCCACATGACCCGCACCGCGTTGGGGTGCAGGGGCTTGGGGTGGCTGCCGGCGCTGGCGGCCTCGACCAGCCCCCCGGACCGAGACCGGGCCAGGGCCTCGGCCATCGGGGAGCGGGCGCTGTTGCCGGTGCACAGGAACAGCACCCGCGCCCTCGTCGCCTCCGGCTCCGCAGGGTCGGGGGCCGGCGGGGCGAGGCGAAGGCCGGGGTGCAGAGCTGCGCCGGTGGCGGCCAGCAGCGAGCGGACCCGGGGGAGGTCGACGGTGTAGTAGGCGTCGCGACGGTCGGCCGAGCTCCGCCGGGCCGTGACCAGGCGGGTCTCCCGCAACTTGCCGAGGTGGTACGAGACCAGGTTCTGGGGCTCACCGAGCAGGCCGGTGAGCTCGTGCACCCGCCGGTCGCTGCGACCGAGCTCGCTCAGCAGCCGCCAGCGCACCGGATGCCCCGCCAGCTGCAAGAACGCCGGCGCCACGACCTCCCCCTCGTCCTGCGCTCCACGCACAGGCCCCAAAGTACATCAATCTGATTTGATGTACCAGGCCACTCGGTTCGCCAACGTCGGACTCTGCGATGAGTTCGCCACTCACGGCCCGTCCAAGCTCGTGTCGCGGTAGGAACGCAGACGTGACACCCGAGCAAGAAGGACATCACCATGCCAGAGCTTCTCGTCGACTTCATCACGTCCCTCGACGGCTACGCGTCGGGGGAGGGCTGGCCCGGCTTCTGGGGTCTCGAGGGCCCTGAGTACCTCGCCTGGCTGGGCGAGCAGCCCGAGGTCACGTACGTGATGGGAGCGAACACCTACCGGCTGATGTCGGGCTTCGCCGCCGGAGAGACCCCCGCGGGCCAGGACGAGTTCACCGCCGACGAGGAGGCGTCCGTCGACGGACTCACGCGAGCGTCGAAGGTGGTGTTCTCCTCGTCGCTCGACGAGCCGCTCACGTGGGCCAACTCCACGCTCGTCCGCGATGACGCGGTCGAGGCGGTCCGGGCGATGAAGGAGAGCGCGTCGGGGCTCATCAGCACCATCGGCAGCCTCAGCCTGTGCCGGTCCCTGCTGCGAGCTGGGCTCGTCGACCGCTTCCGGGTCGTGGTGTTCCCGGTGATCACCGGTGCGACGGGAGCAGAACGCATCTACGACGGCTACCCGGATGTCGCCCTCGAGATGGTCGATCACCGCACCTTCGACGGCCGCATCCAGCTGGTCGAGTACCGGCCCCGCGTGCTCGAGCACCCACCGCTCGACCCCACCGCGTGAGTCGCCAGGACCTGCCCATGTCGAGCTCCATGGCCCGCCGTCTCTTTCATCTGGTCGAGCCCGTAGCGGTCGTCACCTACATGGCCGACGAGCCGACCGAAGCAGTGATGGCGCTCGGCGCCGGCAACGTGTGGGACGCCTACTTCGCGGGACGGGCTGCCCCGTTGGGCCGGGACATACCGCCCGAGGTGGTCCACGCGCTCTTCTACAACTTCGCCGACGGTGAGGTCGCCCGTCACCTCCCGCGCGTCTGGGACAGGGTCGATCCCGACGCCGCCAACGCGGCGCGCCAACGGGGCTCGGTTGCCGCACTGCGCCGAGTCCTGGGCGACCTCGCCGAGAGTCCCGACGTAGCCCGTGCCGGCGACCTCGTGATCAAGGCGGGGACCAGCGCCCCGACGGAGGGACGGGCCCTCTACGCCGCGGTCCGGACGCTGCCAGTGCCCACCGAGCCGCTGGCGCGGCTCTGGCACGGGGCCAACCTGCTCCGCGAGCACCGCGGCGACGGCCACGTCGCCGCGCTCGTGACGGTGGGCATCGGCGGCACGGAGGCGCACGTGCTGCACGCGCTCTCCGAAGGCATGCCAGCAGACCAGTTCGGGCGGGTCTGTCACCTGCCCCGAGCCCAGCTCGCCGGGGTCGTGGACGCGATGCGCACCCGCGGCCTCATCGGCGCCGACGGCTGGCTCACCGCCGCCGGCCGGCAGACCAAGGAACGGGTCGAAACGCTCACCGACGAGCTCGCCGCTCCGGCCTATGACATCCTCGAGCCGGACGAGCTCCACCAGCTCATCGAGGACCTCGAGCCCCTGGCCGCAGTCCTCGTCGCTGCCGGAGCGTCTCGGCGAGGGCGTCGAGCGCCATGACCCAGCCGGTGGCTCCGGGCGAGTCGGCGGGGATCCCGCGGTGGATGAGCACGACGCGCGTCGTCCCGCCGAGGTCCTCCAGCTCCACCTGGACCTCGGTCTCGGCGGGGTGGCTGGACGGCACCGGAACCGCTCGACCGCCCTCGTCGACGACCGACTCGGAGTAGACGAGGAGGCGGTGCTCCTCGACCTGGAGGTACTGGCCGGCGAACCACATCCGGCGCGGTCCGTCGGGCGTGTCGACCTCCATGCAGACCCGCCGGGCGCCGCCCACCCGGACGTCCATCTCCGCCACCGGGATCGATGCGCCGAACGGGCCGTACCAGCGCTGGTAGTGCTCGGGCACGGTCCACATGCGCCACACCACGTCGACGGGGGCGTCGAAGGTGCGCTCGATCCGGACCTGGTCCAGGCTGTCGTCGTTCATCGGTCATCCGTTCCCGAGCTCGCTCTGAGCTCGTCCAGGTAGGCGTCCATCTGGTCGAAGCGGGACTCCCACAGCGGGCGATACCGTTCGGTCCACGTCGCGACCGCCTGCAGCGGAGCCGGGTCGAGCGCGCACGGGCGGTACTGCGCCGTCCGCCCCCGTACGACCAGGCCGGCCCGCTCGAGCACCTTCAGGTGCTTCGAGACGGCCGGGAGCGTGAGGGTGAAGGGCTCGGCCAGCTCGTTCACCGTCGCTGCACCCTCGGCCAGCCGGGCCAGCAGCGCCCGCCGGGTCTCGTTCGCCAGCGCCGCGAACGTCTCGCTCAGCCGCTCCTCTTCCACCACTGCGGCCGTCGACATGTTTCCACCTCGGTTGATTAACTGATGCGGAAACTATAGGTGGCCCGGATCGACGTCAACCCTCGGCACGGGCGAAGGCGAGCGACTCGTCGAGGAGAGCGGACCAACGGGCTGGACGACGAGGCCGCACCTCCGGAACGACGAAACCCCTGGCCAGGGCACGTTTCCGTGCTCTCGCCAGGGATTTCGATCGTGGCACCCCCAACGGGATTCGAACCCGTGCCGCCACCTTGAGAGGGTTGGGCGATCGGCCCTCCGGCGGCGCTTCCACAGCGTCCCAACCCCATCCGAGTCATCGCCATCCTCCCCAGGTCAGAGGCCTGCGGAGTGGCTGAACAGAACCGGCGATCGTTGACTTTCCGACGGGCCGATGGGCACAATTCGGGCACATTCCTGCTCGAAGCCCGCAGGGCGTCCGTCGGACGCAAGAGAGCTTCCTCATCCCGCCAGGGCCTAGTGGTCCCGGAGAGGAAGCCTCATGCCGCGTCGGCGCTACAGCAAGCCCATCGCCTCCTTCGAGTATGGGACGCGCATCTACGCGCCGTCGGAGGGCGAGCCCCGCTACCGGGTCATCGCCAAGGACCCGACCGGCAAGCGGATCTTCCACCGCTTCTCGACCGAGGACGAGGCTCGCCGTCGAGCCCGAGAGATCGAGGCGACCCTGGCCAGTGCGCGGGTCATGCCGGGCCGGCTCCAGGCCCCGGCCACGGTCGACCAGCTCACCGACCGCTACCTCGCCAGCCTCGGGTCACGATCGACGCGGTACCAGGAACGACAGGAGTACCTCCTGCGCATGTGGGTCCGCCCAGTCCTGGGCGGGCTCCGCCTCAACGCCTGGACCCCCTCGGACTCAGAACAGGTTCTCGATCGGGCACGCGGCAGCCTCGGGCCCGCCACGGTGCAGAACGTCGGATCGGCCATGCGCTCGCTGGTCACCTTCGCCTTCAAGAATCGCTGGCTGACCCGTGAAGCCGACCCCATGTGGCTCGTGAGCTACAGCCCCAAGGCGGAGCATCAAGGCGAAGCTGTCGGGTTCATCCCCCGGGCGGCCCTACCCGTCGAGGACGACTGCCAGCGGCTGTTCGCCGCGCTCGTCGATGCGGGGCATCCGCAGTGGGCTCTCGCCATGGACCTGAAGCACCGCAGCGGCGTCCGCTGGGGTGAGCTGATCGCCCTCCGACCGCTCGACCTCACCTTCGGCTCCCAGCGGGTGGTCCGCATCCGCCAAGCGGTCGAGCAATTCCGCCACACCCTCACGGTCAAGGAGACCAAGAACCGCCAGAAGCGGGAGTCGGTCTTCCCGGCCAGCCTGGAGGCGTCGCTCAAGGCGTGGTACGCGGAGGTCGAGCGCACCCGGGGACCGGACGGCCTGCTGTTCCCCGGCTCGGACGGCTCCTTCGCCAACCGCCGCACCTTCCAGCGCACGTGGGCCCGAGCGGCGCTGGCTGCCGGGCTGCCGGGCTGCCCATGAACTCCAAAACCTCGGCCGTGTGGCACCCCCACGACCTCCGGCACTTCGCCGCCTGCTGGATGCTCTTCGACGTCGGCCTCGACCCGGCGGCCGTCAGCGCCATGCTCGGCCACGCCAACGCCGCCTTCACCCTCAGCCGCTACGTCGGCGTCCGAGGCGATCTCGCCACCACCGCCACCGCCGCGACCGATACCTGGTGATCTAAAAGATCCCGACTCTGAAGTCTGGCGGATCGGGCGTGATGAACTCGGGCACGAAGTCCCCCAGTTGTCGTAGTACACCAAACGGCGGGGACGCATCCGCGAGCATCGGGATGACGGGAGTTGCGAGGATGCGGCGATCCTTCGATGGGCAGCGTGGGCTATCTTGCTGATCCACTGGCGACGGGAGCGCAGGGCGCGGCGTGGCGCTTGGTCGGAGGGACGGATCAGCCAGACACTCGTTCGATGATCATTGGAGCCACATCGATTCCTGGGCAGAGGGGAGAGCAAATGAGGGACCTGGTTTGTGGGGCAATGGAGCACGTCTGTGCAGGGCGGTGGCGTGATCACATCCCCGGCCATTCAGCAGCCGTCTACGAAGCAGGCACCGGCATGTACGTCTCCTATGGAGGCCCATTGGTGCTCTTCGCGTGCGGCGTGGCCACCAACCTCACGGTGAACCGCGACACCGTGCGTGCGGTATCCGAACTAGAGAACAAGGTGGGCATCGGGGCGCTCCACTTCGGCGAGCAAATGAATGACGGCGTCTGCTTGCTGTTGACGGTCCGCCTGCACCCTCGCTGGCTGCAGTCCGCCGACTTCTCCGCGAAGCAGATCCTCATCGACGTGCTCAGCAACCTTCCGACCATGGCAAGGGACTGCGGAACGACCTTGCTCGACAGCGGAGTGGGCGGGAACCTCTGGATCGATGACGACGACGACGCCTGGCCGCTCATCGTCGCCGGGCATCTGTGATGCGCGGGGCCAGGCGAGCAAGGGTCACCGACCGCGATGGGTTGCTTGGGTGATCGCCATCGCAACCCATCGGATGGGCGCTGAGGCAGATCGGATCGTAGGTCGCCTCGCGCAGCACGGTCGGCCGACCGTTCGCCTCAACACCGGCGACCTCGAGGGTGAGGCGGCGATCAGGATCACCGCCGAAGGACAGACGGCTCACGCTCACTGCGACGGTCGCACCGTCGCGGCGGCCTCCATCACGAGCGCTTGGCTCCACCAGCTGCCGCCTCTCTCGCCCACGCGCGGGGCCGGAGACGTCAACGAGCTCGCGGCCGAGAGCAGCCGCCTTCGGATGTGGGAGGCCTACTTCTCGTTCGTGCCGCCCGAACGGTGGCTCTCGCCGCCGACCCGTCTCGTCACCGCAGGCAATAAGGTTCTGCAGCTCGTCGCGGCGTCCAGGGCTGGCATCACCGTGCCCGAGACCCTCGTAGGCAACGAGCATCGGGGGTGGCAGCCGCGGCCGCCGTTGCTGGCGAAGTACCTCGGCGACTCGGCGCCCCTGTGGGCCGCCGGGCGGTCCGGACATGCTGCGGTGACCATCGCCGTCGACCTCGATGACATAGACGACCGTTCCCTCCGCAGCGCCCCGGCGATCTTCCAATCCCTGGTGCCGTCGGCCGAGGAGCTGCGGGTGGTGGCAGTCCGTACTCGAAGCGAGCCAACGGCCCGCACGTTCGCAGCCAGCGCGACCAAGCCGGAGGGTATCGTTGACCTCCGCCTTTCGAACGACGGCCTCCCCGACTATCGGCGTGCCGAGGTCGGCCCCGACGTGACCGAGCGCCTGACCACGATGATGGACCTGATGGGCGTCGGGTTCTGCTCGGCCGACTTCGTCGTCACCCCTGCGGGCGACCACGTCTTCCTCGACCTGAACTCCACCGGCGCCTGGTGGTGGATCGATGACCTCCACGAAGGTGAGGTCACGGAGGCCATCTCCGCCGCGCTGATTGCCCTCGAGGACGGAACGGCAACGGGCGTCATGAGCGGCACGCGGTGACGACCCTGTCCTTGCACGACCCCGTCGAGCAGTGGTGGAAGCGGGCATGCACCTCACCGAACCCGCTACTGATGGACGACGGCACGTGGTTCGTCCACGAGCCCAGCCAGGTTCGAGACGTGTTGCGGCGGTGGACCGAGTTCAGCAACGACGTACCGAGCGAACGAGACCGGACGCTGGACTTCCTGTTGACCGCAGATCCGCCGACCCACGCCGTCGAGCGGGTTGCGTTCCTCCAGCACTTCGGACCCCACCTGCACCACCCGGACCCGACGCTGCGCGCGGCCTTCACCCACTGCTTGGACGACGCGCTGGCCTCGGGGGAGCCCGTCGACCTCCTCACGCAGGTCTGTGAACCCTTCGGCGCCTGGCTCGGCTCCGAGACGCTCGGCGGGCTGGACCTCGGTGTCGGTGGAGGACGGGATCCAGAAGCCGGCTCCAGGGCCCATCTCACGTCCGAGATCTTCAACGGTTCCGGGGGTCCCGCGGCTGCGCTGTGGCGCCACCTCGTGGAGGCCGGCGATGCCCCCGAGACGGCAGAGGGAAAGGTGGTCGGCTTGCTGACCGCCTTGGTGGTGGCGTTCACGAGCACGCTTCCCGCGCTGGTCGCGCTGGTCGCGTGGGCCGAACTCTCGGCGAGGTCGGACACCCTCGGACCCGGCGGCTTCGAGGCGGGAGCGGCCGGTGCGGGGGGTCCGCTCCTCGGCCTCTATCGAACCGTAGTTCGCGCCGCAAACGTTGGATCCCGTCGGCTCGACCCCGGGGATCGCGTGCTCGTGTCATTCGCCTTTGCGGCACGATCAGAGGGAACGGCGAACCCACCGCATCCACTCGTCTTCGGGCATGGGAACCATCGGTGCCCGGCATCGGCGCTGTCCGCCCGAGCGACCACGGTCGCGACCTCCGTCCTGGCCAACCGGTCCGGGGTCCGCCTCGTTCCAGGTTGGATACCCGAGTTTCGACAGGGCTCGCACTTCACGCCACTCATCGACCTGATGATCGCCGAGGAACACCATGATCTCGCTGGGTGACGCCGAGTGGTCGCTGGCCGGCAGCGGATGGATACCGAAGGGCGCGGCAGATCCCCATGAGGAGTCGTCCATCGACCAGGCGGAGCCGGTGTGCCGCTCGGCCGGTGGCGTGCTGGGTGCCGCGCGCCACGGCGCTCGCCGGTACGTCACCGAGGGACCCTCACCGTCGTTCGTGGATGTACCGGATCTCGGCCGCTGCTCAGTCCTGTCCATGTGGGTGCTCTGCTACCAGCCGGGAGACTTCGCCGCGTTGCACACCGACCGACCGGACTCAACGTTTACCGCATTGCAGGTCCTCGGCGGCCGGCCGGACCCGCTACTCATCTGTCCCGACCTCGCCGCGCTGACGGATCAGGACCTCTGCGCCACCGCCCGACGAGACCCGTTCCCCGTTGGGCGGTCTCTCGCCCTACCGACCGACGGCTGCCTAATCATGTCGGGGGCCAACGTTCCCCACTACCGTCCGCCGGCTACGAGCAGGTTCGAGGTCTTGTCGGTGAGCCTCGGCCCGCTAGGTGCCTAGCCATCGAGCGACACATAGCCGTACTTGACCAGCACGGCCACGGCGGCTTCGAGCTCTACCTTCCCGAGCTCCGTCTCCTCACGGAGTGAGGCGACCGTCGCACCACCGCGCTGCGCCATCACCGTTGCCGCCGCCTCGATCGCTGCCCCGATGCCGAGGCGCTCCACGAGCGCCGCTCCCAGTAGCTGGTCCCACCTCGCCCGACCCTGTCCCACCCACCGCAGCCGGGCGACTGACACCACACGTGAGGTGAACGGCCCGAACAACAGATCGAATCCCCCGTCGGAGATCGCTGCGCGCCACGCGCCCTCCCGGCTTCGACGAAGGCTGTCGAGCCAGAGGTGGTGGTAGCGCGCACCAACGGTGCCCGGCGCGAACCGCTCGGCGCGAACCGCCGCCTCGTTGCCAAGCCGGTGGCGAAGGGCGGGATCAGCAAGCCGAATGATGGCGTCGCAGAGCGCATCGCGATCAACGCTCACGAACTGAGCGGCGACTTCGTGTGCCTCTTGCCAGGGCAGCAGGTCGAGGGCCAGGTCAGGGACCTGCGAACGCATGGTCGTGGTCGGCACGGTCAACCCGGTGACCTCGTGGATCACGATCTCCGACACCCCGCTGAAGTCGCTGACCACGCAAGGTAGGCTGGAGGACTGCGCCTCGGCCGCGGCGAGACCGAAGATCTCCTGGTGGCTGTCATAGAGAGAGGCGAAGATGTCCGCTCCGGCCAGCAGGCGCCTGATCTCGGCGTCGGAACGATCTCCTCGGATCTGGACCAGCTCGCCGATCCCCAGGAGTTCCGCTTGGCGGCGAAGCTCCGAACCGTACGCACCATCGTCGGCCCCTGCGAGCACGAGGCGGATCCTCGGAAGCACGTCCGCGAGGCGGGCGATCGCATCGAGGAGCGGCTCGAGGACCGCCTTGTCGTATGGCGAGAGTCGACCGACACTGAGCACGCAGAGTTCGTCGGCTTCGAGGCCCAGCAGTGCGCGGGCTTCGGCTCGCTGCCCGTCGGAGGTGCGCTTGACGTAGGTCGGCAGCGGAATGGTGACGACGGATCCGGGCCACGCCGGATCGGTCATCCCGATCATCGACTCGATCACCCGGGCACCTTGCCCGGAAGATGCGACGAGCGCGTCGCCGGGTGACGCCGCCTCGGCGCAGGTGATCTGCGACGCTTCCCGAAGATACCGATAGCCGAGGCTGTGGTGGTTCGCCGTGATCGGCGCCTGACAGCGCACGATTCGGCGCAATCCATACGGTGCCGGATCGAAGACCTGACCGAAGTGGTGGATGACCAGGTGAGGGTCGTCGGCAAGACCGAGGTCCAGGATTGCGCCCGTCGGAGCAACCCGCAACCCCTCTATCGGACCGAGGAGATCCTCGACCTGGTGAACGTTGCGAGCGGGACAGAGTACCGTCGCTGACACCAATGGCTGCGCCAGGACGGTGCGAAGGAGGTCCCACTGCGCCCGGTTACCCCCGAAAGCCGCAGCACCGGCCACTCCACCTCTACCTGGCGGTACCACGTCGGGGTCTAGGTAAGTCAGGACGTGGATGCGCCCCACTGCCGAGAAGTCGCGCCGTGCCTGGTGGTGGCCAGAGTTGCCACCACCAGGCACGAAATCAGTTCTCCTGGTGGTGCTTCTGCGGGGACCGTTGCGCCTCGCTGGCCTCCGACCACTGCTGACGATCCGTGTCGTAGGAGCCCGACACCTCCTTCATCGGCAGCGCCACAATCATCTCGTCGAAAATCATTGCATTCCTCCGCGTTCCACCCGGGCGGGCCCCGAGTGGCCGACACCCTAGAGCGCAGTTTCGGACCATGCAGCGAGGAACCCGGCCTCGACCCCTACCTCGGCGCTGTCGCCGCCCACCCTCACCGCCGGCCTCCTCATCCACTGAATCGGCCGCCAACGCGGCGTGCGACCCGACGCCACCATCGGGATCGTTTCCACCATCATGTTCGCCGCTGGCCTCGCCCTCGTGTCCGCCAACTGGAGTTGCCCCGTTCTGGTGGACACGGGGTTTTGGTAGATCAGGCTGCTGGGCTGGCAGCGTAGGCCTCGGCGGGGGTGCGGTCGCCGAGGCGGCGTTGGTGTCGTTGGCGGTTGTAGAAGACCTCGATGTAGTCGAACAGGATCGTGCGCAGCTCGGAGCGGGTGAGGTTCTCCCAGGGTCCCCAGATGTGGCGGATCTCGCGCTTGAGGGTGGCCCAGAAGGTCTCCATGGCGGCGTTGTCGTAGGCGTCGCCGACGCTGCCGTAGGACCCGGTCAGGCCCCAGTCGGCGAGCCGGTTGGTGAACTCGACGCTGGTGTATTGCGATCCGTGGTCGGCGTGGTGCAAGAGCGTGCCGCTGGGGTTGCGTCGTCCGAGGGCCATCACCAGCGCGGCGATGACCAGATCGGTGGTCTGGCGTTCGCCCATGGACCAGCCGGCCAGGCCGCGGTCGTGGAGGTCACGGATCCCGGCCAGGAACAGGTTGCCGTCGATGCAGGCGAACTCGGTGATGTCGGCCACCCACCGCAGATCGGATCGCTCGGCGGTGAAGTCCCGATTGAGCAGGTCCGGGGCGGGGACCATCTTGGGGTTCCGACCTCGCCGCCACCGGCGCCGGCTGTGTGCACCGACGAGGCCGTCGGCGGCCATGAGCCGGGCGACCCGCTTACGGCTGACGCGGTGGCCGGCCCGGCGGAGCTGACCCCAGACCCTCGGCGACCCGTAGGTGCACCGTGATGCCTGATGGATCTGGCGGATCTCCACCAGCAGCTCGGCGTCGGCGTGTTGGCGGGCCGAGGGCTCCCGGTCCCGCCAGGCGTAGAACGACGACCTCGACACCCCGGCGACACGGCACAGGTCGGTGATGCGGTACTCGGCTTGATGCTCATCGACGAAGCAGAAGCCGGTCACCGCATCGTCTCCCGGGCGAAATAGGCCGCCCTGAGTTCAACGAGTCAGCGCAACGGGGGTGGTCTCCTTGTCCTGACCGTTGGAGGTGACGATGGCCAGGTTGGGGCGACCGGGGATGTCCGACGCTCGGAAGGATGAGCTGTGGGAGCGATGGCACGCAGGTGAGTCGATCAGCCAGATCAGCCGAGCGATGGGCAAGCCGGCTGGGTCGGTGTACACGATCCTGCGCACGCGCGGTGGCGTGTACGCGCTGCCGCGCCGGCCGAGGGATGGGCACCTGACCCTGCAGGAACGCGAGGAGATCTCGAGACGGCTCGCCGCGGGTGACTCGATGCGCAAGATCGCGGTTCGGCTCGGGCGGTCGCCTTCGACGATCTCGCGGGAGATCGCCCGCAACAAGGGCTGTGCGAGGTATCGAGCGATCGACGCCCAGGACCGGGCCTGGTATCGGGCCAAGCGGCCCAAGCCCTGTCGGCTCGACCAGAACCCCGTGCTCGCTGACTTCGTGCGCGACAGGCTGGTCGAGGACTGGTCCCCGCAACAGATCGCCGGGTTCCTGGCCGTGATGCACCCCGACGATCCGGAAATGCGGGTGAGCCACGAGACGATCTACAAGACCCTGTTCATCCAGGCCCGAGGGGTCCTGGCCCGGGACCTCACCAAGCACCTCCGGACCCACCGGCCGATCCGCAAGCACAAGCGCCACAGCGTGAAGGGCCAGATCCGAAGTCAGATCACCGACGCCGTGTCCATCCACGATCGCCCACCCGAAGTCGAAGACCGCGCCGTACCTGGCCACTGGGAAGGGGACCTCCTGCTCGGCCGAGGCGTGACGCAGATGGCCACGCTGGTAGAGCGGAAGTCCCGGTTCACGGTACTGGTCCAGCTCGACGGCCGAGACATGATCACCGTGTCCGAGCGCATCGCTGAGAAGATGAGCGAGCTCCCCTCCGAGCTGCGCCGATCGCTCACCTGGGACCGCGGGATGGAACTCGCCCGACACAAGGACGTGACCACCTGGACCGGGCTCGAGGTCTACTTCGCCGACCCGCGTAGCCCCTGGCAGCGCGGCACGAACGAGAACACGAACGGTCTCCTCCGCCAGTACTTCCCGAAGGGCACCTCGCTCGCGAACGTCACCCAGGCCGACCTCGACATCATCGCCACGAAGCTCAACACTCGACCCCGCAAGGCCCTGGACTACCGGACGCCCGTCACCATTCTCGACCAGGTGTTGCACTGAACGGTTGAGTGTGCTCGAGGGCGCTCCTCGCAGGAACGCAGACCGAAGGCCGAGCCGTCCTCAAGTCGAGGCTGAGGGCGCCCGCGAGGGGCGTCATCTGGCCGGGCGGAACCCGCCGAACGTTGCCTGACGCGGCACTAGCTCACGGCCGACTCGGGCGTGGTACCAGAGCGGAGTGCTTCGAGGGTCGCCTCGATTCTCCTAGCCGCTAGCACTGGATCTTCGTGCTCCCAGACGCGCTCGACCATCCATCCGGCAGCTTCAAGCCGGAGGGTGGTGTCCGCGTCACGGCGCTTGTTCGCGTCGATCTTGTCGCGCCACCATTTCGTGTTGGACTTGGTGCCCCGGTAGTGATCCGGGCAGCCGTGCCAGAAGCAGCCGTCAACGAACACGGCGAACCGTTCCGGGAGGAACCCTAGATCGGCGGTGCGACGTACGTCCTCGAGTGGCCGGACCTCCGTGGTGTAGCCGGTGACGCCCAGAAGGTGGAGCTGGTCGCGTAGGAGGGTTTCAGGTTTGGTGTCCCGCTTCGCCTGCCGGCCGAGTCGCTCACGAACTGCGGCGCTCGTCGGCGGCGTCGGGATCTGCGCCGCCGGCTTCACGGGTTTGGAGACGGGTATATCGGCACCCAACTGTCGAGCGACCGCCTCGGCGAGGATCTGGGCGAGTAGAGGCGGTACTGCGTTGCCGATCTGTCGCGACCGGGACGCGAGTGAGCCGACGAAGCGGTACCTGTCGGGGAAGGACTGGAGGCGAGCACCCTCGCGGATGGTGAGGCCCCGATCCTCGAACGGGTGGATGTTGCACCCGACGGTGACGTTCGTGAACTGGGTGGTGATCGTGTAGGACGGTAGGGCGGGGTCGAGGCGGCCGAACAGGTTCGATGAGTCGGTGCGGCGCATGCCTCGGAGGCGGTCCGGGATGAGGTGGCGGGGGATGTCCCTCCAGGTTCCTCCCTGGGGAACATGGCTGATGAGGGCGAGTTGGTCGTCGCCCATCTCGTACGTCTCGTGGTCACGGAGGACCGTGACTCCGCCGCGCATCCGCCGCATGAACGGCGGCTGTGGAATGCGGACGTGCCGGGAACCAGGGGTGCCAGTGCCGCCTTCGAGGAGCGGCAGGTCGGCGAGCGCCTCCCAGCAGGAGAGGTGGCGGAGGAGACCGGCCTTCTTGCGGCGTTCCTCCCATAGGTCGAGGGTGTCGCGACGCCAGCCGCCCATGTGGGTGGGCGCCGGGAACTCGAACTCGTCGTCGCCGAGCAGCCCGACGATGAAGAGTCGACGGCGCCGCTGAGGTACCCCATAGTCGGCGGCGAGAAGGATGCGCGGCTCAGCGACGGTGTATCCCAGGTTGCGGAACTCGGCAAGGATCTTGGCGCCGAAGTTGCCGTCCTTCCAGTGGACCATTCCTGGGACGTTCTCCATGAGAAACGCTCGGGGTCTCAGGTGCTCGACGACGCCGAGCATGTGTCTCCAGAGGCCATTCCGGTCGCTCTCTGGATCGTGCCAGCGCTCCTTGCGGGCGGTCGAGAACCCCTGGCAACTGGGTCCACCGATGACGACGTCCACGGGACGACCGACCCGGTCGGCGATGTCACGCGGTGAGAGGTCCGTGATGGACGCCTTCACGACATCCGTGCGCTTGTGGTTGAGGGCGTACGACTCGCACGAGTCGCGGTCGCGGTCGAGCGCGAACGGAACCTCGAACCCGGCGCTGCTGAAGCCCTCGGTGAGACCGCCAGCGCCACAGAAGAGGTCGATCGCCACGAGTGGCGAGCGGATCTGCGTCGGGGGGGAGGGCACACGCGAACCCTATCGACCGGAGGCTTGCTCGTTGAGTGCTCCTACCCTGCGGCTTCAGTCCCCGGTGACGCCGGCCCAGGTCAGGGCGGTCAGCTCATCGAGGTGGATCGTGAGGGGCAGGGCGACCGTAGATCGGGCGTCCCTGGCAGCGGCCAAGATGAGGGCGTCCCACGGCCCGGAGCCGGGGCCGTGGGAGATGGCGACGGTTACGTCGAACCCGGCCGTAGTCCATCGTCGCGAGTGCCGCAGGTACCGGGCGAACCTCCGGCGGGTGGCTTCGCACGCGGCGGTCTCGGTGTCCTTCGCATCGGCGACCAGGAGGGATGGGCGGTGAGGGTGAAGGCGAACGACGTCCGGAAGGAGATCCTCACCGTAGGGAATCTCGATGAGGTAGCCGGCGAGATCCGCGACGTCTCCTAGCAGCATGCGTCGCATCTCGTGAGCGGCGGTCGGTGCCGTCACAGCCGATCGGCCCCGGGCGGGGCGGCGGCGAGGAGCGCGGCGAACTCGTCCAGGAGGACGGTCCTGTTCGGCCGCGGGGCGGGCGGGTCGCCGAGCAAGTCTGCCTGCCGGTCAGCCTTGTCGAGAAGGCGGGCGTATTCGGCCTCCTCGATCGTACCGGTGCATAGGAGGGTGACGTAGTGGACCTCGCGCGTCTGACCGCGGCGGTGGATTCGGTCGAGGGACTGGAGGTAGTGGGCGGCCTGATTGGAGAGAGACTCATAGATCGCGTAGCGGGCGGCGTGCAGGGTGAGACCGGCGCCAGCCGCAGCAGGGTTCCCGACGAAGATCATCGTGTCGGGGTCGTCCTGGAAGCTGCGGACGGCCTCGCGCCGCTGCGCTACGTCGGTGATCGAGCCGTCGATCCTGACGAGACCGTGGTCGGCGTACCTTCGGGCGACCCGATCGAGGCTCGCCCGGTAGAACGACCAGAGGACGATCTTCTCGCCCTGGCGGACGAGATCCTCGACCACACGATCGAGCGCGGTGATCTTCGCTGGAGTCTCGGTGTATCCGGGGATCAGGGCGGATGGGTCCGAGCAGATGCGGAGGAGCGCGGCTCGGCGTTCGAGAAAGCTGTTGATGGTGCGTTGGTAGTCCTCATCGGAAGCATTGCGGAGGTCGAGGACGATGTCGTTGAGTGCGGCCCGGTAGGCGCCCGCCTGGTCGGGAGCCATGTCGACCGGGACCTCGGAGAAGGTTCGCGTCGGCAAGTTCGGGAGGACGGTGCGCTTGAGGGATCGGAGATAAACCCCGCGGTCATCGAGAACCGCCCGGACCTGTCGCGCTGCGATGTCCCGGTCCTTGTCGAGATGGACGCCACGGAAGGTGTGTCCAAAGTCGACGAGGTCGAACTGGGCGACGAGATCCACAGGGGAGTTGGGAGCCGGCGTGCCGCAGAGGACAACGGCGTGCGTGCAGTGCTCCCGAAACTTGCGGATGGCGCTCGTACGGGCCGAGTCGGGGTTCTTCACGAAGAACGACTCGTCGACCGCGAGCATGATCCGGGCACGTTCGGCGAGAAGTGCCAGATTGACGATCATGGTGCCGACGGCCTCGTAGTTACAGACGAGGACGTCCGCTCCGGACTCGATGGCTTGCGCCTTCTGCGCCCGAGTCCCGGTGATCACAGCGGTCTTGTAGAGCCCGTCACTGAAGCGATAGACCTCGACGGGCCACTCGCCCACCATCGACTTGGGGGCGACCACGACGAGGACGTCCGCCTCATCGCGTTGGTGGAGCACGTCGAACGCGGCGATCGTGGTAGGCGTCTTGCCGGTGCCCTGCTCATCGAAGACACATCCCCCCCAGCCGTCGGGAACCGTCAGCGCGGCGACATTCACCGTCTGGTGGTCATCGAGCAGGTCGACCCATCCGTGGTGAGCAAGCAAGGCTCGCGCCGGCACGGAACCGTTCACGAGGGTGCGTTCGACAGCCACCCGAACGGCCGCTGCGTGACTGCTTACTCGACGTCGGTTGTCGACCCAGCGACGTGCCTGCCGGTCCCATCGCAAGTCGAATCCGTCGATCTGGTCCAGTCGGTCGGCATCGGGCCAGGAGATGTTGACGGTGTCGCCGGAGCGACGGGACCTCACGGGGGGATCGGCGGTCGCGAGGAGCCGACCGACCCGGTGCCCCGCCCCATCGGCCCGTAGGAGGAGCCGATCGCCCTCGGGACTGACGGTGACGGAGCCGAGCGTCACTGTTCGCCCTCGCCCGGGTGGCGGGCAGTGAGCTGCCCGTCGATGGTGCCGAGCGCGGAGCGCATCACCCTCTGGAGATCGATCAACAGGTCGGTGTTCACGTCGCTCCAGTAGTCGGGCGGGGTGCCGCCCAGCCTGTCGACGACGCCCCTCAGGAAACCGTCGAACCCAGCGCGTCCGCGAGCCTTGGTCTTGCCCTTGCGCGCGACCTCCTCCAGGGCGTCCTTGACGAAGCCCTTGGCGGTCTCCGGATCATCGAGGTTCTCGTGAGCCTTGACGAGGAAGTTGGTGGCGGCATCGTCGGCGACGACCTTGTACAGAGACCGGACCTGGGCGCCCGAGTCGAGGGTCTCCCACATGAGGTCGTAGACGACCCGCTTGAGCTCGTCATCCTGATCGAGCTTGGCGGTGAGCTTCTCATCGCCACGGCCGGCCTGAATCTCGTAGAACCACTGGAAGATCTTGTTGGCCCGGTACCGGACGGCGGCAGGGTCATGACCCCCCTCATCCGTGTGATACGCCTCGAAATCTGCAGCCCAGTTGACCATCCGCCGGTAGCGGGTGACATCACCGACCTTGATCGAGAAGTGAGCAGCGACGCGCTTCCTGATATCGGCCTCCATCGACTGACGGAAGCGGCCGCCGAGAGCATCTCGCTCGGACTCGAACCGTTCGACGACCCGACGAGCCTTGACGTACTCCGGCCATGGCTTCTTGTAATCCTCCTCGAAGTTGAGCCCGACCACGATCGCCTCGATCTGGTCAGGCGTCGCGTCACGAGCGACCCACACCTTCACCCAGCGAGCCCGCTCGCGCTCGTCTCCGCTGAACGTTTCAGGGTGCTGGATGACATAGCGGGCAGCCGCAGAGCGCCTATGACCGTCCCTCAGGACGCCGTACTTGTCGACGACAGGGGGGCGTTCGACGCCCTTACGAGCGATGCTGCGGGCAAGATCCTTGATCTCGAACGGGTCATCAAGGCCCAGGCTAGGAAGAGCGACCTCACCCAGAAGGATGCCGAGCAGCTCATGCTCCTCGGGTTCGCGGTGATATCGCTCCTGGAACTCCTTGACGTGGAGGACGTATCGGTCGTTGTCGTCCCAGAACATGAGGTCGTTGACGTCCGCGTAGCCCTCCTCCATGACCACGGATACCCCGTTGAACATGGGGACAGGAGACACGGGGTGCGGCGTGAGGCCGTTGTGGTTGCGGAGCTGAAGCTCGACGGGCTCAGCCGGAGGCCGCGCGACCGCCCTGACGAGACCATCCACCTCATCACGGATGCGGACGATGACCTCTGGATCATCGCCTCGAAGGATCGTGAGAATCTTCGTGTAGAAGCGGCGGGCCGTCTCGTCGTCGAGGGGCTGCTCGACCCCGAGGCGCACGGCCTCGGCGACGTCCACATCGAATCCATCCAGCAGCACGTCCGTCTCCTGGATGAGTGCACGCAGGTCGGATGCAGCGTCGGTCTCGTCGGTGTCGGTGTCGGTGTCGGTGTCGGTGTCGGTGTCGGTGTCGGTGTCGGTGTCGGTGTCGGTGTCGGTCATAAGTGCTCCTAGGGGATCAGGCCTTGCCCGCCAGCTGCACCATGAGCCGGGCACGGCCGCGGTTGAGGAGGGTGGATACGTTCGTGAGAGTGACGTCCTCACCGAGGTTGTCGAGGACGATCTGCTGCAGTTCTTCCGGACCGACCAGTTCGCCGTAGTAGGCCGCCTCCACGTAGGCAAGGGTCACGGTGGCCATCTTGCGGTTCGGCCACAAGGCGATCCGCTCCTTCACAACGCGCAACAGCTCGGTCGCGAAGATCTGCTCGTCCTGGGTAGGTCGCGCGGCGAGCCTCGTGTCTTCGTCCTCCGGTAGCTGATCGGGGACCACCCGACGAAGGACGTTCCTCAGGCGGTAACGGACGCCGACGACCAGATACCCCCGGGGATGTCGGATGGCCCCGCTGGGCCCAGCGAGCATCTTGTCGACGACCCGCGATACCGCGTCCTCGATGTCAGCCTCGCCGAGGTCGCCGAACTCGTTGCGGAACTTGCGGTGGACACCGTCGAAGTAGCCATCGTCAAGCCACTGCTCGATGACCTGATCGATGGTTGCCGTGGGCTGCTCGGCCTCCTCGATCTGCTCGTTCACGCACTCGTGACCCATTCAAGGGCGGTCCGTCACAGATTTCTGACGATCCGGGCCCCAGCGGGTCAGCGGCCTGAACAGAAACCGCCTCGAGGCTCGGCTCAGATCACCATGGCGGTGGGGAGGCACAGACCCGATGTTGCACAATTTTGGCACAAATGGCGCGCTACGGGTCCGGTCCTGTCAGCACAGGACAGCACAGGACAGCACAGGACAGCACAGGACAGCACAGGACAGCACAGGACAGGACAGCACAGGACAGGACAGCACAGGACAGGACAGGACAGGACAGGACAGGACAGGACAGGACAGGACAGGACAGCCTGGACGAGACGGGCCGTCATCCAGACCGACAAAGCCCCTGGCCAGGGCGCATTTCTGCGCTCTTACCAGGGGCTCTGATGCTGGCACCCCCAACGGGATTCGAACCCGTGCCGCCACCTTGAGAGGGTGGTGTCCTAGGCCGCTAGACGATGGGGGCCTTCGACGGCGCCGGCCGGAGCCGGGACCTATGTGATCTCGCGCCGGGCGCTCGATCCGCTCGGGGGGGAGGACTCGAACCCCCAACGACTGGACCAGAACCAGCTGTGTTACCGATTACACCACCCCCGAAAGGTGGAGCCGGCACCCTACCCGACCCCCCTCGAGGGATGCACACCGGTTCGGGCCCCCACCAGGGGCCCGATCAGCCCGTGATCCGGGTCAGTCGGCCGTAGCCGATGACCCGCCCGACGGCCACCGCGAAGGTCTCCCGGCCGAGCGCTCCGATGGACGAGCTGTCCGGGTTCACGGTCGAGACGTAGGGCTCCAGGCCCACCTCCCGGGCGATGCCGGCCACCCGCAGCGCGTGGTACCCGTCGGACACCAGCAGCACCTCGTCGTGGCCCCGGGCCCGCAGGAAGCGGGAGGCGGCCAGCAGCGATTCGAACGTGTTGTGCCCGTCGACCTCCTTGAGGATGGCCTCGTCGGGCACGCCCCGGCTCCGGAGCCAGTTGTAGCCCGAGGTGGCCTCGGTGAAGGTGTCCCCGTCCTGGCGCCCGCCGGTGACCACGATGCGGGGCGCCAGGCCCTGCTCGTAGAGGTCCAGGGCATGGCCCAGCCGCGCCTCCAGCACCGGCGACGGCCGCCCGTCGTACTGAGCCGCCCCCAGCACCACGATGGCATCGGCGCGGGCCGTGTCGTCCCGGCTCGACGCCCGCCACACCTGCAGGAACGTGACCGCCAGGTACGACAGGGCCAGCAGGAGGAGCAGGGCCACGACCCGGACCAGCCGCCGGCGCCACCGCCGGGCCCGGGCCCCCGGCGCCGGGGGCGGAGGGCCGGGATCGGGGGGCGGGCCGACGGCCGAGTGCTCGCCGGTGAGCACCGTGGAGCCGGAACGGCCCGGTCCGCCGGAGGGCGCGGAGGCGCCCGGCCAGGCCATCAGCCCAGGCGCTCCCGGGCCGCGGCCAGGCGGGCCAGGGTCCGCTCGGCCCCCAGCACCACCAGCGACTCCCACAGCGGCGGGCCCACGCTGCGCCCGGTGACGGCCACACGGATGGGCGCCTGGGCCTTCCCGACCTGGGGCCGGCCCTCGGCGTTGACCAGGCCGACGTCGGCGGCCACCCGCTCCACCGCGGCGGAGAGGGCCTCCGCCGTCCACCCCCCGGTCGGGCCGGCCGCCTCGTCGCCGGTGCCGGTGGCGCCCGCCCCCTCGTCCCGGTCGCCGGTGGCAGCCAGGGACCGGAGCTCGGCCAGGGCGCCGTCGAGGACCTCGCCGGCCGCCCTGCCCCGGACCATGGCCTTGTCCCAGGCCGCCTGGTCGACGTCGGGCTCTTCGAGCCACAGGAAGTCGACCAGGTCCGGCACCTCGGCCAGGGTCTTGACCCGCTCCTGGACCAGGGGGGCCAGGGCCCGCAGGGCGGCCAGCGGCTCGTCCCCGGCGGGCAGGAACTCGGCGGCCCGGGCCACGAAGTCGTCCACGTCGAGGCCCCGGATCCACTCGCCGTTGACGTGCAGCAGCTTCCTCCGGTCGAAGAAGGCCGGCGACGGGTTGACCTCGGCCAGGTCGTACAGCGGGACGATCTCGGCGACGGGGCGCACCTCGACCCCGTCCGGAGGCCCCCAGCCCAGCAGGGCCAGGTAGTTCACCATTGCCTCAGGCAGGAACCCCTCGGCCCGGTAGTCGGCCACCGACACGTCGTCGCGCCGCTTCGAGAGCTTCTTGCGGCTCTCGTTCACCAGCAACGGCATGTGGGCGAAGGCCTCCGGCTCGGGGAGCCCCAGCGCCCGCAGGATCATCAGGTACTTGGGCGTGCCGTTGACGTGGTCCTCGCCCCGGATCACGTGGGTGATGCCCATGGCCGCGTCGTCCAGAGCGTTGACCAGGAGGAACACGGGGCTGCCGTTGGAACGGAGGAGCACGAAGTCCTCCAGGGATGTGTTGTCGAAGGTGACCTCGCCCCGCACCAGGTCGGTCCAGCCGGTGCGGCCCTCGGGCACCCGGAAGCGCAGCGCCCGACCTTCGCCCGGCTCCAGCTCCCGGTCCCGGCAGTGCCCGTCGTAGCCGGGGGGGCCGCCCCGCTCCTTGGCCCGGGCCTGGACCTGCTCGGTCGTGCAATCGCACCAGTAGGCCAGGCCCCGCTCGGCCATCTCCAGGGCGGTGCGGTGGTGCTCGTCGCGACGGTCGCTCTGGTGGACGGGATCGCCGTCCCAGTCCAGGCCCAGCCAGCGCAGCATGTCCAGGACGTTCTCGACCAGCTCGGGCCGGTTGCGCTCGGCGTCGGTGTCCTCGATGCGGAGGCGGAAGGTGCCGCCGGACCGACGGGCCACCATCCAGTTGGCCAGGGCGGAGTGGGCGCCGCCGACGTGCAGGTAGCCCGTGGGCGAGGGGGCGAAGCGGACGATGGGGGCACCGGTCACCCGGTCGACAGTACCGGTGCCCACCTTGCCGGACGTTGTCCCCTACTCCTGGCGGAGGGGGCGGTCAGCCCGCCGCGCCCAGGTGAGCCAGGAGGGCGTCGGCCACCGGGCCGGGGGCGGCCTCCACCACCCAGTGGCCCACGCCGTCGAGGGGGACGAAGCGATAGGGGCCGGTGACGTGGTCGCCGGTGGCTTCGGCCGCCTCCCGCCCCAGAGCCAGGTCGTCGACACCCCACAGGTACAGCGTCGGCACCTCGATGTCCACGAAGTCCCCGGTGAGCCGGTCACGGGCGGCCCGGTACCAGGCCAGGGCCGCGTCCAGGACCTCGACCGAGCCCAGGGCCTCCACGTAGGGCCCGACCTCCTCGGCCGGCAGGCCGCTGGCCTCGTAGAGGCCCCGCAGCCCGGCCGCCCCGTCGGCGGCCAACAGCTCGGCCGTCCCCTCGGCCGCGAACAGGGCCATGTAGCCGCTGCGCTCGGCCTGGTCGCCGCCCAGCTCGCCGGCCAGGGCCCGGCGGAAGGCGCTGGGGTGCGGGGTGGACAGCACGGTGAGCGTGCGCACCCTCGTGTGGTGGGTGCCGGCCACCTGCCAGGCCACCGCGCCGCCCCAGTCGTGGCCGACCAGGTGGAAGGCCTCGGCCCCCAGCGCCTCGGCCAGGTTCAGCACGTCGCCCACCAGGTCGTCCATGGCGTAGGCCTCATCGCCCTCGGGGCGGGCGCCGGGCGAGTAGCCCCGCTGGGTGACGGCCACGGCCCGGTAGCCGGCGGCGGCCAGGGGAGCCAGGAGGGGCGTCCAGGCCCGGGCCGTCTGCGGGAAGCCGTGCAGGAGCAGCACCAGCTCGCCGTCGGGGGGCCCGAGGGCCAGGGCGTCGAAGCTGAGGCCCGACGCGGTGAGGGTGAGGTGCTCGACGGGGGCGGTCACGGGCCGCACCGTACGGGACCCGCCCCCCTCCCGTTCTCGGCACGGATTCGGACCCATGCGGTACGAAACCGTGCCAGGTCGGCGGCCGGGTCGGGTGGCCGGGCGGGGTCGGGTGGCCGGGCCGGGCCGGGTCAGGGGCGTAGGGCCGGATCAGGCGGGGAGGTCGAGGAGGGCGCGCCAGTCGGCGGCATGAGCCTCGTCCACCTGGGCGGGGCCGAGGCGGAGGGTGGTGTCGGGGACGGCGTCGACCACCTGGCGCTGGGCCACGTAGTGGTGGGCGGCGTGGCCCACCCCCTCGAACAGGCGCCGACGCACGGCCGCCAGCTCGGGATCGGGGGTGGCGTCCAGGTAGCCCCACACGGTGAAGGCCACAGCCAGGTCGTGGACCACCGGGGCCCGGCCGAACAGCGACGCCCGCTTCATGGCCACGGCCACGCAACCCTCGACCACGTCGTGGTGGCCCTCCCCCTCGGCCAGGTGGAGGCGGCCGTCGAAGGTGCGGGCGATCTTGAGGGCGAAGCCCAGGTCGGGACCCGGGGCCCCGAAGCGGTCACCTCGGGGTTGGCCGCCGGTGATCTCCCCGGGCCGGTCGGCGACCCAGGACTCGGGTCGGCGCGGGCTCGACCGGTAGGCCCGCACGCGGGCCAGCGGGTCGGTGGGCACGTACTCCGGAGCAGCCATCGCCGCCGAGGCTACCCCCGCCCCGCCCGGCGGCCCCACGGCCGCCTGCCCCACCCGGCCGACCGACGCCGACCCCCCGCCCGGCCCCGCCCCGGCGTCCCGCGCGTCCGGGGCGCCGCTGGGCTACCTTGCGGCCACCATCGGTGACCGCAGCGGGCGGTCCGTCCCTCGGAGGCCCCCATGTCGTATCCGCCCCCCAGCCCCCCGCCGCCCCCGCCTGGAGGCTTCGGGCAGCAGCCCGGCTACCCACAGCCCGGCTACGGCGCCCCCGTCGCCAACCAGAGCAACGGCATGGCCATCGGCGCCCTCGTCACCGGCCTGATCGCCATGCTCTGCTTCCCCGTGCTCGGCCTGGTGTCGATCCCCCTCGGCATCGTGGCCATCAAGCGGTCGAAGGCGCTCAACGGCAACGGCAAGGGCATGGCCATCGCCGGCATCATCACCGGCGTCATCGGCATCATCTGGGGCATCGCCTTCCTGGCCCTCGTCGTGTTCGCGGCCAACGAGGTCGACTCCGACCCGTCCGACGGCGTGTGCAACTCCGATCGCATCGTCCAGGACCCCGACTGCCGGGGCGGGGTCAACAGCGACCCCAGCGACGGCACCTGCGACCGCGACCGCTTCATCCAGGATCCCGACTGCTGATCGCTGATCGGGGGCCGCTCCCGGCCCGGGGCCCCGCGCTCCGGGCCGGGAGCCGGCCCGCGGCCGGGCGGGCCCGCGGTCCTGGTCAGGCGGGGGTGTGGAGCAGGCCGTAGACGATGGAGTCGACCAGGGCCTGCCACGACGCCTCGATGATGTTGGTGTCGACCCCGATGGTGGTCCAGGTGCGCTCACCGTCGGTGGAGTCGACCAGCACCCGCACCACGGCCCCGGTGGTGGACGACGAGTCCAGCACCCGCACCCGGAAGTCGATGAGGTGGATGCGCTCCAGCGCCGGGTAGCTGCCGTCCAGGGCGGTCCGCAGGGCCTGGTCCAGGGCGTTGACGGGGCCGTTGCCCTCGCCGATGGCCACCCGCCGCTCCTCGCCCACCCACACCTTGACCGACGCCTCGGTGTCGACCATCGACTCCCCGGCCTCGGCGTCGATGGGGGCGCCACCCCGCAGGGCGTTGCGGTGGTAGGTCGTGACCCGGTAGCCCTCCAGGGCGAAGAAGTCCTGCGCCCACCCCCCCGCGGCCCGCATGAGCAGCTCGAGGCTGGCGTCCGCGGCCTCGTAGACGAAGCCCACGGCCTCCCGGGCCTTGAGCTCCTCGGTCAGGGTGGCCGCCGCCGCGCCGTCCAGCTCGACCCCCATCTCGCGGGCCTTCATGGCCATGCCCGAGCGGCCGCCCAGGTCACTGACCAGCACCCGGGTGGCGTTGCCGACCACGGCGGGGTCGACGTGCTCGTAGGAGGCGCTCCCCACCTTGTCCAACGCCGAGGTGTGGAGCCCGCCCTTGTGGGCGAAGGCGGAGGACCCCACGTAGGGATCGGCCGGGTGGGGCGGCAGGTTCACCAGCTCGGCCACGTGGCGGCTCACCGCGGTGAGGCGCTCCATGCGGCCCGCCGGCAGGCACCGGATGCCCAGCTTCAGCTCCAGGTCGGGGATGCAGGTCATGAGGTTGGCGTTGCCGGTGCGCTCGCCGTAGCCGTTGACCGTGCCCTGGAGCTGGGTGGCCCCACCGAGCACCCCGGCCACCGAGTTGGCCACCGCGCAACCGGCGTCGTTCTGGGTGTGGATGCCGACCTGCACGTCGGACCCCAGGTGGGCGACCACGGCGGCGGTGGCGGCCTGCACCTCGTGGGGCAGCGAGCCGCCGTTGGTGTCGCACAGCACCAGGCACTCGGCCCCCTCCCGGGCCGCGGCCTCCAGCACCCGCAGGGCGAACTCGGGGTCGACCCGGTAGCCGTCGAAGAAGTGCTCGGCGTCGAAGAAGACCCGCAGGCCCTCGGCCCGGAGGAAGCGCACCGAGTCCGCCACCATGGCCACGCCCTCGTCCAGAGACGTGCCCAGAGCCTCGACGACGTGGAAGGCCGAGCTCTTGCCCACGATGCAGGCCGTGCCCACCCCGGCCTCGACCAGCGCCCGCAGGGTGGGGTCGACGTCGACCTTGCCGGCCGGGCGGCGGGTCGAGCCGAAGGCCACCAGCTCGGCCGTCTCCAGGCGCAGGTCGGAGGGGGCCCGGGCGAAGAACTCGGCGTCGCGGGGGTTGGCCTGGGGGAAGCCGCCCTCGATCCACCGCACGCCCAACCAGTCGAGCTGCTCGGCCACCCGCAGCTTGTCCTCGACGGTCAGCGAGATGCCCTCGAACTGGGCGCCGTCGCGCAGCGTCGTGTCGAACACGTCGACCGCGGTGGGGGCTCCCGCCGGGCGCCGGGCCGCGACGTCGTAGGCCGGCCGGCCGGGGACGGCGGGGTCACTCGGCATGTTCGACCCAGTCCTTGTACCGGTCGACCCGGCCCTGCACGGTGCGGGCGTACTCCTCGCCGATGGCCCGCGTCATGGGCCCCACCGGGATCTCCCGGTCGTCGACGGAGGCCACGGCCGAGACCTCGGCCGCGGTGCCGCACACGAAGGCCTCCTCGGCGATGTACAGGTCGCTGCGGGCCAGGTTGCCCACCTCGACCTCGAAGCCCAGGTCGCGGGCTATGGCGGTGACCGTGCTCTGGGTGATGCCCTCCAGGGCGCCGGCCGACAGCGGCGGCGTGATCAGCCGCCCGTGGCGGGCCACGAAGATGTTCTCGCCGGTGCACTCCGAGACGAAGCCCTGCGGGTTCAACATGATGGCCTCGTCGTAGCCGGCGTTCAGGGCCTCGACCTTGGCCAGCGACGAGTTGACGTAGTTCCCGGTGGTCTTGGCCGCCGGGGGCATGGTGTTGTGGTCGTGGCGGGTCCACGACGAGATCTTCATGCGCACGCCCTTGGTCAGGGCGTCGTCTCCCAGGTAGGCGCCCCAGGGCCAGCAGGCGATGGCCACGTCGACGCTGCACGGCAGCGTGTTGAGCCCCATCTCGCCGTACCCGAAGTAGGCGATGGGCCGGATGTAGCAGCTGGCCAGGCCGGTGGAGGCCACGGTGGCCTTGGTGGCCGCGACCAGCTCCTCGATCGAGTACGGCATGGGCATGCCCACGATGCGAGCCGACTCGTGGAGGCGGCGGATGTGGTCGGTGAGGCGGAAGATGCCCGGCCCGTCGGCCGTCTCGTAGGCCCGGATGCCCTCGAACACGCCCGTGCCGTAGTGCAGCGTGTGGGTGAGGACGTGCACCTGGGCCTGGTCCCACGGGACGAGGGTGCCGTTCATCCAGATCTTCTCGGTGGGCGTGATGGGCATCGGAGGCGCTCCTACAGGCGTTCGACGACGGCGTCGCCGATCTCGGGCGTGGTGGCGGGGTGGGGGCCGGCCGCCGCGCCGGTGGCGGCGGAGGCCAGCTCGGCGGCGACCGAGGCGCAGGCGGCCCGCACCCGGGCCGCGGCCTCGTCCTCGCCCAGCAGGTCGAGCATGAGGGCGGCCGAGAGGATGGCGGCCAGGGGGTTGGCCTTCTTCTGGCCGGCGATGTCGGGGGCCGATCCGTGGACCGGCTCGAACATCGACGGGCTGGTGCGATCGGGGTTGAGGTTGCCGCTGGCGGCCAGGCCGATCCCCCCGGACACGGCGCCGCCCAGGTCGGTGAGGATGTCGCCGAACAGGTTGTCGGTGACGATCACGTCGTAGCGGCCTGGGTCCTGCACGAAGTGGATGCACGCCGCGTCGACGTGTTGTAGGCCGTCTCGACGTCGCCGAACTCCTCGGCCACCTCGTCGAAGGTGCGCTGCCACAGGTCGCCGGAGAAGGTGAGCACGTTGGTCTTGTGCACCAGGGTCAGGTGCTTCCGACGGGTGCGGGCCAGCGCGAAGGCGTAGCGGACGCAGCGCTCGACGCCCATGCGGGTGTTGACCGAGCCCTGGGTGGCCACCTCGTGCGGGGTGCCGTGGCGGAGGAAGCCACCCTCGCCGGCGTAGGCCCCCTCGGTGTTCTCGCGGATGACCACCATGTCGATGCCCTTGGCCGGGTCGGTGAACGGGCGCTGGTTGATGTACTGGTCGAGGGCGAAGCGCATCTTCAGCAACAGGCCCCGCTCGATCAGGCCGGGGGGGACCTCGGGGGTGCCCACCGCGCCCAGGAGGATGGCGTCGTAGGCCCGCAGCTCGTCCAGGACCTCGTCGGGCAGGACGGTGCCGTCGCGCAGGTACCGGGCGCCGCCCAGGTCGAAGTCGGTGGTGTCCAGGTCGACGCCGGCCGCGCCCAGCACCTTGAGGGCCTCGGCCACGACCTCGGGGCCGATCCCGTCTCCTCCGATGACTGCCACCTTGTGGGCCACGTCGCTCCGTCCTCGTCTGCAGGGGTGGGTGGGCAAAAGAAAACCGCCCACCCGAGGTGGACGGTCGAGGCGCACGCCGGGATGTCGACGTGCGCTAGGCGATGATCGCTACCGGGGTCGACGGGTGCATCACGGGCCGGAGCATACCGCACCACCGGCGGCCCCGGCCACGCGTTGCCACCCCCCCGGGGCCAGGCCACCGGGGCCCTGACGCCCCCGGGGGGCGTGCTCGCTACCCTTGACCCGATGTCCGGGAACGTCCAGCTCTCGCAAGCCGCGCACGACCGCCTCAAGGCCGAGCACGACGACCTCACCACCCGGGGTCGGGTCGACATCGCTCGCAAGATCGAGGCCGCCCGCGAGCTCGGGGACCTGTCCGAGAACGGCGACTACCACGCGGCCAAGGAGGAGCAGGGGAAGATGGAGGGGCGCATCATGCACCTCGCCGCCCTGCTGGAGGACGCCGAGATCGTCGAGGCCGAGGGCAGCGGGGCCGTGAGCTCGGGATCGGTGGTCACCATCGACATGGACGGCGACGAGGAGCGCTACCTCATCGGCTCCATCGAGGAGCGGGTCGAGGACCTGGAGGTCATGTCGACCGGGTCGCCCCTGGGGGCGGCCCTGATGGGCAAGGAGGCCGGGTACTCCTTCACCTACGAGACCCCGACCGGCTACCAGATGCCCGTCAAGATCCTGAAGGTCGAGTAGCCACTTTCTCGCTTCTGAGGCGCCAGCGCACGCTTCCACGATCCGTGCTGCCTCAGAACGGCCGCAGCCCGATCCCTCCCACTTCTGAGGCGCCAGCGCACGCTCGCATGGGCGGTGGCGCTTCAGAACGGCTGGGACGGACGGCAGACTGAGGCGCGATGGCCACCGGCACCGACGACCACGCCACCCCCGGGCTGGGCCCGCTGGCCCCCGTCGGGCTGCCCGACGGGCAGGTGCTCGACCTCCCGGGCCGGGGGGCCGCCTTCGTGCGGGCCGACGTCGAACGGGGCGACCGCACCGACGTGCTGCTGGTCCACGGCTGGACCGTCACCGCCGATGCCACCTTCGCCCCCACCTACCCCGCCCTGGCCGACCGGTACCGGGCCATCGCCCCCGACCTGCGGGGCCACGGCCGGGGCCTCCCAGCCCGGGGCCGGCTCCGCCTGGACGACCTGGCCGACGACTGCGTGGCCGTGCTCGACGCGCTGGGGGTGGAGCGGGCCGTGGTGGCCGGCTACTCCCTGGGCGGGGCGGTGGCCCAGCTGGTGTGGCGCCGCCACCCCGACCGGGTGGCCGGCCTGGTCCTGTGCTCCACCGCCCGCCACTTCCAGACCGGCCCCGCCGGCGACCTCTGGTACCGGGGCCAGGCCTGGGTCGCCCCCGCCGTGCGCCTGTGGCCGGGGCCGGCCCGCTCCCGCATGCAGCAGGCCGTGCACGGCAAGGTGGCCGACGGGCCCCACGCCGACTGGTACCGCCAGGAGCTCCTGCGCAGCCACCCGGCCGGCCTGCTCCAGGTCGGCTCGGCCCTGGGGCGGTTCCGGTCCACCGCCTGGATCGGCGACGTGGACGTGCCCACCGCGGTGATCGTGACCACCCGGGACCGCACCGTCTCCCCCCGCCGCCAGCAGGGCCTGGCCGCCGCCATCCCCGGGGCCCGCACCTACGAGGTGGCCGGTCCCCACAACGCCGCCGTCACCCGGTCCGACCAGTGGGTCCCCACCCTCCGCCGGGCCCTGGACGACATCACCGCCCCCACCTGACCGGATCTCCCCCGCCCCGCCTGACCGGCTCTCCCCCGCCCCGCCTGACCGGCTCTCCCCCCCCAGCTTTGGACCGGTGTCGCCGCATGGGGCGGACCCGGGTCCAAGGTGGCCGGGAGGACGTGGCGTCGGGGGCGGGAGGGCGTGCGCGGGGACGGTGGGGGCCGGATCGGCCAGAGTGGACGTCCCACGACGCCGGGAGGCCCCGATGCTCGCCGAGCAGCTCCAGTCCGACCTGACCACGGCCATGAAGGCCCGCGACGAGCTGGCCGTGGCCGTGCTGCGGTCGGCCCTGGCCGCGGTGAAGGAGGCCCGGGTGGCCGGCGACCAGGCCCGCGAGCTGAGCGACGCCGACGTGCAGGCCGCCATCGCCCGCGAGGCCAAGAAGCGCGACGAGGCGGCGGCCGCCTTCGCCGAGGCGGGCCGGGCCGAGCAGGCCGATCGCGAGCGGGCCGAGGGCGAGGTCCTGGCCCGCTACCTGCCCAAGGCCCTGACCGAGGACGAGGTGGCCGCCATCGTGGATCGGGTCCTGGCCGACGGAGGCTTCTCCTCGCCCAAGGACATGGGTCCGGCCATGAAGGCCGTCCAGGCCGAGGTGGCCGGGCGGGCCGACGGCAAGGCCCTGGCCGGCCTGGTCCGGGCCCGCCTGTCCGGCTGACCCGAGACCTCAGCGCCGGGCTGAACCTCCGCCCCGGACACGGTCTTCTCGGCGGGAGACCTGCGTCCGAGCTGGGCCCAGGCGGGACCGCGGTCAGCGGGGGAGGGCCACCTCGATGCGGTGGGCGGCGGCGGCGACGGCAGCACCGTGACGGGCGCCGGGCGACGGGCCCAAGCGGTCGACCGGGCCGCTCACGCCCACCGCGGCCACCACCGCCCCGGTGGCGTCCCGGACCGGGGCGCTGACCGAGGCCACCCCCGGCGCCCGCTCCTCCACCGACTCCACCCACGCCGGAGAGCCTTCGCCGGCAGGATCCGACCGATCCGATCCGGCCGGAGCTCCACCGGGCCGGCCCGGGCCGCCTGGAGCGTGGCCACGGTCGGTGTCGCCCTCGGAGCCACTGACCCCGGACAGGACCCGGCCGGCGGAGCCGACGCCCAGGGGGAGGCGGGCCCCCTCGGCCACGATGGTGCGCAACTCGTGGGAGGACTCCCGAGCCAGCAGGCACAGCCGGACGTCGCCCTGGCGGACGTAGAGCTGGGCGCTCTCCCCCGTGGCCTCGACCAGGGCGGCCAGGGCCGGCCCGGCGGCGTCGCCCCACGGCCAGCCGGCCGCCGCCGCCCGACCCAGCCCGACCAGCTCGGCCCCCAGGGCGAAGCGGCCGTCGTCGGTGCGCCGCACCAGGCCGTGCTCGACCAGGGCCGAGGCCAGGCGGTGGGCGGTGGGGCGCGACACCCCGGTGGCCTCGACCAGCCCGGCCAGGGCCATCGGGCCGCCGGCCAGGGCCCGCAGGAGGGAGAGCGACTTGTCGAGCACGCCGACCCCGCTTACAGTGCGTTCCACGAAGCGAGATGATCGTCTCAAATATTGAGATAGTCAAGCCCGGATCCACCGGCAGACAGAGGAGAGCGCCGTGGCCCAGCCCCGGACCCTGAGCGAGAAGGTGTGGGACGCCCACGTCGTGAGCCGCAGCGAGGGCGAGCCCGACCTGCTCTACGTCGACCTCCACCTCGTCCACGAGGTCACCAGCCCCCAGGCCTTCGACGGCCTGCGCCTGGCCGGCCGCCCCGTCCGCCGGCCCGACCTCACCGTGGCCACCGAGGACCACAACGTCCCCACCCAGGACACCCACCTCCAGATCGCCGACCCCGTCTCCCGCACCCAGGTCGAGACCCTGCGCCGCAACTGCGCCGAGTTCGGCATCACCATCCACCCCATGGGCACGCCCGGGCAGGGCATCGTCCACATCATCGGGCCGGAGCAGGGCCTCACCCTGCCGGGGATGACCATCGTCTGCGGCGACAGCCACACCTCCACCCACGGCGCCTTCGGGGCCTTGGCCTTCGGCATCGGCACCAGCGAGGTCGAGCACGTCCTGGCCACCCAGACCCTCCCCCAGGCCCCGGCCAAGACCCTGGCCATCACCGTGGACGGCACCCTCCCCGAGGGCAGCACGGCCAAGGACGTGATCCTGGCCATCCTGGGTCGCATCGGCACCGGCGGCGGCATCGGCCACATCGCCGAGTACCGGGGCGAGGTCATCGAGGCCCTGTCCATGGAGGGCCGCATGACGGTCTGCAACATGTCGATCGAGGCCGGGGCCAAGGCGGGCCTCATCGCCCCCGACGCCACCACCGTCGCCTACCTGGAGGGCCGGGCCCACGCCCCGTCCGGCCCGGCCTGGGACGAGGCCGTGGCCCACTGGCAGACCCTCCGCACCGACGAGGACGCCCCCTTCGACCAGGAGGTGCGCCTGGACGGGGCCGAGATCCTCCCCCACGTCTCGTGGGGCACCAACCCCGGCCAGGTGGCCCCCATCACCGCGGCGGTGCCCGACCCTGCCGCCTTCGCCGACCCCTCCGAGCGCGACGCCGCCAACCGGGCCCTGGAGTACATGGGCCTGGCCGCCGGCACCCCGCTGAAGGAGGTGGGCGTCGACACCGTGTTCATCGGCTCCTGCACCAACGGCCGCATCGAGGACCTGCGGGCCGTGGCCGCGGTGGCCCAGGGTCGCCGGGTGGCCTCCGGCCTGCGGACCCTGGTGGTGCCGGGCTCGTGGAAGGTCAAGGCCCAGGCCGAGGAGGAGGGCCTGGACCGCATCCTGGTCGAGGCCGGCTTCGACTGGCGCGACCCGGGCTGCTCCATGTGCCTGGCCATGAACCCCGACAAGCTGGCCCCCGGGGAGCGTTGCGCCTCGACCAGCAACCGCAACTTCGAGGGCCGCCAGGGCCGGGGCGGGCGCACCCATCTGGTCTCCCCGGCGGTGGCCGCCGCCACCGCGGTGGCCGGCCACTTCGCCACCCCTGCCGACCTGCCCGCCACCGCCACCCCCGCCCCGGAGGCCTGACATGGATCCCGTCCGCATCGTCACCGGCACCGCGGTGCCGCTCGACCGCTCCGACGTCGACACCGACCAGATCATCCCGTCCGACTGGCTCAAGCAGGTGTCGCGCACCGGCTTCGAGAAGGGCCTGTTCTCCGAGTGGCGCGACGACCGCGACTTCGTGCTCAACCAGGAGGAGCACGCCGGGGCCACCATCCTGGTGGCCGGGCCCAACTTCGGCACCGGCTCGTCGCGGGAGCACGCGGTGTGGGCCATCCAGCAGTACGGCTTCCAGGCCGTGGTGTCGCCCCGCTTCGGCGACATCTTCCGCAACAACTCGACCAAGAACGGCCTGGTGCCGGTGGTGGTCACCCCCGAGGTGGGCGAGCAGCTCCTGCGGGCCGTGGAGGCCGACCCCACCCTGGAGATCACCATCGACGTGGAGCGCCGCACCCTGGAGGCCCCCGCCCTGGGCCTGGTGGTGGAGTTCCCGCTGGACGACTCGGTGCGCCACCGCTTCCTGGAGGGCCTGGACGACATCGCCCTGACCCTGCGCCGGGCCGAGTCCATCGACACCTACGAGACCACCCGCCCGGCCTGGCTCCCCACCACCGCTTGAGACCAGCGAACGTGGACGCCTGTCCCCCCGACGGCGCGCGTCCGAGGCGGGGGCGGTGGCCCCACGGGCCTCAGGCCAGGGCGGACTCGACGGGGGTGCCGGGCGACGACGGCACCGGCTCGGGGCCGACCTGGTCGCCCTCGGCCCGGCGGGCGGCGGCCCGGTCCCGGAGCACCCGGCGGGCCGACCAGGCCACCGCCGCGGCCCACAGGACGGCGATGCCGACGTAGATGGCGGCAGCGCCGACCCCGGCGATGTCCGCCTCGCGCACCAGGGTGCGGGAGTTGGTGAGGACGATGATCCCGCCCACCATCGAGCCCAGCATGGCCGCAGGGATGATCCGGACCAGGTAGGCGGCCAGGGGGGCGGCCACCATGCCGCCGGCCAGGAGGGCGAGGACGTAGCCCAGGCGCACCCCCTCGTTGCCGATGCCCACGAAGAAGCCGATGCTGGCGGCCAGGGCCACCAGGAACTCGCTGGTGTCGACCGAGCCGATCACCTTGCGGGGCTCGACACGACCGGAGACCAGCAGGCTGGGCGTGGCCACCGGGCCCCACCCGCCGCCCCCGGTGGCGTCGACGAAGCCGGCCAGGAGGCCGAGCGGGGCCAGGAAGCGGGCCCGGAACGAGGTGCCCTGGCGGTCGGTGCGGATGCGCCCCAGGGTGAAGCGGCCCAGCACGTAGAGGCCCAGGGCCAGGAGGATGGCCGCCATCCACGGGGTGGCCACCTCGGTCGACAGGTTGGACAGGAAGGTGGCGCCGGCGAAGGCCCCCACCGCCCCGGGCACGCCCAGGCGGGCCACCATGCGCCAGTCGACGTTGCCGAAGCGCCAGTGCGACGCCCCCGACACCAGGGTGGTGCCGATCTCCGACAGGTGGACCGAGGCCGAGGCGGCGGCCGGTGACAGGCCCACCGCCAGCATCAGGGAGGAGGAGGTCACGCCGTAGGCCATGCCCAGGGCGCCGTCGACCAGTTGGGCGGCCAGCCCGACGATGGCGAGGACGATCAGCTTGCGCATGGGGGAGCCCTTCGGAGTATTCCTACTTGTCTGGTCGACATTACCGACCAACCGGCCGGTGCGCAACCCCCTCTGTGGTCGGCCGGCCCGAAATGGTCACGGTCCGTGGCGGATTGGGGCACCGGCACCGGGCCGGGCACCGCCCGGAGCCCGACCCCCGGCCACGCCGCGCCATAGCATCGGCCCATGCGACGACCATGGCGCCGGGCCTTCCTCCTGGGCTTGGCCGTCGGCGTGGTCGTGGCCCTGCTCCGGGCCGGCCGCCGGCCTGCTCCCGGCCCCGAGGCCCTGGGGGCGCCGACCCCCGCCCTGCCCCCACCGCGATCGATCCCCTCGGCGCCCCCGGCCGGAGCGCCGGCGACCCCCGCTCCCGCGGCCGGCCCGGTGGAGCCCCGCCCCGCCCCCGACGCGGGTGGGGCGAACCGCAACGCCCCGACCGCCACCGAGGTCCGGGAGGCCGCACCGGCGACCGGTGGCGACGCCGGGGACCGGGCCTGGCGGCCACCGGTGGCGGGGGCGTGCCCCGAGGGCTACCCGGTGAAGGCCAAGCAGGCCAGCGGCATCTTCCACGTGCCCGGCGGCCTCTCCTACGACCGCACCCACCCCGATCGGTGCTACCGCTCGGTCGGGGCCGCCGAGGCCGACGGCTTCCGGGCCGCCAAGCGCTGACCCCGGCCGCCGGGCCCGTCCGGGGGCCTAGGTGGGCTCGGGCCAGCTCGTGGGGGGCGAGGCCGGCGGGCCCTCCGGCAACGACGGCGCGGCGCCCCCCGGATCGGGGGGCGCGCCCGGGCCGGCCGGCCCGGCCGGGGTGGTGATCGGGTCCGATCCGGAGGCCTCGCCCCCGGGGGGCGGGGGCCCGGGGTCGACGGTGCGGTCGCCGTCCTCCGCGTCGGGGTCCACGTCGCCCGACGTGGTCAGCAGCCAGGCTCCGGCCGCCGCCCCGAGGAGCTGGAAGACGATGAAGCCCACGATCGGCTTGGCCTCGATGGGGCCGAAGGGCGTGGCCCCCCGCAGGCCCAGGATGTCGTCCGACGAGAGCAGGGTGCGGCGCAGGGCCTCGCCCACCAGGACGGCGGCCAGGACCAACCCGACGGCCCGGCGGGCCGGGCCCCCGTCGACCACGGCCAGCACCAGGGCCAGGACGGCCAGGCCCAGGCCCAGCCACGCCCCCCGCCCGGCCCAGCTCTCGGTGGCCAGCAGCCCGCCGAAGCGGGTCGACCCTCGCAGCTGGACCACGTCGTACCAACCGAGCGACAGGGTGGCCCACAGCCCTCCCAGGGCCACCACCAGGGCCACCATGTCGGTCAGCAGCACGCCGTCGCCGGGCCGCAGCCGCAGGAAGGCCAGCAGCAGGCCGGCGGCCACGGCCAGGGCCAGCACCACGCCGAGCACTTCCACCAGTCGCAGCACGCCCGTCGACTGGCCGGCCTGCTCCTGGGTGTCGCGGATGGTGCCGGCCACGTCGAGCAGCCAGGGCAGGGGCAGGGCGGTGGCCAGCAGCGCCCCCCGGCCCTGGGCCGGGCGGACCACGTAGGCCAGGCCGGCCGCCGCCACCAGGAGGCAGTGGAGGATGAGACCGATGTCGCGGAACGTGGAGCTGACGTCGATCAGGGCGGGCACATCGGTGCCGTCCACGGTGCCGACGGGGACGGCTACGTACACGGTGAAGATGGCCACCGCGCAGGCCGCGATCACGGCCCCGATGCCCCGGGCCACCACCTCGACCACGTCCGGGGCCATCGGGTCCCGGCCGGACGGCCCGGGCTCCTCGTCGACGATCGCGTCCATGGGTGTACCCCTCTCCTTCGCCGCGACCCTACGGGAGGGCCCGGGCCGACGGCGTGACACCCGGGAGCCGGGCCCCCTCAGGGCCGGTCGATCACCGCCACCGAGAGGATCCCCTCGGCGGCCCGCAGGGCGTCGGCCACGCCGGCCGGGACGGCCTGGCTGGTGGCGATGACCATGAGGGCCGAACCGCCCTCCTCGGTGCGGCCCACGTCCATGTCGGCGATGTTGACGCCGGCCTCGCCCAGCACCGTGCCCACCCGGCCGATCACCCCGGGCCGGTCGTCGTTGCGGACCACGACCATGTGGGGCGGGGGCGGGACGTCGACGCGGTGACCGTCCACCATCACCAGGCGGGGCTCGGATCGCAGCCCGACCAGCGTCCCCGACACCGAGTGGCCGCCCCCGGACACCGTCACCAGGTTGACCCAGTCCCGGGTGGTGACGGTGGTGGTGTCGCGCACCTCTATGCCCCGCTCGGCCGCCACCTGGGGGGCGTTGACGTAGCTCACCGGCTCCTCGGTGCTGCCGGCGAAGGCCCCCTTGAGCACCGACAGGGTGAGGATGCGGGTGTCGTAGCCGGCCAGCTCGCCCTGGTACTCGATGTCGATGACCGGGGGCAGGCCCTCGGCCAAGCCGGCGAAGGTGCCACCCAGCTGCTCGGCCACGCCCAGGAAGGGGCGCACCGTCTCGGACGCCTCGGCGGCGGCCACGTTCACCGCGAAGGGGACGAACTCGCCGGCCAGGGCCAGGCGGACCTGCTCGGCGATGGTGTCGCCGGCCTTGTCCTGGGCCTCCCGGGTGCTGGCCCCCAGGTGCGGGGTGCCCACGAAGGTGGGCTGGGCGAAGAGGGGCGAGCCGGTGGGGGGCTCGGTGGCGAACACGTCCAGCGCCGCCCCCCCGCAGCGGCCGTCGGCCAGCGCCGCGGCCAGGGCCTCCTCGTCGATGACCCCGCCGCGGGAGACGTTGACGATGCGGATGCCGGGCTTGGCCTTGGCGAAGAAGTCCTCGCCGATCATCCCGATGGTGTCGGGGGTCTTGACCACGTGCAGGGTGACGAAGTCGGCGGTGGCGGCCAGCGTGTCGAGGTCGACCAGCTCGATGTTGACCTGGCGGGCCCGCTCGGGGGCCACGAAGGGGTCGTGGGCGACGACCAGCATGCCGAAGGCGCTGGCCCGCTGGGCCACCAGCTTGCCGATGCGGCCCAGGCCCACGATGCCCAGGGTCTTGTCGGCCAGCTCCACGCCTACCCACTTCGACCGCTCCCAGCGCCCGTCGACCAGGGCGGCGTGGGCCTGGGGCACGCTGCGGGCCACCGACAGGAGCATGGCCATGGTGTGCTCGGCGGTGGAGAGGATGTTGGACTGGGGGGCGTTCACCACCATCACGCCCCGGCGGGTGGCCGCCTCCACGTCGACGTTGTCGAGGCCGATGCCGGCCCGGCCCACCACCACCAGGTCGGCCCCGGCCTCCACCACCTGGGCGGTGACCTGGGTGGACGACCGGATGATCAGGGCGTGGGCCCCGGGGACGGCCTCCACCAGCTGGTCCGGGTCGAGCCCGGTGCGGACGTCGACGTCGTGGCCGGCGGCACGCAGGGCGTCCAGCCCGCCGTCGGCGATCTTCTCGGTGACGAGCACTCGGGCCATCGGCCGAGTCTGGCCCCTGTCCCCGGGCCGGACCAACCGACCGCCTGGCCCGCCCGTCACACCGTCGGGGGAAGGGGCGGGAGCTCGTCGGCCGGGGCGAAGCCGAGGACCCGGCCGTAGAAGGCCAGCTCCGCCTGGAGGGCCCGGACGATGGTCTCCTGGCCGCGGAAGCCGTGGCCCTCGCCGGGGAAGAGCAGGTAGGCGTGGGGCACGCCCTTGGCGGCCAGGGCGGCCACCACCGCCTCGGCCTGGGCCGGGGGCACGACGTGGTCCTCGGCCCCCTGGAGCACCAGCACCGGCGTGGCCAGGCGGTCGAGCTGGGTGAGGGGGCTGCGGGCCGCGTAGAGGTCGGCCGCCTCCGGCCACGGGCCCACCAGGCCGTCGGTGTAGCGGGCCTCGAACTTGTGGGTGTCGCGGGCCAGGGCAGCCAGGTCGGTGACGCCGTAGAGGCTGGTGCCGGCGGCGAAGGTGTCGGAGGTGCACAGGGCCAGCAGGGCCGTGAACCCCCCGGCCGAGCCGCCCCGGATGACCATGCGGTCCCCGTCGACGACGCCCTCGGCGGCCAGGTGGCGGGCGGCGGCCACGCAGTCCTCCACGTCGACCACGCCCCACTGCCCGTCCAGCAGCCGCCGGTAGGGCCGGCCGTAGCCGGTGGAGCCGCCGTAGTCGACGTCGACCACGGCGACGCCCCGGGTGGTCCAGAACTGGGTGCGCAGGTCGAACATGGGCCGGGCCGCCGAGGTCGGCCCCCCGTGGATCATGACCACCAGCGGCGGCCGCTCCCCCGCCGGGCCGGTCACCGTGGCCCGGGCCGGCCGGTAGAGCAGGGCGTGGGCGGTGCGCCCCCCGGCGCTGGGGAAGCTGACCGGCTCGGGGACCGAGACGTCGTCCGGGGCCAGCCCGAGATGGCGGGCAGCTCGCAGGGCCAGCCACCGGACCGGTCGGGGCCGATCTCCCGAGGCCCGGCCCGGGGTGCCGGCGCCGCCGGACGGGTCCACCGAGGGGCCGGGCCCCGAGCCACCCGGCACGGTCAAGGCGGCCGGCGCGCCGGGCGCCGGAGCACCAGCGCCCTCGGCCGCGATCGAGGCGCCGCCCGACCACCGGGCCGAGCCGGGGACGGCGCGGCGGCCACGGCCGGCGTCGGACCCAGGAGCAGAGGCCGCGGATCCCAGGTCGAGCAGCACCGGCGTCGGCTCGCACCGGGCCGAGGCCAGCACGGCCACGGCCTGAGCCGGGCCGGGACCCGCACCCACCTGCCCGGCCACCGTGACCGGGGCGCCACCCAGGTCGACGGCCAACGGCACCACCCGGCCGGCGCCGCCCTCCCCCAGGGCAGGCGGTTCGACCAGCGCCAGGGTGGTGGACCCGCCGGCCGTCACGGTGGCCAGCAGCCGCCCGTCGGCCAGTGGTGCGTACCAGCGCAGGCCGGCCACCCAGCGGGGGCCGCCCAGCTCCGCCTCGACCGGGGCCACCGCCCGGGGCCGGGCGTCGGGGCCGTCGCCGCCCGGGTCGCCGACCCGGTGCAGGTTCCACCAGCCCGAGCGATCGGAGGAGAACCACAGGTCGCCAGCGGCGTCCCACTCGGGTTGGACCACGGACTCCTCGGCTCCCCCGGCCACCGTCACCGCGTCCCGGACCACGGGGCCGCCGTCGGCGTCTCGGCCCAGGCGGGCCACGCACAGCTCGGTGCCGTCCCACGGCATGCGGGGGTGGTCCCACTGCACCCAGGCCAGGCGCCCGGGCCCGGGCCGGGGGCCGGACAGGAAGTCGGGCCCCGAGACGAGCACGCGGACCCGGCCGGGCTCGGTGGCGGCGGAGCCGTCGGTGGGCACGGCCACGATCTCGTGCACCGGCTCCCGGGCGTCGCCAGGGACGCCCTCCTCGCCGGGGTGGGCCTCGCGCACGGCCAGCACCCAGGCGTGGTCCCAGGCCACCACCTCCGCGTAGCGCAGGCCCCGGGGCGACCGGGGGGCCGGGGTCAGCGGCGTCGGCAGGGCGGCGGTGTCGTCGGCCACCAGCCGGTGCAGGCGCTGGTCGTCCCAGTGGGCGAAGGTGACCACGCCGCTCTCGACGCACCAGGCCCCGCCGCCGTACTCCAGGAAGGCGGTCCGCGCGCTCCAGCGCCGGTCGAGGGTGAGGGCCTCGCCGTCGGAGGGCTCGCGGGCGGCGTCGAGGCGGCCCAGCACCGCCTGGGCCGTGCCGTCGACCCGGCGCCGCACCAGCTCGACGCGGCCGCCCTCGGCCGGCCGGGCCTCGCTCCACCAGACGTCGTCGCCGTCGACCCGGGCCTCGCCGACGGTGGCCGCCCCCGCCACCAACGCCTGGGGCGTGAGGGGCGAGGGCCAGGTGCCGTAAGGGCGGACCTGCCCGGTCACCGGTTCAGCGGGCCAGGAGCTCGGCGATGCGGCCCAGGCCCTCGCCCAGGTCGTCGTCGCCCAGGGCGAAGGACAGCCGGGCGTAGCCGGGGGCCGAGAAGGCCTCGCCGGGCACGATGGCCACCTTGGCCTCGTCCAGCACCACCTCGGCCAGCTCGACGGTGCTCGACACCGGCCGCCCCGCCACCGTGCCCCGCTCCAGCACGGCCCGGAACGACGGGAAGGCGTAGAACGCCCCCTCGGGGGTCATGGCGGTGACGCCCTCGATGCCGTTGAGCAGGCGGTGCATGGTCTTGCCCCGCCGGTCGAAGGCCTCGCGCATGCGGGCCACGTCGTCCAGGCCCCCGCTGACCGCGGCCAGGGCGGCCCGCTGGCTCACGTTGGCCACGTTCGAGGTCTGGTGCGACTGGAGGTTGGCGACCGCCTTGGCCACGTCCACGGGGCCGACGATCCAGCCGACCCGCCAGCCGGTCATGGCGTAGGTCTTGGCCACGCCGTTGAGGACCAGGCAGCGGTCGGCCAGCTCCGGCACCAGGGCGGGCATGGAGTGGAACCGGTGGTCGTCGTAGGTGAGGTGCTCGTAGATCTCGTCGGTGACCACCCAGATGCCGTGCTCGACCGCCCACCGGCCGATGGCCTCGACCTCGTCCCGGGGGTACACGGCGCCGGTGGGGTTGGAGGGCGACACGAACACCAGGACCTTGGTGCGGGGCGTGCGGGCCGCCTCCAGCTGGTCGACGGAGGCCCGGAAGCCGGCGGCCTCGTCGGTGGGGACCTCGACCGGCACCCCTCCGGCCAGGCGCACCGGCTCGGGGTAGGTGGTCCAGTACGGCGCCGGCAGCAGCACCTCGTCGCCCGGGTCGAGCAGGGCGGCCATGGCGTTGTAGACGGCGTGCTTGCCACCGTTGGTGACCACCACCTGGCCGGCCTCGACCTGGTACCCCGAGTCGCGAAGCGTCTTGGCCGCGATGGCCTCCTTCAGCTCGGGCAGGCCGCCGGCCGGGGTGTAGCGATGGTTGCGGGGGTCCCGGCTGGCCTCGACGGCGGCCTCCACCACGTGGGCCGGCGTCGGGAAGTCGGGCTCGCCGGCACCGAAGCCGATGACCGGCTCCCCCGCCGCCTTCAGCTCCTTGGCCCGGGCGTCGACGGCCAACGTGGCCGACGGCGTGATGGCGGCGATGCGCCGGGACAGGCGGGCGGGGGTGGGCTGGGACATCGACGGTCCTTCTCTCCGGGCGGCGGGCGGGACGCTCGTCGCCAGCTTCCCCCGGCGGCCGGGCGCAAAGCGAACGAACTCTGGACCGGAGACCGCCACGTGCGTCGTCACTGGCCCGAAGTTGGGAGGCGGGCGAAGGGATTTCGGTCGCCGGCGGGAGGCCGCCACACTGGCGCGGTGAGCGCCGCCCTGCCCGACATCCGGATCCCCACCGACCTCCTGCCGGCCGACGGCCGGTTCTGCTCCGGACCGTCCAAGGTCCGGCCCGAGGCGGTGGCCGCCCTGGCCGCCGAGGCCAACGACTACCTGGGCACCTCCCACCGCCAGGCCGGCGTGCGCTTCATGGTGGCCCGCCTGCGCAACGGCCTGGCCGAGCTGCTGGCCCTGCCCGACGGCTACGAGGTGCTGCTGGGCAACGGGGGCACCACCGCCTTCTGGGACGCCCTGTCGTTCGGGGTGATCGACCAGCGCAGCCACCACCTGGTGTTCGGGGAGTTCTCGGGCAAGTTCGCCGCGGTGGCCCGGGCCGCCCCCCACCTGGGCGAGCCGTCGACGGCCAAGGCCGAGCCGGGCACGGCGCCGGCCCTGGCCGCGGTCGAGGGCGTCGACGCCTACTGCCTGACCCACAACGAGACCTCGACCGGGGTCATCACCGAGCTGGTGCGCCCCCAGGGCGCCGACGACGGGGCCCTCGTCCTGGTCGACGCCACCTCGGCGGCCGGCGGGGCGCGCTTCGACCCGGCCGAGACCGACGTCTACTACCTCGCCCCCCAGAAGTGCCTGGCCTCCGACGGCGGCCTGTGGCTGGCCGCCTGCTCGCCCGACGCCGTGGCCCGCATCGAGCGGCTGGCGGCGTCGGACCGCTGGGTGCCGGCCAGCCTCGACCTGGGCATCGCCCTGGAGAACAGCCGCAAGGACCAGACCTACAACACGCCGGCCCTGGCCACCATCTTCCTGGCCGTGCAGCAGGTGGAGTGGATCAACGAGAGCGGCGGCCTGCACTGGGCCGCGGGGCGGTGCGCCACCAACGCCGGCATCGTCTACGGCTGGGCCGAGGCCTCGGAGCACACCACGCCCTTCGTGACCGACCCCGCGCTGCGCAGCCCCGTGGTGGCCACCATCGACCTGGCCGGCGACGTGGACGCCACCACCGTGGCCGGGGTGCTGCGGGCCAACGGGGTCCACGACACCGAGAGCTACCGGAAGCTGGGCCGCAACCAGCTCCGCTTCGCCCTGTTCCCGGCCATCGAGCCCGACGACGTCCGGGCCCTGACCCGCTGCGTCGACCACGTGGTGGCCGAGCTCCGCTCGGCCTGAGCCCCCGCCCCCTCGGGACGGCGAACCGCCGTCGGGCCGGTCGGCCACCCACCCCGTCATCGCCCACTGCACTCACGCACCTGGTGGCCCGTCGCCGACCGCCCTCGTGTCCCTGGGGAACCGGTGACCCGGCGGTACCGTCGGACGGGCATGCGCTCCCGCTTCGTCGTCCTGCTCCTGTGCTCCGCCGTGGCCCTGGCCTGCGGCGACGACGGCGGTGACGACCTCGACGCCGGACCGGGCGACAGCGGTGGTGGGGCCACCGAGCCGGCCGACGGCGCGGCCGGAGCCACCGAACCGGCCCCGGCGGCGGATCCCCTGGCCGGGCGGACCTTCGTGGCCACCGAGATGACCGAGGACGGCGCCCCCCGACCCCTGGTGGAGGGCACCGAGCTGCGGCTGGCCTTCGCCGAGGACGAGCTGCGCATCTCCGCCGGGTGCAACTCGATCAGCCGGAGCTACCGGTTCACGGGCTCCGGGATCGAGCTGGGGGACGAGGCAGCCGCCACCCTCATCGGCTGCGACCCGGCCCGGGAAGCCCAGGACGAGTGGATCACCGAGGTGCTGTCCGGATCGGTGGAGGCCGAGGTCGACGGCGACACGCTGGTCCTCACCTCGGGCGCCACCACCCTCACCCTGCTGGATCGGGAGACGGCGTCGCCCGACGTGCCCCTGGTCGGGACCACCTGGACCCTCGACACCGTGCTGGAGGGCACCTCGGCCGACGGGACGGCCAGCAGCGTCCCCGGCCCGACCGCCACCCTCACCCTGGCCGCCGACGGCACCTACGTGCTGGACACCGGGTGCAACACCGGCTCGGGCACGGTGGAGGTGGCCGACGGGACCCTGGCCTTCGCCGCTCCGGAACTGACCCGGGCCGCCTGCGAGGGCGACACCGTCACCACCGAGGCCGCGGTGGTGGCCCTGCTCGACGGCGAGGTGGCCTACGAGATCGAGGAGCGGCGCCTGACCCTGACCGCCGGCGACCGCGGCCTGGGCTTCGCCGCAGCTTGAGCCGCGTCCACACCGGCCCTGGCGCCCTTCCAGCGCCACTGGGTGGTTCGGCGCGTGGCGGTCGGGTCAACCGGCTCGGCTGACCTCCAGCCAGTTCGACCCGTCCCAGATCACGGTGGCAGCCAGGTACGAGCCCGCCACGGAACCGAGCACCGGGGCTGCCCCGGCCCAAGCCACGTTGGATGGCAGGGCGAAGGTCGCCGACCCAGCCGACTGGTAGGCGGCAAGCGTAAACCGGTGCCCCGGGAACAGGCCCGCCGCAAGGTTGCCACTCGTTGCGTTCGCCGTGACGACGGCGGTCATGTACGAGTAGGCCACGGGGTCGTAGGCGAAGGCGCCCGCCGCCGCGACGGAGACCGCCCCGCTCGGCCCGTTGATCTGCGAGGCGCCCAGAGACGCGCCGTTGGTCAGCGTGAACAAGGTGCCCGTGTTGGAGGTGTACGGGACACGGTCCGCCAGGAGGGTGATCGCCGTGTCGAACGTGAAGACCGTGGGAGCGACGATGAATCGGGGTGACCCGGTGAGCGCCAGTCGGCAGTTCTTGGCGTAGACCAGGCCAGCTCCGGTGGTCTGGTGGTTGCCGTCGACCTCGGTGTCACGCAACACGAGGTCCGCATCTTCGAGGCGCAGGACGTAGCCGTCGGTGCCGTTGACCCCGGTCGCTCCGAACGCGCAGTTGTCGAACACGACCCTGCCCCCCGCTGCCGCCCGGACGCAGTTGCGGAACGTGCCGCTGGTCTGGTTGGCGTATTCGGCGATGCCGTGCTGGAACGTGATGTGTGACGGGTTGGAGCCGAAGGTCCCGGGCTGGCCGGCGTTGGCCTTGATGGAGATGCCGTCACGGCCCGAGCCCGCGAACTCGAACCCCGAGAACAGGAGGCCACCGGCACCCTTGTCGATGACCAGACCGTCTTGAGCGGCCTGGTTGGACGAGATGCGTACGAACTGGCAGTTCTGGCTCTCCTCGACAAGGAACGCGTCCCCGGGCGCGTTGTAGAGGTTGACGCCCTCGAACAGGCGCTCCAGCGTGAGCAGCGACTTGAACAGGCCCGTGGGGTCCCCACCGTTGGTGCCGTCGATGGAAAAGTTCCCCGATTTGGGTCCCGTGGCCGTATCCCCTCCGGCGCCGTGGTCACCGAACACGACGGCTCCATCATCCTCCGTCAGGAACAGGCACGCCTTGCGGGCGTTGGGGGGGAGGAACCTCGTGGCCGTTCCCCACAGACCGACCTGCCCACCGAACACGATCGGCCCGGAGATGACGGTGGCGTCCCCGGTGGGCGGGAAGCAGAGCGTCCCCCCGCCGGCCAGGGACACGGCGTCGATGGCGCCCTGCCACGCCGCCGTGTCGTCGGTGACACCGTCGGCGACGACTCCGTAGTCGGCAGCGTCCACGAACGGAAGGGCATCACCTGGCACCGGGCCGACGGTACTCCCCGGGTCAGCGCGCCACGGCCCGGTCGTGCCAGCGCGAGCCGGGCACGCCGGCCCACTGGCCGCGGTGGTGGCCCTGCTCGACGGCGAGGTGGCCTACGAGATCGAGGAGCGCCGCCTCACCCTCACCGCCGGCGACCGCGGCCTGGGCTTCACCGCCCCCTGAGCCGTTCCGCCCGGGCGCGACCCGGATCCCCGACACGGGCACGGGAAGGGCGACCCTCCGCCCTGTTCCCGGTCGGAGCGGGGGTGGCTCCCCGGGGGCCCGGGCCCCTGGCCGGATCTCGGCTCTGGGGCGTACCGTCACCGCCGACCCCGGACATCGCCCTCGAAGGAGGCCACCCGTGACCGCCCCCGTCCCGTCCTCTCCCCAGGACCGATCGCCGAGGACCCGCCGCCGACTCCTCCTGGTGACCGTGGGCGCCGTCGGAGTGCTGGTGGCGGCGGTCCTGGCCTTCGGGGTGTTCGAGGTGCAGGCCCTGTTCACCGACGACGAGGTGGCCGAAGCCGGGCCCGTCTTCGAGTCGGGGGCGGTGGCTCCCACCGGGCCGATCGGGCCCGGGGGCGAGGAGGGCGACGCCACCGAGCCGGCACCGTCGATCCCGCCCGCCGTTCCGGAGGTCACGGTGGCCAGCTCAGGCACCTTCGTGGAGAAGGGCCATCCGGGGGAAGGGACGGCCCGCATCCTCACCGACGGCGCGCAGGCCTTCGTCCGCTTCGAGGACGACTTCGCCACCGACAACGGCCCCGACCTGCGGGTGCGGGCCCTGGTCGACGGAGAGCAGGTCGACCTCGGCGTCCTCAAGGGCAACCGGGGCGCCCAGAACTACGAGCTGCCCGCACACATCGACCCGACCGCGGTGACCTCCGTGGACGTCTGGTGCCGGCGCTTCGACTACGTCTTCACCGAGGCCGCCCTGTCCTGACCCCGACCTCTGGTCGACGACCCGGACCACTCTCACGCGCCACGGCCCCTTCACCGGACCTGGCACCTTTCCGTACCGCAGAGGTACGAAAAAGTGCCAGGTTCGTGGGGGTGGAAGCCGTTGGCGGTGAGCTCAGTCCCCGCCTGACGCGTCCTCGACCTTGGTCTTGCCGGCCGAGATCCACGGCATCATCGAGCGCAGCTCGCCGCCCACCTGCTCGATCTGGTGGTCCTTGCCGGCCTGGCGCAGGGCCTCGAAGCGGGAGCCGCCGCCCTTGACCTCGCCCACGAACTCCTCGGCGAAGGCGCCGGACTGGATCTCGCCCAGCACCTTCTTCATCTCGGCCTTCACCGCCGAGGTGATGATGCGGGGGCCGCGGGTCAGGTCGCCGTACTCGGCGGTGGTGGAGATGGAGTAGCGCATGCCGGCGATGCCCTGCTCGTACATCAGGTCCACGATGAGCTTCAGCTCGTGCAGGCACTCGAAGTAGGCGGACTCGGGCTGGTAGCCGGCCTCGACCAGGGTCTCGAACCCGGCCTGGACCAGGGCGGTGAGCCCCCCGCAGAGGACGACCTGCTCACCGAACAGGTCGGTCTCGGTCTCCTCCTCGAAGGTGGTGTCGAGCACGCCGGCCCGGCTGCCGCCGATGGCATCGGCGTAGGCCAGGGCCACGCCCCGGGCGGTGCCGGAGGCGTCCTGGTGGACGGCGATGAGGGCGGGCACGCCCCCGCCCTCGGTGTAGGTGCGGCGCACCAGGTGGCCGGGCCCCTTGGGGGCGACCAGGGCCACGTCCACGCCCTCGGGGGCGGCGATGTAGCCGAAGCGCACGCTGAAGCCGTGGGCCACCAGGAGGACGTCGCCCGGGTTCAGGTTGGGGGCCACGTGCTCGGCGAAGACGGCCTCGTGCTCAGTGTCGGGCAGCAGGATCATGATGACGTCGGCCTCGGCGCAGGCCTCGGACAGGCCGGCCACCTTCAGGCCCGCCTCGGCCGCCTTGGCCGCCGAGGACGAGCCCTCCCGCAGGCCGACGCGCACGTCGACGCCGGAGTCGGCCAGGTTGAGGGCGTGGGCGTGGCCCTGGGACCCGTAGCCCAGGATGGCCACCTTGCGGTCGGCGATCAGGGAGCGGTCGGCGTCAGCCTCGTACGACACGGTGGCCATGGTTCGGGGAACCTCTCAGGTCGGTCGGGCCGGGGGCCCGGGATGTCAGCGCGCCGCCGGTGGGGGCGCGGGCGGGGTGCGGGGGCCCCTCAGGATGCGTCCGGGACGGCGGCCGCTCCAAGGTGGTCGAGGCGGGGCAGGGCGACGCGGCCCGTCCGCTGGATCTCGAGGATGCCGAACGGGCGCAGCATCTCCTCGAAGTCGTCCACCTTGGTGGGGTGTCCCTCGAGCGACACCGTCAGCTCGTCGTGGGTCACGGCCAGGATGCGGCCCTCGAAGATCTGCACCAGCTCCACCACCTGGCCCCGCCGGTCGGCGGGGGCGGTGATGCTGGCCAGCAGGAGCTCGCGCTCCACCGAGTGGCGGGGGTCGAGCTCGCTGATGTCGACCACGTTGACCAGCTTGTCGAGCTGCTTGACGATCTGCTCCAGGGGGGACGACTCGACGTCGACGACGATGGTGATGCGGCTGAACTGCTCGTCCTCGGTGGGGGCCACGGCCAGGGAGACGATGTTGTAGCCCCGCCGGGAGAACAGGTTGGCCACCCGGGCCAGGACGCCGGACCGGTTCTCGACCAGCACCGAGAGCACGTGGTGGCGGACCTCGTGGCCGGGTCCGGCGTCGCGGCGGGTGCCGCTGGTGCGCGTGGGCATCAGTTCCCTCCCTCTCCGGTGCCGACCCCGCCGCCAGCCTGGAACGGGGGCACCTGGATGTCGTCGTTGCTCTTGCCGGACGGCACCATCGGATAGACCTTCTCCCGGCTGTCGGTGCGGAACTCCACCACCACGGGGCGGTCGTCGATCTCGTTGGCCTTGTCGATGGCGGGCTGGATCTCCTCCGGGGACTCGGCCCGGATGCCCACGCAGCCCATGGACTCGGCCCACTTCACGTAGTCGGGCAGGTCGGGCGACAGGTACACCTCGCTGTAGCGCTCCTCGTAGAACATCTCCTGCCACTGGCGGACCATGCCCAGGTAGGCGTTGTTGAGGATGGCCACCTTCACCGGGATGCGCTCGGCCGACGCGGTGACCAGCTCCTGGGCCGTCATCTGGAAGCAGCCGTCGCCGTCGACGGCCCACACCATGCGGTCGGGCCGGCCCACCTTGGCCCCGATGGCGGCCGGCACCGAGAAGCCCATGGTGCCCAGCCCCCCGGAGTTGACCCAGGTGTAGGGGTGACGGAAGCGCCAGTACTGGCTGGCCCACATCTGGTGCTGGCCCACCCCGCTGGCCAGGATCGTGTCCTCGGGGACGGAGTCGCGCAGGTGCTCCAGCACCATCTGGGGCTTGAGCTGGTCGCCCTCCTGGGGCTCCTCGTAGGCCAGGGGGTAGCGCTCCTGCCACCCGCTGATGGTGGAGCGCCACGGCCGCCGGTCGGGCGTGACCGCCCCCGCGGCCTGCCGGCGCCGGACGGCAGCCACCAGGTCCTCGACGATGAGGCGGCAGTCGCCGTGGATGGGGACGTCGGGGCGCCGGACCTTGCCCAGCTCGGCGGCGTCGATGTCCACGTGGATGACCTTGGCCTCGGGGGCGAAGCCGGCCACCTTGCCGGTGACCCGGTCGTCGAAGCGGGCCCCCAGGGCGATCAGCAGGTCGGAGCGCTGGAGGGCGGTGACGGCGGTGTAGTTGCCGTGCATGCCCGGCATGCCCAGGCACAGGCGGTGGTCGTCGGGGAAGGCGCCCCGGGCCATGAGGGTGGTGACCACGTGGATGTCGGTCAGCTCGGCCAGCTCGTGCAGGGCCTCGGCGGCCCGGGCCTTCAGGATGCCGCCCCCGACGTAGAGCACCGGGCGCTCGGCCGCCAGGATCAGGGCCGCGGCCCGCTCCACCGCCTCCGGGTCGCCGGAGGTGGCGGGCCGGTAGCCCGGCAGCGAACGGGCCACCTCGTCGTCGGAGGGCCAGTCCCAGCCGGTGGCCGACGCCGGGTTGGTCGGGTCGACGATGTCCTTGGGGATGTCGACCAGGACCGGCCCGGGGCGGCCGGTGGTGGCGATGTGGAAGGCCTGGCGGATGACCATGGGGATGTCGTCGGCCGAGGTGACCAGGAAGTTGTGCTTGGTCACCGACTGGGTGATGCCGGTGATGTCACACTCCTGGAAGGCGTCGGTGCCGATGGCCGGGCGGGGGACCTGCCCGGTGATGCACACCATGGGCACCGAGTCCATGTAGGCGTCGGCCAGGGGGGTGACGATGTTGGTGGCCCCCGGCCCCGAGGTGACCATGGCCACCCCGGGCCGGCCGGTGGCGTGGGCGTAGCCCTCGGCCATGTGGCCGGCGCCCTGCTCGTGGCGGACCAGGATGTGGCGGATCGTCGAGTCCAGCACCGGGTCGTACACCGGGAGGATGGCGCCGCCCGGGAGGCCGAACATCACCTCCGTCCCCTCCATCTCGAGGGCACGGATCAGCGCCTGTCCTCCGTTCAACTCCATGGTGGCGTGCTCCTCGGTCGGCTCGGGCGGGGGTGGGTCAGGTGTCGGTCATGGTGCATGCGCCGAAAACGGCGACGACCTCCCCGAGGGGAGGTCGATCGAGCGCACGCGAGATGTCGGCGGCGTGCGCTCAGGGCCCGAGTACGAGGGTGGTGCCGACGGACATCGCTGGGCAGCATCGCGCGTCGGGGACGCCTCGTCCAGCCACCGGGCCGGACCGCGGCCGCCGGTCCGGTCCAGGGCGTTTGGGGTCCCCTCCCCGGGCCCGTTCCCCCTCGCCGGGGACAGGGCTACTGTTCGCCCGTCCCGATCCCGGCCGCCCCCGGGGCCGGACCGGACCGCCGTCGACCGGCACGAGGTGAGGAACGGATGAGCGACTCGAACGCGACGATCAGCATCAACAGCTCGGACCTGGTGGCGGCCATGCCCGACCCCCAGGGCCCGGCCCAGCCGGGCGACCTGAACGAGACCCTGATCGCCACCGACATCTGGACCGACCAGATGGTGGCCGACGCCGGCATCCCCATCGTCGACATCCCCATGGTGTCGATCGGCGGCGGGATCGGGTCCTTCGAGCTGGTGGACCACCTGCGCATCGCCGGGATGTCCACCAACCAGCTCCGCGTGCTCACCAACCTCGACGTCCCGTGGCAGACCTATGAGTACCTCACCCGGGTCTCGCAGGTGCCCCGCAAGGAGCGCCTCCGCTCCGACGCCCAGTCCATGCCGGACAACATCTGGGGCTTCCCCAGCTTCGCCTTCCGCGAGGCGTGGACGGACAAGACCCTCGACCCGGTCTGGAACGTCTGCACCGAGCCGGTCCTGCGCGACTACTACACGCCCCGGGCCGGCTACGTGTTCGAGACCATGGAGCGCGAGGTGCACCGCATCAGCTACCTCGACATGTGCGTCAAGGGCCAGGTGCGGATGGTCCGGCGGCGCCACGGCGGGGGCTACTTCTCCATCCTCACCCCGGCGCAGGGCACGTCGGCCACCAAGCGCATCGCCTACCGGTCGACGTACGTCCACATCTCGGTGGGCTACCCCGGCGTCAAGTTCCTGCCCGACCTCCAGGAGTACCGCACCAAGTACGACGACTACGTCCGGGTCGTCAACGCGTACGAGCCCCACGAGCAGGTCTACGAGGAGCTGAAGCGCCGTCCCGGCCTGGTGTTGATCCGGGGCGGCGGCATCGTCGCCTCCCGGGTCCTCCAGCGCCTGATCGACGACCGGGACGCCTTCGGCCTCCAGACCCAGATCCTCCACCTGTTCCGCACCTACATCACGGGTTCCCACGGGCCCAACATCTTCCTGCGCCGACCGGGGGGGGACGGCTGGGCCTACCAGGGCTTCAACTGGCCCAAGTCGACCTGGGGCGGGCGCTACAAGGCCCAGTTCGAGAAGCTCGAGGGCGAGGACCGCAAGAAGCTCTACGAGCAGCTCGGCGGCACCAACACCCCGATCCGCAAGAACTGGATGGAACAGCTGGCGCGCGGTCGCAAGGAGGGCTGGTACCGCACCTACATCGGCACCGTCGACTCGGTCGTCCCCGGTTCCGACGGCACCGTCGTGACCAAGGTGAAGGCCAAGGACGGCTCCATCCTCGAGGTCCCCGCCCACTTCGTCATCGACTGCACCGGCCTCGAGGCCGACATCCGCGAGCACCGCCTGTACGCCGACCTGTTCGACCACTCCGGCGCCCAGCGCAACGTCCTCGGCCGGCTCGACACCGAGCGCAGCTTCGAGGTGCGGGGCACCCAGAGCGCCCCGGGCTGCATGTACGCCGCCGGCAGCATGACGCTCGGCAACTACTTCGCCGGCATCGACACCTTCCTCGGCCTCCAGTACGCCGCCGTGCGGATCATGGACGACCTGGCCTCCCGGGGGTTCATCAAGAAGATGGGGCCGGTCCGGAGCGCGACGCAATGGTGGAAGTGGGCCCGGCACAAGGACCTCCCGAAGTGATCGCCACGCCCGCTCCCCTGTCCCGACCGCTCAGAGAGGTGCCCGCATGATCCCCGTGCTGCTGGGCCGCATCCAGACGCGCCTGTTGGCGTCGTTCACGGTCGGCCTGATCTGGACGATCATCATCACGCCGTTCCTGTACATCAACCAGCCGGGGAACCAGGGCTACGCCTTCGTCCTCACCATCGACACGATGGGCGGCGAGAACGCCATCCTCCAGACCTACAAGCTCACCCTCGCCGCCCTGGCCATCACCGCCCTCGTCGGTGCCTTCGTCTGGGAGCCGATCTACCACTTCCTCATGCAGTTCCGGTGGGAGAAGGACTGGCCGGCCTTCTTCCAGCTGCTGGAGGTCGTGCCCGAAGGGCTGTCCACGTTCCTCCTGCTGCACGTCTCGGGCCTCAACCCCTTCGGGGACATCGGGCTCGACAAGGAGCAGTACGTGCCGGTGCTGGCCTACATCTTCCTGTTCTTCACCACCTGGATCGCCGTCTGGCTCTTCGTCAACGGGCCGATGAAGATCTTCTTCGTCCGCTGGCGCTTCCGCGGCGGCCGGCTCATCTGACGAGGGACCCCATGGATCGCATCGCCGACTACCAGTTCATCCAGCCCCTCGGTGAGGGGAGCAGTGGCAGCTACTACCTGGCCGCCGCCCCGCCCCGGCTCGGCATCGCCGCCGACCACGTGGCGGTGAAGGTCCTCCAGGTGGCGGCGGGCGAGGACGCCTTCCACCGCCTCACCCGGGAGCTCCGCACCTTCGCCAAGGTCCGCAGCGCCCACCTGGTCACGCTGTACGACGCCGGGCAGGAGGCCGGGCGCTGCTACTACGCCATGGAGTACTGCCCCGGCGGCTCCCTGGCCCACCCGGCCCGGGAGCTGAGCCGAGCCGACAAGGTGGCGGCGGTGGCCACCGCGGCCCGGGCCGCCAACGACCTCCACGAGGCGGGCATCGCCCACCGCGACATCAAGCCGGCCAACATCCTCCTCACCGACCAGGGGGCCAAGCTCTCCGACCTGGGCCTGGTCCAGGTGCTGGCCCCGGGCCAGACCATCACCGGGCTGGGCGGCATCGGCTCGGTGGAGTACCTCGACCCGGCCATCATGCGCGGCGAGCGGGCCTCGCGCTCCAGCGACATATGGGCCCTGGGCGTCAGCCTCCACCGGGTGCTCAGCGCCCGGGGCGTCTACGGGGACCTGCCCGAGCGCGACCCCCTGCTGGCCGTGCGCCGGGTGCTCTCCTCCCCGCCGACGCTCGATCCCAGCCTGAGCGACACCGAGGCCGAGTTGGTCCGGCGCTGCCTCGACCCCGACCCCGCGGCCCGGTTCCGCACCGCGGCCGAGCTGGCCGACGCCCTCGACGCCCTTGGGAGCACGTCATGAACCTCGCCGACGGACGTCTCGCCACTGCCCCCGGCACCGACGGCCTGGTGTGCCGCACCGCCGGGGCGGTGCTCTTCGTCGCCGCCCGCACGCCGGCCTCCGAGGTCGCCCGCCTGGTGGAGGAGGTCCGCGGCCACGACGAGCCCCAGCCGGCCCGCACCCTGGCCCGGCAGCTGGCCATCCTGGTGGGCGGCGACGCCGACACCAGCCTGCCCGGCTTCGCCCTGGTGGCGGCCTCGCCGGGGGGTGTCTACGTGAAGGCGTATGGCGCCGTGGAGGTCCACCTCCAGGGCACGGCCGGCGAGGAGGTCATCAGCGCGGTGGGCTCCTTCACCGGCGTCGACCGGGAGCTGCCGGGCCCGTTCCACACCATCGCCGCCCACCGGGCCGGCGAGCCCACGCCCGCCCCCGTCTTCGACATCGACCTGCAGTCGGGCACCGCGGCCGGAGCCGGCTTCGCCCTCACCATGCTCGCGTCGCCCACCGACGCCGTGCCGGCCAGCCCCCCGCAGGCCGCCCCGCCCGCGTCGGCTCCACCTCCGTCGGCTGCCCCGCCGGCGGCCGCTCCCCCCGCGGCCGAGCCGTCGCCGGCCCCGCCCCCGGAGGCCGAGAGCATGCCCTACACGGCCTCGGCCTCCACCGAGGCCGCAGCCCAGGAGGCGGCAGCCCAGGAGGCGGCGGCCGCTGAGGCCTGGACCGCCACCGGCGCCCTGGACCAGCCCACCGCCGCCTGGCACCCGCCCACCGACGAGGTCGAGGCGGCCCCCCTCCCGGTGGCCGAGCCGCCGGCCGCCACCCCCCCGCCCGGCGCCGAGGTCCCCTCCGCGCCCGTCGACGCCTCCGAGCCGGCCTGGGGCACCGCGCCTCCTCCCGCGGCTCCCGAACCGGCGTGGGGGAGCGCCCCCGAGACCGGGCCGCCCCCGTCCGAGCCGCCGTCCGCTCCCCCGTCAGGCCTGGAGCCGCCCGTGTCGGCGCCGCCCCACGAGCCCGCCACCCTGCCCCCGACGGCCGTGCCGGAGGCCGGTGGCGCCGGCTTCACGTCCCAGCTGCTGGGCGCCCTCGACCAGGAGGAGCCCGAGGAGCGGGAGCCCCTGCCCCTCGAGCTCGACCCGGCCGAGGTCCGGGCCCCCGACCAGCAGACCAGCGAGGTCCTGGTCCAGGGCGTGGTCTGCTCTCGGGGCCACTTCAACGACCCCCGGTCGCGGTTCTGCTCGTCGTGCGGGATCTCCATGGTGCAGAACACCCAGATCCTCACCCGGGGGCCCCGGCCCCCGCTGGGCGTCATCGTGTTCGAGGACGGGGCCACCTTCTCGCTGGCCAGCGACTACGTGGTGGGCCGCCAGCCGGACAGCAGCCCCCTGGTGCAGTCGGGCGAGGCCCTGCCCCTCCCCGTGGACGACCCGGAGCGCTCCATCTCCCGGGCCCACGCCGAGCTGCGCCTGGTCGACTGGGACGTGCACCTGGTGAACCTGTCGGAGACCAACGGCTCCTTCGTGTGGGACCCCACCTCCAACCAGTGGGTCCCCATCCCCGCCGGCCAGTCGGTGATGCTCACCCCCGGCATGCGCGTGGCCCTGGGCCGTCGCTCCGCCGTCTTCGAGTCCGCCCTCGTCCGCTGACCCACCCCGAACCTGGCACCTTTCCGTACCGCATGGGTACGAAAAGGTGCCGAGAACGGAGGACGGGGGGAGGAGGGTTGGGCGCCACCGCCAACGGTGACGCTGGGCGCCGTGGATGCCGAGTGGAACCCCTTCGGATGGCCGGCCCTGGGACGACTGGCAGCCGAGAGCCACGGGATCCTCACCACTGAGCGGATGCTCGACGCCGGCGTCACGACGCCAGGTCACGGCGTGGGTGCGGAGCGGTCGCCTCGTGCCGATGGCCCGTGGCACCTTCCTGGTGGCCGGCGCCCCCGTCACCTTCGAGGCGCGGGTCCTCGGCGCCGTCTCGGTCCATGGGACCGAGACGTGGGCCTCACACCGGACGGCGGCCGCGCTCTGGCGAGTGCCCGGTTTCCCCGAGGACCACCGCATCGACCTGCTCCGACCGGTCGACGGGAGCAACGAGCGACGGGGGGCGGTGATCCACCGGTCCTCGTCGATCCCGATGGAGCACGTGACCGTCCACCGCCGAATCCCGCTGACCACGCCCGCCCGGACGCTCATGGACCTGGCCGCGACGATCGGCACCTCGCGTCTGGAGCGGGCCGTCGCCGAGTCCGTGCGCCGCGGCCTGTGCTCGGACGCGAGCCTCCGGGTCGTGCTGGCCCGGCTCGGAGGTCGCGGGCGACCTGGCACTCGTCGGCTCCGACAAGTCCTGGAGGCCCGAGATCCGGCCGTGCCCACCTCCTCGGAGCTGGAGGAGCTGGCTCGCGCCACCATCCTCGGTGACGGGCTGACCGAGCCGGAGTGGCAGGTCGACCTCAACGACGGCGAAGGGTGGATCGGTCGCGTCGATGGCGTCTTCCGGTCAGCCCGGCTCGTCATCGAGCTCGACTCCCGGGAGTGGCACGGCCAGCACACCGATCTCCTGGAGGACGCCCGTCGTGATCGACGCCTGACCGCCGCTGGCTACGTGGTCGTGAGGATCCGCTGGTCCGATCTGACCCACCGGAGCGACGCGGTCCTGGCCCAGATCCGCGCCCTGCTCGACGCCCGCACCCCCGCGGCCTGACCCGAACCGACCTGGCACCTTTCCGTACCGCATGGGTACGAAAAGGTGCCGAGAACGGGGGGAGATCAGTCGACGGGGGTGGGGGGGGCGGCCTCGGCGGCGTCGAGGAGGGCCTCCAGGCCGGAGCGTTCCAGCTGGTTGGGGTCGGGGGCCACCAGGAGGACGGGGCAGCCGAGGCGCTCCGCGTCGGGGCGGGCCCGCTCGACCGGTTCCAGGCCCTCGGGGCCGGCGAAGGGGCGGACCACCGCCACGGCACCGGCGGCGGCCTGAGCGCCCTCCACCGTGGCCAGGGTGGAGGCCTCGACCCGGCCGGCCCGGCCCAGGGCGGCCAGGCGATCGAGCGCGGACTGGAGCCGGCGGACGGCCCGGCTGCCGGGGGCCAGGCCGACGACGGTGGGGCCGGTGCCGGCCGGGAGGGCCAGCCGCACGCCGTACTCGAAGGCGGCCACCCCGGGCGCGCCGTCGCCGGCCTCGACCACCGGTGGCCCGTCGGGGGCCACGGCGCCGACCCGGGGCAGCGGGGCCACCACCACTCCGACGTCGGCGGGGCCGGCGGCGACCAGGGCGGCCACCGTCGACACCCAGGCCGGGTCCTCCCGGCGGTCGCCGACGAGCACCAGACGGGCCCCCATGCGCTGGGCCTGGGCGGCGATGTCCTCGGCCAGGGAGTCGGTCCGCTGGGAGAAGGACTGCACCGAGAGGCCGCGGGCCCGCACCCGTTCCTCCAGGCCGCGCAGGGAGTCGAGCTCGGAGGCGATGGTGTCGAGGAAGCTGGACAGCTCCCGACCGCCGTCGGTGGCCTGCTGCTGCTCGAAGGAGGTGAGCACCACCTCGGCCGGCATCTGGGAGGCGGCGATGCCGCACGCCATGTCGACCAGCGGCTCGGCCGACGCCGGGTCGTCGATGGCGACCAGGACCCGGAACGAGATGGCGTCCCCCAACGCGGCCCGCTCGGCCTCGGCGATGTCGTGCTCGATCATCCGGTCCGGGTAGATCTTCTTGAGCAGGGGCGAGGTCATGATCGTGGTGATGATGGCCATGAGCACCAGGGCCGTGAAGAGGGTGTCGTCGAGCACGCCCTTGTCACGCCCGATGGACAGCAGCACCAGCTCGGTCAGGCCCCGGGTGTTCATGAGGGTGCCGATGGCGGCCGAGCGCCGCCACGACATGCCCTGGAACCGCCCGGCCACCGTGGCCCCCACGAACTTGCCCACACAGGCCACGGCCACGATGGCGGCCAGCACCCCCAGGAAGCTGCCGATGGAGACCTTGCCGACCTTGGCGTTGAGCCCGGTGACGATGAAGAAGAGCGGCAGGAGGAGGAGCACGGCGATGCTCTCGATGCGCTCCAGGATCTTGTGGGTGAACTCCTCGGCCCCGTCGCGGGGGAACACCACGCCGAGCATGAAGGCCCCGAAGATCGAGTGGATGCCGATCTTGGACGTGCAGTAGGAGGCGACGAGCAGCAGGCCGAGCACGGCGGCCAGCACGTCGGGGGTGAGGGTGCCCGCGGCCTTGAACCGGGCATTGAGCTTGGCCAGCACCGGCTTCACCGCGACCGACATGAGGACGCCGAAGCCGATGGTCAGCCCCATCACCCGGAACAGGTGCACGGCGGGGTTGCCGCCCCCGTCCCCGGTGGTCGACTCGATGACCGCGGTCACCAGGGCCAGCAACGACCAGGCCAGGATGTCGTCGATGGCCGCGCAGGCCAGCGCCACCGCGCCCACCGTGGTGCCCTGCATGCGTCGCTCGTGGAGGATCCGGGCCAGCACCGGGAAGGCCGTGACCGACATGGACGCGCCGATGAAGAGGGCGAAGGGGATGAAGTCGATGCCGTCGGGCAGGTAGGTGTCGTGGATGGCCCAGGCCAGGCCGAAGCCGAGGGCGAAGGGGAAGATCACCGAGGTCAGCGAGACCCCGGCCGCCAACCGCTCCTTGCCCTTGATCAGCTTCATGTCCAGCTCCAGGCCGACCACGAACATGAAGATGATGAGGCCCACCTCGGCCAGCACCTTCAGGAAGGGCCGGGCCTCGGCCGGGAACAGCGTGTCGCTGAGGGGCTCACTCAGGTTGAACAGCTCGGTGATGGTGCCCGAGCCCAGCAGCATCGGCCCGAGGGCCAGGCCGGCAAGGATCTCCCCGACCACCGGGGGTTGGCCGATGCGTCGGAAGAGGGCCCCGATCAGGCGGGCCACCACCAGGATGATGGCCACGTCGAGGAGGACCCAGGCCACGGTGGCCTCGTCCACTCCCCCACCGGCGGCAAGGATCAGCCCCGACATCGCTCCTCCATCTCCGGGGTCGCCCCGGCTCTGCGCCGGCCACCCGGCCGGATCAGGCGGGGCACACAGTACGACTCCCGCCCACCGGCCGCGCCCGAGACCGGCAGGGGACCCGACCCCCGGCTCAGCGGGCCCCGACCGGCCAGGGGAAGAGGGCGGCAGGAGGCAGGTCGAGGGCGGCGGCCAGGCGGAGCTTGAGCTTGTCGTGGGGGCAGATCTCGCCGTGCTCGACCTTGCTGATGGTCTGCTGGGACACGCCGCACGCCCGGGCCAGGGCCAGCTGGCTGAGGCGCCGGCTGCGGCGGGCGTCGGCGACGCGCATGCCCCACTCGTCCGTGGGCACCTCGGCGAGGGCAGGTGGGGCGATGACGCGGATGGTGACGTCGAGCGGGGAGGGCATGGTCGAACTATGACCCGTGGAGGGCGAGAGTGAACTCGTTTCCAGCGTGAAACGTCGGACTGGGGTGGAAAAAGCGTCTGACCAGGACACGAGACGCAGGGTTCACGCCTGGCAGGCGTGGAACACTGGCTCGGTGCCCTCCTCACCCCGCACCGCTCTGGCCGAGCGGCTCCGCGCCGAGCTCAGAGCGTCCGGCGTCAGCCAGGCCAGCCTGGCCGAACAGGTCGGCGTCAGCCAGCAGACGGTCTCGAAGTGGCTGACGGCCGAGACCCAACCGAGGCCCAAGCTGCTGGGGGCGCTGGCCCGGGCGCTGGGGATGGACGTCAACGAGCTGTCGGCGGCCCTGGTCGCCGACGACGCCGACCCGCCGTCACCCGATCGACTGACCGAGATGCGGGTGGCGGCCCTCGATCGGCGCATCCGGGACCTCTCGCCCGACCAGCTGTCCCGGCTCGAGGCCTACGTGCGCGGGCTGCTCGACGGCCGGAGCTGACCGGCGGTGGAGCTGGCGGACCAGGCTCCCGACCCGCCCTGGGACCCGTGGGCCGCCCTCCGGGCCCGGCCCCACGTCGAGCTGCGCTTCGCCCCGGAGGCGGCCCTGACCGGGGGCGCCATGCTGGTGTCGGGGCCGGGTCGGGCCATCGTCGTCCTGGACCCGGCGCTGGATCGGCGGGCCCGGCGCTGCGCCCTGGCCCACGAGCTGGTCCACGAGGAGCGGGGCGGCGGCTGCGACGGCCACGGCCTGCCGGAGTGGTTGGACGACGTCGTCGCCCGCGACGAGGCCGCCGTCAACCGGGAGGTGGCGATCCGCCTCGTGCCCCGCCGTGCCCTGCAGCACCTGGTCGAGCAGCGCGGCGGCCTGGGTGAGGGCGTGGCCCCGTGGGAGGTGGCCGACGCCTTCGACGTCGACGACACGGTCGCCGCCCTGGCCCTCAGCCTGCTGGCCGCGGCGCCGGCCTGAGGCCCGGCGGAAGGGGTCGGCCCGGGGCGGGTGCCGGCCTGCCCTAGGGTCGGGCGCCGTGAGCGCCGCCGCCCCCGCGCCCCCGACCCCGGTGGTCGCCACCGCCGGGGTGGTGAAGTGGTGGGGGTCGACCCTGGCCCTGGCCGGGGCCGAGGTGGTGGTGGGCACGGGCGTGACCGGGCTGCTGGGCGCCAACGGCTCGGGCAAGACGACCCTCTTCGGCCTGCTGCTCGGCCTGCACCGCCCCGACGAGGGGACGATCCGGGTGCTGGGCCTCGACCCCACCGAGGCCGGCCCCGAGGTGCGGGCCCGGGTGGGCTACTCCCCCGAGCACCACTCGCTGCCCCCCGACGTGAAGGCGGTCGACTTCGTGCGCCACGTGGGCGAGCTCCACGGCCTGCCCCGGCGCGAGGCCACGGGCCGGGCCTCGGACGTGCTGTGGCAGGTGGGCCTGGGCGAGGAGCGGATCCGCCCGCTGGGCACCATGTCCACCGGGCAGCGCCAGCGGGTCAAGCTGGCCCAGGCCATCGTGCACGACCCCGTCCTGGTCCTGCTGGACGAGCCCACCGAGGGCCTCGACCCCGTGCAGCGGGACGACATGCTGGCCCTCATCCGGCGGGTGGGCCACGACTTCGGCATCCACGTGATCCTGTCCAGCCACGTCCTCGACGAGGTCGAGCGGGTGGCCGACGGGGCGGTGATCCTCCACGCCGGGCAGGTGGTGAGCAGCGGGTCGCTCTCCGAGCTGCAGGCGTCGAGCACGGGCGGCGTGGTCCTGGAGGTGGCCGGCGACCCCGAGCCGTTCTACGCCGCCATCCGGTCCCACGGCGTGCCCCTCTACGTGGACGGGGACCGGATCTTCGTCGAGGGCGGTGAGGACGCCTTCGACCTGGTGCGGGACGAGCTGGCCCGCCTGGACCTGCCCGTGCGCCGGCTCGAGCCCCGCCGCCGGTCGCTGGAGGAGGTCTTCCTGTCGGCCGGCCTCACCGGTGGGCAGGCCCGGGCCGGGGCGACGTCGTGACCACCCCGACCGACCCGGCCCCCCGGGCCCGCATCATCGACCGGGGGTACCGGACCTACACCGGCCCGCGCACCGCCGTCCGCGGGGCGTTCACCACCGTCTGGCGCCAGAGCGTCCAGCGGGCCCTGGGGCTGCGCCGCTCGGCGTGGGCCAAGATCCTGCCGCTGGCCGCGGTGGGCATCTCCTACGTGCCGGCCATCGTCTTCGTGGGCCTGGTGGCCCTGCTCCCCGACGTCGACGCGGCCGAGATCGAGCTGCCCAGCTACGGCGACTACTTCCCCTTCATCCAGGCCGCCATCGTCCTGTTCATCGCCTTCGTCGGGCCCGAGGTGCTGTGCACCGACCGGCGCACCGGCATGCTCGGCATCTACCTGGCCTCGCCCCTCACCCGGGACAGCTACCTGCTGGCCAAGGCGGCGGCCACCGCCGCGGTGCTGGCCCTGGTGACCATCGGGCCCCCGCTCCTCATGCTGGTGGCCAACGTGCTCCAGGGCGTCGGGCCCGACGGGCCGGCCGGCGTGGCCGGGACCCTGGCCCGGGTGGTGGGGGCGGGGGCGGTCATGGCCGTCCTGTTCACCGCCGTGTCGATGGGGGTGTCGTCCCTGACCGACCGCAAGGCCTTCGCCACCGCCGCCCTGCTGCTGATGCTGGTGGTGTCGTCGCTGTTCCTGTCCGTGCTGATCGAGGCCACCAGCCTGCCCGAGGGCCTCCAGGCCCTGAGCCTGGTGACCGGGCCGTTCAACCTGGTGCAGCTCATCCACGGGGAGCGGCCCGCCATCCCCGAGATCACCCTGGCCGGGGCGGCCGCCGGGGCGGCGGCGTGGACGCTGCTCGGTGCCGCCGTGTGCCGGGTGCGCTACCAGCTCCTGCAGGTGACGCGGTGACCGCCCCGGTGGCGGCCCCGGCGGTGGGCCCGGCGGTGGACGAGGGGACCGCCATGGTGGAGGTCGAGGGGTGCAGCCGCTGGTTCGGCGACGTGGTCGCCGTGTCGGAGGTGACGTTCTCGTTGGGGGCCGGCGTCACCGCCCTGCTCGGCCCCAACGGGGCCGGCAAGTCGACCCTGCTCCGGCTGCTGTGCGGGCTGGTCCCCCCGGCCCGGGGCACGGTGCGGGTCCTGGGGCGCGACCCGCGGCGCGACGTCGAGGTCCACCGCCACCTGGCCCTGGTGCCCCAGCAGGAGACGGTGTTCGACCGCCTCACCGCCCTGGAGCTGGTCGAGACCTGCGCCGCGCTGCGCGGCGTGGCCTCACCCCGGGAGGCGGCGGCCCACGCCCTCTCGGTGGTGGAGCTGGACCCGGGCGACCCCCGCTCCCTGCCCACCTACTCCCGGGGCATGCGCCAACGGGTCAAGGTGGCCCAAGCCATCGTCCACGAGCCGTCGGTGATCGTCCTCGACGAGCCGCTGACCGGGCTCGACCCCCGGCAGCGTCGCCACATGACCGACCTGTTCCACCGCCTCGGCGACGAGGGGCGGTGCGTCGTCGTGTCCAGCCACGTGCTCGAGGAGGTGGAGCGCTTCGGGTCGAACGTGCTGGTCATCGTGCAGGGCCGCCTGGCCGCCGAGGGCGACTTCCGGGCCATCCGCGACCTGATGGACGACCGGCCCCACCGCATCCGCCTGCGCACCGACCGGCCCCAGGAGCTGGGCGGCCGCCTGCTGGCCGCCCGCCAGGTCATCGGCCTGGAGATCGTCGACACCGACATCGTCATCGTGGAGACCGACCGGGTCCACGACTTCCGCCGCACCGTGGCCGCCGCGGCCCGCGACGAGGGGGCCCGGCTGTGGGAGGTCGTCCCCCTGGACGACGACCTCGACTCGGTGTTCCGCTACCTGGTGGGCCGCTGATGGCCGCGCCCCCGATGCTCGCCCCCCCGGCCCAGGGGTCGCCCCGGGGCGCTCTGGGCCGGCTCTACGTGGTGTTCCTGCGCCACCAGCTGACCTGGGGCCGGGCCGTGGTCATCGCCGCCCTGGGGGGCGTGGCCGTGCTCATCGGCCTGGCCGTGCGGGCCGGGGCCGACGACCCGGTCACCACCGGCACCGAGTTCATCAACAACTTCGCCTTCACCACCGTGGTGCCCATCTGCGCCCTGGTGTTCGCCAGCTCGGCCCTGGGCGACACCGTCGACGACCGCACCCTGGTGTACCTGTGGCTCACCCCGGTGGCCCGCTGGCGCATCGCCGCCGCCGCCAGCCTGGCCTCGGTCACCGTGGCCCTGCCCCTCGTGTTCGTGCCCCTGGTGCTGGCGGCCACGGCCACCGGCGCGGGGTCGGCCCTGGTGGGTGGCACCGCGGTGGCGACCATCGTGGGCGTGGTCGGCTACGCCGGGGTGTTCACCGCCCTGGGCCTGCGGTTCCGGCGGGCCCTGGTGTGGGGCATCGCCTACATCCTGGTGTGGGAGGGCTTCGTGGCCACGGCCAGCGAGACGGCGGCCAAGCTCTCGATCCGGGCCTACACCGCCTCGGTGCTGTCCCAGTACACGGGTGTGGGCCTGCGCCTGGGCACCCTCACCCTGGCCTCGGCCATCGTGGTCCCGCTGGTGGTGGGCGTGGCCTTCACCGCCCTCACCGGCTGGCTCCTGGGCCGCGTCGACGTCGACTGAGCGGGTGGCGGCGGAGGAGGCGACGCCGGCGGCCATCCTGCGGCTGGCGGTCCCGGCCCTGGGGGCGCTGGTGGCCGAGCCGCTCTACGTCCTGGCCGACACGGCCATCGTGGGCCACATCGGGACCCCGCAGCTCGGGGGGCTGGGCGTGGCCTCGACCATCCTCCTCACCGGCTACACCACCTTCGTCTTCCTGGCCTACGGCACCACCGGCGCCGTGGCCCGGCGGGTCGGGGCCGGCGACCCCCGGGGGGCGGGCGGCGGCGGCCCGGGCCACCGGCCGCACCATCCTGTGGTGGGGGCTGCTGGGCGGGGTGGGCACGGGGTTGGTGGTGCTGGCCGTGCGGGTCCCGCTGGCCGGGCTGTTCACCGACGACCCGGCGGTGGAGGCCATGACCGCCGACCTCCTGGTGTGGGTGGCCGCCCTCCAGCCCATCGCCGGGGTGGCCTTCACCCTGGACGGCATCCTCATCGGGGCCGGCGACCTCCGCTACCTGGCCCGGGCCATGGTGGCCGTGGCGGTGGGCTTCCTGGGCCTGGCCCTCGCCGTCCTGGCCCTCGACCTGTCGGTGGCCTGGCTGTGGGCCGCCGTCCGCCTGATGATGGCCGGGCGGGCCGTCCCCCTCCTGGTCCGCTTCCACCGGGGCCGCTGGGCCGTCCTCGGCGCCGATCACCCCTGACCGCCACCCAGGCGGGGCTGATAGGCCGGTGGGCCCCCTACTGGCAGGAGGTGAACAGGTCGACGATCTCGGCCGGCGGGGCCTCGCCGGCCGCGATGTCAGCCTCCAGCTCGGCCAGCTCGGCCAGCGTGTAGGTCGACTCCAGGCTGTCGAGCACGCAGGTGCAGACGCTCTCCTCCACGTCGCCCGCGGTGCAGGCGTCCACGAAGTTGGTGCGCACCTGCTCGGGGAAGGTGCTGGCCGTGCTGCCGGTCGGCTCCGGGGCGGAGCTGGCCGTCGTCCCCTCCGACACGGGGGCCGGGGCACCCGCCGCCGTGGTGGTGGTCGACCCCGACGAGGAGGACTCGCCCCCGCTGGCCAGGGCGGCCAGGCCGATGATGAGCGCCACCACCACCAGGGCCACCACGGCCACGATGGCCACGATCTTGCCGCCGTTGCCGGGCGCCCCCCCACCGCCGGAGGAGTAGCCGTGGGTCCCGGTGGCCGGGGCGTAGGAGCCGGTCTGGCCGTACCCGGCGGCGCCGTAGGCGCCGGTGGACGGGTCGCCGGCCCAGGTCCCCGACTGCGGGTAGGCCGGCTGCGGGGCCGGCGTGCCCGGCCCGTAGCCGGGGGGCGCCGGGGTCCCGTACGCCGGCTGCGGGGGCGGGGTGTAGGCCGGGGCGGGCGGGGGCGTCGCCGGCGGGGCGGGAGCGGGTGACGGGCCGGCCCCGTCGGGGCCGAGGGCCTCGGCCCCGGCCGCCACCGCGGCGGGGGGCAGGGCCGGGAGCAGGTCGGGATCGGTGTGGAGGGGCGAGGTGGAGATGCCCCGCCGCTCCTGGAGGTGCTGGGCCCACTGGGCCACCTCCAGGGCGGTGGCCGGCCGCTTCTCCGGGTCCTTGTCCATGAGGGTGTGGATCAGGAGGCCCACGTCCGCCGGCACGTCGTGCTCGTCGAGGGGCGGCGGGTCCTCGGTGTTGACCCGGTACATGATCGCCACCACCGACTCGTCCGCGTCCTTCACGAACGGGGTGCGGCCGCTGGCCACGGCGCAGAGCATGGCGCCCAGGGCGTAGATGTCGCTGGCGGTGGAGGCCCGGGCGCCCCGCAGGACCTCGGGGGCGGTGTAGGCCACGGTGCCGGTGATGACCCCGGTGGCGGTGCGCTGGCTGTCGCCGAAGCGGGCGATGCCGAAGTCGGCCAGCTTGTAGTCGCCGATGCGGGAGGTGAGGACGTTGGCCGGCTTGATGTCGCGGTGGAGGATGCCGGCCTGGTGGGCGGCCCCCAAGGCGTCGCACATCTGCACCGCCACCCGCAGCACCACCTCCCAGGGTGCGTGGCCGTGGTCGCCCAGCTTGGCCTGGAGCGAACCGGACGGCAGGTGCTCCATGGCCAGGAAGGGCAGGCCCACGTCGGTGGCCCCGGCGTCGTAGACGGTGACGACGTGGGGGTGCCACGACAGCGAGCCGATGGCCTGGCACTCGGCCTCGAAGCGGCGCTTGGCGTCGTCGTCGGAGGGGTCGACGTTGGTGAGCACCTTGAGGGCCACGGTGCGCCGCAGCTTGGGCTGGTTGGCCCGGTAGACCACGGCGAAGCCGCCCCGGCCCAGCTCGCGCTCGACCTCGTAGCCCGGGACGGACATGCCGCCCTTGAGGGGGTTGTCACTCATCCGGCGGTCACGTCCCTGTCGCTCGTCTCCGAGACCCACCCACGGGTCCCGGCCGATGCTACGCAACCCCGGCCCGGTCGGGGCGACCGGGCCCGGTGGAAGGGGATCCCCACCCACTGCGAGGCGGACGGGACCCCGTCCCGAGGAAGCGGCAGCAACCAGGCATCGGGCCGGACGGTCATCGGGCGACCGGGGAAGTCACGCTCCCGGGGGCGTGACTTCCCCGGTGCCACGACGGGGAGGCAGGACCGTCCTGCCTCCCCGGGGGCGGGCGTCGTCAGTCGTCGCCGACGAAATCGGCCAGGCCGAGACGGTCGACGTGGTCCCAGTCGTCGTGGTCGGCGAGGGGGGTGATGACCCCGTCAGCGGTGAAGTCATGCGGGTAGGGGGTGGTGTCGATGATGCCGTCGTCGTCGAAGTCGAAGTCGACGCCGTTGCAGATCCCGGTCAACTCGTCGAGGGCCGCCTCGTCGATGGTGGGCCGGGTGCCGGTGGAGTAATCCAGCCACATCGGTCCGGTCCAGGGGGCGTAGTTGTTGTCGCGGCAGGAGTCGTCCAGGCCGGTCATGTACATGTAGTTCATGACCGAGACGTAGTTGGGCTTCCAGTTGATCGACGTCTTGGACACGCAGTTGGAGTCCTGAGGCGGGTCATCGCACAGCCACGACGGTCCAGGGAGGCCCTCATGGGTTCCGGCATGGCTGAGACCGAGGTTGTGGCCCATCTCGTGCATGAGATGTCCGGGGTAACCGAGGGCGTTGCCGTTACCGCAACCGCCACTGACGTAGGTGTCGTCGCCTCTCATCTCGGCGGTGGAGGCCCAGCCGTTGCCGCTGTGGGCGATGGAGTAGTGGAAGATGTCCTTGCGGATCGGGTCGAAGTGGACCGCCTTGGTCGCCGCAAAGTGCGAGCCGCCCACGTTCTGGCCGGTGAACCGGCCGTCGAGGGTGCCATCGGGGTCGGGGACCTGGGTGCCGCCGGTGAAGAGTCCACCTTGGCCCCGGTCGACGATGACGTTGATCCCGGTGCTGCCATCGGGGTTGGTGACCGGGGCGTCGGCAAACGCGGTGACCATGGGGGCGAGCTTGGTGGTGGTGGGCTGGATGGAGCAGGTGGCATTGCTGATCCAGTCGGTCTCGATGAGGAGGTCCTTGCGGGTCGGGCGAGCGCCCATGCCGATGAGGTTCAGACCCGGCCGGCCCAGGACCTCCTCCCCGTCGCTGATGCCGTCGTTGTCGGTGTCGGGGTTGGCCGGATCGGTCCCCGCGTCGCTGGCGCTGGTGTAGGTACCGTCGTCGGTCTCCAACGCGTCGGGGAGGCCGTCGCCGTCGGTGTCAGCGGTGGGATGGCACCACAACGACCCCGACCCACCGTGCGAGGTGGTGGTGATGGTCGTGGTCCGGTTCCCCTTCGTGCCCGACAGCGGGCCGCTCCAGTGCTGCTGGGCGTCGCGGGCCGTGACCACGATCGTGTAGCTGGTGCTGGCGGCCAAGCCGGTGATGTCACACGAGCGCACCGACGCCGGGACCAGGGCCACCACGGTGCCGGAATAGGTGGTCAGGTTGATCTGATACGACGCGGCCGGGTCGCCGCCGGTGGTGGCGTCCCACTCGATGCGCACCAACGGGCCCCGGGTGGTGGCGTCCACGGTGGTGCCCGGATTCCAGTACGGCGCGTTCTCCGGCACCGGTGGCGACGGATCACACGCCGCCGCCGTCACCACCACAACCAGGGCCGACAACACGACCCCCAGGACAGGTCGCCACCGACGGCGAGGACGAAGGGACAGACACACTTTCTGGAACATGGGATGACCTTTTCGGATCGATGAGGGAACAAGAGGGCGGCCGACGGTCCGCGGGCGTCCGCCCGGCGAGCAATGGCCCCGCGCCCGGAGAGGCCGCCCGCCGTTCGTGTGGCCACCGTTCGGGCCGGACCGCCATCTGCCGTTGGGTGGCTGCCGCCCGCCCCGGGGGGAGGGGCGGGCGGCAACCACGGAGCCCACGAAGGGAAGCGACGCCGGCAGGTGCATCGAACCCGGGCTCGAACCGACACGCCCCCAGCAGGGGCATGTCGGGACTCACCCGGCCCCTCGGCTCTCGTGCCGAGGGGCCGGGACCATCAGGGTGCGGGTCAGTCGTCGAGGTTGGGGAAGTTCTGCGCCCGCGTCGAGAACTCGGGACGACCGATCAGCTCGGCGTAGAGCCCGGAACGATCACCCGTGGCCCGCAAGAACACGATCCCCTCGGCCCGCTCCCCCGGGAACGGCGCCCGATCGAGGATCTCGCCGTAGGACGAGGTCACGATACGACCCAGCGGTTCATCCAGCCTGGCCAACGTGATCACCAGCGTCCGACGCCACACCCCAGCGGACAGGCGACTCTCCCAATGGGCCAAGCCCGGCCCATCCGGTGCCCGGCCCAGCAGCCGCTCGTAGACCCGGGTCACGAACCCGGTGTCGGTCGACCCGGCCTTCTCCCAGAACTCCTCCGACGATCCCAGCTCCGCCAGCAACCGGTCATACCGGCCGTCGGCCTGCAACCGACCTACCCAGAACGCCCGACCCGGCCCGTCGGGGTCCCGGCCCAGCATGGTCTCGTAGGCATCGTCGACCACCCGGCCCACGGCCTCGGGCGTCCGAGCGATGGCGCGAGCGAAGGACGCAGGCGAGGCCCCGCCGTCGAGGCGAGCGGTCCAGTGATCGAACCCGGCCTGGTCCGGGCACCGACCCAGCAGCTCCAGGTACACCAGGCGCACCACCGCCCCGTTCCCCCCGGCGGCGAAGTCCGGACAATCGTGCTCCGGCAAGACCGTGTGAGGCACCACCTCCGACTCCAGCATCGCCGACAGAGGCTGCGGGAAGAACCGCGCGCTCAAGCTGTGACCACCCACAGCCAGGCGTCGCGTCGACAACGACGCCGTCCGACCCGACACCGGCACCACACCGATCGTCGAGGCACCGTCACGGAACTCCACCACCCCCGCCGCCAGCTCATCGCCGACATCCGCGGTCACCACCACCGCATCACCCGCACGCGACACCCCCGCCGGAGCCACCGACACCTCCACCCCCGACACCCGCACCCGACCCAACTCCACTGCGCCCCCGACCGGGGTGCACAGGAAGGTGACCGGGAGGGGGAATGCGTTCGAGAAGGTCTCGATCTGGATGGAGTCGAGGGTGACCGGCACGACCTCGCCCACCGCGCCCTCGACGCGGACGGTCCCGGTCTCACCCCGAGGATCGATGACCTGGTCGATGTCGGCCGTGGCCGGGTTGGGGGTGTTGGGCATGCGGGATCCGAAGGACCGGCTCACCGCGGTGGCCGCCCCACTGCCGGCCGGACCGAACCCGAAGGCCACGCCCAGCAACGTGGGATCACCGACCTGGGTGATGGCGTTGTCAGCGAGCAGGCCGTTGAAGGCGTTGGTGGTGGTGCCGCTCCGATCGGTCAGGACCCGGACGGCGAGATGATCGAGAAGGACATCGGTGCCGGACGGGATCGCCGACGGCAGGTTGGCCTGAGCGACGACGTTGGCCCGGAACCTCACTGGCGGGGCCGACTCGGCTCGACACTCATAGACGGTGCCCGCCGCAGGGACCACGGTGATGGGCACCGAAACCTGTGACGGCTCGAACACCGCGTCGCCGGAGTACCGCACCGTGACCTGACGCGTGCCGGTGCGGGCGTTGGGCGGGAGCTGGAACATCACCGATGGGGTGGAGTTGCTGGACCCGCCCAGAGCGATGCGCGGCTGGTCGCCGGGGTTGAGCAGGCCCGCCGAGACCAGGGCGATGCCGACCGGATCCCCATCGACGAGGACGTCGAGGAAGCCGACCGGGACAGCCCCCGTGCCCGTCGAACGGACGTTGCCGGGGGACACGACGATGGTCTGGCCCTGTCGGGCCGTGTGGGGCGAGATCGGCGGGATGGCCAACACACCGAGGGTCAGCGTGGTCGGGGTCCGGGTGGCGCCGACCAGCGTGGTCGCCACGGTGCCACGGACCAGGGCCCCCGGCGACGGCGCGGCGGCGAGCCCCGAGCCTGGGGGCACCAACTCGAAGGCCACGTGCAAGGGTCCGGTCGAGGGCGTCTGCGGGTTGGGGGCACCAGCGCTCACCCGCAGGCGGGTGGAGATGACGTCCCCGGGCGCGATGTCCAAGGTGCTCACGCGACCGACGACGGTGAAGAGGCTCGGGGCTGCGGCCAGAGCCACCGGTTCCCAGCTGCCGTCCTTGAAGATCTCGACCGAGATCATCTGGGGATTGAGGTTGTTGCCCGGGTTGCGGGTCGCGGTGAGGTCGAGGTGGGCGCCCGTCACGGGGGCGGTGAAGTCGGTGGCGTTGATGTCGATGGTGAACTCGGCGGGTCCCGAGCCGACTTCGATGTAGGGCGGGAGGGTGGAGGTGATGAGGGGTGGCGCGGTCACCAGGTGACCGACCTCGTTCGAACCCGAGGGGCTGAAGGGCGCCAGGCCTCGATAGCGGGCGGTGAGGGTGCGGACGCCGGCCGACAGAGTGGTGGTCGTAACCGTTGCCTGACCTGATCCGTCGAGGTCCGCAGACGCGATGGGGTCCCCGTCGGCATAGAACTCGACGACGCCCGCCAACTCGTCACCGTTGGCCGCGGCTTCGCTGCACTCAGGGTCTGCTGCCACCGTCTCCACGGTGGCGTCGAGCTGCACCGCCTCGCCCAGAGGTGACGTGTCCTCGGGGAGGACGGCCATCAGGGTGGTGGTGTCGCACCCAGGGGGCGGGGGGAGGGGAAGATGGCCCTGGAGGCTGAGGCTGAGGCGGTGCCCCGGCCCGGCCAGTTGTTCGTTGATGGCCTCGACGATGATGTCAGCGCAGTCGTCGGTCTCGACGAGGGCGGGGACGGTGAAGTCGGCGTCGGTGACCGTGACCGTGCCGGCCCCGGGGTCGTAGGGGGCACCCTCCGCGGCGCGCAGGTTCAGGTCGACCGGAGTAGCAGTGCAGTCCCCGGGGATCCCGATCGGCGTGGTGCCGCCCTCGGGCACGACCTCGACATGGAGGTCGACGGTGACGCCCAGGTCGAGGACGAGGCGGCCGTCGGAGTCGACGGATCCGGTGGCCGGCGCGGCCGGGGAGAAGGTGACGTCGATGAACGCGGTCGCCGTCAGCAGCTCGGTGACCGGGCGTTCGAAGGACAGTTCCGGGGTGGTCAACGCCCCAGCGGTGATGGCCCCGGACTCGGTGTCCACGGTGCCGGAGATGGAGGTCGGGTGCTCCATGGCGACCGGTTCGGCGTCCCGGATGGCCAGCTCTCCTTCGACCATGGAGAGCGTGAAGTTCTCATTCGCTCGGGGCGAGCTCTCAGCCCCGGGGGCTGCAGCTACCCCGGGGGGGGGGGGACAAAAGCGAAGGCAACCGTCGACACGACCGCGAGGGTCAGTGCAACGAGCGAACGTCTGGACAACATGATGAGGAGTTCCCCCTGTCGATGAACAAACCAGCTTCGACACTCGGCAGACACATGAGGGTCCGGCAAGCCGTCATCGCCACCCTTCCAGACCAAACCTTGCTGAACCTGCGCGATGTGCCTTTCAGAAGCAAAGAGGCGGACGCCGTCACGGCACGAGGGCGGGCCCGAGAGCGGCTCCCGTCGCCGCCGGGCGACCGGGGGACCCGAGGTCAGAGGCCGGCGCGCTGGCGGAGCAGGGCGGTGACGGCCTTGCCGTCGGCTTGGCCCTTGCTGGCCCGCATGACCTGGCCCACGAAGAAGCCGGTGAGCTTGCCCCGGGCCCGGTCGTCGCCGGTGCGGAACTGCTCCCACTCCTCCGGCCGCTCGGCGATCACCGCGTCGACCAGGGCCTCCAGGGCCCCGGCGTCCATGGCCTCGAAGCCGTGGGCGGCGGCGATGTCCTCGGGGGTGGCGTCGCTGGTCAGCATCTCGGCCAGGACGGTCTTGGCCTGGGTGGCGGTCAGGGCCCCGGAGGTCTCCAGGGCGATGACGTCGGCCAGCCGCTCGGGGGCCAGGTCGGCACCGCCCTCGCCGGCCAGGTTCTGGCTGACGTGCACCAGCACCCGGGCCGGGTCGGCCCCGACCTCGATGGCCTCGTGGGCCTGGGCGTCCTGGTCGCGCTCGACGATCAGGGCCACCGTCTCGTCGGGCAGCGCCACCTCGGCGGCGTCGGCCAGCTTGCGGCGCCGGGCCGCCGGCATGGGGGGCAGGGCGGCGCCGATGGCCGAGACCCACGCCGGGTCGGGGTCGACGGGCAGGAGGTCGGGCTCGGGGAAGTACCGGTAGTCGTCGGCCTCCTCCTTGGAGCGCATGGTGCTGGTGCGCCCCTCCTCCTCGTTCCAGTGCCGGGTCTCCTGGACCACCCGCTCGCCGGCGGCCAGCAGGTCGGCCTGGCGGCGGGCCTCGTACTCGATGGCTCGGCCCAGGCTGCGCAGCGAGTTGAGGTTCTTGATCTCGCACCGGGTGCCCAGCGCGTCGGTGCCCACCGGGCGGACCGACACGTTGGCGTCGACCCGCAGCGAGCCCTCCTCCATCTTCCCGTCGCTGACCCCGGCCGCCACCAGGATGGCCCGCAGCTCGGACACGTACTGGCGGGCCTGCTCCGGGGTGCGGACGTGGGGCCGGGACACGATCTCCAGCAGGGGCACGCCGGCCCGGTTGTAGTCGACCAGGGAGTACTCGGCGCCGGTGATGCGGCCGTCGCCCCCCACGTGGGTGGACTTGCCGGTGTCCTCCTCCAGGTGGGCCCGCTCGATGCCCACCACGTGCCCGCCGGGGAGCTCCAGGCTGCCGTCGGACACGATGGGCAGGTCGTACTGCGAGATCTGGAAGTCCTTGGGCATGTCGGGGTAGAAGTAGTTCTTCCGCGAGAACACCGAGCGGCGCACCTCGCCCCCGGTGGCCAGGCCGAAGCGGATGGCCAGCTCGACGGCCTTCTCGTTCACCACCGGGAGCGTGCCCGGGAGCCCCAGGGTGACGGGATCGATGTTGGTGTTGGGCGCGTCGCCGAAGTGGTTGGGCGCCCCGGAGAACATCTTGGTCACCGTGGCCAGCTCGGCGTGGACCTCCAGGCCGCACACCAGCTCATAGGTCGTGCCCCCGGCCTCCACGGTCAGGACCTCGTCGCTGTCCACGGTGGCCAGCGGGGTGACCGCCGGGCTGTCCACGACGGGGTCCTTCACGGTGCCGCCTCCTCGATGGCCCGGGCAGTGCGGAGCAGGTCGACCTCGCCCAGGGCCGGGGCCATGACCTGCACGCCGATGGGCAGGCCGGCGCCGTCGGCCCCGAACGGGAGCGAGATGGCGGGGTGGCCGGCCAGGTTGGACGGGATGGTGCACACGTCGTTGAGGTACATGGTGAGCGGGTCGGCCGTCTTGTCGCCCAGGGGGAAGGCGGTGGTGGGCGACGTGGGCGACAGGAGCACGTCGCAGCGCTCGTAGGCGGCGGCGAAGTCGCGGGCGATGAGGGTGCGGACCCGCTGGGCCTGACCGTAGAAGGCGTCGTAGTAGCCGGCCGAGAGGGCGTAGGTGCCGAGCATGATGCGCCGCTTCACCTCGGCCCCGAAGCCCCGGGTGCGGGTGGCCACCATCATCTCGTGGGTGGTGGGGGCGTCGACCCGCAGCCCGTAGCGGACGCCGTCGAAGCGGGCCAGGTTGCTGGAGGCCTCGGCCGGGGCGATCAGGTAGTAGGCCGAGAGCCCGTAGGTGACCGCCGGGACCGACACGTCGGTGACGTGGGCCCCGGCCGCGGCCAGGGCGTCGGCCGCCTGCCGGGTGCGAGCCGCCACCTCGGGGGCGACGCCGTCCATGTCCAGCATCTCGGTGACCACGCCGACCCGCAGGCCCCGGACCCCGTCGTCGAGGTGGGCCAGGAGGTCGGGCAGGGCCTCCGACGTGGACGTGGCGTCGCGGGGGTCGTGGCCCCCGATGACCTGGAGGGCCAGGGCGGCGTCGGCCACGGTGCGGGAGAAGGGGCCGACCTGGTCGAGGCTGGAGGCGAAGGCGATGAGGCCGTAGCGGCTGACCCGCCCGTAGGTGGGCTTGAGGCCCACCACCCCGCACAGGGCGGCGGGCTGGCGGATCGAGCCCCCGGTGTCGGACCCGAAGGCCAGGGGCGTGAACCCGGCGGCCACCGCCGCCGCGCTGCCCCCCGACGACCCGCCCGGCACCCGGGTGACGTCGACGGGGTTCCGGGTGGGCCCGTAGGCCGAGTTCTCGGTGGAGGAGCCCATGGCGAACTCGTCCAGGTTGGTCTTGCCCACCGGCACCGCCCCGGCGGCCACCAGGCGCTCGACCACGGTGGCGTCGTACGGCGGGAGCCAGCCCTCCAGGATGCGGGAGGCGCACGTGGTGGGCACCCCCCGGGTGCACAGGTTGTCCTTGAGGGCGACGGGCACGCCGGCCAGGGGGCCGGGATCACCGCCGGCGGCCACGGTGGCGTCCACCGCGTCGGCCGCGGCCCGGGCCCCCTCGGCGTCGACGTGGAGGAAGGCGTGGATCTCGCCGTCGCCGGCCTCCACCGCGGCCAGGTGCTCGTCGACGAGCTGGCGGGCCGTCCACTCACCCCGGCGCACGCCGGCGGCCACCTCACGGGCCGAGATGAAGGAGTCGGCGGCCACTAGGGCGCCTCGCCCAGGATGGGCGGGACCCGGAACCGGCCGGCCTCGACCTGCGGGGCGACGGCCAGGACCTCGGCCGGCTCCAGGGTGGGGCCGGGCACGTCGGGGCGCAGCACGGTGCCCAGGGGCAGGGGGTGGGCGGTGGGCGCCACGTCGGCCAGGTCCAGCGCCTCGACGTCGGCGGCGTGGTCCAGCACGTCACCCAGCTGCCCGGTGAAGGTCTCCAGCTCGTCGTCGGCCAGCTCCAGCCGGGCCAGGCGGGCCACGTGGGCCACGGCGTCGCGGGTGATCCTCGGGGACATGGCCCGGCATCGTAGGCCGGTCCCCCGACCGCCCCGAAGGCGATGGCCGGAGCCCGGCGCTCACTCAGCCGGTGAAGCGGGCCGTGGTGGCGACCGGCGTGGCCGCCGTGGCCTGCGGGCCGGCCGAACCGTCGCCCAGGACGGTGATCCGCACGTCGGCCGTGCCCAGGCACACCGGGAAGGTGGTCTGGTACAGCTCACCGTCGTTGCACAACCGCACGGCGAAGGTGAAGGTGCCGGGGGTGGTGGCCGCCCCGCTCCAGGTGTCGTCGGCGTAGGCCAGGCCGGGGGGCAGGGCGCCCACCACCGGCGTGTCGAAGGTGTCGGCCGTGGGCTGCGACAGATCGCGGGGCATGGCCGAGCGGGGGGCGCCGGGGACGAAGGGGATCTCGTAGAGCCCGATGGGGACCGGGACCTCACCGACGTGGATGGTTTGGTCGTCCCGGAGGGGCTGACCGAGGGCCGGGGCGTCGGCCAAGGGGTCGTCGCAGTCGATGCCCACCTCAGGGGCGGCCACGTCCGCGGTGGCGGAGGAGTTCGGGCCCAGGTCGTAGTCGGCGCCGTCGAGGACCCGGAGGCCGATGGTGCCGGGCCCCGGCGCCCCGACGAAGTCGAGGATGACCGGGACCTGATCCCGGCCGACCGGGAAGGTCACCGAGGTGGGCGGGTCCTCGACCTCTCCGGCCAGGGTCCCGATGACCTCCACCGTCACCGTCAGCTCGGACAGCAGGGGGCCGGTCCGGGCGAGGAGGCCACCCGAGGGGTCGGGGATCGGGCGCACCACGTCGTCGCAGTCCCGGTACAGGTGCGTCGAGGACGGGAGGAAGATGGCGATGTCGACCACGACGGGCTCGGGCGGCGGCGGGGCCCCCGCACCGGCCGGCGGACCGGCCAGCCCGGTGGCGAGCAGCGCCAGCACCCCGACGAGGGCGGCAAGGGGGCGACGAGAGGCAGGCGGCGTCATCGCAGCAGTCTGACATGTGCTGCCGGCACGTGCTGGCCGAGGCGTCAGCCGGTGAAGCGAGCCGTGGTGACCGGGGTGGGCCGACGCCGCCGTCGCAGCCGCCGCGGCGGGGAGGGGCAGGTCAGGGGGTGAGCACCTTGGTGCAGAAGGACACGACGGCGGCGGTGACGGTCGGGCCGTCGTGGTCGAGGGTGACGACGTGGAAGCTGTCGGGGGCGGTGACCCGCTCGACCGGGCCGGTGACCGCGGCGGCCAGGACGTCGCCGTTGGCCGGGTCCACCACGTGGTCCTGCGGGCTGGTCACGATCAGCACCGGGCAGGAGATGCGGCCCAGCCGGCCCTCGAGGTCGGCGGCGGCGTCGAAGGCGGTGAGCAGGGGGCGCAGGGGCGTCTCCGGGTAGGCCGACTCGACCACGCCCTCCTTGGCGATGTCGGAGGCGATGGCCGGCATGACCTCCATCCCCGAGGCCAGCATCTCCTCGAGGGCCTCCCGCATGCCGTCGGGCGGGGAGACGATGGCGTTCAGGCAGGCGATCCCGGCGATCTCCGGGTGCTCGGAGGCCAGCCAGGCGGTGAGGGCCCCGCCCATGGACAGCCCCACCACGGCGACGGCCCGGCACCGCCCGTCCAACTCGGCGTAGGCCGCCTCGGCGGCAGCCAGCCAGTCGGTGAAGGCGGTGGGGACCAGGTCCTCGACCGCGGTGCCGTGGCCGGGCAGGAGGGGCAGCTCGACGGTGAAGCCCTCGGCGGCCAGCGCGTCGGCCACCGGGCGCATGGACAGGGGGTTGCTGGTGTAGCCGTGGAGGACCAGGACGCCCCGGTCGTCGCCGGCGGCCCGGAACGGGCCGGCGCCTGGGATGATCGGTGCCGTCACGGGGCCTCCTCGGGTCCACGGCCCCCTGCCCTGGACGGGCCGATGATGGCACCCCCACTCCCCGGCGGCCCACCCGGTCCACCCCGGGCCTGGCCGGCGGCCGGGCCCGGAGGGTTGACCGGAGGGTCAGGCTCTGGTGTCCTTGCCGCCCGTGACCGCCGCCACCTCCCGCCGCACCCGTCCCGCCGGCGGCGGCCCTCCCACTCCCGGGGCCCGCGGTGCCTGAGGCCCGCCAGCTGACCACCCAGGGCCGCGAGCGCAAGGTGCAGCTCATCGACGCCGCCGCCGAGCTGTTCGCCGTCCGGGGCTACGACGAGACCCGCATCGTCGACATCGTCGAGCGGGCCGGTGTGGCCAAGGGCCTCTTCTACTGGTACTTCGAGAACAAGGAGGCCCTGTTCCGGGAGTTGGTGGAGGAGAACCGCCTCCGCCTGCGGCGGGCCCAGGCCGAGGCCATCGATCCCGGGGCCGAGCCCCTGCTGCGCATCCGCCAGGGGGCGGCGGCGTCGGTCACCTACATGTCGACCCACGCCCACTTCTTCTCGCTGATCGAGGTGGAGAGCCTCGACAAGCAGTTCACCGACGTGCTCCGCCAGGGCACCGAGGTCCATGCCGCCGATGTGGCCACCCTGGTGTCCCTGGGCATCGCCGATGGCACCATCCGCGACGAGGACCCGCTGCTCCTGGCCTACGGGGTGGTCGGCGCCGTCGGCTACTACGGCCACTTCCACCGCACCGGCCGGGTCAGCGTGCCCACCGGGGAGCTGGCCGCCTTCGTGGGCCGCTTCGTGGTGTGCTCGCTGGCCGCCGACGAGGAGATCGCCCGCCGCGTGCTGGCCGTTCCCCTGCGGCCGGCCTGAGCCCGGGCGCGGCGGTGGCGGGGCCGTGGCCCCGCCACCGGTGGGCGACTCGAGCGGCCGCCCCGTCAGTCAGTCGGTCATGGCCTTGATCTTGCCGGCGATCTCGGCCTGCACCGGGTCGACGGCGCCGGACTGCATGGCCATGAGCTTGGTCATGTCGCCGGTCACCTGGATCTGGCCCGACATGAAGGCCTGCATCCCGGCCTGCGGGTTGCCGTCGACGAGGATGGCCTTGGCCGTCTCGTAGGGCAGGGTGACGGTCAGCTGGGGGTCCTCGATGTGGGCGAGGTCCATCTCCATCTCGCCACCGGTGGAGTCCATGTGGGCGTTGACCACGCCGCCGTCCCCCACGCCGTCGGGGCACTCCTTGATGACCAGGTTCATCTTGACCTGGTGGGGCGAGTCCCCGGACTTGCCCCGGTACTCCTCGCGGATGGCCTTGGCCCCATCGAGCCACTCCTCACTCAGGAACTGCGCCACGGGTTCTCCTCCGGTGGGTTGCGGAGCCCGGACGTTACCCGCGGGCCGGCTGTGGCCGGGACCGGTCGCTGCACGCGCCGTGCGAGCACCCGGGGGCAGCCCGCCGCCCGGCGACCACGGAACGGCGTGACAGATCATTCGACACCACTCTCTGTGCATTTTCTCGGTCTATTCCATGATGTTCACTTATTTTCTGATGTTCGCCGGTGGCCTCGTTCTTGACACCCTGGTGGGGCGATGCGACGGTCGGCCCCGGGGAGGGCCAGATGCCGCACGCGCCACACACCGAGACGGAGCCATGACCACCACCACGCCACCGCCCCGGAGCGGCCGCCGGGTCGCCGGCCTGGCCGGGGGGCTGCTCCTGGTGGGCGCCGTCCTGGCCGGGGCCGCCCTCGGACCCGCCGAGGCCGCACCCGTCGAGGTGCCCGCCGTCCCGGCCGCCGAGCCCTGCGCCGTCACCGCCACCCTGGTCAACCCGTGCCGGCCCTGGTTGGGCGTCGTCGCCGACCACTACCCCGACGTCGGCCGGTCGATGCGGGCCCAGTACGAGGGCCACGAGCGCCGCATCGGGCGCCAGGTCGACGTCGTGCACTGGTACCACGCCGCCGGGAACGTCCGGCTCTCGGCCGACGAGCGCCACGTGGCCGAGCGGGGCTCGATCCTCTACCTGAACTGGAAGCCGGCCAACCGGTGGGCCGACGCCACCGGTGGCAACGCCTCGATCGACGCCCAGATCGACACCATGGCCAGCCAGGTCCGGGCCCTGGGCTCGGCCCGCATCATGCTCTCGCTCTTCGGCGAGCCCGAGCGCTTCGCCACGCCCGGCACCTCGGCCTGCCCGGGGCTGAAGGGCAGCGCCGGGTCGCCGGCCGACTACCGGGCCATGTGGGCCCACGTCCAGGACCGCTTCGCCGCCGCCGGCGTGACCAACGTGGTGTGGGTCATGAACTACCTGGGCTACGTGGGCTGGGACTGCCTGTTCCCCGAGCTGTGGCCCGGCAACGACCGGGTCGACTGGGTCATGTGGGACCCGTACTTCGGGCCCGGCCGGCGCTGGGAGCCCGAGGTGGGGTACTTCTACGACGCCCTGGAGGCCAAGGCCGACGCCCAGCACGCCTACACCTCCAAGCCCTGGGGCCTGGCCGAGTGGGGCTCCTGGCGGAACGCCCCCCAGGCCGAGGCGTACCGCGTCTACGACGACGCCCGGGCCACCCTCGACTCGGGGCGCTTCCCCCGGCTCAAGCTCTACGAGGCCTACGACACCACCAACGGCAGCTACGACATCCGCGTCGGCTACACCGGCACCGGCGTGGCCGACCCCACCGAGCAGGCCCGCTACAACGCCTTCGCCCACCACCCGGCGTTCTCGGACCCCACGGGGCCGACCGATCCCCCCGACCCGCCCCCGCCGCCGCCTCCACCCCCGCCGCCCACCGACCACCTGGCCGCCTGCGACACCGGCGTCGAGACCGGGATCTCGTGCTTCGCCGGCATCTACAGCGGCTCGGTGCGCCCCACCCTCCAGGCCGGCGGCCAGGCCGGGGCCCGCAGCGTCCAGGTGGCCAACACCTCGGGGGCCACGGGCACCCTGGGCCTCAACGTGAAGCCCACGCCCGTCGCCGCCACCGTCACCGGCCGCACCTACACCGGCGCCGTCTGGGTCCGGGCCAGCCGGATCGGCCTGCCCGTCACGTTGATCCTGCGGGAGCGGCGGCCGGCCACCGGCGCCGCCCCGGCCAACGGCTTCAGGACGGTGACCTGGACGGCCACCGACACCGACTGGCACCAGATCACCGGCACCTACGTGGCCAAGGAGGCGGGCAACCAGCTCACCTACTCGGTGTACGCCTCGCTCAGGCCGGCCGAGTGGTTCCGGGCCGACACCTTCGCCCTCACCAGCGAGCCCCCGGGCTGACCGGACGGGCCACCCGCCCGGTCAGCCCGGTCAGCCCGTCACCCCAGCTCCGGGGCCGCGGAGGGCACGGGCACGCCGGCCAGCTCGGCCCCCACCACATCGGCCTCGCCCGGCACCTCGCCGGCCGGGTGGGCGGTGCGGGAGCTGCGCCGCACCCCGGCCGCGGCCACGATGCAGGCCAGCGCCAGCACGGCGCCGGCCAGGTAGCCGGCCGGGTAGCTGTCGGCCAGGCCCACGGTGGCCTCCCGGGCCTGCTGCACGGCCTGCATGAGCTGGATCCCGAAGGTCACGCCGACCTGCACGACCATCTGCTGGGCGGCGCCGGCCACCCCCAGGTCGGCCTCGTCCACGGCGTGGGCCACGGTCGAGGCCATGGCCGGGTTGGACACGCCCATGGCCACACCGGCCAGGGCCAGGCCGCCGACGATGACCAGCGCCGGCGTGCCGGTCCCGATGGTCGACATCCACACCATGGACGCGGCGATGGCGGCGGCGCCGGCCACGCCGGCCAGGCGCTCGCCCAACCGGCCCACCACCAGGGCGGCCAGCGGGCCGGCGATGGCGAAGCTGAGGGGCCGGGCCGTCGACACCAGGCCGGTGCGGGTCTCGGAGTAGCCCAGCACGTTCTGCATGAGCAGCGGGGTGAGCACGAAGCTGCCCATGTAGGTGGCGTTCATCAGGCCCAGCATGAGGATGGGCAGGGCGAAGTTGCGGCGCCGCAGGTACCGGGTGGGCAGGAACGGGTGCGGGGCCCGGGACTCCTGGGCCAGGAAGCCCACGGCGGCCAGGGGGGACAGGAGGAAGCCGCCCACCACCAGCGCGTCGGACCACCCCCGCCGGGGGGCCAGGTTGAGCGCCACCAGCACCGGCGTGACCGCCAGGGCCAGCAGGACGGCCCCGGGCCAGTCGAAGCGGCCACTCTCGGTCCGGCGGGGCGTCTCGGGCAGGACCCGGGCGGCCACGGCCAGGGCGACCAGGGTGAGGGGCACCTGGCCGGCGAACAGGGCCCGCCACCCGAAGGCAGAGACCAGGGGGCCGCCGATCACCACCCCGACGACGGGGCCCCCGGCGGCCACCATCGACCACCACCCCAGGGCCCGGACCCGCTGGGAGCGCGGGAACACCAGGGAGATGAGGGCGAAGGAGGCGGGCCCGGTGGCGGCCCCCTGGGCCGCGGCCAGGACCCGGAAGGCGATGAGCGACCCGGCGTCCCAGGCCACGGCGCTGGCCGCGGCGCTGACCGTGGCCCCCAGCAGGCCGAGCAGGAACACCCGCCGCTGCCCCCACAGGTCGCCGAGCTTGCCCACCGCCGGGCCGATGATGCCGAAGGCCAGGATGGGCCCGCTGACCACCCAGGTCAGGGTGCTCTGGCGCGAGCCCAGGTCCTCCGCGATCCGGGGGATGGACACGGCCAGGATGGTGATCGTCACGTTGACGGTGAACAGGCCGAGCAGGAGGGTGACGAGGATGGCCCGCGGCGACCGATCGGTGCGCAGGGCGGCCACGTCGTCGCCGGCCGGCGCCGGCCCCGGGGCGGCCCCCGCCTCGTCGTCGACCATGGGGCGGCACCCTACTTGACCAGCCGGTCAAGTCCTCCTCGGTTGCCCGCCCGCGGCGCCGGCCACCGGGCGCCCGGCCCGCCTCGATCAGTCGAGGAGGATGTCGACCTCGGCGCCCCGGCGGACGCGCTCCCCGGCGGCGGGGCTGGTGCCGGCCGGGGTGCCGGCCGCCGGGCCCCGGGCCTCGCCGGGGGCCAGCCCCTCGGCCTCCAGCAGGGCCACCGCGTCGGGCAGTGAACCGGCCCCGCTGACATCGGGCACCGTCACCAGGTCCGGACCCTGGGACACGACCACCACCACCTCGCCCCCGCGCTCCACCTGCGTCCCCGGCCCGGGATCGAGCGAGATGACCAGCCCGGCGGCCACGTCGTCGCTGAAGGCCTCCTCGGCCACCGGCGCCAGGCCCAGTGCCTCCAGGGCGGCGACCGCGTCGTCCCGGGCCGCTCCCACCAGGCCGTCCGGGACGGCCCGGGGCTCGGGGCCCTGGGAGACCACCAGGCCCACCTCGGTCCCCCGCTCCAGGCGCTCCGGCAGGCCGCCCTCGACCTCGACCACCTGACCGGCCGGCACCTCCTCGTCGAAGCGGGGCGTGACGGCGGGGACCAGGCCGGCCCGCACCAGCCGGGCCTCGGCCTCGGCCCGGGGCAGGCCCCGAGCCAGGTCGGGCCGGTCCACCAGCGTGGGCCCGGCCGAGACCACCAGCGTGACCGCCTCGCCCTCCTCCACCTCGGTGCCCGGCGCCGGCCGGGTGCCCAGCACCTCGCCGGCCGCGGTCCCGTCGCGGCGCTCGTGGTCGACGGCGACCCGGTACCCGAGCTGGGTGAGGGCGGAGCGGGCCGCGGCCTCGGTCGACCCGGCCACGGTGGGGAGGCGGTGGGTGGGGGCGCTGGCGGTGAGGTCGGCCACCAGCAGCCCGGCGGCCACGCCGGCGCCGGCCAGCAGCAGCACGGCCAGGACCGTCCACGGCCACCGGCGGCGACGACGACCGGTGGGCGAGCGGGGGTCCCACGGCTCGCCGTCGTCCCCCCCGTCGTCGGCGGCGGCGTACCCGTCGGCCCCCCCGGAGCGGATGGTGGGCTCTCCCGCCCCGGACGGGGCCCGGGCCCACGCCGGGTCGACCACGGTGTGGTCCTCGCCCACGGGCTCGGAGGCCGGCGGGTCGCTGGGGGCGACGTCCGGGGAGGAGGGCCAGACCGTCCCTGCTCCGGGGCCGGCCACCGGCCGCCACGTGGCCTCCAGGGCGGTCAGGTCGACCTCGCCCTCGTCCCCGGCGGGGCGGGGGCCGGGGCCGGCATCGCTCCCGGCGGCGAGGGGCGGGCCGCCCCCGGCCGGGGAGGGACCGGCCACGAAGGCCGGGACCTCCAGGTCGTCGGGTGGGAGCCGGTCCCCCACCAGGGTGGTGGGGTCGCGGTCGGGGGCCAGGTCGACCTCCACCGCCCCGGCCAGGGGCAGCGGTGCCGGCCGGGGCAGCGCGGGGGCCACCCGGGCCAGGGCCACGGCCAGGCCCCGGGCGTCGAGGCGGTCGTCGGGGTCGGGCGTGCCGGCGGCCTCCACCGGCCCGCCCAGCGGGCCCAGTCCGTCGGGGGCCACCAGGGGCCGGCCCACCCGGGCCATGAGCGTGCCCAGGGTGGTGTCGGAGGCGAAGGGCACCTGGCCGGTGACCGCCTCCACCACCACCAGGGCCAGCGAGTACACGTCGGCCCGGCCGCTCAGGGCCAGGCCCTGGGCCTGCTCGGGGGAGGCGTAGCGGGCGGTGCCCACCACCGCGCCCTGGGGCTCGGTCCAGGCCGCCTCGGCCAGGGCCCGGGCCAGCCCGAAGTCGGCGATGCGCAGGCGGCCGTCGTCGTCGAAGAGCAGGTTGGCCGGCTTGATGTCCCGGTGGACGAAGCCCCGCCGGTGGGCGTAGTCGAGGCCCCGCGCCGCCTGCAGGCCGACCACCAGCGCCTGGGAGGGGGTGAGGCGGTGGCCCCGGTCGAGCACGGCCCGGAGGCTGCCGCCCCCCAGGTACTCGGTGACGATCCAGGGCACGCCGTCGTCGTCCTGGCCCCAGTCGTAGGCGGCCATGACGTGCGGGTGGTTCAGGGCCGCGGCGGCCTGGGCCTCGGCCCGGAACCGGCGCAGGAAGTCCTGGTCCTCGGCCAGGGCGTCGTGCAGGACCTTGACCGCCACCGAGCGGCGCAGGCGCACGTCGTCGGCCAGGAACACCTGGGCCGACGCCCCCCGCCCGATCGGGGCCCGCAGCCGGTAGCGGCCGCCCAGCACCCGACCGATCTGCTCGGCCATGCGCGAGGTCGCCACCCCCGGGATAGTACGGCGCCAGCACCGCCGGCCCGGTGAGGGGGGCGGGCGGCCGTCCGGCGGGCCCGTCCGATGTCCCCCCCGGACCGGGACGCTGGCACGATGGGAGGCCATGGTCGATCCGCCGTCCCCCGACGAGCCGGGCCCCGGCGTCGGCCTGGAGCCGGACGACCCGCCGGTGCCGGTGGACCCCACCGCCGCCGACGAGGAGCACCGGGCCCGGGAGATCCGCGACCCCCTGCCCCAGCCTCTGGTCTCGGTCCGGCGCCTGGTGATCGCCGCCCTGCTGCTGGTGGCCGTGGGCTGCCTGGTGGTGGCCGGCCGGTCCGGGGGCGACACCGACCGCCGCACCGACGCCCAGCCCGCCATCGCCAGCTTCACCCCCGCCCCCGGGGGCCGGGTGATCCGCCAGTCGACGGTGGGCGTGATCCTCGAGCAGGGCTACGACGGGCGCCTCACCATCAACGGCACCGCCATCCCGGAGGCCCAGATGGAGGGGGCCGTCGTCCCCGGCACCGACGCCTACGAGCGCCTGACCGAGGACCAGCGCCGCCTCGGGCCCCGGCCCAACAACAGGGAGCGGGTGCTGTTCCGCCCCGGGCCGGGCCAGGCCATCACTGAGCTCGACACCGGCGAGGTGCAGATCACCGTGCGCTACTGGCGGGTGGCCGACGGCGAGCAGACGGCCCGGACCTTCAGCTACTCGATCTACACCGTCTGAGCGGCTCGGGCCTGGGCTTGGGCCGGGGCCGGCGGCTCCGCCCCCCGGCCGACGGCCCGGGCCCGCTCGGCCTTGGCCGCGTCCTCGGCCTTGCCGGCCTTGCGGTGGTGCGAGGGGTTGATGCCGTGCACCCGCTTGAAGGCGGTGCTGAGGGAGTAGACGGTGCCGTAGCCCACCTCGCGGGCCACCGCGGCCAGGCCGTCGTCGGTGGCCCGGAGCAGGTCGGCGGCCAGGCTGAGGCGCCACCGGGCCAGGTAGCCCATGGGCGCCTCGCCCACCCGATCGACGAAGCGACGGGCCAGGGTGGTCCGGGTGCCGCCCACCTCGTCGGCCAGGCTCTCCACCGACCAGGCCCGGGCCGGATCCGCGTGGAGCAGCCGTAGGGCGGCGGCCACCATGGGGTCGGCGTAGGCCGCGTACCAGGCCGGCGGATCGGCCTCGGGGCGGAGGAACCAGGTCCGCACGGACCGGATGACGACCAGGTCGAGCAGGCGCTGGAGCACGGCGTCCTGCCCGGGGGCACCGCTGGTCACCTCGGCGTCGAGCAGCGTCACGAACGGGCTGTCGAGCTCGCGGGCGGAGACGACGAGCCGGGGGGGCAGGGCGTCCAGCAGCCGGCGGCTCAGCTCGCCGTCGGAGTGGTAGGCCCCGACCAGCAGGACCGTCGACCCCACGCGGTCCCGGCCCCACGGCCGGCGGCTGAGGGGCGCCACCTCACCGGGCGCGCCGGCCGGCGACCACCGTGCCTCGGGGTGGACGACGACCTGGGGCGGCGTGGCCACGTCGTCGGCCACCGTGTAGGCGCCCACGTCGTGGAGGAGGGCGACGTCGCCGGCCCGCACGTGCACCGGGTCGCCCCGGCCGGTCACCAGCCAGGCGTCACCCCGGACGGCGGTGACCACCCCCAGGGTGGCGTCGTCGTCGATGCGCAGGGCCCACGGGGCGGCGAGGACGGACCGGAACACGGTGGCGCCGCGGGCACACGGCCCCTGGAGCAGTCCGGCCAGCACGTCCACAGGCGGAACCGTAGACGCTGGCCCGGCGCCGGCCGGGCGGGGGCCTCCCGGCCCGGGCCCCGTCAGCCCCCGTCGTCGCCGGGCCGCTGGCCCGTCTCCAGCAGGTGGACGAAGGCGGCCTCGTCCAGGACGGGGACCCCGAAGCTCTCGGCCTTGGCCAGCTTGGAGGCCCCCGGGTCGGCCCCGACCACCAGGGCGTAGGTCTTGCCCGACACGGCGCCGGTGCTCTTGCCCCCGCGGGCCTTGATGGCCGCCGCCGCCTCGTCCCGGCTGAAGCCGTCCAGGGTGCCGGACACCACCACCGCCTTGCCCAGGAGCACGGGCTCGATGTCGGGACGCTCGGGGCCCTCCAGGTTGAGCCCGGCCCGGCGCAGGCGCGCCACCAGGGCGGCGTGCTCGGGGTCGTCGAACCACTCCCGCACCGCCCCGGCGATGACCGGCCCCACACCGTCCACCGCGGCCATGGTCTCGGCCTCCGCGGCCTCGATGGCGTCGAGGTGCCCGAAGGCGGTGGCCAGGGCCTCGGCCCCGGCCGGGCCCAGGTGCCGGATGTTGAGCCCCACCAGCAGGCGGGCCAGGGGGCGCTGGCGCGAGGCGTCGATGGCGGCCTGGAGGTTGCTGATGGCCTTGGCCTCGAAGCCCCGGAAGGTGTCGGCGGTGGCCACGAAGCGGGCCACGTCGGCGGCCAGGTCCCCGGCCAGCTCAGAGCCCAGCAGCTCGGTCGCGCCGTCGGGGGCGGTGGAGGTCACGTCGGAGGGGGCGAGGTCGTAGCCCCTGGCCTTGGGGTCCCCCCGGCGCTCCCGCATGGTGGCCAGGGCGGCCACGAACCAGTCGTTGATCAGGGTCCGCAGGGCCCAGAAGTGGTCCCAGTCGATCTCGTAGAGGCCGGCCACGTCGGCGATGAGGCCCAGGTCGAGGAACAGCCGGACCCGCAGCTCGCCGAAGCCCTCGATGTCCATCGAGCCCCGGCCGGCGAAGTGCTCGATGTGCCCGGCCCTCTGGAACGGGCACTCCAGGTCGACGCAGCGGGTGTCGCTCTCCCCCTCGGGCCGGACCAACCTCGAGCGCCGGGGGCAGGGGCACGTGGTGGGGAACGTCCACCGGGGTCGGCTCGGGTCGTCGCGGGGCAGGACGGGGCCGACCACCTCGGGGATGACGTCGCCGGCCCGGCGCACGACGACCACGTCGCCCTCACGGACGTCCTTGGCCGCCACCTGGTCCTGGTTGTGCAGCGTGGCCTGGCTCACGTTGGCCCCGCCCACGAACACCGGCTCCAACTGGGCGAAGGGGGTGGTGCGGCCGGTGCGGCCCACCGAGATCATGATGGAGCGGAGCCGGGTGGTGCGCTCCTCGGGGGGGAACTTGTAGGCGATGGCCCACCGGGGGGCGCGGGTGGTGAAGCCCAGCTCCCCCCGCCGGGCCAGGTCGTCGACCTTCACCACCACGCCGTCGATCTCGTAGTCGAGGTCGTGGCGGTGCTTCTGCCATCGGGCGCAGTAGGCGGCCACCTCGTCGATGGTGGAGGCGACGTGGATGCCCGGCTCGACGGGGAAACCCAGCCCGCCCAGGAAGTCGAGCGTCTCGCGGTGGCGGGTGAAGGCGGGCCCGCCCTCGACCTCGCCCAGCTGGTAGCACCACATCGACAGCTCCCGCCGGGCGGTCACCGCCGGGTCCTTCTGGCGCAGCGAGCCCGAGGCCGCGTTGCGGGGGTTGACCGCCACCGGCGTGGTCCGGCGGCCGGCCTCGGCCTTCACCCGGTTCTCCTCCTGCTGGCTGGCCTGGAGGCCGGCGAAGGCGGTGCCGGACATGTACACCTCGCCCCGCACCTCCAGCACCGGCGGGGCGGTGGGGCCGAGGTCCCGGGGGACCACGTCGATGGTCCGGACGTTGGCGGTGACGTCCTCGCCCACCCGGCCGTTGCCCCGGGTGGCGGCCTGGACCAGCTCGCCCCCCTCGTACCGGAGGGAGATGGCCACGCCGTCGATCTTGAGCTCGCACACGTAGTCGACCGGGTCGTCCTCGGGGGCGGCCCCCAGGCGTCGCTCCAGGCGCTGCCCCCAGGCCACCAGGTCCTCGGTGACGGTGGCGTTGTCGAGGGACATCATGGGCTGGCGGTGGACGACGGGGGCGAACAGGGCGCTGGGGGTCGCACCGACGCCCTGGGTCGGCGAGGCGACGGCGGCCAGCTCGGGGTGGGCCTCCTCGATGGCCCGCAGCTCCCGGACCAGCGCGTCGTACTCGGCATCGGCGATGGTGGGGGCGTCCAGCTGGTGGTAGGCCCGGTCGTGCCCGGCGATCTCGGCCCGGAGGGCGGCGGCCCGCTCCGCCGGGTCGACCCGCGCCTGCTGCTCGTCGCCGGCCATGGGTGCGGAGCATAGGGAACGCCGGGCGCTCCCGATCGCGGGTCGGGCCGGGGCACGGCGGCCTGGGGGGCGACCCGCAGCCGACCACGGAGGGCGGCGGAATTGCCCACTGTGAGTCACCAGAACCCTCAAGGCCGGGGCCGGGGGGCCGATCCTGTCGAGGACGGACCACGTAGCCGCAGCGAACACGGAACCCATGGCCTTGAACGGATCACTCGACGACTACTCCCCCGCCGGCGCCCTCCGGGTGCTGTCCTCCTCGGGTCGGACGGGCGCGGTGCGCTTCACCGGCGTGGGGGGCTGCACCGCCTACCTGTGCGACGGGCAGCTCTACTTCGCCCGCGGCGAGGACACCGACGAGGCCCTGGCCGCGGCCCTGGTCCGCCCCGGCCGGCTCACCGCCGAGGCCTGGACGGCCGCCGTGGAGGAGGCCGGTGACAGCCCCCGGGTCGGCGAGCTGCTCATCGCCCACGGCGCCATCGACCCCGACCTGCTGGCCTCGGTGGTGCTCTCGGTCATCTACGACCCCCTCATCACCCTGTTCCGGGAGGCCGACGGGGCCTTCGACTTCGAGCCCGACACCCTGCACTGGATCGGCCCGTACCGCAGCTTCAACGTCGAGGCCATCGTCAACGAGGTCCGGCGCCGGGTCCGCAACGTGGACGAGATGCAGGACGTCATCCCCTCCACCGCCACGTGGGTGGCGGCCAACCGCACCCTGCCCGACGGCGCCGCCCAGGTCACGCTGCTGCGCGAGGACTGGGAGCTGGTGACCTCGCTGTCGGGCCCCCGCACCGTGCGGGAGCTGGCCGCCAGCATGGGCCGGGGCCAGTACTCCACCGCCCAGGTCGTGCACCGCCTGGCCCGGGCCGGCCTCCTGGAGGTGGCCACCGAGCCCTTCGGCACGCTGGAGGACGACCCCGTCCACGAGCCGTCGGCCGCCGCCCGCCTGGCCGCCGCCGAAGCGGGCGACCCCCCGACCGGCATCGTCGACCCCCGGGGCCTCGACGAGGACGGGCCCGGGGACGCCCCCCGGGACCTCGACGACGCCGACGCCCCGGCGCCGGGCCCCAGAGCCACCGACCCCGCGGGCGCCGACACGGCGCCCTCCCCGGAGGGGGCGGCCGACGACCGGCTCCCGGCCGCCGAGCGGACCGAGGGCCTCCCCCCCGACGACCTGGGCCCCCCCCGGCCCAACCCGGACGAGGAGCCGATCTGGGCCGCAGCGTGGGGCGCGCCCGGCAACCCGTTCGAGCACGCCCCGACCGATCCCGCCGACGACCTGGGCGTCACCTTCGGGCCCCGGCTGGAGGGCGTGGGCGCCGGGCCCGAGATGCCGCCCCTCGACGACGGGGACATGCTCCCCCGCCGGAGCTCCGTGCGGGAGGCCGAACCCACCAGCTGGTGGCGCGACGAGGGCCTGTCCGACCTCGGGCCCGAGGCGCCGGGTGGGGTCACCGACGACCTCGGCACCGGCCTGGCCGGCATCAGCGGCTTCCAGGACCCCACGGCCGACGCCCACCGCGAGGACCCGGCCCTGGCCGAGGCGACCGACGGCGGGCCCCGCCTCGACCCCAACGCGGCCTGGCTCGAGAACCTCTACGCCCAGTTCATCGACGAGGCCGAGGAGCCGGCCACCAGCCGCTCCCGCAAGCGGGAGGCGCTCGACGTGGCCTTCCAGAGCGGGGAGGCCCAGGAGACCGAGCGCACGGGCACGCTGCGGCGCCTGGTCGACGCCCTGCGCCGGGTCTAGCCGACGGCCGGGGTCGGCCGGCCGGGGGCCGTAGGTGGGCCCTAGGCCCCGACGGAGAGGCGCACGCCGGCCAGCTGGTCGTGGATGCGCAGCCCCACGGCCCGGCTGAGCTCCAGCACCAGCTCGGCCTGGGGCAGGCGGTGCCCGGCCAGGCCGCAGGCCGGGGTCACCAGGGCCTGGCAGCGGATCCGCACCGGGTCGCACCCGGCCCGGACCAGCTCGCACCACTGGGCCGAGAGCAGGCGCCACCAGTGCGACGCCGAGTCGCCCAGGGGCCGGTCGGTGGGCACCGCGCCCCAGGCGATCCAGCCGTCGCGCTCCAGGAAGGCGGCCAGCGCCGCGGCCCCGGGGGCGAAGGCGGCCCCCACCGGGGCCGAGAGGATCCGGGGACCGGTCTGCAGCAGGGCCTTCCAGTCGGTCTCGCCGCAGCAGTGGATGCCGGTCACGGCCCGGGGCTCCCACAGGGCCAGCGCGCTGGACACCAGGTCGATGAGGGTCTCGGGGTCGGCCACGTCCAGCGGGAACCCGCCCACCAGGCCCGGCTCGTCCAACACCGCCACCAGCGGCGCCCCGGGGGCCACGGCCCGCACCGCGTCGTGCAGCGCCCGCGACCGGGCCCGCACCGCGGGGCCGGCGATGCGCACGGCCAGGCCGGGCTCGACACCGGCCCGGTGCAGGGCCCGGGCCAGGGTGACCGGCCCGGTGAGCTGCAGCTTCAGGGGGGTGGTGCGCCCGGCCACCGCGGCCAGGAAGGCCCGCCAGGTGGCGAACGGCGGGCCCGAGAGCTCGGCGTCGCCCAGGGGGGCCTCGGGATCGAGGGCGGCGGGGTCGACGGCCAGGGTGCCGTCGGCGCCGACGGCCACGCCGGCCAGGCCCCAGGCGGCCTGGGCCACCATGCCCTCCCGGGGGTCGAGGGCGGGCAGCGAGGGCAGGGCCGGGAGCTCGGGCAGCGCGTCGAGCACGAAGGCGACGGCCTGGTCCCGGTCGGTGTGGGGCAGGCTGCCGACCGCGGTCGGAGCACCGATCTCGACCGGCACCGGCAGCGAGGCGGCCGCGGGCGAGGCGGTGGCGGTGCCCCCCTGACTGGCGTCTCCTGTCCGCACGGGATCCCCCCTCGCGAGCGTCGGGACGTGCTGGGCGCCCTCGACCGACCCCTATGGAATAGCCAGCGCCGACCCCCATGGGCAAATCTCGGCGCCGTGCCCGACCCCGCCCCCCCTACCACCACCGGGCGTACCGCGGCGTCCGGGCCGGCCTCGGCCAGTCGAGTCGGGGTGCCGGTGTGGGCCCTGCGCGCCGCCTGGCTGCTGGTACCGGTGCTGGCCGGGCCGGCCCTGGGGGCGGCCCTGGACGAGCGGTCCCAACCCGTGCAGGTGGTCGCGTCGGCCCTGGGGTGGGTCGGGTGGGCCGTGGTCCTGGTGGCCACCCTGGTCCCCCGGGCCTCCAGCCTGACCGTGGTGCGGATCGGCGTGCCCGGCGCCCTGGCCGCCGCGGCCTGGGCCGCCGGGCCCGGTGCGCCCGACGACGCGCTGGCCCGGGGCGGCCTCGCCGTCGCCGCTGCCGCGGTGGCCGTCGTGACCGCCGCCGCGCCCGCGGTCAGCGACGCCTTCGTCAACGGGTCGGCCTACGGGACCGAGCGCCGCTTCGCCCTCCGCTGCCCCCTCCCGCTGGCCGCCCTGGCCGGGGCCACGTGGGCCGCGGTGGCGGCCGGAGCGATCACCGGCCCCCTGCTCCTGGCGGCCCGGCAGTGGGTCGCCGGCGGGCTGGCCCTCGTCGTCGGGGCCACGGTGGCGGCGGCCGGGGCCCGGGCCCTCCACGGCCTGTCCCGCCGGTGGCTGGTGCTGGTGCCCTCCGGCGTGGTGGTCCACGACCCCGTGGCCCGGCCCGACTCGGTGATGGCGCCCCGCCCGCTCATCACCCACCTGGCCCCCGCCCCGCGGGGCACCGACGCCCTGGACCTGACCCTGGGAGCCCCCGGCCTGGCCCTGGAGCTGGCCACCACCGAGCCCCTGCCCGTCACCGTCCGGCGGGGGCGGGCACTGGCCACCGAGGAGGCGACCCGGGTGCTCGTCACCCCCACCCGCCCGTCCGCGGTGTTGGCCGAGGCCGCCGCCCGCCGCATCCCGGCCGCCTCGTCACCCGGCCGGTCGAGCTGACGCCGCCCGTCCGACGGCCCACGCCGCCGGACGGTCGCCGGACGGTCGTCCCCCGGCCGGGCCCGCGCCCGGGCGAGGGGGCACCTCGACACCGGCGGCCCCGGGGTGGCAGCGTCGGGGCCGTGATCGACGACGCCAAGGTGGCCGCCCTCCTCGACCGGGTCCGCCGGGAGGTCGACGACGGGCTCCTCCCCGCCGCCCAGGTGGCCGTGGCCCTCGACGGCCAGGTGGTGGTGGACGCCACCTTCGGCGCCCCGCCCGAGGCCCGGTTCGGGCCCTTCTCCTGCACCAAGGCGTTGGTCAACGCCGCCGTCTGGTGCCTGGTGGGCGACGGCCGGCTCGACCTGTCGGCCCCCGTGGCCTCGTACGTGCCCGCCTTCGGCACCAACGGCAAGGACGTCGTCACCGTGGAGCAGGTCCTCCTGCACCTGGGCGGCTTCCCCTACGCCCCCCTCGGCCCCGCCCGCTGGGGCACCCGGGAAGGCCGCCACGAGGCCTTCCGGCGCTGGCGCCTGACCCTGGTCCCCGGCGAGACCTACATGTACCACCCCACCGCCGGCCACTGGGTCCTGGCCGACATCGTGGAGGAGCTGACCGGCGAGCCCTACGCCGATGCCGTCGAGCGGCTGGTCACCGCCCCGCTCGGGCTGCCCCGCCTGCTGGGCCTGGCGCCCGAGGACCAGGGCGGGGTGCTGGAGGCCGTGGCCGTGGGCCAGTACCCCACCGCCGAGGAGGTCGAGGCCGCCCTCGGCGTCCGGGTCGACCTGGCCACCCTCGTCCCGGCCGACGTGGCCATCGAGTCCCTGCTCACCCTGAACAGCGTCGAGGCCCGCACCGTGGGCCTGCCCGGCGCCGGGGCCGTGGTGCGGGCCGCCGACCTGGCCCTCCTCTACCAGGCCTTCCTCCACGATCCCGCCGGCCAGTGGGACCCCGAGGTGCGGGCCGACGCCACCGGCACCGTGCGCAACGTGCTGCCCGACCTGATGGGGGTGCCGGCCAACCGCACCGCCGGCGGGCTCATGGTGTGCGGCGACGACGGCCAGGGCCACTACCGGGGCTTCGGGCGGACCGCCTCGCCCCGGGCCTTCGGCCACAACGGGGCCGGGGGCCAGATCGCCTTCGCCGACCCGGCCACCGGGCTGAGCGCCGCCTACGTCACCAACGGCCTCGACCGCCACCTCATCCGCCAGCGCCGGCGGGACACGGCCATCGCCTCCCGGGCCGCCGCCCTGCTGGCCTGAGAGGGGCGCGGACGCCGACACCTGGGTCCTCGGGTGCTGTCGGCCGAGGGCACGGACACCGACCCGCGATCCGCTCGGTCCTGAGGCGCCGGCGCACATCACCGTGCGCGGTGGCGCCTCAGAAGGAGGGGAGGTCAGCCGCGACGGGGCGGACCCGCGGCGGTGGCCCAGGCCACCACGTGGTCCCCGTCGTAGGCCACCAGGGCCTGCCCGGGGGCCACCCGGCGGCGGGGCCGGGCCCAGCGGACCTCGCCGGTCCCGTCGCCCGTCCCCGACGGGAGCAGGCGGCCCGGGGTGGGGGCGCCGTGGGCGCTGGCCTGGACGGCCAGGTCGGCCTCGTCGAGCCGCCCGGCTTCGTGGGGCGGCCCGGCCCACCCGAGGGCGGCCACGGGCTGGGCCGCCACCTGCATCTCGGCCTCGGTCCCGACCCGCACCGTGGCCCCGGCCACGTCCACGTCCAGCGCGTAGCGAGGGGGGCCACCGCCGGGCAGGCCCAACCCTCGGCGCTGGCCCACAGTCACCGCCTCCACCGCCGGCACCGCCCCCACGGTGCGGCCCCGGCCGTCGACCACCCGGCCCGGCGTGAGGGCCAGGCGCCGGCCCAGGAAGTGGGCCCGCCCGTCGCCCCGGGTGATGAAGCACACGTCCTGGCTGTCGGGCTTGGCCGCGGTGCGCAGCCCGAGGGCGGCCGCCTCCCGCCGCACGTCGCCCTTGGCGCTGTCGCCCACCGGGAACAGCACCCGGCCCAGGCGCTCGTGGTCGAGGCCGGCCAGCACGTAGGACTGGTCCTTGGCCGCGTCGGCGCCCCGGGCCACCCGGCGGCGCCCGTCGGGCCCCACGGCGACGCGGGCGTGGTGGCCGGTGGCCACCGCGTCGAAGCCGAGGCGGTCGGCCCGGGCCAGGAGGGACCCGAACTTGAGGTGCCGGTTGCAGGACATGCACGGGTTGGGCGTGGCCCCGCGGGCGTGGGCGGCCACGTAGGGACCGACCACCGCGGCCTCGAACTCCTCGGCGTAGGCGAAGGTGTGGTGGTCGATGCCCAGCGCGTCGGCCACCCGGCGGGCGTCGTCCACGTCCGAGACCGAGCAGCACCCCGAGTCCGACTCGCCCCCCCACAGCTTGAGGGTGGCCCCCACCACGTCGTGGCCGGCGGCCACCAGCCGGGCCGCGGCCACCGACGAGTCGACCCCGCCCGACAGGGCCACCAGCACCCTCACCGGCTCGCCCCCGAGGCCAGCGGCGGGGCCACGCCGGCCACCCGGGCCACCGCGGCCGGCACCGCGGCCAGCGCCCGGTCGACGTCGTCGTCGGTGGTGGACCAGCCCAACGTGAGGCGCAGGGAGCCGGCGGCCGCGGCGCGGTCGACCCCCAGGCCGGCCAGCACGTGCGAGGTCTCGGTGGCCCCCGACGAGCACGAGGCCCCGGCCGAGGCGGCCACGCCGGCCTGGTCGAGCAGGAACAGCACCTCGTCGGCGGCCACCCCCGGCAGGCACAGGTGGAGGTGGCCGGGCAGCACGTGGTCCCGCGACCCGCCGGGCGCCACCACCGTCTCCCGGGTGCCGGGGGCGAGGGGGGCCAGGGCGGCCACCAGGCCCTCGGCCAGGCGGTCGCGCTGGGCCGCCACCCGGGCCGCCAGGGCGGGGCGCTGCTCGACCACCAGGCGGGCGGCCACCCCGAAGCCGACGATGCCGGCCACGTTGGGCGTGCCGCTGCGCCGTCCCCGCTCCTGGCCCCCGCCGTGGAGGAGGGGCTCCAGGGCCACCCCGTCCCGGGCCACCAGCGCGCCCACCCCCTTGGGGCCGCCCAGCTTGTGGGCGCTCAGGGCCACCAGGCCGGCGGGGGCGGCGGCGGTGGGCAGGTCCAGCCAGGCCCCGGCCTGCACGGCGTCGGTGTGGAGCGGGGTGCCCGGGGCGAGGGCGGCGACCACGGCCGCCACCTCGTCGAGGGGCTGCACGGTGCCGACCTCGTTGTTGGCCAGCCCCACGGCCACCAGGGCCACCGCGCCCTCGGCGGCCCGGCCCAGGGCGGCGGCCAGGGCGTCGAGGTCCAGGCGGCCCCGGCCGTCGACCGGGACCACCTCCAGCGGGCGGCCGGCCAGGCGGGCCGCGGCCCGGGCCCCGTCGAGCACGGCGTGGTGGTCGACGGCCCCCACCACCAGGGCGCCGGGCCGGGTGTCGACCGCGCCCCGCAGGGCGGTGGCGTCGGCCTCGGTCCCCCCCGAGGTGAACACCACCTCGCCGGGGGCGCACCCGGCCAGGGCGGCCACCGCGTCGCGGGCGTCGTCCACCGCCCGGCGGGCGTGGCGGGCGGCGGCGTGGCCCCCCGACGGGTTGCCGGGGTGGTCGGCCAGGAACGGCAGCATGGCCTCCAGCGCCTCGGGTCGCAGCGGGGTGCTGGCCGCGTGGTCGAGGTAGGTCGCGGTCGCGGGGGCGGGGGCCACCCGGCCACGGTACCGGTCCCCCGCCGCCGGCCCCCGGCGTCCTCCCGGGCCGGGCCGGGGTGCGAGGCTCTGCCCATGGAGGGCTACGACGCCGCCACCTACGGGGACCGCTTCGCCGACGTCTACGACGACTGGTACGCCGACGAGGAGGCCACCGCGGCCTGCGTGACGGCGTTGGTCGCGCTGGCCGCCGAGGTCGCCGGCCCGGCGGCCCGCCTCCTGGAGCTGGGGGTGGGGACCGGGCGGCTGGCCCTGCCCCTGGCCGCCGACGGCCTGGCCGTGACCGGCCTGGACGCCTCGGCGGCCATGCTCGACCGGCTGGCGGCCAAGCCCGGGGCCGAACGGGTCACCCGGGTGGCGGGCGACATGGCCGGCCCCCTCCCCGACGGGCCCTTCGACGTGGTGCTGGTGGCCCGTAACACGTTCTTCAACCTGACCACCGCGGCCGCCCAGCGGGCCTGCCTGGCCGAGGTGGCCCGGGTCCTGGCCCCCGGCGGCCGGTTGGTGGTCGAGGCCTTCGTGCCCACCGAGGAGGACGGCCCCCGCTCCTCGGTCGAGGTGCGCGACATCAGCGCCGAGCGGGTCCTGCTGTTCGTCGACCGCCACGACCCCGACACCGGCGAGGTGTGGAGCTCGTACGTCGACATCCGGCCCGAGGGGGTGGGGTTCCGGCCCTGCCACGTGCGCTACCTGGCTCCCGGGGCGCTGGACGGGCTGGGCCGGCGCCGGCCTGGTGCTCGACCGGCGCCACGCCGACTGGGCCGGGACACCGTTCGACGACACCTCCCCCCACCACGTCTCGACCTACCGGCGGGCCTGACCAGCGATCGGCCCGAGCGCCAGCGGTCGTCGCCGGGGGCCCGAGCACGACCGTGGGCCGGGCCCACCCGGGGGCCAGACTGCGGGGGTGGGCAAGGTCCGGGTCGGCGTCACCATCGACGCCCCGCCGCCGCGGGTGTGGGACGAGGTGGAGCACATCGACGGCCACGTGGCCTGGATGGCCGACGCCGAGTCCATCCGGTTCACCTCCCGATCACGCCGGGGCGTGGGCACCACCTTCGACTGCGTCACCCGGGTCGGCCCGATCCGGCTCACCGACCGCATGGAGGTGACCGAGTGGCGCGAGGGCCGGGCCATCGGCGTGCGCCACGTGGGGGTGGTCACCGGCACCGGCCGCTTCACCCTCCGGCGGGCCCGGCGGGGCCGCACCCGCTTCACCTGGGAGGAGCGGCTGCGCTACCCGTGGTGGCTGGGGGGGCCGGTCGGGGGCGTGGCCGGCGACCGGGTCATGGCCGCCATCTGGCGCCGCAACCTGGCCACCCTCAAGGGCCTGGTGGAGGGCCGCTGAGCCGATCCGGCCCCGGCGGCCGGGCCCCGTCGCCCCGCCGTCAGGTCGGGCCGTACTCGGCCGCCATGAGCAGGTAGGCGCCGAGGCCGCAGGCCACCCCCAGGACGGCCACCACGGCGGCGGTGGCGGCCGGGGCCTGCCGGGCCACCACCCGGCGGCCGTGGACCAGGACGGCTCCGAAGGCCAGCCCTCCGGCCAGGCCCCCGAGGTGGCCGCCCACCGACAGGCCCGGCGACAGGAAGGTGATGGCCAGGTTGAAGCCGACGATGGGCAGCAACCCGGAGCGGACCAGGTCGATGTTGCGCTCGCGGGCCACCAGCAGGAGGGCGCCCATGAGGCCGAAGATGGCTCCCGAGGCGCCGACGGTGGGCGAGGTCGGGGAGGCCAGCACCACGCCCAGGCTGCCGGCCAGCAGGGACGCCCCGTAGAGGGCCGAGAACCGCAGCCGCCCCAGGGCGGGCTCCAGGACCGAGCCGACCACGAACAGCGACCACATGTTGAGCCCGACGTGCAGCAGGCCGCCGTGCAGGAACCCGCCGGCGACCAGCCGCCACGGCTCCTCCGGCACGAACGACCCGAGGAGGAGGCCGTCGGCCTGGATGCCCCCGCCCCACCCCCGCACGGCCAGGAGCTGGCCGCCGGTGGTCCAGGGCGCCATGCCCCTCGTGACCAGGTCGAGGAGGAACACCGCCAGGTTCACCCCGATGAGCGCCTGGGTCACCAGGGGCCGGGTCCGGAGCGCGGCCGGGCCCCGGTAGACCTTCTGGGCCCCCCGGTTGGCGCAGTCGGGGCAGTGGAACCCGACCGCAGCCTGGTGCATGCAGGACGGGCAGATGGGCCGGTCGCAGCGTTGGCAGACGATGCCCGCCACCCGGTCGGGGTGGCGGTAGCAGGTGCGGACGTCGGAGGGCGCGGTCACGATGCCCGCGACGCTACCGGCGCCCCGCCGGGAGCCGGCGGGCGGGGGGACCGCACTACCGTCGCTACCGGCCGACGAAGGCGGCCCGGCCCGGGCCGGCGTCGCGGAACGAGGCCACCCCGATGCGGGCGTCCTCGGTGGCGAAGGCCTGGGCGAAGAGCTCCTGCTCCAGCTCGACCCCCGAGGCCAGGCTGACGTCCAGGCCCCGGTCGATGGCCCGCTTGGCCAGGCCCTGGGCCACCACGGCCCCCCGGGCCAGCTCGGCCGCCCAGGCCAGGGCCTCGTCCTGGACGGCGTCGGCGGCGGCGACCCGGTCGACGAGGCCGATGCGCAGCGCCTCCTCGGCCTCGACGGCCCGCCCGGTCAGGATCATGTCCTTGGCCCGGGCCGGGCCCACCAGCCGGGCCAGGCGCTGGGTGCCGCCCCCGCCGGGGATGATGCCGAGCAGGATCTCGGGCTGGCCCAGGCGGGCCCGGTCCGAGGCGATGCGCAGGTCGCAGGCCAGGGCCAGCTCGCACCCGCCGCCGAGGGCCACGCCGCTGACGGCGGCGATGACCACCCGGGGGATGTCCGCCACCGCGCCCAGCGCCCGGGCGAACTGGCCGCCGACGACTCGGGCCTCGTCGGGCCCGGCGAGCTCGGAGATGTCGGCGCCGGCGGCGAAGACCCGGTCGCCGCCGGTCACGACCACGGCGCCGGGGGGCTCGGCGGTGAGGGCCTGGGCCGCCCCCTCGAGCTGGCGGAGCAGCTCGGTGGACAGGGCGTTGACCTTGCCGTTCTCGATGCGGAGGACGGCGACACCGTCGTCGCGGCGCTCGACGGAGACGAGGGGCTGGTCGGAGGCCATCGGGCGACGCTAGCGCCGGGCCCGTTCAGAGCGAGACGGCGCTCTCGGTCTCCAACCCGACGGCCTCCACGGCGGTGACGCCGGGGACCCGGTCCTTGAGGATGCGCTCCACACCGGCCTTGAGGGTGACCGTGGAGGCCGGGCAGCTCACGCAGGCACCGGTGAGCTCGACGGTGACCACGCCGGTCACGTCGTCGTAGCCCCGGAGGTGGATGTCGCCCCCGTCGGCCTGGATGGCGGGCCGGATGGCGTCGATGGTGGTGGTGAGCTTCTCCAGCACGATCTCTCGCAGTCGTCGGGGCCCGGGGGATCCGGAGCCCCGACCGGCCGCCATCCTCCCATGGGAGCAGAGGGGGGCCGAATCGGGGCGCACGGGTGGCAACGCCGGGACCGCCCCGCCCTGTTCCCCCACCCGGCCGTGTCCCCCGTCACCTCGACGTGGTGCTCCCCGACTGTCGGTGGGCTCGGGGCCGTCCCTACCATCCCCGGCGTGCTCCCGTCGCTGCTGGCCCATGGCACCGCCGGGCTGGCCGGCGAGGGGGTGCCCGTCGCCGTGGTCTACGCCATCGTCGTGGTGGGGGCCGCCCTGCTGGCCCTGGCCCTGCGGGCCCGGGGCGCGGCGCCGGTCGGGGGACCGGCGGTGGCGCCGCTGAGCCTGGACGGGGCCGAGTGCGGCCCGTGGCCGGGCGACGGCCTGGGCGCCCCGGCCCGGCTCGCCCTGCAGGCCCTCGGGGTGGCGGCGCTGGCCTTCGCCCTGGCCACCGGGTGGTTCGGCTCCGAGCTGTCGGGGGCCAACCCGGCCCCGCTGCTGCTGCTGGCCGTGGGGTGGTGGGCGGTGCCGGCCCTCTCGTGGCTGCTGGGCGACTGGTGGCGCCTGGTCGATCCCTACGACGCGCTGGCCGCCGTCGTCGACCGGGTGCGAGGGCGACCGGCACCGGGCCCCGAGGGCCTGGTCGGCGCCGATGCCGACGAGCCCGGCGACTGGTGGGTGCCCGCCCTGCTGCTGGCCTCCTTCGCCTGGCTGGTCACCTGCTGGCCCGACGGGTTGCGGCCCCGGGCCATGGCCGCCTGGCTGGCCGCGCTGACCGTGCTCATGCTGGCCGGGGCCGTCCTCGGGGGCCGGGCCTGGGTGCGCCGCACCTCGCCCCTGGCCGTGGTGGCGGGGACGGTGGCCGCCGCCTCGCCCCTGTCCTGGGCCGGTGGGCGGCCCCGCCTCCGCTCCCCGTTCCGGGGCCTGGCCGCCCGGGCCGGCGGCCGCCGCTCGCTGGCCGCCCTGGTGGTGGTCCTGGGGGCCACGGTGTGGGAGGCCACGGCCGGCAGCCAGTGGTGGGCCGACCTGGCCGGGCTGGGCGACGACGCCGGGGCCGTGCTGTGGTCCACCGTGGGGCTGGCCTGGGCTGTGCTGCTGGTGGGGGCGGCCTGGGTGGGCATCGTGCGCCTGGCCGAGGTGGTGGCCGACCGCCGGGGCGGGCCGGAGCGGGTCGAGCCCCTGGCCCCGGACCTGGCCGCCGCCCTGGGGCCCCTGGCCGTGGTGGCGGCGGTGGCCCACCAGCTCGGGTCCCTCCTCGTCGACGTGCAGGACCTGGTCGTCCTGGCCCTGGATCCCTTCGCCGAGGGGTGGGACCTGTTCGACTCCTACTCGTGGCGAGCCAACGAGCAGCTCCTGTCCCCGGCCACCCTGGGCTGGGTGCAGGTCGGCCTCCTGGCCGCCGCCCTGGGGGTGGGCCTGGTGGGGGCCTGGGATCGGGCCATCGCCCGGCTGGGACCGGCGGTGGCCGAGGCCGGCTGGGTGCTGGCCGGGTGGACGGCGGCGGCGGGGGCGGTGGGCGTGTGGCTCCTGCTCGGCGCGTGAGGCCGGCCCGGTGAGGCTGCTCCTGGCCCACCAGGGCGGCTGGGACGAGCTCCTGCTGGTGCTGACCCCGGTGTCGCTGTTCGCCGGGCTCCTGGCCCTGGCCAACCGCCGGGCCAACGCCCAGCTCCGGGATCGGCGCCCGCCCCCCGACGACGACCCCCCCGAGTCCCCCGACGCCACCCCCTGAGGCTCCCGTTCTGAGGCGCCACAGCCCATGGCCGTGCGCGCCAGCGCCTCAGAACGGCACGACGGGAGCCCGCACCCGGTTCTGAGGCGCCACGGCCCGTGATCGTGGGCGCTGGCGCCTCAGAACGGTTCAGGCCGCGGTGATGTCGGCGCCGAGGGCGGTCAGCTTCTCGACGAAGCGCTCGTAGCCCCGGGCCACGTGGTGGGCCTCGCTGATCACGGTCTCGCCCTCGGCGCCCAGGGCGGCCACCACGATGGCGGCGCCGGCCCGGATGTCGTGGGCCCGCACCGGGGCGCCCGACAGCCGGGGCACGCCCCGGATCAGGGCGTAGTGCTGCTCGATGCGGATGTCGGCCCCCATGCGCACCAGCTCGTCCACGTAGCGGAAGCGACCGCCGAAGATGTTCTCGGTGGCGATGGCCGCCCCGTCGGCCACGGCCAGCACCGCCACCATGAGCGGCAGGTAGTCGGTGGCGATGCCGGGGTACGGGAGGCTGTTGATGTCCACGGCCCGGACCCGGTCCGGGGCCGCCGCCCACACGCCGTCGGGGTGGGCCGAGGTGCGCAGGCCCATGTCGCCCAGCTTCTGCATGAGCATGTCCATGTGGGAGGGCCGGGCGCCCTCGATGACCAGCTCACCCCCGCACACGGCCAGGGCGGCCAGGAAGGTGGCGGCCTCCAGCCGATCGGGGATGACCTCGTGGTCCACGGGGTGGAGCTCGGTGACCCCCTCGATGGTGATGGTGCTGCTGCCCCCGCCGAGCACGTTGGCCCCCATGCGGTTGAGGAAGGCGGCCAGGTCGGCCAGCTCGGGCTCCTTGGCCGCGTTCTCGATGACGGTGGTGCCCTCGGCCAGCACCGCGGCCATGAGCACGTTCTCGGTGGCCCCCACGCTCGGGTACTCGAGCACCACCCGGGTGCCCTGGAGGCGGTCGGCCACGCCCTCGATGTAGCCGTGCTCGGTCTTGAACGTGGCCCCCAGCCGGCGCAGGGCGTCGAGGTGCCAGTCGATGGGGCGCTGGCCGAAGTCGTCGCCGCCGGGGAGCGACACCCGGGCCCGCCCCTCCCGGGCCAGCAGGGGCCCCAGGACGACGATGGAGGCCCGCATGGCCTCGACCAGCTCGTAGGGGGCCTCGGGCACGATCTCGGCCGGGCGGTCCACGGTCAGGACGCCATCGGCGTAGGCCACCTGGCACCCGATGGCCCGCAGCAGGTCGGCCATCAGCCGCACGTCGGTGATGTCGGGGACGTTGCGGATGGTGAAGCGACCCTCGGCCAGCACCGTGGCCGCCATGAGCTTGAGGACGGAGTTCTTGGCCCCCGACAGCCGGACCCGCCCGTCGAGGGGCGCGCCGCCGCGCACGACGATGCGTTCCATCGGGCCAGCATGCCACCGAGCGGGACCGCCCGGTCCCCGAGGCGTCCCTCGGGGGACGAGCGGCCCGCCCCGCCCCCCACCGCCACGACGCCACCCAGGGGGGACCAGCACCGGAGGGGACCGTCCCTGCCGGTCTCCGCTCCCCCCGCCAAGATGCGGCCGTGGCCCGGTCGACCCAGACGCTGGAGGTGGACGGGGCGACGGCCGAGGCCCTCCTGCGCCCCCGGCGGGACCTGGTGGTGGAGCGGGCGTGGACCGCCGAGGACGAGGCCGCGTGGCGGGGCGGGCCGACCCCCGCGGCCCCGGCCGGGGCGACCGGGGCCTCCTTCGCCCTGGAGCGGGGGCCCATGCACTGGTACCGGCGCGACGTGGAGGTGGAGGCCCCGGGCGACGACGGGCGGCGACGGGTCACCGAGACGACGCGCTTCCGCCTGGCCCTCGGCCCGTGGAGCGTGGCGGCGCTGCTGCCGGCCCGGTTCGCCCTGCGCCGGGTGGAGGGCCGGGACCGGGATCGGGTGCCGGTGTGGGCGCCCCCAGACCGGCTCGACCGGCGGGCCGGGACGGTGCTGGGCGTGCTCCTCTCCCTGGCCCTGGTCACCGGCTACCTGGGCACCGTCATCACCCAGACCGTCTCCTACGCGGCGTCCGAGTTCGGGCGGGGGACCACGGCCCAGAGCGGGGTGCTGGCCGCGGCGCGGGTCGGGGTGCTCGGCAGCCTGGTGCTGGTCGGGCTGTCGGACCGGCGCGGCCGGCGGCGCCTGCTGCTGGGCTCGGTGGTGGCCGGCTGCGGGGCGACGGTGGTGGGGGCGTTCTCGCCCTCCATGGAGGTGCTGGGCGCGACCCAGGCGGTGGCCCGGGGCTTCTCCACCGCGGCCGCCCTCCTGCTGGTGGTGGTGGCGGCCGAGGAGATGCCGGCCGGGGCCCGGGCCTACGCCCTGAGCGTGATGGCCATGGCCGGCGCCCTGGGCGCGGGGGTGGCGCTGTGGGTCCTGCCCCTGGCCGACCGGGGCGCCGCGGCCTGGCGGATCCTGTACGTCGTGGCCGCCCTGGGCATCCCGGTGGCCCTCCGGGCCGGCCGCCGGCTCCCCGAGAGCCAGCGCTTCGCCCGTCCCCACCGGGCCGCCACCGTGGTGCGGGGCCACGGCCGCCGGCTGTGGTCCCTGAGCATGGCCTTCTTCTGCGCGTCGGCCTTCGCCGCCCCCAGCAGCCAGCTCCTCATCGAGTTCCTGCGGGACGAGCGGGGGTTCTCCGCCGCTCGCATCAGCCTGTTCACGGTGCTGACCTCGACCCCGGCCGGCCTCGGCCTGGTGGCCGGCGGGCGCCTGGCCGACACCCGGGGGCGTCGCCTGGTGGTCGCGGTGGGGGTGGGCGGCGGGTCTTTGGTGGGCGCCTGGGGGTTCACCGCCCAGGGCTGGCCCATGTGGGTGGCCAACCTGGTGGCCACCATGCTGGCCGCCCTGGCCCTCCCCGCCCTGCGGGCCTACGGGCCCGAGCTGTTCCCCACCGCGGCCCGGGGGCGGGCCAACGGCATCGTCGAGGTGGTGTCGGTGGCCGGGAGCGCGGCGGGCCTGCTGGTGGCCGGGATCGTGGCCGACCGGACCGGCCGTCTGGCCGACGGGATGCTGTGGCTGCTGCCCCTCGGCCTGCTGGTGGCGGTGCTGGCCCTGACCGTGTTCCCCGAGACGGCCCGCCGGGAGCTGGAGGACATCAACCCCGAGGACGCCGAGGCCCCCGACCCCGCCGGTCCGCTCAGGCCACCACCGTGACCGGGACGCCGAGGGGCAGGCCGACCTCCTCGACCAGGCGGACCATGACGTCGTCGGGCACCCGCACGCAGCCGTGGCTGACCTGCCGGCCGAACGACGCCGGGTCGGTGTCGCCGTGGATGCCCAGGCGCCCGTCGCCGCCCCCGAAGGACTCCAGGGTCGAGAAGCCGGACAGGCCGTAGGCGAAGGAGCCGTACCCGGCGTTGGTCGGATCGATCAGGACCCACGTGTAGTACTCGCCGCCCACGGTGGGGGTGTCGGCGGCACCCACGCCCACCGGGCTGTCGACCAGGACCTCGCTCCCCTTCTGCACCATCATCCGGAAGCCCGACAGCGACACCTGGATCTGGTAGTCGTGGCTGGCCACGGTGACGTCGTCGCGGTCGATCCACCCCTTCGACCCGTTGGGCCGCACCGGCAGCAGCACCTCGAGCCGGTCGCCGGCCTCGGCCAGCACCAGGAAGACCTGGGGCTGCCCGTAGTCGCCGCTCGCCGGCACCGGGTCGCGGGTGGCCTCGCCGGTGGGGCCGGTGTGCACGGTGAGCACGCCCTCCTGGTCGCGCACGGTGGCCACCCGGCTGGTGCGAGCGGGCAGGGCCGACAGGCCCGGCGGGGGGGCGGCCGTGGTCGAGGTGGTGGTGGTCGTGCCCGGCTCGGTGGAGGGCGCGGCGGGCCCCGTGGTGGACGTGGACGTCGTCGTGGGCCGGAACGGGGCCGGGTCGAGGCTGGGCTCGTCGTGGGTGAGCGACACCAGGGTGGCCACCAGCAGGGCCACGGCGGCCACGGTCCCACCGGCCCAGGCCAGGTTCCGGCGGGTGATCTCGGGCCGACGCACGGCCGGCGATGGTACCCGGGGTGGGCGGCGGCCGGTCAGAAGCCGGGTCGGGCCGCCCGGGAGACCAGCTCCTCCGAGGCCAGCAGGGTGGCCACCAGCACCTGCTCGCCCCGGGGCCGGAGCACCCGGGCCCGCCAGTAGGCCAGGGCGGCGGCGTCGGGGGCGCGGCCCACGACCTGCCGGAAGCGGGCGGTGACCACCCGTCCGGCCCACTCGGCGCTGGCCAGCAGGGTGCGGGCCAGGCGCGTGGGCCCGTCGGCGTCGACGCGCGGCTCCCAGTAGGCGAGGGAGGAGGCGTCGGGCAGGCGGCCGACCAGGGCCACGTAGAGGCCCTCGATCACGGCCGCCGCGGTGGTGGTCGAGCCCGAGGCCCCCCGGGAGAACTGGGCCAGGAGGACGAAGGCGGCCTCCCACCGGCGCCCGGCCAGGGCCAGCAGGAACCGCAGGTCGCCGGGGCTGTACGACCCGCCCACCAGGACCTGGGCCGGGCGCCCGACGGCGGCCAGGCCGGCGGTCGGGCCGTCGACGATGGCTGCGGTGCGGGCGATGCGGGCCGCGGCCGACCGGCGGCTGCGGGCGATGCCGTCGAGCTCGGGCCCCGGCGCCGGCTCCCGGCCCCAGGCCGTGACGGCCACCGCGCAGGCCCAGCGGGCGGCGGCGCTCTCCTGGCACGGGTCGTCGATCGGCCCCGAGGGGGCGGCTCCGGCCGGGGGGCCGACCTGCTCGCCCGTGCCCTCGGAGGTGAAGGCCAGGTCGCTGAGCAGGGCCCGGCCCGACGGGGTGCGGTCGAAGCGCACCTCGACGGAGCGCACGGCGGTGAGGTCGACGCCGGTGAAGGCCGACAGCGGCACCCGGACGCCGTTGAGCACGGCGTGGCGGACCACGCTGTCCGGGCGGCGGGCGAAGGCCGAGGAGAAGGCGCCGACCGGCACGGTGGCCGAGGCGCCGGTGGTGTCGGTCAGGCGGAGCGAGGCGTCCTGCCGGTCGCGACGGTCGTTGCGGGCATCGGCGGGGAAGGCGACGCGGAAACGGAGGCCGTCGTAGCCGCTGACGTCGACCCCGGCGGGGTCCAGGTCGGCCCGCACCGTGGCCGTGGGGGCGACCCAGCCCACGTCGAGGACGGCGGCGCTGCCGGGCACGTCGCCCCCTCCCGGGCAGGGGGGGACCACCGAGCCCAGCTCCCCGTCGCCGAAGCGGGGGCCGCAGACCAGCCCGGTGGTGGTCGAGGTGACGGCGCCGGGCCGGAGCTGCGGGCCGAGGCGGGCGTCCTCCCCACCGGCCCACCGGGCCAGCTCCAGGCGGTCGCCGCCGTGGTGGGCGACGGCCCAGCGGGCGGGCCCGGCCGAGGGCGGGACCTCGGTGACCCCGGTGACGAAGGGCTGGAGCACGGCCTCGTCCAGCACGAAGCGCCGCAGGAAGCCGCCCATGACCGTGGCCCCGGCGGCGGCCTGCTGCGGCCCGGTCAGGCGGCCCGGCCCCTCGGGGCGACACGGCTCCGAGTCGTCCGGCGGGCCGTCGAGGAAGCTGTACTCGGAGTCGTCGCCCGAGGCCGGCCCGGTGGTCCAGACCGTGTTGAAGAAGTTGTGGTTGGCCCCGTGGAGCAGGGTCGTCTGCTTCACCGACGTGTCCCCGGGGCTGCCGTAGCGGCCGTCGTCGTAGTACGCCGCCCCCTGGAGGTCAGACACGTCGCCGTCGCAGAAGGGCAGGACGACCTGGAGGTGGACCCCACCCAGGACCCGACGGGCGAAGTCCACCGGGGCCAGGGCGACCACGGCCCGGATGCCGTAGGGGGCGCCCCGGCGCTGGTTGAGCTGGGCCGCGGCCACCACCCCCTCGCCACCCCGGGAGTGGCCCATGAGGCCCACCCGGCCCAGGTCGACGTGGCCCACGAACCGGCTCCCGAAGGGCCCGGTGGCCGCCGTGCCCCAGGCCTGCCACAGCCGCAGGTGCTCCAGCACCAGCTGGGCCCGGGCGGCGGCGCCGCCATCGGCGGTGTAGCTGTCGACGGCGTTGACCCCGTTGGCCCCGATGGAGACCACGATGGTGCCGTGGCTGGCCAGCAGGCGGCCCAGGGCGTCGTAGCCCCGGTAGCTGGGCACCTCGGGCCGGGCCGCCGGGCACGGCCACTCCAGCGACACGTCGTCGCCGGCGGCGCAGGTGGCGTGGCGGCCGTGCTGGAGGACGACCACGGGCGCGGTGCCGGCCACCGCGGCCGGGGCGTAGACCTTGGCCCGGACCTCGACCGGGGCCGGGAACCCGTCGGGGCGGAAGGCCCGGTCGCCCAGGTCGTACTCCAGCTCGTCGACCGCCTGGGGCCCGAGGGCGCCGGGGTCGGGGCCCGTGCCCGGGGCGGGGACCAGGGCGGCCACCGGCCCGAAGGGGGCGGCGGCCGGGGCCGGGGCCGAGGGGGCCAGGACGGCGACGGCGGCCAGGGCCACGGCGACGGCCAGGAGGCGGCGGGGCGGGCGGGCGGTGCTCACCGGACGGCCTCCAGCGCGCCGGCGGCCACGGGCTCGGAGCCCTCCCAGCGGTAGGTGACGGCGGCCCCGGCCACCAGGCCGTCGGCCGAGGGCACCACGACGACCAGGGCGCTCAGGTCGGGCGGGGTCACCGCGGTCCCGAGGTCGCGGCCAGCCACGGCGATGGTGGCCCGCGCCGTCCGGGCCGGGAACGGTCCGGGGACGCGGACCCGCCACACCGCCCGCCCGTCGGCCAGGACCACACGGTCGGCGGTGGGCCCCCCGGCCCGGGCCACGGGGGCCGGAGCGGGGGCGGTGACGGCGGCCAGGAGCTGGCTGGCGTCGAGGCCCTCGACCGGGGACGGGCCGGGGTCTCCGGGCGGGGCGACCGTCGTGGTCGGCTCGCCACCGGCGGTCGGGGGCGCCGCCGGTCCGGAGGCCGGGCCGGGTGCGGCCGGGCCCGGGGGCGCGGCGGTCGGGCCGGCGGCCACGGTGGCCCGGTCGTCGTCACCGGAGCCGCAGGCGGTCCCGCTCACCAGGGTCGCGACCACCAGCACGGCGCCGACCACCCACCCCATCCGTCCACCCAAGGCCCGCTCCTCACGCAGACGATCAGCGGCCCAGTGTGGTGCGGCGTGCCCCGGCGGTCAATCGACCTCCGACCCTCCGGCGGGGCGGGCTCAGGCCAGGGTGGGTAGCCAGTCGGCCACCGCGGCGGCGATGGCGCCGTCCATCCCCTTGGGGTCGTGGCCGGCGCCGTCCAGCCACACGTGGGTGACCGGGCCGGGGATGGAGGCGGTGGCCGCCTCGACCTCCTCCGGCGTGCCGAAGGGGTCCCGGGTGCCGGCCACGAACAGGCACGGCACGTCCAGGGCGGGCAGGTGCTCGGTGCGGAGCCGGTCAGGCTTGCCCGGCGGGTGCAGGGGGTAGCTGAGCAGGACGAGCCCGGCGGCCGGGAGGCCCTCGGCCACCGCCATCGAGCACATGCGGCCGCCCATGGACCGGCCCCCCAGCACCAGGGCCTCGGGGTCGACGCCGGCCCGACCGGTCAGGGCCGCGGCCTCCTCCACGATGCAGGCCACCAGCTTGGGGGCCCGATCGGGGGCCTTGCGCCCCTCGCGCCGGTACGGGAAGTCGACCCGGGCCACGGGCAGGGGGGCGACGGCGCCCTCCACCGCCACCAGGGTGTGGTGGTCGCGCCCGGCCCCGGCGCCGGGGGTCAGCAGGAGGGCCCCGGGAGCGGTCACGAGGCCAACAGGATGCGGCGAGCCTCGGTGAGCTCGGCGATCCGCTCGGGGGCCTGGGCCCGGCCGCCGCCGTGGTCGGGGTGGGCGACTCGCAACAGCTCCCGGAACCGGGTCTGGACCGCCCTCCGGTCCGGGGTGGGGCCGACCAGGCCGAGGACCCCGAGGGCCCAGGCCTCGGGGTCCGCGTAGCGACCGACCGCGGCCACCAGGCCGGCACCCCGCCCGCTGACCACGTCGAGGAGGTGCTGGTCGGCCGGGCCCCGCCACCGCAGACCCCGGCGCACGACCCGCATCACCGGGCCCCGGACCTCGATGGGGAGGCGGCCGGCGGCGTAGACCACGGCCAGCACCTGGGGCCCCGGCGACGTGCCCTCCGAGGTGTCGAGGTCGAGGTGCATGCGCTCGCCGTCGCCCACCAGGCGGTGGACCCGCCGGGTGAGCCCCACGTGGTCGGTCTGGAAGCGGTGGCGGAGGCGGGGCTGGGGGATGCGGTAGCCGTGCTCGAGCTGGTGGGTGAGCCGGTCGAGGTCGGCCAACAGGTCGGCGTCGACCCGGCCGACGAACGCCCCGGCCACCGCGCCCAGGAGGATGCCCCCGAAGCCGGGGGCGGGCGTCACCGGCAGCGTGCAGGAGCCGAGCGCCACCCTCCGGGTGGGGGCGATGGGGCGGGACTGGAAGACCTCCAGCTCGGCCAGCAACATCTGCTCACCGTACCGGCCGACCGCCCCCCGGGGGCCAGGGGAGCGGGCCTAGACCAGGGGCCGGAGCCGGGTCCGCAGGTCGCGGGCGGCCTCGGTGATCTGCTCGTCGGTGGACTCGGCCTCGGACAGCAGGGTGCGCAGGTCCGCCACCCGGGCCACCACGTCGTCCCAGTCGCCCGGAGCGAAGCCGAAGGGCAGGCCCATCTCGGCCACGGAGCCGGCGGCGTCGTCGAAGCGGACGGTGGCGGGCCGGTCGGTGGCGTCGTGGAGGAGGCGATCGGCGGAGACGAACAGCTCGGAGAGCACCTGCTGGGCGTCGGGCCCGTCGAGCTCCTCCTCAGTGGGCTGCTCGTCCTCCCAGGCCGCGGTGAGGGCCTCGATCAGCGCGTCGACCTGCTCCTCGTCGTCGACGCCGACGGCGATCTCGCGGTAGCCCCGCTGGTGGGGGATGCGGGCCTCGATCAGGGCCTCGATGAAGCGGTCCTCCAGGCCGAGGGGCCAGTCCCCCACCTCGTAGGTGACGGGCTCCACCCCGGGGGCCAGGTCCAGGGCGGTGCGCTCCTCGATCTCGTCGATGAGGTCGTCCACGGCGTCGGCGTTGGAGGCGTCGACCACCAGGGTGCTGGCCTCCCAGGCCCGGGGCACCCCCAGGGCGCCGAGCTGGTCGTCGAGCAGCTTGCGCTCCCGGGCACCCCAGTCCGCCAGCTCGAAGGCCATCTGGCCGGGCCCGTCGTCCTCGTCCTCGCCCTCCCCGTCCGGGCCGGCAGTCGCGCCCTCGGCCCCGTCTTCGTCAGCGTCTTCGTCGGCGGCGCCCTCATCAGCGTCCTCGTCGGTGGCCTCCACGGCCTCGACGTCCTCGGCGGTGGCGCCCTCCGCGCCCTCGATCTCCTCCGTCCCTCCGGCGCCCGGGTCGCCGTCGACGGCCTCGGCACCGGCCTCGGCCACCGCGGCGGTGGCTCCGCCGGTGGGGGCGGAGCCGTCGGCCGACCCGGTGGACTCCTCCGCCCCGGTGGCCGCCGGGCCTCCGCGGTCGTCAGGGCCGGCGTCGTCGAGGTCGTCGGCCCCTCCCACCACCCGGGCCACGTCGTCGCCGTCGGCGTCCGCCGGGCCGGTGGCGTCGCCGTCACCGGGGTCGTCGCGCCCGAGCAGGCGGCGGAGCTTCATCGGACCGACCTCACGGTCCGGCAGGTCACGGGGCGCGGGCGCATCGGACCAGTATCGCAGGCGTCAGCGCCAGCCAGCGTCGCCCCGCGGCCGGACGGCGCGCCGGTGGCGTCACCGCCGCCGGTGGCGTCACCCCTCGTCGGTGGCCCCCACGACCTCGGTGCCGTCCGTGACCACCATCTCGTCGGGGATGCGCTCGGTGGTGGAGTACCGCACGGCGCTGTCGCACAGGGCAGGCTCGGGCACCGCGTCACCGGCCGCGGCCCGGACCTCCAGGGCCACCCGCAGCCAGTCGCCGCCGGAGCGCTCGACCCGGTCGACCGCCGCGAAGCGCATGCGGGCCGGTCCCTCGCAGGCCAGCGGGGCGCCGGTCCACACCACGCGGACCGTCCGGCCGTCCAGGCCGACGGCCACCTCCTCGATGTCGGGCGACGGCCGCAGGGGGCCGGCGAAGGTGGCCGGGTCGACCTCGGCGGGGACGGTGGAGACGATCTGCGGCACGCGATCCCGGGGCGCGTCGGGGGGCGGGTCGCAGGCGGCCAGGGCGGGCCCGAGGGCCAGGACGGCCACCGCGCCGAGCAGGCGCCGGCCGCGGGAGGTGCGGAGCATGGGACGGCCTCCGGATGGGGAAGCGGGTACGGCACGCGTCGGCGCGCCGACACCCATGATGCCCCGGCGAGGTGGCGTCCGTCACGCGGCACCACCGCCGGTGTCACCGTCGGTCAGAGCGGGAGGCCGGCGGCGGGGGTCGGGCTGGCGCCGGGACCCGGGTCCTCGGCCGAGGCCACCACGGCCAGGACGGCCTCGCCGTAGCGGGCCAGCTTGGTGGGGCCGATGCCGGGCACCGAGGCCAGGGCGGCCAGGGTGGCCGGGGCCGCCTCGGCGATGGCCCGCACGGTGGCGTCGGAGGCCACCACGTAGGCCGGCACGCTGTCGGCCCGGCTGCGCTCCCTCCGCCAGGCCTTCAGCGCCTCCTCCCGGGCCGCGGCCACGCCCTCCAACGGGACCCCGGGCGCCGCTCGGCCGCCCTCGCGGCGGGGCCGGCCACCGGCGGCCGGGGCGGCAGGAGCCGGGGCGCCGGCCCGGCGGGCGGACCGCTCGGGCCGGTGGGGCGCCCGCCCCTCGAGCTCGGCCAGGAACGGCGAGAGCCGCCCGGCGTCGCCCAGCACCACCACCTCGTCGCGGGCCCGGGTCAGGGCCACGTGCAGGACGCGGCGCTCCTCCTCCTCGTCGAGGGCCAGGCGGTGGGGCAGGAGCCCGGCCGTGACCCCGGCGACCACCACCCGGGGCCACTCCCGGCCCTTGACCCGGTGCACGGTCGACAGCGTGACCGCGGCTTCGCCCCGCCGGGCCCCGCCCCGCAGCGAGTCCCGCAGCCAGGCCTCGAACCCGTCGAGGGCGGGGTGGAGGTCGGCCACCTGGATCAGGGCCTCCAGGTCGTCGAGCTGGCTGGAGCCCTCGCCCCCCTTGGAGCGGTCGAGGCCGGCCATGGCCTCGCCCAGCCCGACCTGGTCGCGGACGACCTCCAGGACCTGGCGGGTGGTGCGGCCGGCACGGGCCACGACGCCGAGGTCGGCGGCCAGGGCCGTGACCTTGTCGGCCACCTTGGCGTCGTCGATGCGGGAGGCGATGGCGGCCACCTCGGCCACGGTCATGGGCCGGCGGAACCACTTGGTGATCCACCGGGGCAGGCCCCGGCTGGGCCTCCGGTAGACCTCGGCCAGGTCGGCGGGGGCGATGGCCTGGGGCTCGGTGGCGATGCGCAGGTAGGCCAGGGCGGCCCGAGCCCCCGTGCGCTCCAGCAGGTCGGGCCCCACCGTCGAGCGCACGGGGATGCCCGCCTCGACCAGGGCCACGTGGGGCGCCAGGAGCAGGGCGTGGACCCGGCCCAGCACGGCGATGCCGTCCGGGTCGTGGCCGGCCTCCAACCAGCCCCGGACCGCGCCGACCAGGGCGTCGGCCCCGCCCGAGGGGGGATGCGCCACCACCCGCACGGCGCCGGGGTCGGAGGCGGCGTCGGCCCGGGGGCGGATGACCTTGGCCACCCGGCGGTGGTTGTACGACAGCAGCGTGGCCGCGGCGGTGACGATGGGGGCGGCGCAGCGGTGGTTGACCTCCAGCGCGTGCTCGCCACCGCCCGGGAACCAGTGGGCGAAGTCGATGAGGAAGCGGGGATCAGCGCCGGCGTGGCCGTAGATGACCTGGTCGTCGTCGCCCACGCCGAACACGTCGAGGGGGGGGCCGGCGACGAGGCGCAGCAGGAGCACGTGGGCCGGCGTGAGGTCCTGGAGCTCGTCCACCAGCACGTGGCGGTGGCGGGCCTGGACTCGCCGGCGCAGGTGGCCGTCGCCCAGCAGGGCCTCGATGGCCGCCGCCACCTGCTCGTCGAAGTCCACGGCGCCCCGGCGGGCCAGCTCTTGGCGGTAGGGCCCGACCAGGGCCGCGAAGCCGGGCACGTCGCCCCGCTCCTGCTCGACGACGGCCGGGTCGCGCAGGCCCAGGCGGACCTCGGTGAGGGCCTCGATGTAGGCCGCGGTGGGGTCGGTGTTGGCCCGGTGCTGCCGGGAGGGGGCGAGGCCGTCGAGGATGCGGCGCACCTCCCGCTCGTCGAGCACCGGGGGGGCGCCGTCGCGGGCCTGGGCCAGGATGCCGTAGGCCAGCCCGTTGAGCGTCTGGACCCGGGCGCCCAGGCCGGCGGTGCGCTCGACCATCTCGTCGCGGGCCTTCACGTTGTAGGCCACGGCCAGCACCGAGCCGGGCTCCCAGCCCCGGTCGACCAGCAGGTGGCGCAGGCGCTCGGTGAGCACCCGGGTCTTGCCCGACCCGGCGGGGGCCACGATCCGGGCCGGGCCCCGGCTGTGGGCCACCGCGGCCCGCTGGTCCTCCTCCAGGGCGGTGGCGACGACGACGTCGCTCCCGGGGCGGTGGGCGGGGTCGGAGGGGGTCAGGTCGGCGGTGGGGGGCGTCGGCTCGGGGGCGACGGCCAGGTGGCCGGCCTCGACCGACTCCCGATGGACCACGCCCAGCCCGCCCAGGTCGGCCCGGGCCAGGGGCTGGCGGGGCCCGCCGTCCACCCACAGGGCGGTGCCGTCGGCCAGGCGCAGGTCCCCGGGCCCGCCGGGGGTGGCGACGGCCCCGTCGGCCAGGCGGGCGGCCTTGACCCCCCACCACCACACCGGCTCGTCACCCCTGGCGTCCCAGGTGTCGGCCCACAGCAGGAAGTGGAGCCGATCGCCGACCAGGTCCAGGTCGACACCCACCTCCCACGGGGTGGCGGAGATGTGCTCCGGCTCCCGGAACCGGGCCGGGTCGACGGCCAGGTCGATGACCAGCGGCCGCCGCTCGGCCCACGCCCCGTGCAAGGTTGCCACCAGTTCCGAGGGGGCGGCCAGGGCGGCCTCGTCGACCCGGACACGGGGGGCGTCGGCCCAGGCCGGGGGGGGCGCGGCACCGTCGGCCACCACCACCGACCGGCCCAGCGGCCCGGGCCCCGGCCCCCCCGGCCCGCTCACGGCGCGTCGGCCCGGGTCGAGGCGCCGGCCCGGGTCGGGGCGCCGGCCCGGACGACCTCGACGGGCCGGTCGAGCACGTCGGCCAGCAGGTCGGAGCGCTCGGCCGCGGTGTGGAGCTCCAGGTCGACCTCGGCGCCGTCGGCCGGCGTGACCTCGACCACGACGGTGCCCCCGACGGCGCGGGCCCGCGCCGCCGCCACCCGCTGGCCGTGCGTGCGGTCGAGGCCGATGGCCACCCGCAGGAGGGCAGCCAGGGCCCGGACGACGGCCTGCTCCTCCGGGGCCAGGCGGGCGAACTCGGGGTGGCGGGCCTTGGGGGCGCTCTTGCGGTGGTAGCGGGCCACCAGGGCGATGCGCTCGATCTCGGCGTCGGTGAAGCCGACCAGCCGGTCGCTGTTGCGGATGACGTAGTAGGAGTGCTTGTGGTGGCCGTCGTGGCTGACGGCCAGGCCCACGTTGGCCAACAGGGCGGCCGCCTCCAGGTGGTCGCGGCTCTCGGCGTCGAGGCCGAGCAGCCCGGCCAGGTCGTCGTGGAGCTGGAGGGCCAGCGTGGCCACCCAGGCCGAGTGGGCCGGGTCCGGGTCGTTGGCGTCGGCCAGGTGGCGGACGCTGTGGCGGCCCACGTCGGTGACCCGGTGGAGCGAGCCGCCCCGGACCCGCTCCAGGGTGTCGATGAGCACGCCCTCCCGCAGGGCCGCCTCGCTGAGGGTGAGCTCCTCGACGCCGAGGCGCTGCACCACCCCCTCGAGGATGAGGGCGCCGGCGGTGATGATGTCGGCCCGCTTGGGGTCGAGGCCCTCCACCTGGTCCAGGGTGCCCTTGCGGGCGGCCCGGGCCAGCTCGGCGGCGACCTCGCCGATCTCCCCGGCGGTGGCCGTGGCGCCGTTCCAGGTGCGGGCCGGGTCGTCGTCGCCGGCCCGGCGGCGGGCCAGGCGCACCACCTGCTCGATGGTGCCCGAGGAGCCGACCGCCACCTCGAAGCCCACCCGGCGCACCTCCCGCTCGAAGGCCACCAGGGCGCCCCTCACGTGGCGCCGGCAGGCCTCGATGTCGGACTTGGACGGCGGGCCGTCGGCGAAGAAGCGGTTGGTGAGCCGGACCGCCCCCAACTTGAGGGACCGGGCGGCCCGGGCCTCGCCCCGCAGCCCGAGCAGCAGCTCGGTGCTGCCGCCGCCGATGTCGCACAGCAGGAGGGGCCGCTCGTAGACGGGCAGGGCCGACAGCACGCCCAGGTGGATGAGCCGGGCCTCCTCCACGCCGGAGACGACCTCGACCTCCACGCCGGCCTGGCGCCGGGCCCGGCGCAGGAAGTCGTCGTGGTTCTCGGCCTCCCGGACGGCCGAGGTGGCCACGGCCCGCAGCTCGGCGCCGTGGGCGTCGGCCAGGCGCCGGAACCGGCCGAGGGCGGCCACGCCCCGCTCGACGGCCTCGGGGGCCAGAGTCTTCATGTCGCCCGCGCCCTGGCCCAGCCGGACCTGCTCCTTCTCGCGGGTGATGACCTCGAAGCGGTCGCCGTCGACGACGCGGGCCACCACCAGGTGCAGCGAGTTGGTGCCGACGTCGACGGCGGCGAGCACCTCAGCCATCTCCGGCAACCTACCGGTCCCCCGCGACACCTCCGGCCGGTCGCGCCGCAGGCCTGGCAGGGGCTGCCGACGGCGATCCCGGCCGTGATCGGTTCCCGGTGCCCTCCACTACTGTCGATCGCATGACGCCCGAGAAGCAGGTACCGGACCGCAACCTGGCCATGGAGCTGGTCCGGGTGACCGAGGCGGCGGCCATGGCGGCCTCGCGGTGGATGGGCCGGGGCGACAAGATCGGGGCCGACGGGGCGGCGGTGGACGCCATGCGGATCGTCCTGGACACCGTGGCTATGGACGGCATCGTCGTCATCGGCGAGGGCGAGAAGGACGAGGCGCCCATGCTCTACAACGGCGAGCGCATCGGCGACGGCACGCCCCCGCAGACCGACATCGCCGTCGACCCGGTGGAGGGCACGACCCTCACCGCCCTCGGTCGCGGCGGCGCCATCTCGGTGATCGCCGTCTCCGAGCGGGGCAGCATGTTCAACCCGGGGCCCTGCGTGTACATGGAGAAGCTGGCCGTCGGGCCCGAGGCCGCCGGCCTGGTCGACGTGACCGCCCCGGTGGCCGACAACCTGCGGGCCGTGGCCAAGGCCAAGGGCGAGTCGCTGCGCGACGTCACCGCGGTGGTGCTCGACCGGCCCCGCCACGACCAGCTCATCGCCGAGATCCGGGAGGCCGGGGCCCGCATCCGCCTCATCCAGGACGGCGACGTGATCGGCGTGGTGTCCACGGCGTGGCCCGAGGCCGGGGCCGACATCCTCTTCGGCATCGGCGGCACCCCCGAGGGGGTCCTGGCCGCGGCGGCCATGAAGTGCATGGGCGGCGAGATCCAGGGCCGGCTGTGGCCCCGGGACGAGGACGAGCGCCAGACCGCGGTGGACGCCGGCTACGACCTGTCCCAGGTGCTGCTCACCGACGACCTGGTGCAGGGCGACAACTGCTTCTTCGCCGCCACCGGCATCACCGACGGCGAGGTCCTCCGGGGCGTGCACTACACGGCGTCGGGGGCGACCACGCAGTCGCTGGTCATGCGGTCCAAGTCGGGCACCGTGCGGCGCATCGACGCCCGCCACCGCACCGACAAGCTCCAGGAGTTCAGCTCCATCGACTACGGCTGAGCGGCCGTCCCGAGCCGCACCCCGCCATCCCGTCGCCCCGCCCGCCGGTCCACCCAACCCGGCGCCACCCCTCGGAGGATCCCTTGCCGGACGCCACCATCTGGCACAACGCCCGCTGCTCCAAGTCTCGCCAGGCCAAGGCCATCCTCACCGAGGAGCTGGCGGTCGAGGTCGAGGTGCGCGAGTACCTGAAGGAGCCACCGACCCGCGAGGAGCTGGTGGGGCTGATGGGCATGCTCGGCATCGACGACCCCCGGGCCATGATGCGCACCGGGGAGGACGCCTACCGGCAGCTGGGCCTGGCCGACGCCAGCTCCGACGAGCTGCTGGACGCCATCGTCGAGCACCCGGTCCTGCTGGAGCGCCCCATCGTGGTCCGGGGCCGCTCGGCGGTCATCGGCCGCCCCCCGGAGCAGGTCACCTCGTTGTTCTGACCGGCGGCGCGGTCGCCCTCGGCCGCGCCCGTCCCGGCGACCAGCTGGCGCCCGCTGTGTCGGCCGGCCTCGGGGGCCCTTCGGCGCGCCGACATGACGCCAGACGCGTCGAACCCGCCGGCGGGGGGGAGGGACCGGCGGGCTCGATGCGGGTGGTTTGCTGCAGCCACTTTCGGATTGAGGCCGGCAAGGCGGGGTTTCGACGACCTCGCAACTGCAACGTGGGCCATGTTGCCCGCCTCCCAGGAGGCCCAAACCTCCCCCCAAAAAGATTTTCTCGGCGGGCGGGCTGGTGTTGTCCGGGCGCGCGAAGCGCTGACGGTCGGTCAGGCCGAGGTGAGGGTGCCCTTGGCGCGGAGGCGGGTCTCGGCGCGCTGGAGGGCGGCCTGGTTCTCGTCGTCGTGGGCCTCCTGGAGGGCCTTCTCGGCCCTCTCCTTGGCCTGGCGGGCCCGGTCCTCGTCGATGTGGTCGGCCAGCTCGGCCACGTCCGAGAGGATCGAGACCCGGTTGTAGCTCACCTCGACGAAGCCGCCGTGCACGGCCACCCGCACCGTCTCGCCGTCGGCGCCCAGGATCTCGGTGACCCCGATGCCCAGGGCGCCCACGAACGGGGCGTGGCCGGTGAGGAAGGCGATGTCGCCCTCGCCGAGGGTGCGGGTGATGACCCGCTCGGCCTCACCCGACCAGAGGATGGCTTCGGGCGAGACGACCTGGACCTCGAGCGCCACGACCCTCAGCTCCCGCGCTGGAGCTGCTCGGCCTTCTCGCGGGCGGCGTCGGCGCCACCCACGTTCAGGAAGGCCTGCTCCGGCAGGTCGTCGAGGTCGCCCTGGACCAGGGCCTCGAAGGAGTCGACCATCTCGTCCACCGGCGTGGTCACGCCGGGCAGGCCGGTGAAGGTCTCGGCCACGTACATGGGCTGGGACAGGAAGCGCTGCACCTTGCGGGCCCGGGACACGGTGATGCGGTCCTCCTCGGACAGCTCGTCGAGGCCCAGGATGGCGATGATGTCCTGCAGCTCCTTGTAGCGCTGGAGGATGCGCTGCACCTCGCGGGCCACGTTGTAGTGGCGGTCGCCCACCACCTCGGGGGCCAGGATGGTGGAGGTGGAGGCCAGCGGGTCCACCGCCGGGTAGATGCCCAGGGCGGCAATGTCGCGGGAGAGCTCGGTGGTGCCGTCGAAGTGGGTGAAGCTGGTGAACGGTGCCGGGTCGGTGTAGTCGTCGGCCGGCACGTACACCGCCTGCAGGGAGGTGATGGACCGGCCCCGGGTCGAGGTGATGCGCTCCTGCAGCTGGCCCATCTCGTCGGCCAGGGTGGGCTGGTAGCCCACGGCCGAGGGCATGCGGCCCAGCAGGGTCGACACCTCGGAGCCGGCCTGGGTGAAGCGGAAGATGTTGTCCACGAACAGCAGTACGTCCTGCTGCTGCACGTCCCGGAAGTACTCGGCCATGGTCAGGGCGGACAGGGCCACCCGCAGGCGCACGCCGGGCGGCTCGTCCATCTGGCCGAAGCACAGGGCGGCCTTCTCCAGCACGCCCGCCTCCTCCATCTCGATGAGGAGGTCGGTGCCCTCACGGGTGCGCTCGCCCACCCCGGCGAACACCGACACGCCGCCGTGGTTCTGGGCCACCCGGCGGATCATCTCCTGGATGAGCACCGTCTTGCCCACGCCGGCCCCGCCGAACAGGCCGATCTTGCCGCCCTGCTTGTACGGGGTGAGCAGGTCGATGACCTTGATGCCGGTCTCGAACATGGTGGCCGACGGCTCGAGGGTGTCGAAGGCGGGGGCGTCGCGGTGGATGTCCCAGCGCTCGGCCACCTCGCCCAGCTCCTCGGAGGAGATGTCGAGGGGCTCGCCCAGCACGTTGAACACGTGGCCCAGGACCACGTCGCCCACCGGCACCGAGATGCCCCGGCCGGTGTTGCGCACGGTGACACCGCGGCGCAGGCCGTCGGTGGGCTTCAGGCACACGACCCGCACCCGGTTGTCGCCGATCTGCTGGGCCACCTCACCGCCGATGACGATGGGGTCGCCGTCGTTCTCGACGGTCATGGAGACGGCGGTGTTGATCTCGGGCAGGGCGTCGGGCGGGAACTCCACGTCGACCACGGGGCCGGCGATGGCCACCACCCGGCCCTCGGGGAGGGTCTTCGGCTCGTCGATGACGGTCATGTCACGGTCTCCTGGGGGGTGCTCAGCGGGCGAGCGAGTCGGGAAGCAGGTCGTGGACGCCGCCGATGCGGTCGACGAGGAGGTCCTCGCCGCCGCCGGCGCCCTCGCGCAGGGACTCCGCCCCGCCGATGATCTCCATGATCTCGGTGGTGATGGCGTCCTGGCGGGCTCGGTTCATGGCACGGCTGAGCTTCACGATGAGCTCCTCCGCGTTGTCGGTGGCGGACTTCATGGCCCGCTGGCGGGCCGCGTGCTCCGAGGCGGCCGACTCCAGCAGGGCGGCGTACAGGCGGGCCTCGGCGTAGCGGGGCAGCAGCCGGTCGAGGATCTCGGCCGGGCTGGGCTCGAACTCGTAGTCGGCGGTGGGGCCCTCGGTGACGGCCTCGTCGACCTCGCTGGTGTCGATGGGGAGGTAGGTGGCCTCGGTGGCCCGCTGGACGCCGAGGGACACGAAGCGGGTGTAGAAGAGCGCCACCCGGTCGATGTCGCCCTCGGCGAAGCGCTCGGTGACCGCCCCGGCCACGGCCCGGGCGTCCTCGTAGGTGGGCTCGTCGGTGAAGCCGCCGAAGCTGGCCGCGATGTCGTGGCCCCGGAAGCGGAAGTAGGCATCGGCCTTGCGGCCCACGGTGACCAGGGTGACCTGCTGGCCCGCCTCCCGGGCCTCGGTGAGGGCCCGCTCGGCCAGGCGGATGATCTGGGTGTTGTAGCCCCCGGCCAGGCCCCGGTCGGCCGCCACGACCACGATGCCCACCGAGCGGACCTCGTCGCGGGCCTCCAGCAGGGGCGAGCCCCGGCCGGCCCCGGCCCGGGCCAGGTTGCCGATCACCTCGGTGATCTGCTCGGCGTAGGGCCGGGCGGCGGCGACCCGCTGCTGGGCCTTGACGATGCGGCTGGCGGCGATGAGCTCCATCGCCTTGGTGATCTTCTTGGTCGACTGGACGGACTTGATGCGCCGTCGCAGCGTCCTCTCCTGGCCTCCGGCCATGCGGTGCTCCTACCTGCCCCGGTCCCTCAGGCCTCGCCGTCGGGGGCGAAGTCGTGGGTGAAGGCCTCGATGGCGGCGGTCAGGGCGTCCTCGTCGGGGATCTTCCCGTCGTCCCGGATGGCGTCGAGGATGTCGCCGTGGCGGGTCCGGAACCAGGTGATGAGGTCGGTCTCGTACTCCTTGACCCGGGGCACCGGGACCGAGTCGAGGTGGCCCCGGGTGCCGGCGTAGAGCACCAGCACCTGCTCCTCCACCGGGAGGGGCGAGTTGAGGCCCTGCTTGAGCAGCTCGGTGAGGCGGTAGCCCCGCTCCAGGGTGGCCTGGGACACCTTGTCCAGGTCGGAGCCGAACGAGGCGAAGGCCTCCAGCTCGCGGAACTGCGCCAGGTCACCCTTGAGGGTGCCCACCGCGGTCTTCATGGCCTTGATCTGGGCCGCGCCGCCCACCCGGGACACCGACTGGCCCACGTTGATGGCCGGCCGCACGCCCGACTTGAACAGGTCGTCCTCCAGGAAGACCTGGCCGTCGGTGATGGAGATCACGTTGGTGGGGATGTAGGCCGAGATGTCGCCGGCCTTGGTCTCGATGATGGGCAGGGCGGTCATGGACCCGGCGCCGTTGGCGTCGGACAGCTTGGCCGCCCGCTCCAGGAGCCGGCTGTGCAGGTAGAAGACGTCGCCGGGGTAGGCCTCGCGGCCCGGCGGGCGGCGCAGCAGCAGCGACACCTGGCGGTAGGCCTCGGCCTGCTTGGACAGGTCGTCGTAGACCACCAGGGCGTGCTCGGCGTTCTCCATCCAGTGCTGGCCCATGGCGCAGCCGGCGTAGGGGGCCAGGTACTTGTAGGGCGCCGGGTCCGAGGCCGGGGCCACCACCACGACCGTGTAGTCCATGGCGCCGTGGCTGGCCAGGGTGGCCACGGTCTGGGCCACGGTGGAGGCCTTCTGGCCGATGGCCACGTACACGCACTTCACCCCCAGGCCCTTCTGGTTGAGGATGGTGTCGATGGCGACGGTGGTCTTGCCCGTCTTGCGGTCGCCGATGATGAGCTCGCGCTGGCCCCGGCCGATGGGGGTCATGGCGTCGATGGCCTTGATGCCGGTCTGCAGCGGCTCGTGCACCGGCTTGCGCCCGGTGATGCCCGGGGCCTGGATCTCCATGCGCCGGTCCTGGACGTTGGTCAGGGCGCCCTTGCCGTCGATGGGCTGGCCCAGGGTGTTCACCACCCGGCCCAGCAGGCCGTCGCCGGCCGGGACCGAGAGGATCTGGCCGGTGGCCCGGACCGACTGGCCCTCCTCGATGCCCTGGACGTCGCCCAGCACCACGGCGCCGATCGACCCCTCGTCCAGGTTCAGGGCCAGGCCCGTGGACCCGTCCTGGAACTCCAGCATCTCGTTGACCGCGCAGTCGGGCAGGCCCTCGACGCGGGCGATGCCGTCGCCCACCTCGATGACCCGGCCCACCTGGGCCGCGGCCATGTCGGGCGTGAAGCCCTCCAGGTTCTTGCGGAGGGCAGCGGTGATGTCTTCGGGGGTGATGGTGAGCTCAGCCATCGGCTCGCTTCCTGGGTTCGCACCGGCTCGGGGCCGGCGCCGGAGTGGTGACGGGTGGGCCTAGAGAGCAGCGCGGAGCTGCTCGAGGCGGCGGCGGACGGTGCCGTCGATGACGGTGTCGCCGACCTGGGCGACGAGGCCGCCCTGGACGGTCGGGTCCACGATGACCTTGACCTCGACGTTGCGGTCGGTGGCCCGGCCGAGGGCCTCGGCCAGCCGTGAGGTCTGCTCGTCGGTGAGGGCCACGGCCGAGCGGACGTCGGCCACCGCCTTCTGGCGGGAGGCGGCGCTGCGCTCGACCAGCGCGTCGACGATGGCGGGGAGATCCCGCGCCCGGCCGTTGCCGACCACCAGACCCACCAGGTTCACGGTGGTCGGCTGGGCCTTGCCGCCCAGCAGGTCGACCACGACCTGCTGGCGGCGTGCGGGCTCGATGTGCGGGTCCGAGAGCGTGCCGAGCAGCTCGTCGTTGCCCCGGATGACCTGGGCGACGCGGAACAGCTCGTCCTCGACCTCGCCCAGGGGGTCCTCGGCCCGGGCGAGGAGGAAGGCCGCCTCGGCGTAGGCGTCGATGATCCGGGGCTCGGCCATCAGCGGGACGCCCCCACCTGGTCGATGTAGGCGTCGATGAGGGCCCGGTTGGCCTCGGTGTCGAGGCTGGCCTCGACCACCCGCTCGGCGGCCCCGATGGCGATGGACGCCACCTCGCCCCGCAGGTCGGCCAGGGCCTGGGCCTTGGCCGCCTCGGCCTCGGTGGCGGCCCGCTGCCGGATCTCGACGATCTCGGCGTCGAGGGCCGCGACCCGCTCGGCGCGAAGGGTGTCCGCGGTCTGGCGGGCCTCCTCGATGATGCGGGTGGCCTCGGCCTTGGCGTCACCCAGTTGGGCCTCGTAGCCGGCCTTGACCTGGTCGGCCTCGGACCGGGTGGCCTCGGCGGCCTCGATGTCGCCCCGGATCTTCTCGGTGCGCTCGTTCATGGTCTTCTTGATGGCCGGGTAGCCGAAGAAGCCCAGGGCCCCGAACACCACCAGGAAGCCGAAGGCGCCCCAGATGATCTCGTTGGTCTCGGGGAGGATCGGGCTCGGGGCGGCCCGGCACTCGTCGATGGTGCCCCCCTCGGCCAGGATCTCGATGCACTCGGCGTCGGAGTGGGTGGCCCCGTTCTCCTCGGCCTCGTGGATCACATCCTCGACCGGGTTGGCCCCCGCCTCACCCTCCGCGGCCGAGGCCGGGGACGAGAAGGCGAGGATGGCGAGCACCGCGGCAGCGGCGGTGAGCAAGAGGCGGATGCGACGCATGCGCAGTCCTTTCTCTGTCGACGAGGACAGGATCAGGCGCCCTGGCCGAGGAAGAAGACCACGAAGCCGATGAGGGCCAGGGCCTCCACGAAGGCGATGCCCAGGAACATGGTGGTGCGCACCATGCCGGCCGCCTCGGGCTGGCGGGCCATGGCCTGGACCGACTGGCCGACCAGGTAGCCGATGCCGATGCCCGGGCCGATGGCGCCGAGGCCGTAGGTCAGGGCGGCCAGGCCCTTGTTGGTGATGCCGCTGGTGGCGGCGGTCTCAGCAGCTTGTGCGAGGAGCATGGGGCTCAGTTCCTTCTTCCTGGTGGGGTCGGTGTCGGCGAAGCCGAGTCCGCTAGGGCGGGGGGTGGGGTCGGAGGACGTGGGTCTGTGAGGGGAGAGGATCGGGAGGATCAGTGGTCGTGGCTGACGGCCGAGCCGAAGTACACGCCGAAGAGCAGCGTGAACACGTAGGCCTGCAGGAACGAGACCATGACTTCGAAGGCGGTGAAGAACACCACCGCGAAGGCGGGGAGGGGCAGGAAGACGGCGGTCCAGTCCGCGGTCCACAGCCCGGCGCTGAGCACCGCGAAGGTGACGAGCAGGATGTGGCCGGCCAGCAGGTTGGCGAAGAGACGGACGGTGTGGCTGAACGGCTGCACCAGGAACTTCGAGACGAACTCGATGAGCACCACCAGCGGCAGCAGGAAGACCGGCACCCCCGGGGGGACCAGGGCGGCCTTGAGGTAGCCGAAGCCGTGCTGCTTGAACCCGGCGCCGTGGTAGATCACGTAGCAGAGCAGGGCCAGGAACAGGGGCAGGGCGATGCGGGCCGAGGCCGGCATCTGGATGACCGGGATGACCTCGAAGATGTTGGTGAAGAAGATGAAGAAGAACAGCGACAGCATGAAGGGCGGGAGCCACTTGCGGTCGTTGTGGCCCACGGTGGGCTCGATGAGCTGCTGCTCGACGAACTCCACCGAGATCTCGGCCAGGTTCTGGGCCCCCGTGGGCACCAGCTGCTTGCGGTTGCCCAGCGCGAAGATCAGGAGCGTCAGGGCCATCGCCAACATGTAGATCAGCGCGACCTTGTTGAACTCGTAGATCTCGCCGTCTCCGAAGAAGCCGGGCCAGTCGACGATGTGACCGAGGGGGGGGAACTCCAGCGCGAACACGTCGGCGCTACTCCTTCACGAGGTCGGGCTTGAGGCCGGGGAAGGCCAGGGAGGCAGAGACGAAGCGGGTCTCCCACACGAGGAGGCCGAGGTGGCCCACCACCAGGGTGAGGCCGAGGGGCAGGGGCTCGATCCACGGCTGGTCGCCCACCAGGAGGACGACGCCGGAGATGATCCCGAGCCGGATCAGGAAGCCGAACAGGGCCACCCCCATGACCAGGGCGTAGCTGATGCGGGCGGCCCAGGACTGGAGGGCGGCGGCGGCCACGAAGTTGCCCAGCACCAGGGCCAGGGCCAGGGCCACCGAGGCCAGGCCCTCGAGGTTCCAGCCCAGGAGGCCCACCAGGAGGGCCAGGGGAGCCACCTTGAGCCCGCGGCGGACCAGGTCGCGGATGATCTGGCCCTCGGGGGCGGGGGCACCGGAGGTGTCGCGGGTGGCGAAGGCGGGGGCCGGAGCCGTCATCGGGCCCTCCCCGAGGGCTTCGGCGCCGGCGCGACGGGGGCCGGGGCCACGGACCGGGGGGCGGTGGCGGCGGTGCCCTCGTGGGCGGCCATGTCCTTGTCGTAGCCCAGCTTGATCTTCACCCCGGTGCCGACCACGCCGATGGCGGCGACGGCGATGGTGAAGAGCGGGCTGGTGCCGGCCACCCGGTCGATGATCCAGCCCACGAACCCGAAGACCAGGGGGGTGAGGGCCAGGTCGACACCGCGCCCGAGGGCGTCGCTGAACCCTCTGTTCAGGTCTTGCCTGGCACGCAGGTCGAACACTCGAGCACCTTGGAGAGAGCGGCCCCGGGAGCCCGGGACCGGCGCTTGTGAACCAAGGCGCAAACTAGGGGGCGCTCCTCCCCCGCCGCAAATCTTCACATGCCGGCAACACGGCGCACGCCCGGCGGCTCCCGCCGTGAGGGCCCGCGCGGCCCGTCCTCGGCCGCACCACCGGCTCCCGACCGTTCAGCCGCGGGCGGCCACGGCCCCGCCCCCTCGGTACGCTCCCCCCCATGAAGTGCCCCGTGTGCGACGTCGGCCTCTCCATCTCCGCCCGTGAAGGGGTGGAGATCGACTTCTGCCCCCAGTGCCGTGGCGTGTGGCTGGATCGGGGCGAGCTGGACAAGATCCTGGACCGGGTGGCGGTGGTGGCCCCCGCCCCCGAGGTCCCCGCCTCGCCGCCCCCGGCCCCCTACGCCGAGCCGCCCCGCTACGCCGACCGTCCCCCCGAGCCCCGCTACGACGACCGGCCGCGGTACGACGACCGGCCCCGCTACGACGAGCACCGCCGGCCCGAGGGCGACCACTACAAGAAGAAGCGCCGCAAGTCGATGCTCGACGACCTCTTCGACTTCTAGCCTCCGGCGGGCGACCGGACGGCGGGTCAGGACAGCGCGTCGAGGCCGGCGCGCAGGCCGGTGAGCTCGTCGGTGACGCCGCGCAGGTCGGCCTCCACCGCCTCCACCCCGGCCGAGGGCGAGAGGGCCAGCTCGGCGGCCCGGGCCACCGCCGCCTCCAGGCGGACCTGGAGCAGCTCCAACCGCCCGTCCAGCTCCTCCCGGGTGTTGAGGATGCGCTGCACCGACTCGAACCGGGCCCGGTGCACCTCCACCAGCTCGGGGTCGGCGTCGTGGCGGCGACGGGCCTCCTTGTAGGCCGCGGTCACGGCGACGGGGTCGAGGGTGGTCGCCACCTCGTCGAGCCGCCGGGCCTGCAGGGCCGCCTGGTAGACGGCCACGGCACCGGCGTCGACCCGGGACCCGAGGGCGGCCACCCGGTCGCGGACCGGGCCCTCGGGCCGGCTGGCCACCAGGCCCCGGTAGCGCACGGCGGCAGCCACCGCCCCGTCCACGGCCGGCAGCAGGCGGGGTGGCACCGCGGCCCGGTCGATGGCCGCCAGCGGGTCGGCGGGCGCGGCCCCGGGCAGCGGGGAGGCGCTCTCCTCTCGGCCCCGGCGGAACAGACCCATCGCCCGACCCTACGACGGCCCGGCACCCCGCTCACCCCGAACCCGGCACGAAAGTGCCCGACATCCCGGCTCTTCCGTGCCCGGTTGGGCGCCGGGGGGAGCCGTCAGAGGCGGAGGTCGCCCTCGGCGGTGCGGTGGGCGGCCACGCCGACGGGCTCGTCCTCGGTGACCAGGGCCATCACGTCCTCGGCCGTGCTGGTGGCCCAGGCCCGGTCGCCGGCGGGCGTCCGCACGGCCAGGAACGCCTTCTCGGGGGCGCCGTCGCGGTCGTACATCACCGTGGCCCCCTCGATGCGCACCGCCCCCTCCCAGTCGGCCACCAGCTCCACCGACCCGACGTCGTCGACCTCGGCCTGGCAGTCGCGGGCCATGAACCGGCCCCGGGGCGGCGGGTCCGTCGAGTAGACGCCGAAGGCGTGCTTGGTCAGGAACCCGCCGTTGGCGGTGACGAAGCCCACCGACCCGGCGTCGCCCCGCAGCACCTCGGCCATGGTGGCGATGGAGTGCGACACGTAGTCGTTCCACGGCCCCCCGGCGAAGCTCAGGCCCCCGGTGACGGTGAGCTGCCGGTCGAGGCCCAGGCCCAGCTCGGCCGCCGCCACCTGCACGGCCGAGGGGAAGCACGAGTAGACGTCCACGTGGGCCAGGTCGTCGACCCCCACGCCGGCCAGGCGCAGGGCCTCGGTCCCGGCGATGCCGATGGCCGGCGAGCGGTGCAGGGCCACCCGGTTGCCCACGAACCAGGTGTCGTGGGCATCGGTGCCGGTCCACGGGAACACCCACCGCTCCGCGGGCACGCCCAGGGCCCGGGCCCGCTCCACCGAGCACACCAGCAGGGCGGCGGCCTGCTCCACGCTGTTGTTGGAGTTCATGAGCTTGGGGTACGGGTGGCCGATCATGCGGTTGCCCGGCGTGACCGTGCGGATCTCCTCGGCGGTGCGGGGTTCGCGGATCCAGGCGTGGGGGTTGGCCGCCGCCACCGCGCTGAACCGGGCCCACAGCTCGGAGACCACCGCCTGGTGCTCCTCCTGGGTCCGGCCCGCCGCGGCCCGCACCGCGCTCTCGAAGATGGGGTAGTGGGTGACGGGCAGGAACAGGCCCCGGCTGATCTCGTCCGGCGAGGCCAGGGGGGTGTCGTCACCCAGCCGCTCGGTGGGCACGACGTCGTCGCCCTGGGCCGTCCAGCCCCGGTCCTGGCCCGAGGCCCGGGCCGCCTGGCGGGTGCGCCAGGCCTCGGCCCCGCCGATCAGCACCAGGTCGGCCCGCCCGGCGGCGATGTCGGCCCCGGCCCGGTTCACCAGCGTCTGCGGGTAGTTGCCGCCGGCCACCGTGGTCCACCGCCGGCGGGGCTCGGCCCCCAGGGCGGTGGCCACCAGGGCCGCCGGGTCCCGGTAGCGCCAGGACAGGATGTCGACCACGGCGACGGTGTCCAGGCCGGCCAGCAGGGCCGCGGGGTCGGCCACGCCGCTGTCGTCGGCGGCCACCCGGGCCGCTCGGGCCAGCATGGTCGTCGGCTCGGCCGGATCGTCGCCCCGGTCGGTGCGCACGTTGAGCTGGCCCACCCCGACCAGCACAGGCAGGCGGGGATCGAGGTCGCGGGCGACGGGCGTCGACATGGCGGCGGGCCTCCGGCGGGACGGGCACCTGGCGGGCGGACGATCGGACCCCCGCGGACCGGGCCAGCGCGGGCCGGGCCGGGCCCGTCGACGCGCCCCGCGTCGGGGGTGGCTGGACGGTAGGGGCGAGCCGGGCGCTCACTACAATCCGACCCATCGCCCCCGTCGACGTCCTCGTCCTCTGCACCGGCAACCAGTGCCGCTCGCCCATGGGCGAGGCCCTGCTCCACCACCGCCTGGCCGCCGCCGGCATCGACGCCCACGTCCACTCGGCCGGCCTGGTGTCCGAGGGCGTGCCGGCCTCGGCCCACGGGGTGCGGGCCCTGGCCAAGCGGGGCGTCGACCTCGGCGCCCACCGCAGCCGGGCCCTGACCCCGGAGATGGTGGCCCAGGCCGACCTGGTCATCGGCATGGCCCGCGAGCACGTCCGCGAGGCCGTGGCCCTCCGGCCCGAGGCCTTCCCCCGCACCTTCACCCTGCGGGAGCTGGTGCGCCGGGCCGGCGCCGTCGGCCCCCGCCGCCCCGTCCCCGGGGCCGACCCCGGTGCCGACGCCCTCGAGCCCCTCGACGCGTGGCTGGCCCGGGTCAGCGCCGGGCGCCGGCCCACGGACCTGCTCGGCGAGCACCCCGGCGACGACGTGGCCGACCCCATGGGCATGTCCCGCCGGGCCTACGAGCGCTGCGCCACCGACATCGAGGACCTGGTCGAGGGCCTGGTGGACCTGGCCTTCCCGGTCCGCCGGTCGCGGTCATACTCGGCCTGATGCGCATCGCCATCGGCTCCGACCACGCCGGCTACGACCTCAAGGCCCACCTGGTGGCCTTCCTGCGCGACGCCGGCCACGACGTCGTGGACGCCGGGACCGACTCGGCCGAGTCGGTCGACTACCCGGCCTACTGCGCCGCGGTGGCCCGGGCCGTGGCCGCCGGCGCCGTCGACCGGGGCATCGTCATGGGTGGCTCCGGCCAGGGCGAGCAGCTGGCCGCCAACGCGGTGCGGGGCGTGCGGGCCGCCCTGTGCAACGACCTGTTCACCGCCCGCCTGAGCCGCCTCCACAACGACGCCAACGTGCTGTCGATCGGGGGCCGGGTGGTGGGCACGGCGCTGGCCGAGGAGATCGCCACCACCTGGCTGGCCACCGAGTTCGAGGGCGACCGCCACGTGCGCCGGGTGGAGCAGCTGGCCGAGCTGGCCTCCCTGTCCGACGTCCCCGACGCCCAGGACGCCCTCATCGACCGCCTGGCCCCCGGCGCCACCGCCCGGGCCCGGGGCGAGGGCTCGCCGGCGCCCGACCCCACCTACCCGTAGCCCCCCTCCCCCTCCCCCTCCCCCTCCCCCTCGCCCGTCGGCCCGGCCGACGACGTCCCGCCCCTCCCGAGGAGACCCCGATGCCCTGGCCCCCCGTCGACGACACCGAGCTCTCGTCCATCGTCCAGGCCGAGGTCGACCGCCAGAACAGCACCCTCCAGCTCATCGCCTCGGAGAACTTCACGTCCCCGGCCGTGCTGCGGGCCACCGGGTCGGTCCTCACCAACAAGTACAGCGAGGGCTACCCCGGCAAGCGCTACTACGGCGGCAACGAGGTCATCGACCGGGCCGAGGAGCTGGCCCGCGACCGGGTCAAGGCCCTGTTCGGCGCCGAGCACGCCAACGTCCAACCCCACTCCGGGGCCAACGCCAACATGGCCGTCTACCTGGCCATGCTCCAGCCCGGTGACGCGGTGCTGGGCCTCCGGCTGGATCAGGGCGGCCACCTCACCCACGGCTCGCCGGTGAACGCCAGCGGCATCCTCTACCGCTTCGCCTCCTACGGGGTCACCGCCTCCGACGAGCGCATCGACTTCGACCAGGTGCGGGACCTGGCCAAGCAGCACCAGCCCAAGATCATCGTGGCCGGGGCCACCGCCTACCCCCGGATCATCGACCCGGTGCCGTTCCGGGAGATCGCGGAGGAGGTCGGGGCCCTGTTCATGTTCGACGCCGCCCACGTGGCCGGGCTCATCGCCGGCGGGGTCCACCCCAACCCGGTGCCCCACGCCGACATCGTCACCTTCACCACCCACAAGACCCTGCGGGGCCCCCGGGGCGGCTGCATCCTGAGCCGGGCCGAGCACGCCGCGGCCATCGACAAGGCCGTGTTCCCGGGCTCGCAGGGCGGGCCCCTGGACCACGTCATCGCGGCCAAGGCGGTGGCCTTCGCCGAGGCCGCGCACCCCTCGTTCTCCGACTACGCGGCGGCGGTGGTGGCCAACGCCACCGCCCTGGCCCAGCGCCTGGCCGGCCACGGCCTGCGCCTGGTCTCCGGGGGCACCGACAACCACCTCATGCTGGTGGACCTGCGCAGCCTCGACCCCGAGCTGTCGGGCAAGAAGGCCCGCCTGGCCCTCGACCGGGCCGGCATCTCCCTCAACGAGAACACGGTGCCGGACGACCCCCGGCCCCCGTACATCACCAGCGGGCTGCGCATCGGCACGCCGGCGGTGACCACCCAGGGCATGGGCCCCGAGGAGATGGCCACCGTCGGCGACCTCATCCACCGGGTGCTGGTGGGCCGGGACGACGAGGCGGAGCTGGCCGCGGCGAGGGCCGAGGTCCAGGCCCTGTGCTCCCGGTTCGCGCCCTACCCCGACCTGGCCGCGGGCTGACCCCCGCCCCGACCCGGAGCGGGTGGCGCCGGCGTCCCCGACCCCGGGCCGGGCCGCTGTAGCGTCGCGGGCGATGCCGGCCGCCGCTCTCTCCGTGCGCCGCCCGTGAGGCCGTCCGCCCTCGACTACGGGATCGTGTTCGCGGCCGCGTTCGGCATCACCCTCGTCCTCACCCCGCTGGCCGGCGCCTTGGCCCACCGCATCGGCGCCCTGGCCTACCCGGACGAGCGGCGGGACCACCCCCGCCCCACCCCCTACCTGGGCGGGGTGGCCATGTTCCTGGGCCTGGCCGGGGCGCTGGCCGTGGCCTGGCAGCGGGACGCCTTCCGCGAGGTGTTCGACGGCTCGTCCGCCCTGGTCGGCGTCCTCGTCGGCGCGGCCATCGCCTGCGTGGTGGGCACCTGGGACGACGTGCGCGACGTCTCGCCACCGGCCAAGACGGCCGGCCTGGTGCTCTCCGGCTCGGCCCTCTACTGGATGGGCGCCTCCATGATCCTGTTCCGGGTGCCGTACCTGGACCTGATCGTGCTCTCCCCCGACCTGGCCCCCCTGGTCACCGTGGTCTGGGTCATGGGCATGGCCAACGCCACCAACTTCATCGACGGCCTCGACGGGCTGGCGGCCGGCATCGTGGCCATCGCCAGCGGGGCCATGTTCCTGTATTCCCACCGGCTGGTCGACCCGGCCGTCGACGTGCTGGGAGCCGACAACCCGGCGCCGCTGCTGACCATCATCGTGGTCGGCATCTGCGTCGGCTTCCTGCCCTTCAACTTCAACCCGGCCCGCATCTTCATGGGCGACGGCGGGGCGCTCATGCTCGGCGTGCTGACCGCGGCGTCGACCATCCTGGTCGGCGGCCAGACCGACCAGCCCTTCAGCGGGCAGGCCTACTTCTTCTACCTGCCCCTGGTCGTGCCCCTGGTGGTTATGGGCGTGCCCATCATCGACACCGCCTGGGCCATCGTGCGCCGGGCCAGCAAGGGCGTCAGCCCCGACACCGCCGACAAGAACCACCTGCACCACCGGCTCATGCGCCTGGGCCACGGGCAGCGCCGGGCGGTGCTGATCCTGTGGATGTGGACGGCCCTGCTGTCGGCCTTCGTCCTCTACCCCGTCTACAACGCCGGCCGGGGCGACGCCATGGTCCCCATCGGGGTGGCCGCCGCCGGCCTGGTGCTCTTCACCTACTTCCACCCCGGCGCCCGCCGCACCCGCGAGGGCTGACCCGGCCGCTGCCGGGCCGGGGCCGTTCAGCTCACGAGCTCGTCCTGGCCCTCGGTGGCCACGGACAGGACCACGGCCCCGAAGACGATCAGCGACGTGGCGATGGTGTGGATCAGGTCGTCACCGGTGACGTCGAGGGTGCCGATCACGATCAGGATCGCCCCCGCCACCATGAACGCCACCCCCAGCCGGGTGCCGCTCACGCCGGAGCCCTCCCCGGGGGCACGGGGCGGGCGACGGCAGCGGAGGAGGGCACGGGCCCACCCAACCACGCCAGCCCCCCGGCCACAAGCACCGCCGTCACGGCCACCGCGGGACCAGGGGTCAGGACGAGGCGAGGGCGCGGATGCGGGCGGCGGGGATCGGGCCCTCCCGCAGGACGTCGAGGCCGGGGGTGGTGGCGTCGACCACGGTGGAGGCGGCGCCGGCCAGGGTCCCCCCGTCGGCCACCACGGCCACGGGACCGGTGAGGGCGGCCGCGGCCGCCGCCGCGGTGGCCGGCGTGGGCTGGCCGTGGCGGTTGGCGCTGGTGGTGGCGATGGGGCCCACCCGGGCGGCCAGGGCCCGGACCAGCCGGTGGTCGGGACAGCGGACGCCGATGGTGGCGTTGTCGCCCCCCAGCGCCCAGGCCCGGACGGCCTCGGCCCGGGGCAGCACCAGGGTCAGCGGGCCCGGCCACAGGGCCCGGGCCAGGCGATCGGCCGGCGGCGGCAGCGGCCCGGCCACCGCCGCGGCCTGCGCGAAATCGGCCACCAGCACGGCCAGGGGAGCACCGGGTCGGCGGTCCTTCAGGGCGAACAGGCGGTCCGTCGCCCCGGGCACGGTGGGCAGGGCGGCCACCCCGTACACCGTGTCGGTGGGCAGGACCACCGGCTCCCCGGCCCGCAGCGCCCCCTCCAACCGGTCCAGCAGCTCGGTGTCGACCCCCTCGCTTCCGATCATCGGGCCGGCCTCATCAGCCGGAGACTGCCGCCTCGAGCAGCCGAGGGCCGCTGGCGGGGCGATCCCCGATCAGTCATCGCGGGTGTCGGCCTCGGGCCGGCCGGGCCAGCGGGCCACCAGGGCCCGGTCCCGGCCCAGCAGGTCGGGGCGGACCTCGACGGTGGTGAAGCCGGACCCCTCGGCCAGGGCCCGGGCCCGCTCCCCCTGCGCCTCGCCGATCTCCACCACCAGCGCCCCACCGGGCACCAGCCAGCGGCCGGCGCCGGCCACGATCCCCTCCACCGCCTCCAGGCCCGTCGGGCCCGGGACCAGGGCCTCGGTGGGCTCCCAGTCGGCCACCTCGGGGGGCAGGGGATCATCGGCAGGGACGTAGGGCGGGTTGGAGGCCACCACCGTGACCCGGCCCACCAGCTCCTCGGGCAGCGGCTCGAACCACGACCCGTGGTGGACGGTGACACCGGAGCCGCCGACACCGAGGCCGGCCAGGTTGGCCCGGGTCACCTCCACCGCCCCCTCGGAGGCGTCGACGGCGTGGACCACGGCGTCGCGGCGCTCGGCGGCGACGGCCAGGGCGATGGCGCCCGTGCCGCACCCCAGGTCGACGACCACCGGGGCCGGGGCCACCGTGCCCGCCGCCTCGGCCTCGGCCGCCACCCGGTCCACCGCCTCCAGCACGTGGTCGACCAGGCCCTCGGTCTCGGGCCGGGGGATCAGCACCCTCGTGTCGACCATCAGGTCCAGCGACCGGAAGCCCCACCGGCCCAGCACGTACTGCAGCGGCTCGCCCTCCCGCCGGCGGGCCACCATGCGGTCGAGAGCGGCCACGCCGCCCACCGTGGCCGGGTCGTCCAGGTGGAGGTGGAGGGCCGGGCCGTCCCAGCCGGAGGCCTCCTCCACGATGCGGCGGGCCTCGACCTCGGCGCTGATGATCCCGGCGTCGACCAGGGCCCCGGCCGCCTCCCCCATGAGCGCCCGCCACGACACCGTCCCGTCGCCCTGCCCGATGTCGAGCAGCGGAGCGGGACCGGTCGCCGCCGCGTCGGCCGCTCGGTCCGGGGTCGGTCCGTCCGGAGCGGCCTCGGGGGGCGGGCCGGCGGGGGTGGTGGTCACCTCTCCACCTCGGTGAGGCGGGCGGCCTGGTCGGCGGCCACCAGGGCGTCGCTCACCTCGTCCAGGTCCCCGGCCAGCACCTTGTCCAGCTTGTAGAGGGTGAGCCCGATGCGGTGGTCGGTGACCCGGTTCTCCTTGTAGTTGTAGGTGCGGATCTTCTCGCTGCGGCCGCCGCCGCCCACCTGGCTGCGCCGGGCCTCGGACGCCTCGGCCGCCGCTCGCTCCTGCTCGGCCGCCAGGATGCGGCTGCGCAGGACCCGGAGGGCCCGCTCCTTGTTCTGGAGCTGGCTCTTCTCGTCCTGCATCGACACCACGGTGCCGGTGGGCAGGTGGGTGACGCGGACCGCCGAGTCGGTGGTGTTGACCGACTGCCCGCCCGGCCCCGACGACCGGTACACGTCGATCTGCAGGTCGTTGGGGCCGATGGTGACGTCTACCTCCTCGGCCTCGGGCAGCACCGTCACCGTGGCCGACGACGTGTGGATGCGGCCCTGGGACTCGGTGACCGGCACCCGCTGGACCCGGTGGGGGCCGCCCTCGTGCTTGAGCCGCGACCACACCCCGTCGCCCCTGACCTGGAAGGTGACCTCGTCGTAGCCGCCCATGTCCGACGCCTCGGCCCCCAGCACCTCCAGGGCCCAGCCCCGCCGCCCGGCCCAGGCCCGGTACATCTCGAACAGGTCCCGGGCGAAGAGGTTGCCCTCCTCGCCCCCCTCCGCCCCCCGGATCTCGATGATGACGTTGCGGTCGTCGTTGGGGTCGCGGGGCAGGAGCAGCATGCGGATCTCGGCCGTCAGCCGCTCGACGTCGGCCTCGGCCTCGTCGATCTCGCCCCGCAGGAGCGCCCGGTCGTCGGGGCCGGCCTCGGCGTACATCTCGCGGGCGGTGGCCAGGTCGTCGGCTCGGGCGTCGAGCTGCCGCCGTCGGGAGACGATGGCCTCCAGCTCCTTGTGGCGGCGGGCCAGGTCGGCCGAGCGGGCCTGGTCGGCGTACACGTCGGGGTCCGAGAGGCGGGCCTCGACGTCGGCCAGCTCGCGGGCCAGCTCATCGAGGCGATCCAGCATCGGGGCCACGGTAGCGGTCGCCCCCGGCCGCCCCCCTGGTCGATCCGCGGGCCGGTCGGGGCCCGCTCGACCCCTGGGCCGAGCCGCCCTCGACCCCACCCGGACGGCCCGGCTGGCCGCCGGCCTCCCCATCGAGGGTGAGCGGCCTACGCCTTGGGGGCCGGGCCGCCGGTGGGACCGTCCGGGTCGTCGGCCAGGCCCAGCTCGTCGCGGATGGCAGCCAGGCGCTCGGCCCCGGCCCGGCGCTGGGCCTCCACGTCGAAGGCCTCCTCGGACGACCCGCCGCCCTCCGGGGCGGGCTCGGACCCCGGCCCCGAGGCCCGCGCCGGCGACCCCGGCCGGGAGGCCGACGCACCGGAGCCACCCGGGGCCGCAGCTCCGGCCCCACCGGCGGGTCCGGCCGGCGACCCGGGACCGGTCCCGGACTGGCGGGCCCGGTCCGCGATGCGGGCCCGGGCCTCGTCGAAGGTGGGGGCGTCACCGGAGCTGGACAGCCACGGCTTGCCCTCGGCCCGGGCCTCCAGCTCCGCCTCCCGCCGGTCGAGCTCCCGCTCGCTCTCGCGCACGGTGGAGTCCAGCTTGGCCTTGGCGTAGCGCAGCCACCGCTGCCACTGGGCCGCCATCAGCGGGCCTCGTCGTCGCGCCGGGGGGTCACCCCCGCATCCTCGCGGACCGGCTCACGCCCCGCCGGGGCGGGCCGGCACGGTGAGCATCTTCCGCTCCACGTAGAAGCCACCGCCGGGCACGGCGGAGAGGAGGAGGGCCAGCAGCATCTGGCCGATGGTCCAGCCCTGCTCGTCGCGGCCCATCAGCACCAGGCCGGCGTAGGCCAGGACGATGACACCGTGGATGGGGCCCACGATGGGCACACCCCCCTCGCCCCCGGCGTCGAGGGCGTACTTGGCCACCATGGCCAGCAGCAGCACGGCGTAGGAGACCCCCTCGGCCAGGGCGGCGATGCGCAACGGGCGGGCCACCGAGGGGCCGGCGACGGACGGGGTCGAGGTGTCGGACACGCCGCCAGGCTGGCCCGCCCACCCCGCCCGGGGCCAACCGGGGACCTGGGGGCCTCAGGCCCAGGGGATGCGCCAGTCGCCGTCGATGGGGAAGACCTCGGCCGGGTCGGCCAGGGCGGCGGCCAGGCGGTGGGTGACGGGGAGGGCGTCGCGGGCCGGGACGGCCAGCACCAGGCGGGCGCCGGGGGCGTGCAGGGCCCGATCGTCGGCCGCCCCGGGCACCAGGTCGAGGTCGACCCCGCTGGAGCACACCACCACCAGCGGCCGGCCCTCGAGGTCGGTGCCCACCGCGGCGGCCCGGCCCGCCTCCAGCAGGTTGGCCCGACCCCGGGCCGACGGCACCGGGCGCAACGCCATCGCTCCCACCAGGGCCGGCTCGTCCACCAGCCCGGCCCGCAGCCAGCGCTCGGGCACCAGCTGGTTCAGGGGGTGGGGGGGCGCCCCCGGCCTCCGGTAGCCGGCCACCACGTCCACCACCCGGGCCAGGCGCTCGGGGGGGGCGAGGTGCCCGAAGGTCATCTCCCCCACCTCGCGGTCGAAGCGGCCCACGCCCACGCCCAGCTCGGGCCGCCCGTCGGCGCCGGCGACGATGCGGGCCACCTCCAGGCCCCGCAGCTCCCCCAGGGCCATGCCGTCCTCGTCCACCACCTCCAGGCCCGCCTCCCGCAGCAGGGCCCGCAGCTCGGGCGCATCGGGGGCGGGGGCCGGTGGGACCAGGGGGACGGGCGTCGCCGCGACCCGATCGGTGCCCACCACCCGCCACACCGACGGGGCGGGGGCGAACGCCACCGCCTGGCGGGCCAGCACCCCGGCCACGGCGGGATCGTCCACCACCACGTGCACCTCGGCCACGCCGGACCGGAGGGCCCAGGCCAGGACCGCCCCCAACCCGCGCCGGGCCTGCTCGCCGGGCAGCACCCACCCCACCGGGCCGTCGACCAGGGCGGCTCCGCCCGGGAACGGGGACGCCGCACAGGAGGCCGCCACCCGGTCGCGGGTGAGGGCCCGGAGCTTCGCGGCCTGCAGGGAGGCGGCCCGGTCGGGATCGAAGGTGGTCATGGGATGGTCACCAGCGGACCCGGAGGGTGAGCCAGGTCAGGCCGGGACGGGCCCGGGACCCTGCGGGCCACGCCCGGGTGGCGGGCCGTCGGTGGGCCGTCGGTGGGCCGGCGGCGGGGCGACGTCGAGGCGAGCCGGGACCCCCGACCCTCCAGGAACCCGTCCGGCGCGCCGGACCGGTGCGAGGCGAGCGCAGGACCCGGCCGGGGCCTCAGCCCTCGCTGGCGGCCTTGCCCTTGCGGGCCCCGTAGCGGCGCTCGAAGCGGTCGATGCGGCCACCGGTGTCCACCAGCTTCTGCTTGCCGGTGTAGAAGGGGTGGCACTCGTTGCAGAGCTCGCTGGTCAGGGCCTGCGCCGTCGAGCGGGTCGTGAACGTGTTGCCACACGAGCACGTGACCTGGGTCTCGGTGTAGCGCGGGTGGATGTCGGTCTTCATGGCTGTCTCCAGAGGGATGCGCGGTCGTAGTCTCGCCGGGCCCGGGCCGAACTCCAAACGGGCCTCACCGGGGTCAACGCTTCCGCATTCCCGGTCGGGAGCCGCCCAGGTCAGGTCGGGGCCTGGGCCTTGGCCACCTCGGCCAGGAACTCGGTGTTGGTCTTGAAGCTCTTGAGCCGGTCGAACAGCAGGTGGAGGGCGGCGGCGTCGCTGGCCCCCTCGCTGTCCTTCAGGGCCCCCAGCACCTGGCGGAGCTTGGTCACCTGGGGGACCTGCCGCCGCTCGAACAGCAGCTCCTCGTGGCGGGTGGAGCTGGCGTCGACGTCGATGGCGGGGAAGATGCGCCGGTTGGCCAGGTGCCGGTCGAGCTTCAGCTCCATGTTCCCGGTGCCCTTGAACTCCTCGAAGATGTGCTCGTCCATCTTGGACCCGGTCTCGACCAGGGCCGTGGCCAGGATGGTGAGCGAGCCCCCCTCCTCGGCGTTGCGGGCCGCCCCGAAGAAGCGCTTGGGCGGGTACAGGGCGCCGGCGTCGATGCCGCCCGACATGATCCGCCCGCTCGGCGGCTGGGCCAGGTTGTAGGCCCGGGCCAGGCGGGTGATGCCGTCCAGGACGATGACCACGTCCTTGCCCGCCTCGACCTGGCGCTTGGCCCGCTCCAGCACCAGCTCGGCCACCTGGATGTGCTCCTCGCTGGGCCGGTCGAAGGTGGACGCCGCCACCTCGCCCTTGATGAGCCACCGGCGCATGTCGGTGACCTCCTCGGGCCGCTCGTCGACCAGGAGGACGATGAGCTCCACGTCCGGCGAGTTGGTCTCGACCGAGCGGACCACCTGCTTGACCACCGTGGTCTTGCCGGCCTTGGGGGGCGACACGATGAGGCCCCGCTGGCCCTTCCCGATGGGAGCCAGGAGGTCGATGATGCGGGCCGTCATGTTCCCGGCGTCGTTGGTCTCGAGGGTGAGGCGCTCGTCGGGGAACAGCGGGGTCAGGTCCTCGAACCGGCGCCGGTCGGGCGAGGTCGCCGGGTCGGCCCCGTTGACGGCGTCGATCTGCAGGAGGGCCGGGTTCTTCTCGTTGCGGGACGCGGCGCGGCTCTTGCCGGTCACCCGGTCGCCCTTGCGCAGCCCGAACTGGCGGACCTGCTTGACCGAGACGTACACGTCGGCCGAGGTGGGCAGGTAGCCCTTGACCCGGAGGAAGCCGTAGCCGTCGTCGCGCAGGTCGAGGAGGCCCTCGACCTCCACCGGCTCGCTCTCGGTGGTCTCGGGCTGCGGCTGGCCGTCCCGGTTGCGCCCCCGGCGCCGGCGCCGGCGGTTGCCGTCGGCCTCCTCGTCGGCCGTCGCCCCCGCCGGGCGCTGGTTGGGATCCTGGCCGCCCTGGCTCTGGTTCTGGCCGCCCTGGTTCTGGCCCTGGCTGCCCTGGTTCTGGTTCTGGCCGCCCTGGCCCTGGCCGCCCTGGTTCTGGGCCCCCTGGCCGGGCCGGTCCTGGTCGCCGCCCGAGCTCTGCCCGTTCGGGCCACCGCCGCTCCCCGAACCGCCCTGGGGGGCGCCACCCGCCGGCGAGGCACCGCCTCGCGGCTGGGCCCGGGCCGGTCCGCCGCCGTCCGAGCCGGAGCCCGGGCGCGTGCTGCCGTCGTCCCCGCCACCGGCGACGGGCGCGGGGTCGTCCTCGCCGGAGCCCCGGTCCGCCGGGCCCGGCGCGGCGTCGTCGTCCTCGTCGTCCCCGTCGTCGGGCCGGGAGGCCGCGGCCGGCTCGGTGGCATCCGGGGCCGTGGCCTCGCCGCCCCCCGCCGGCGAGACGCCGGCCAGCTCGAGGATGAGGTCGATCATGGCCGCCTTCTTGGCTCGGGCCGGGGGCTTCTTGCCCAGCGACTCGGCGATCTTGCTCAGCTCGTCGCGCTCCTTGCCCTCGAGCAGGGCACGTTCGAAGCCACTCATGGCCACCTCGCTTTCGCCGGACCCAGACCCGGGTCCGTGGGTCCCGGGCCGCGCTGCCCCTGGGGGCGCGGCGCGAACCGCAGGAGAGAAGGGATCGCTCCCGTTGGGGCCGGCGGAGCCGCCGGTCAACCCCGGTGGGAGCGCCGCCAGCATAGCCGCCGCCCCCGCCCGACCCGTCCCCGGGGTGACTGCCTGGGGCCGGGGCCGCCGCTCAGGCCGGCGGGGCCACCAGGCGGGGCAGGAGGGCGTGGCCGGGCACCGGGGTGAGGTCGGCCACGGCGGCCTCGGTGTAGGTCCCGCCCGGGCCGTCGTGGGCCGAGTCGACCAGCAGGTAGGGCACCGGCTCGGCGGTGTGGGTCTTGGTCCGCAGGGGCGTGCCGTGGTCGGGCAGGAGGAGCAGGCGCCATGGGCCCAGGGCATCGAGGCCCGGCACCAGGTCGGCCAGGATGCGGCGGTCCCAGTTCTCCAGGGCCCTGACCTTCTCCTCCACGTCGCCGGCGTGGCCGGCCTCGTCGGTGGCCTCCACGTGGATGACGAACAGGTCGGCGCCGGCCTCCAGGCCGGCCAGCGCGGCGTCGCGCTTGGCCTCGTACGCGGTGTCGTACCAGCCGGTGGCCCCGGGGACCTCCACCACGTCCATGTCGGTGAGGACGCCCAGGCCCCGCACCAGGTCCACCGCGGTGACCATGCCGGCGTCCACGCCGTGGGTGGTGGCGAACGACGGCAGCCGGGGCTGTGGCCCCTGGCCCCACAGCCACACCTGGGTGGCGGCCAACGGGGACGGGCCCACCACGGCCCGGCTGGCCTCCATCAGCTCCCGCAGGCGAGGGGCGGCCGGGCCGGTGGGCCACACCGCGGCCTTGTCGCTCAGGTCGTGGGGCGGGGTGCAGCCGGCCTCGGCCAGGGCCCTCGGCGCCACCATGATGTGGCGGTACTGGACCCCGGGGTGGAACGAGATGCCGTCGCCGCCCAGCTCGGCGTCCAGGGCGGCGATCACCTCGGCCGCCGCCTCGGTGGACGGGTGGCCCCCGGCGAAGTCGGCCATGACCCCCTCCGGCGTGCCGTCGTCGGCCAGGGTGACCAGGTTGCAGCGGTAGGCCACCTGGTCGGGCTGGAGGCGCAGGCCCAGGGCGGCGGCCTCGATGGGGGCCCGCCCGGTGTGGTGGACGGCCGGGTCGTAGCCCAGGATGCTCATGTTGCCCACGTCGCTGCCGGGCGCCATGCCCGGGGGGATGACCGCGGCCCGGCCCACCTCGCCCCGCGCCGCCAGCGCCTCGAGCGTCGGCGTGGACGCGGCCTGGAGGGGGGTGAGCCCGTCGAGCGCGTCGACCGGCTCGTCGGCGCAACCGTCGGGGACGCAGACCACGTACTTCACCGCCCCAGCCTGGCACGGGCCAGGGGGGACGCGGGTCAGCTCATCTCGACGCGGTTCTTGCCGGCCCGCTTGGCCCGGTACATCGAGTCGTCGGCCAGCTCCATCAGGGTGTCGACGTCGTCGACGGAGGTGACGCCGACCAGGTCGGCCCGGCCCACCCCGATCGAGACCCCCACCGACAACGGGCCGGCCCCCGCCACCTCGATGGGCCGGCCCACGCTCTCTCGGGCCCGCTCCGCCACCCGGGCCAGCTCCTCGTCGGACACGCCGAAGGAGACGACGACGAACTCGTCGCCCCCGAGGCGGGCCACCACGTCGTCGGCCCGGACCACGGCCCGCAGGCGCCGGGCCACCTCCACCAAGGCGGTGTCGCCGGCGGCGTGGCCCCACGTGTCGTTGACCACCTTGAAGTCGTCGAGGTCGCAGAACAGGACGCCCACCCGGGGCCCGCCGCCAGGGCCGCCCGGGGCCCCGGGGCCGTCGGGGCCGCCAGAACCGGCGGCGTCGGTGGCGTCGTCACCGCCCATGGCCGCCCGCAGGGCCGACTCCAGGCCCAGCCGGTTGGCCACCCCGGTGAGGGGGTCGGTCTCGGCCCGGGCCGAGAGGGTCTCGGCCGTGGAGCGCAGGTCGGCCACGTCGCGCGACAGGCTGCTCAGGTCCGAGCTGAGGCGGGCGTGGTCGATGGCGGCGATGGCCTGGGCCGAGAGCACCCGCAGGGCCTCGACCCGCTCCGACTCGACGCCGTGGGGGGCGGCGTCGCTCTCGAACACGAAGGCCCCCGTGGTGCCCGTGGCCCGGCCCAGGGGCAGCCCCAGCAGGGCCCGGGGGGCCCGGTCCCGCAGGGCCGTGTCGGCCCGGAAGCGGCGGTCGTCGGCCGGGTCGACCAGCACCAGCACCTGGCGGGTGCGCAGCACGTAGTTCATGGCCTGGAGGCTGAGGTGCGGGTGGTCCGCCGGGTCCGGCGACGGCAGCGGCGTCACCTGCACCGCCCCGTCCACGACCTCGGCCGCCACCTCCACCACCGGGCCCCGGGCCGAGCTGAGCACCAGGAAGCCCCGGCTGGCCCCGGCGTGGCGCATGAGGATCTCGACCATGCGCTCCAGGAACTCCCGGACCTCCAGCTCCTGGCCCAGCAGGCGGCTGGCCTCGGCCAGGGTCTCGGCCGCCACCGTGTCGGCCGGTCGGTCGGGCACCCGGCCCGGGTCGGCCCCCGACGTGGGCCGGGTCAGGGGCCGGCCGCCCAGGGCCCCGACGCCGGGCAGGCGGTCGGTGTGGGCCGCGGCCACGGCGTCGGCGCCCCAGGCCTGCCAGGCGTCGAGCGCCGCGGTGGCGTAGTGGCGGGCCAACTGGGCGCGGCCCCTCACGTGGTGGAAGCGGGCCGCCCGCTCGGCGGCCAGGCCCAGGTCGCACAGGGCCCCGTGCTCGGTGGCCAGGCGCACCGCCTCCTCGTAGCGCTCCATGGCCCGGGTGCCGCGCCGGTCGCCGCCGTCGGCCTCGGCCAGGACGGCCTCGACCAGGGCCACCCGGTGGGCGGTGTTGGCCGGGGCGTGGCGGGCCATGCGCCGCAGGGGCACCAGCGCCCGCTCGACCCGGACCCGGCGGCGGGCCCGCTCGGCCGGTCCCGGCGCGGCGGCCACCGAGGCCGCGGCCAGGAGGGCGGCCTGGAAGCGGTGGAGGCCGACCACGGCCTGGCCCGGGGCCGTGCGCAGCAGCGTGGCGGCGGCGGCCACGGCCTCGGCCGCCACCTCGTCGCGCCCGTGGGCCAGGGCCACCAGGGCCCGCAGGGTGTGGACGATGACGGCCATCTCGCCCCGGCGGGGCTTGGCCGCCAGCCACGCCGTGGAGGAGAAGGTCGGCCCGTCGAGCACCCCGTCGGCCAGGCCCCGGCGCAGGTCGGACACGGCCTGGCCCACCACGTCGACCCGGGCCTGGAAGGCGGTCTCGCCCAGGCGGCCCAGGTCGGCGGCCACGGTGGAGGCGTCGGCCTCGACGGCGCGGAGGGGACGCCCGGCCAGGAGGGCGTGGAGGACGGCGAACGTGCCCCCGGTCAGGCCGTAGCCCCGGGTCCGGGTGGCCAGGCTGTCCTGGTAGCGGTGGCGCAGGGGGTCGACGGTGGCGTCGAGGGGCTCGCCCCAGTGGCGCACGAAGGCGTCGTAGGCGAAGCCGACCATGGTCGTGTTGGTGCCGCCCCGCTCGGCCAGGGCCATGCCCACCCGCCCGAACCGCAGCCCCCGCTCGGTGCCCACCGGCCCGGAGATGGACAGCATGCCGTAGCCGACCAGGAAGTAGGCCGAGGCGTCGCTCACCCCGTGGCGGGCCGTGAGCCGCGTGCCCCGCAGGACGAGGAGCACGTGGGTGAGGGGCTGGTCGACGTACGCCAGGTGGACGCAGCCCAGCATGGCGTCGAGGGCGGCCACCAGCCGCTCGTCGGTGAGGCGGGGGGCGGCCAGGAAGGCCTCGGGCTCGGTGGTGCCCAGCTCGGCCCGGGTGCGGGCCAGCTCGACGGCCATGTCGCGCCACGTCGGCCGGGCCGGGATGGGCTGCCCCAACTCGTCCAGGATGCCCCGCAGCTCACCGAGGCCCCCGTCGTGGTCCTGGCGGGTCCAGGCCCGCATGCCCAGCACCCGCATGGCCCGCACCCGCTGGGTGGCGGTCGGGCCGTGGGCCCAGGCGTCGGCCAGCAGGTCGTCGACCGCCTCGGGTTGGACCACCATCAGGCCGTTCTCGGCGGCCCGGAGGTGCAGCTCGAAGGTCCGCTCGGGCTCCTCGGCCCAGCCCCACTCGCCCAGGGCGGCGATGGCGGCCCGCTGGAGGTCGAGGGCCTCCCGGAAGGCACCGCCCCGGTGGGCGGCTCGGGCCCCGTCCTCGCACAGGGTGACGTAGAGCTGCCGGGTGGCCGGGTCGTCGGCCACGGGCGCGGAGGCGGCCAGGAGGCGGATGACCTCCAGGCGGTGGCCGTCGGAGAGGTCGGGGCGGCCCGCGGCGTCGGTGTCGGCCACGGCCAGCACGGCCCGGGCCGCGGTGCGCTCCAGGGCGGAGCGGGCCTCGGGGGTGAGCCGGTCGAGGGCGGCCCGGCGGACGCCGTCGTCCAGGCACGCCACCGCGGCCGAGCCGTCGAGGGCCCGGGCGAACACGTGGGCCACCGCTCCCCGGTCGACCACGGCCTGGGCGGCCAGCGGGGTGAGGTCCAGGGCCTCGGCCACCATGGGGGCCCCGGCGGCCCGGCCGGCCACGGCCACCAGGTCCAGCGCGGCGCGCACGTCGGGGGCCAGGGCCTCGACCCGGTGGACGGCCACCTCGGTCAGGGTCGGGGGCGTCTCCTGCTGGAGGGCGGCGGCCGACCAGCGCCAGCGGCCGGCGTCGACGTCGACCCAGATCTCTCCCCGGTCGAGCAGGTCCCACACGTCCGACAGGGCGACCCGGGGGCTGCCGCCGGAGCGGCGCCAGACGGCGTCGGCCAGCTCGGCCACGTCGTCGGGGGCGGTGCCCGTGCCCGAGGCCACGAGGTGCCGGAGGGCCACCCGGTCCAGGGGCGGCAGCTCGAGGTCGTGCACCGCCACGCCCCGACCCCGCATGCGCCCGAGCACCTTCTCCAGGCGGGCCGAGCGCCCGCCGGTGACCACGACGGACAGGAAGGCCCCCACGTCGGCGTGGCCCCCGATGGCCTCCAGGGCCCCGAGGAAGGTGTCGTCGCCCAGGTCGCCGTCGTCGAACACGGCCACCAGCGGCGGCATGTGCTCGGCCAGGGCCGCCACCGCGGCCCGGGTGGCCCGCCCGACCCGGGCCACGGCCTCCTCCGGGGAGGTGGCCCGGGGTTCGGGCTGGGGCCCGGCCAGCAGCTCCAGGGCCGGCAGGACCTGGGTGGCCACCGGCAGGTCGGGGCCCAGGCGCTGGCGCAGCTCGGCCTGCACGGCCCGCACGATGGGCTCGGGGGCGGTCAGGAGCTGGTCCACGAACTGCTCCATGACCTCGGCCCCGGAGCGGAAGGGGACGATGGCCCCCGGGTCGTCGAGGGTGGCGACGCCGCAGAGGATGCCCCGGCCGGCCAGGTCGTCGCACAGGGCCCGGACGACGGAGGTGCGGCCGGAGCCGGGCGCCCCCCGCAGGACGACGACGCGGGCCACCCGGTCGGCGCCCACGGCGGCGGCCACCGACCGCAGCTCCTCGCGCACCTCGTCCCGGCCCACGACGTGGCGGGGGTCCTCCCAGCGGAGGGCGGGGCCGTCGGTGTCGAGGGGGAAGGGCGGGCAGTCGCCCTCGGCGGCCAGCCGCTCCCGCACCCAGCGGAGGTCGCCGACCAGGCCCAGCACCGACCGGTAGCGCTGGCGGGGGTGGGCCTCGGCGGCCCGCTCCAGCACCGCGGCCAGGGCCGGGGGCGGGTCCAGCCCCAGACCGTCGAGGGCCTGGGCCAGGGTGGCGGCCAGGGCCAGCTGGTCGCTGGCGGGATCGGCGGGGGTGGGGCGGGGGCCCTGCTGCTCGGGGGCGGCGTGGAGGCCGTGGCCGGGCCGGCGGGGCCGGAGCCCGGCCGGGGTGGCGTCGTACAGGTCGACCAGCAGGGCGCCGGTGGCGGTGAGGACCACGTGGTGGCCGTCCACGGCGCGGTGCACCACGCCCCGGGCGTGCAGGGCGGCCAGGGCCCGGCCCACGGCCACGCCCACGTCGAGGACGTCCAGCAGGCCCAGCCCCCCGGCCTCCACCGCCTCGGCCAGGGTCGGGCCCTCGGGGTCGTCGAGGACCAGGGCCACCCGGGTCGGGAGGTCGACCAGGTCCCGGGCCCCGACCAGGTGGGGGTGGTCGACGGCGGCGGTGGCCTCGTGCTCGCGCCGGAGGCGCTCGCGCGACGCGTCGGTGGGCAGGTCCGAGGCGTGGGTCTTGACCAGGACCCGCCCACCGTCGTCGGCCCGGGCGCGCAGCACCAACGTGTCGCCCCGCTGGTGCAGGACGTCGAGGTCGGTGAGGCCCGTCAGGCCGGTGACCTTCACCCGGGCCCGGGCCCCCCGGCGGCGGCGAGGGTCGTCGCCGCCTCGGCCTCGACCAGGTCGGGCCGGGCGAAGGCGTAGCCCACGATGCTCCCCAGGGTGGGGGCGCCGGTGAGGGCGTGGGCGGCCAGCAGGCCGGACATGACCGCCCCCTCGAAGGACCCGATGTTCATGCCGGTGAAGATCCAGTCGCTGGCCAGGGCCAGGTTGGTGGCCCCGCTCTGCCAGGCCTGGGGCCGCAGCGAGCCGCTGCCCGGGGGCGAGGGCACGTAGCGCTCGCAGGGGTCGATGTTGGCCCGCCAGTACTGGCGGTCGACCCGGGCCTGGCCCACGCCCTCGTCGTCGGCCGGGCACCACAGGCCGGCCAGGTCGAAGGCCTCGGGGGTGAAGGGCTGGGTGCCGGCCGCGGGCATGACCGAGACGGCGGTGCGCAGCCACTGCACGAACGTGGCCTTCGACTGGTCGTCGAACAGGGCCGGCGTGTCGTGCTGGTCGGCCGCCGGCCAGGGCCCCCGGTGGGCCAGCGGGCCGCACAGGTAGACCAGGCCGCGGGGGCCGCCCTCGGCCGGCCAGTTCTCGGCCGCCAGCACGTCGGACATGTCGGCCAGGCCCAGGGGCGAGACGGCGGCGGTGGCGCACACCCGGTCGGTGCCGGCCAGCTTGGGGAAACCGAGCTCCTGGGTGGTGCGCTCGGTCCACATCTGGGCGGCGATGGTGGCGATGCCCTCCATGGCCTCCACGGCCGGGGCCCAGGCGGCGTGGGCCACCAGGTCGGGGGCCACGTGGGGCAGGCACGGCAGGGGCAGGGCGCTGACCACCTGGTCGAAGTGCTCACCGAGGACCAGGGTCTCCCGGGCCACGGGCTCCCACGGCGACCACCAGGACTCCAGGTCGACGTGCTGGGCCTCCAGCTCGGCGCCCTGCTCCAGCTGGCCGTAGACGGGCGTGGCCGGCCAGCCCAGGGTGCCGTCGGGTAGCAGGACCAGGGGGTCGTACGGCGCGCCGTCGACGGTGGTGGCCTGGACGTCGACCTCGATGCGGTCGACGGCGCCGGTGGCGGGGTCGTAGGAGATCTCCCGCACGTTGCGGAAGAACTGGAAGTCCACGCCCCGCTCCGCCGCCACCCGGTAGAAGGGGGCCACCACGGTGTCGCCGGTGCCCCGGGTGAACCAGTAGCTGCCCTGCCCGCAGGAGAGGAGCTGGCGGAGGGCGAACCACAGGAACGACGAGGCCGCCATGGTGGGGGGCAGGCTCACGTCGCCCTGGGGGAACTGGAAGCAGATCTGGGCCGCCACCTGGACGACGCTGCTGGTGAGGGCGGCCTCGGCCATGCCGTGGCGCCGGCACCAGGCGATGTAGTCCTCGCCGTCCACGGTGGCCAGGCCGGCGGTGAAGATCTCGTCGGCCACCACCCCCCGGGCCAGGGTGGTGTACAGCTCCACCTGGCACCACACCGAGCGGATGCGGGCGTAGCGGCTGGTCCCCTCGTGCCGGTCGACCTCGGCGGCCAGGCGGCGGCGGGTCTCCTCCAGCAGGGAGAGCGCGGGGGCGTGGTGCTCGGGGTCGGGGGCCGACGGGTGGGCCCGCTCCCGCTCGGCGGCGCGGCGCAGGGCCCGGGCGTGGAGCTCGAGGTCGAAGGCGTGGCCGGAGGGGTCCACCGAGTGCCCGAAGGCCTCCTCCACCAGCGTGACGACCAGGTCGAGGAGCTCGGCCACCAGGACCAGGGGCCCGGGGTAGTCCTGGGGGCCCCACGGGTCCAGGTCGTTGTGGGGCATGACCTGGCCGGTGATCTCCCACCGCCGGTCGAGGACGTCGGCCAGCTGGAGGTAGTTGCTGGGGACGAGCTGGTCGCCGATGGGCTCGCCGGCCGGCGTGGGCGAGGGCGGGAGCTCCTGCAGGCACTGGTCCAGCATCCGCATGGCGTTGGTGTACATGTTGCCGAACAGGTGGATGCCGTGCTCCTGGATGCGGGCGTCGCCCTCCAGGCGCCAGCCCCCGTCGCCGTCGGGCACGATCGTGCCCCGCCGGCCGGTGGCCCCCTTGCCCCCGAGGCGCCAGCCCATCTGGAGGACGGTCACCTCGTACTCGTCCCGCCAGTGGGGGTGCAGCTCGGGGTCGGTGAGCGACAGCGCCGTCGCCAAGCCGGCCGGCCCCCCTCCCACGATGACGATCCTGCGACGCTCAGCCACGGCAACCACCCGTCCCTCTCCGGCCCGCACCGCGGGCCCCATCTTGCCCGCCGGGGCTCGGCGGGGCGAAGCGTCCCATCGGCTCGGCGGTGGCCGCCGACAGGTCTGACCGACAGTCACCGTCGTCATCCCACGGACCGTGGCAGGCACGATGACTCTGAGGTGGCATGGACACGCACAGTGACGCCGCTGGGGCCGGGCGGGCCCGGGCCCGGCGCGCCGGGCCGCTCCTCAGGCCGGGGCGGTGCCTCCCACCCAGGCCCGGTGGAGGGCGGCGTAGCGGCCGCCGGCCGCCAGCAGCTCGGCGTGCGGGCCCACCTCCACCAGGCGACCGGCGTCGACCACCAGCACCACGTCGGCCCGCTCGGCGGTGGAGAGGCGGTGGGCCACGGTGACCGTGGTCCGGCCGGCGGCCAGGCGGGTGAGGGCCACGGCCAGGGCCCTCTCGGTCTCGGGATCCACCGCCGAGGTGGCCTCGTCCAGGACCAGCAGGCCGGGGTCCGAGACCTGGGCCCGCACCAGGGCCACGAGCTGGCGCTCCCCCACCGACAGGGAGCCGCCCCGCTCCCCCACCTCGGTGTCGAGGCCGACGGCCATGCGCTCCACCCACCACCGCAGGCCCAAGGTGTCGACGGCGGCCTCGATGTCGGCGTCAGCGGCGGCGAGGTGCCCGAGGCGGATGTTGTCCCGCACGGTGCCGGCGAACAGGAAGCCGTCCTGGGGCACCATCCGCACCCGGGCCAGGCGCGAGGCCGGGGCCACCTCCCGCAGGTCCACGCCCCCCACCTCGACCCGGCCCTCGGTGGGGTCGGCCAGGCGGGCCAACAGGCCGGCCAGGGTGGTCTTGCCCGACCCGGTCCGGCCCACCACGGCCACCGACGCCCCCGGGGCGATGGCCACCGACACGTCCCGGAGGACGGGCGGGCCGCCCCGGTAGGCGAAGCCCACGCCGTGCAGGGCCACGGCCAGGGGCCCGGGGGGCAGCGCCACCCCCGGGTCGGGTTCGACCACGTCGACGGGGACGTCGAGCAAGGAGAGGACCTTGCGGGCGCCGGCCGCCGCGTTCTGGGTCTGGTCCAGGACCTCGTTCAGCTCCGCCACCGGCTGGGTCAGGAGCGTGACCAGGAACAGGAAGGCCACCAGCTCCCCGGCGTCGAGGCCCCACGCCCCGCCCCGGGCCACCCCGACGGCGGCCACCGCGGCCACGGCCACGGCTCCGACCACGTCGCCCAGCGGGAACGTGAGGGCGAACAGGCGCAGGCCCCGCACCTCGGCCCGGTACTGGCCGTCGATGGCTGCCCCCAGCCGGCGCCGGCCCCGGGGCTCCAGGCCGTAGGCCCGGATGACGGGGGCCCCGCCGACGCTCTCGGAGAACTCGCTCATGGTGTCGCCGACCCGGGACCGCACCGCGTCCCAGGCCGCCAGCTGGCGGCGTTGGAGGTTCCGCAGCACCACCACGTAGGGGACGAACACGGCGACGGTCAGCACGGCCAGGGGCCAGGCGTAGACGGCCATGACCGCCAGCACGCCGAGGATGGAGGCCGTCGACGTGATCCAGACCATGGCCCCCCACTGCCAGAACTGGGCCAGGGTCTCCACGTCGCTGGTCACCCGGGCGACCAGGATGCCCCGCCGCGACTCGGTGTGATCGGCGGCGGCCAACCGGTGGATGTGGGCGAAGGCCCGGACCCGCAGCCCGGCCAGGCCGGCCTCGGCCACCCGGGTGAGGCGGGCCAGGGTCCAGCGCCCCAGCAGCCAGAACCCCAGGACGGCCACCGCGCCGGCGGCGGTGGCGGCGGCCACGAACCGGGGCCGGTAGCCGTCGGGGCCCAGGATGCCCCGGTCGAGGATCTGCTGCACCAGGACCGGCACCACCACCCGGCCCGCCGCCGTGGCCAGGGCCAGGACGGTGGTCAGGCCCACGCCCACCCGCAGCTCGGGCATCTGGCCCAGGACGCGCCGGAAGGCGGCGAAGGCGCCGCCGTCCTGGACGTCCGGGTCCCGCGGGTCGGTGGCCCGGACCTCGTCGTGGCCCCCCTCCACCGGGAGCGGGGGGGTCACGGCGAGGCCCCCTCGAACGGGGCGTCCCGCTCGTCCCTCGTGTAGGCCCGCACCAGGGCGGCGTAGGCGGGCACGCCGGCCAGCAGCTCCTCGTGGGGGCCGATGCCGCCCACCCGCCCCCCGTCGAGGAAGACGACCCGGTCGGCCAGGCGGATGGTCGAGAGCCGGTGGGCCACCACGATGGTGGTCGTCGTGAGCTGCGCCCCCAGCCCGGCCAGGATCTGCTCCTCGACGGCGGGGTCGACGGCGCTGGTGGCGTCGTCCATCAGGAGCAGGCCCGGCCGGCGGACCAGGGCCCGGGCCAGGGCCAGGCGCTGGCGCTGGCCGCCCGAGAGGGTCACGCCCCGCTCGCCCAGCACGGTGTCGAGCCCGTCGGGCAGGGCGGCCACGAAACCGTCGGCCCGGGCCAGCCGCAGGGCGGGGACCAGGGCCGGGTCGTCGTCGTCCCGCCCGGCCAGGACGTTGGCCCGCACGGTGTCGGCGAACAGGAACGCCTCCTGGAACACCACGCCCACGGCCCGGTGGAGCGCGTCGCGGTCGAGGTCGGGCACGGCCACGCCGCCCAGGCGGACCTCCCCCGCGGTGGGCTCCAGCAGCCCCGCCACCAGGTGGCACAACGTCGTCTTGCCCCCGGCGGTGGCCCCGGTGAGGGCCACCACCTCGCCGGGGTCAACCGAGAACGACACCCCGTCGAGCACCGGCACCGCCGGGTCGTGGGCGAAGCCCAGGCCGTCCACCTCGACGGCCAGGGCCCCGGGGGGCAGGGCCTCGCCACCCCGGGCCGGGTGGCGCTCCTCGGCGCCGGGGGCCAGCACCCGATCGAGCCGGTCGGCGGCCACCACCGACGGCGCCATGAGCTCCAGCAGGTACCCCATGATCCGCATGGGGGCGCCCAGCACCGTGAACAGGGCCAGGGCCTCGACGATGCCCCCCTCGGTGACGGCGCCGGTCGAGAGGCGCCAGGCCCCGAGGCCCAGCACCGCCACCGCCCCCAGGTTGGGCAGGGCGGTGAGGCCGGGCTCGAACCAGGCCCGGAGCTCCCCGACCCGCACCCGCTGGCGGCGGAGGGCATCGGCGGAGCCGGCGAACCGGTCGTGCTCGTGGCCGCCCAGGCCCAGCAGCTTCACCACCAGGGCACCGTCGAAGCTCTCGTGGGCCACGGCGGCCATGTCGCCGTAGCGGGCCTGGCCGGTGGCGGCCGGCGCCTCCACCCGGCCGGTGTAGAAGCGGTTCAGCGCCACCAGGGTCGGGAACACGGCCAGGGCCACCAGGGCCAGGGCCCAGTCCACCACCAGCAAGCGCCCGAAGGCGACGGCCCCGATCACGAAGGCGCTCAGGGAGAACGGCGCCGGGTTGATGAACTCCACGGCCCGGAGGGTGTCGTTGTCGGCGTGGGCCATGAGCTGGCCGGCCGGGTGCCCGGCGTGGAAGCGGAGCGGGGCGGCCAGGTAGCGCTCGGCCAGCCGGAGCCGCCACGTCGCCCCCATGCGGAACGTGGTGACGCCGCAGAAGAAGCGACGGGTGACGACCCCCGCCGCCCGGGCCAGGGCGATCACCACCACCGCGCCGGTGACGACCAGGACGGTGCGGCCGTCGACCCCGCCGAAGCGGCCCCCGCCCGGCGACCCGGACAACCCGGGGACGATGACCTCGTCGGTCACCTGGCCCAGGGCCGTGGTCGAGGCCACCGTCATCACCGCGAAGACGGTGGCGCCGGCCACCGAGGTGGCGAAGGGGCGGGGGTGGGTGCGGACCGACCGCCACAACAGGGCCATCCCCCGCCGGAACACCGAGGGGGTGGGCGCGCCGGGGAGGTCGGGTGCGGTCGCCATGGCCGCCGGCCATCCAACCGTGCCCCCACCCCCGCCACAACCCGGCGCCGTCCCGGGCCGGCGGCGCGCCGCGGTCCCAGGGCTCAGGCCAGGACCAGGCGGCGCCGCTGGGCGGGGTCGGTGACCGGGTGGTCGCGGCGGCTGTGGGCGCCCCTGCTCTCGGTCCGGGCCGTGGCCGCCAGGACCACGGCCCGGGCCACCTCGGCCAGGTTGGCCAGCTCGTGGGCCTCGGTGGGCACCGCCTGGCCGGCGGCGGCGGACCGGGCGGCCAGGGCGGCGGCGCTGACGGCGGCGGCATCGGCCACGGCGCCGGCAGCGGCGAGGGTGGTGGCGTCTCGCACCACCCCGGCCCCGGCGCTCATGGCCCGCTGGAGGCCGTCACGCCCCTCGCGCCCCTCGCCCCCCGGGACGGCGGGGGGCGGAGCGGTGACCCCCGGGCCCACCGGCCCGGGACGGGCCAGGAGCCGTCCACCGACGGTGCCCGGACCCAGCGGGCCGCCCTCGGCGTCGCCGCCCAGGACCGCCCGCATGGCCCCCGTGGCCTCCGGCCCCACCCGGCCCCGCTCGATGGCCTCCACCGCCCGGGGCCCGAAGACCATCCCCTCCAGCAGCGAGTTGGAGGCCAGCCGGTTGGCCCCGTGGACCCCGGTGCACGAGGCCTCGCCGGCCGCCCACAGGCCGGGCAGCGAGCTGGACCCGTCCAGGTCGGTGACGATGCCTCCGCACGTGTAGTGGGCCGCGGGGGCCACGGGCAGCAGGTCGCGGGTGGGGTCGAGGCCGATGGGGCGGAGAGCTGCGGCGATGGTCGGGAAGCGGGCCGCGAAGTCCTCCAGGTGCCGGGCGTCGAGGAACACGTGGTCGATGCCCTGGGCCGCCATGACCTCCACCTCGGCCCGGGAGACCACGTCGCGGGGCTGGAGCTCGTCGACGAAGCGCTGGCCCCGGCCGTCGCGCAGCAGGGCGCCGTGGCCCCGCAGGGCCTCGGACAGGAGGGGTCGGGGCATGGCCTCGTGGTGCAGCGCCGTGGGGTGGAACTGGACGAACTCGACGTCGGCGACGGCCACCCCCGCCCGCAGGGCCATGGCGATGCCGTCACCGGTGGCCTCCAGGGGGTTGGTGGTCACGGCGTAGAGCTGGCCGGCCCCGCCGGTGGTGACCAGCACGTGGTCGGCCCGCACCACCACCGGCGCCCCGTCGGGCCCCACCGCGGCGACGCCCCGGCACCGGCCCCCCTCGACCAGCAGGTCGACGGCGAAGTGGTGCTCGTAGAGGGCGGCCGCGCCGCGCTGCACGGCGGCCACGAGGGCCCGCTCGACCTCGGCGCCCGTGGCCGCCCCCCCGGCGTGGACGATGCGGGCCTGGCTGTGGCCGCCCTCCCGGGCCAGCTGGAGAGAGCCGTCGGGATCGCGGTCGAAGGCCGCGCCCAGGGCGATGAGCTCGTGCACCCGGGCCGGTCCCTCGTCGACCAGCACCCGCACCGCCTCGGTGTCGCACAGGCCCGCCCCGCAGGCCAGGGTGTCGGCCAGGTGCAGGTCGGTGGAGTCGGGGTCGTCGTGGAGCACGGCGGCCACCCCGCCCTGGGCCCACCGGGTGGTGGCCTGGGGGAGCTCGCCCTTGGTCAGGACCCCGACCCGCAGGCCGTGCCGGTCGGCGGCCCGCACCGCGGCCGACAGCCCAGCCACGCCACTGCCCAGCACCAACAGGTCGAGCTGGTCGACATCTCCCGGGGCCATCGCCGCCCGACGATACGACCCCGGGCCGCGGACGCCCCGCAGGCGATGACGGCGAGGCCCCCAGCCGACCCATCGGAGGAGGCGTGGGCCGGGCGCCCGTGGGGCATCCTGCCGGTCGCGCTTCCCCTGCGTCCCACCCCCGATCGCCCGAGGAAGCCGTGCCGGACACCGTCGGGTCCCGCCGTTGATGGCCGGACGCCCCCGCCACCCCCACCCGGCCGTCGAGCGCGCCGTGCGCCGGGCCGAGCAGCAGCTCTGGCGCGTCATCCCCTCCCGGGGCCACGCCTGGGCCCGGCTGCTGTGTCCCGCTCGCGACCGGTCGGGCTGCGCGCTGTCGGTCTGGTCCACGCCGGCCCGCCCCGAGGCCCACGCGGGGGACATCCTCCGTCGCGTGGGAGACTGCCCCCACCGGAGCCCCGAAGGAGGGCCGCCACCGTGACCATCTTCGACTTCACGCTCACCGTGGAGGGCTTGGACGTCCTGGACGACGACGTCATCGACGCCCTCTTCGCCGCCGGGTGCGGGGACGCCACCATCGGGCAGGCCGACGGCGTCCCGCGGGCCACGTTCCACCGTGAGGCCCCCGGGTTCTCCGAGGCCGTCAGCTCGGCCATCCGCCAGGTCGAGGCCGTCGCCCCCGGCGCCCGGGTGGTGGCCGTGACCCGGGCCCCTGAGTCCGCGGCATCAGCCTGATCGACGGCCGGCCGGTCGCTCAGCGGGCGGCCGGGACCTCGACGTAGCGGCGGGGGGCCGGGGAGTCGAGGGCGGCCAGGGTGCGGGCCGTGTCCTCGTCCACCAGGCGGTTGTCGGTGTCGACGTGGACGATGCGGGGGGCGTAGCCGGCCAGCTCGGCCTCGTCGTAGTCGGCGTAGCTGATGATGATGACCTTGTCGCCCGGCGAGACCAGGCGAGCGGCGGCGCCGTTCAGGCAGACGTCGCCCGAGCCCCGCACCCCCTCGATGACGTAGGTCTCCAGCCGGGCGCCGTTGTCGATGTCGACCACGGCCACCTGCTCGTACTCGGCCAGGTCGGCGGCATCCATGAGGTCGCGGTCGACGGTGATGGACCCCACGTAGTGCAGGTCGGCGTCGGTGACCGTGGCCCGGTGGACCTTGGACTTCATCATGCGGCGGCGCACGGGGCGGCTCCTCTGCTGGTGGGCGCCGCCGTGGCGGTCACCCCCGGGGTGGAACAGGTTCATCCTGCCCGCTGAGGAGGGCCACCGACAACCCGGGGGCGACCCAGCCGGCCCCGCCGAGAGGCCCGGGCCCGGGCCTCCGACGCTCAGGCCGGGACGGTGACGCCGAGGTTGTCGAGCAGGCGGGGCCGGCCCACCCGGGCCGCCAACAGGAGCCGCACCTCGCCGGCCAGGGGATCGATCGGGGCCAGCGTGTCGGCCGCCACCGCGGCCACGTAGTCCAGGTCGGCCAGGGGCTCGGTCCCCACCACCTCGGCCATGCGGGCCTCGACCGCCCCGGCCCGCCGCTCCCCCGCCGCCACCAGGGCCGCCCCCTCCCGCAGGGCCCGGTGCAGCACCGGCGCCGCGGCCCGCTCCTCGGGGCCGAGGTAGACGTTGCGGCTGGAGCGGGCCAGGCCGTCGGCCTCGCGCACCGTGGGGCAGGCCACCACCTCCACCGGCAGGGACAGGTCGGCCACCAGGCGCCGCACCACGCACACCTGCTGCCAGTCCTTGGCCCCGAAGTGGACCCGGCACGGCCCCACGACGGCCAGGAGCTTGGTGACCACGGTGGCCACCCCGGCGAAGTGGGTGGGGCGGGTGGCCCCCTCGAAGCGCTCGGTGATGCCCTCCACCGCCACCGTGGTCAGCACCGGCTCGGGGTACATCTCGGCCACGGGGGGGGCGAAGAACAGGTCGACGCCGGCCTCCCGGCACAGGGCGGTGTCGCGGGCCAGGTCCCGCGGGTAGGCGTCGAGGTCCTCGCCCACCCCGAACTGCAGGGGGTTGACGAACACGCTGGCCACCACCAGGTCGCAGTCCCGGCGGGCCGCGGCCATGAGCGAGGCGTGGCCCTCGTGCAGGTAGCCCATGGTGGGCACGAAGCCCACCGTGGCCCCGGCGGCCCGCGCCGCCTCGGTGCGGGCCCGCACCTCGGCCACGGTGGTGAGGGTGTCCATCAGCGGGTCCCGGCCCCCAGGCGGCGGGCGGCGGCGGCCAGCGCGTCGTAGGCCGGTCGCTCGGCCGGGTCGAGGGCGGCCCGGTGGCGGTCCAGGGTGGCCTCGTCGCCCCGGGCCGCGGGGCCGGTGAGGGCGGCGGCGGGGCCGAGGGCGGCCACGTTGTCGAGGGTGTCGCGGGCCAGGTCCAGGTAGGCGGCCAACGGGACGCCGACCGGGCCGGCCACCCTCTCCACCTGCCCCAACAGAGCCACCAGGTGGTTGGAGGCGATGCAGGCGGCGGCGTGGTAGCCGGCCCGGTGCTCGTCGTCCACGGCCACCGCCGTCCCCCCCAGGTCGGCCACCACCCGCCCGGCCACCGGGTCTCCGGCCACCGCCCACCACACCCCGGCGGCCAACCGGGCCGCCCCCCGTTCGGGGTCGGGCAGGGTGGCCAGGGGGTGCAGGGCGGCCCGCCGGGGGTGGGGGGCCAGCACGTCGGGGCCGAGCGAGCCGGCCAGGTGGGCCACCACGCACCGCTCGTCGGGGGCCACGGCGGCGGCCACCGCGGCGATGGACGTGTCGGGGGTCGCCACCACCAGCAGGTCGGTCCCGGAGGCGGCGCCGGCCAGGTCGTCGCCCCGGCCCCGCGGCGCCAGGACCTCCCACCCGGCCCGGCCCAGGGCGCCGGCCAGCGACCCCCCGGCCCGCCCGGGCCCGATCACCCGGAGCCGGCGGCCGTCCATGGCGGCGATGGTACGCAGCCGGGAGCGACCGCCCCCACCCCGTCGCCCCGGTGCCCCGCGATGCCGGCGGAGGAAAGGCCGGCCCGGTGAGGCCGCCAGGCGCCACCTCTCTCCGCGTCGACCGCCGGAACCGGCCTCGTCGATTCCCCGGGTCAAAGGGTGAAGCGGGCCACCAGGTCGTCGAAGGTGGCGGTGGTGACGGTGGGCCCGGCGTCGAGGACCACCAGGCCCAGGCCGGTGGCGCCCGCGTCCAGGGGACCGGCCAGGGTGGCGGAGGCCTCGTGGACGCCCCCGACGAAGGCCTCCACCCCGGTGGCCGTCACCCGCACGCCGAGGGGAGCGGCCTCGCGACCGGCGGCCGCCCCCGGCACCCGGGCCAGGACCTCGCGGACCGGCCCCACCACCCGGAGGAGGGCGACGTCGCCCGTGGGCTCGCGCACCCAGGCCACGTAGGCGTCGACCCCCACGACCCGCACGGCCAGGCCCACGCTGGCCCCGATGGCCGGGGCCACCACCTCGGCCTCCAGCTCCCCGGGGGTGGCCAGCCAGGCCAGGGCGCTCCCGCCGTCCACCGTGGCCTGGGCCCGGTCGCCGCCCACCGTCCAGGTCCCCCGGCCCACGACCCAGCCCACCCCGCCGGCCGGGGGCAGGGCGTCGGCCTGGCCGGCGAAGTCGAGGGCCACGTCGAGGCGGGACCCGGCCAGCGCCAGGCCGGGCACGCCGGGGGCCGCCCCCGTCGGGTCGGCCCCCCGATCGGCGGCGGAGGCCGGGGGTGGGAGCGGGTCGGTGGCCGGCTCGTCGTCGCCTCCGCCGGCCGCCAGCACCCCGACCACCACCGCGGCGACGGTCAGGAGGGCCAGGACCACCACCACGCCGGCGCCCCGCCGGGCTCGCCTTCCGGGGGGGCCGGACGTCGCCCGGTCGATCGGGGCCTGGTCGATCGGGGCCCGACCCGGGGCCGGGCCGGAGCCGTGGGCCGTCGGCCCGTCCGGCCAGGGGGCGCCCCCGGTGGCCCCGTGGGCCGGGACCCGCAGGGAGCGGCCGTCGGCGGCCACGGCCACGCCCAGGGCGGCCAGGTCCTCGACCAGCACGGCCCGGTCGACGGTGACGTCGAGGCGGGTCAGCACGCCGTGCAGTGCATCGAGGTCCAGCCCGGGCCGCCGGGCCAGGGCCAGCGCCACCGCCCGGCGGCGGGCGTCGGTCGGGGGCTGGCGCCGGGGCGCCGCCGGCCCGCTCATCCTCGCCCGCCCCGCTCGGTGCCGGGGTCGGCTCCGGCATCAGGGCCGGCGCCCGCACCGGCGTCGGCGGGACCGGCACCCTCGGCACCAGGACCAGCACCCCCGGCACCGACAAGGGGGCCAGGGTCCAAGGAACCGAGGCGGCGCACGCCGGCCGTGTCGCCCGACCAGCCGGCGGCCACGTCGGGGGCGACCTCGGCCAGGGGCACCATCACGAAGGCCCGCTCCCGCATGCGGGGGTGGGGCACCACCAGGTCGGGTTCGGCCACCTCCTCCCCCTCGACCCACAGCACGTCGACGTCCAGGGTGCGGGGCCCCCACCGCACGGTGCGCTCCCGGCCCGCCGACGCCTCCAGGGCCTGGGACCGGGCCAGGAGGTCCCGGGCCGGGCGGTCGGTGCGCAGCAGGGCGACGACGTTGAGGTACGCCCCCTGCTCGGGGCCCCCGACCGGGGCCGTCTCGTACACGGCCGACACCGCGGCCAGCTCGGGGCCCAGGCCCGCCACCGCCCCCCGCAGGTGAGCGGCCCGATCGCCGAGGTTGGACCCCAGGCCCAGCAGGGCCCGGCGGGCGGGGTGGGTGTCGCTCACCCGGCCCGGCGCCGGGTGATCCGCACGCCGGAGCTGTCGAGCAGCTGGGCCACCGGCGGCCGCAGCTTGCGCACGGTGACGGTCACGGCGTCGACCCGGTCGTCGGAGAGGATCAGCTCGGCGATGCGGGCGGCCAGGCGTTCCAGCAGGTGGAACCGCTCGGTGGTGATGACCCGCTCGACCAGGTCGCACACCGCGCCGTAGTCGACGGTGTCGTCCAAGGCGTCGGACTCGCCGGCCGCGGCCTGGTCGGTCTCGATCTCGACGTCGACCTCGAGGGGCTGGGGCCGGTCCTGCTCCTCGGGCAGGGCCCCGCACACCCCCAGGGCGGTGAGGCCCCGGAGCAGGATCAGGTCGGGACCGTCGGCCATCAGTCGCGGCCCCGGATCCCGGGCAGCGAGGGGGCCAGGGCGATCAGCTCGCGCCCCACGGGACCGATCTGGCGGGTGAGCATGCGCTCCACCAGCATCGTGGCCCGGGGGGACTCGGGGACCAGGCCGGACCAGATGACGTAGGCGGCCACCAGGCCGGCGATGCGGTCACCGAGCTCCTCGCCGTGCACCAGGAGCTTCTCGCCCGAGGCCATCAGGCCTTCCAGCTCGGGGAACAGGCTGCCGAGGTAGGGGCCGGCGTCCTCGTGGGCCCGGAACGGCCGGTGGAGCCAGGCCACCTCGAGCTCGGTGTAGTTGTGCAGGTTGTGGTTGGCCGGGATGAGGGAGATGACCTTGGTGAAGCCCTGCTCCCGGACCCAGATGATCTCCTCCTGGCGGCGGACCCGGCGGTGGTTGGCGCCGTAGCCACCGGGCCGCTCGCAGACCGCGAAGCGGTCGGTGATGACCCAGGAGAAGTTCCGGGGCCGGATGCCCTGCGCCCACTTGCCCTTCATCCCCATCGGGGGTGTCCTCTCGTTCGCGTCCGTGCGTCGGGACGCCCTCGCGGGGCGTCCGCGGGCCGCTCCCGATCATGCCCGATGGGCGGTCGCGTCGGGGAGAGCGGCGCCGGCTGACAGTCGGTGCCGCGGGATCGGCGCGAGGGGCCGGGACCACGCGGGGCCGATCGGCGCTGGGCCAGGGGGCCGGACGAGCCCGACGGCGAACGGGAGCGAACCGGATCGGGGCTGGTCAGGGGGCCGGTAGGCGGAGGGCGGCCACCGTGGCCGCCACGTCGTGGACCCGGACCATGCCCGCTCCGGCCGCCGCGCTCCACACCGCGGTGGCCAGCGACCCCTCGATCCGGTCGTCGGGGGGCACCACCACGGCGGCGGCGCCGCCAGGTTCGCGGCGAGGGATGTGCGGTCCCGTGCTCTCCGTCCCGGAGGTGGCGTCTGCCTGGGCCAGCAGCTGGCCCAGGAAGCGCTTGCGGCTGGTGCCCACCACCACCGGCCAGCCGGTGGCCACCAGCTCGTCCAGCCGGGCCAGCAGGGCCAGGTTGTGGGCCGTGGTCTTGCCGAAGCCGATGCCGGGGTCGATCCACACCTCGCCCACCCCGGCGGCCCGGGCCGCCTCGGCCCGCTCCACCAGGAAAGCCCCCACCTCGTCGACCACGTCGCGGTAGCGGGGGTCGCGCTGCATGGTGGCCGGGTCGCCCCGCATGTGCATGGCCACCCACCCCACCCCGGCCGCCGCCGCCACCGGGTGGAGGGTGGCCGACACGTCGTTGACCAGGGTGGCCCCGGCGTCCACGGCGGCCTCGGCCACCGCCGCGGTGCGGGTGTCGACCGAGACCCGGACGTGGGGGGCCAGGGCCTCCACCACGGGGACGACCCGGGCCCGTTCCTCGTCGTCGGGGACGGGGGCGGCGCCGGGCCGGGTCGACTCGCCGCCCACGTCGACCACGTCGGCCCCCTCGGTCACCAGCTGCAGCCCGTGGGCCACGGCCGCCTCGTGGTCGAGGTAGCGGCCCCCGTCGGAGAACGAGTCGGGGGTCACGTTGACCACGCCCATCACCAGCGGCCGGACCGTGCCCACCCCCCGACCCTACGGCCGCCGCCCCGCCGCCCATCGCCGACCCGCCCCACCGCCGCCCCCGCCCAACCGCCCGCCCACGCACCGTTCTGAGGCGCCACAGCACACGGACAGGCGCGCTGGCGCCTCAGAACGGCACCGCGCCGGTGGGCCCTCGCTTCTGAGGCGCCAGAGCACACGGGGACGTGCGGTGCCGCCTCAGAACGGGGCCGGTAGGTTCGAGTCGTGCACAAGTCGGCACCGGCCCACGACCCGGGGGACGACGGCCTGCGGGTCGGGCCACCCCGGGAGGAGGCCGCCGGGGTGACCGGCGTGGTGGCCGGCGCCCGCACCGCGGTGGAGCAGATGGGCGTGCGGCGCACCCTCACGGCCCTGCTGCGGATCAACCAGGTCGACGGGTTCGACTGCCCGGGGTGCGCCTGGCCCGAGCCCGGCGACCGCTCCCACGCCGAGCTCTGCGAGAACGGGGCCAAGGCGGTGGCCGAGGAGGCCACCCGCCGCACCGTCGACGCCGGTTTCTTCGCCCGCCACACCGTGGCCGACCTGGCCGGGCGCAGCGACCACTGGCTGGGCCAGCAGGGCCGCCTGGTCGAGCCGGTGGTCAAGCGGGCCGGCGCCGACCGCTACGAGCCGCTGCCGTGGGCCGAGGCCTACGACCTGGTGGCCGACGGGCTGCGGGCGCTCGACCACCCCGACGAGGCCGTCTTCTACACCTCGGGCCGCACCAGCAACGAGGCCGCCTTCCTCTACCAGCTCATGGCCCGGGCCCTCGGCACCAACAACCTGCCCGACTGCTCCAACATGTGCCACGAGTCGAGCGGCGCGGCGCTGACCGAGACCCTGGGCACGGGCAAGGGCACCGTCCTGCTGGAGGACATCCACCGCACCGACCTGATCTTCGTGGTGGGCCAGAACCCGGGCACCAACCACCCCCGCATGCTCACCGCCCTGGAGGTGGCCAAGGACGGCGGGGCGCAGATCGTGGCCGTGAACCCGCTGCCCGAGGCCGGCCTGCTGCGGTTCAAGAACCCTCAGCGCCCTCGGGGCGTGGTGGGTCGGGGCACCGCCCTGGCCGACGACCACCTGCCCATCCGGGTCAACGGCGACCTGGCCCTGTTCCAGGCCCTGGGGGCCCGGCTGGTGGCCGAGGACGCGAGGAGGGGCGGGGCGGCCGGCGGTTCCGACGTGCTCGACCACGCCTTCATCGATGCCCACACCGACGGCTTCGCCGCCTACGTCGCCCACCTGGCCGCCCTCGACGCCGGGGCGGTGGCCGAGGCCACCGGGTTGGCGCCGGAGGTCATCGACCGCACCGTCGAGCGGGTGCTGGGCGCCGAGCGGATCATCGTGTGCTGGGCCATGGGGCTGACCCAGCACCGCAACTCGGTGGCCACCATCCGGGAGATCGTCAACTTCCTGCTCCTGCGGGGCAACGTGGGGCGCCCCGGGACCGGCGCCTGCCCGGTGCGGGGCCACAGCAACGTCCAGGGCGACCGCACCATGGGCATCGTCGAGCGGCCGGGGCCGGGCTTCCTGGACGCCCTGGGCGCCGAGTTCGCCTTCGCCCCACCCCGGGAGCCCGGCCACGACACGGTGGCCGCCATCCGGGCCATGGCCGCCGGCGAGGTGGCGATGTTCATGGGCATGGGCGGCAACCTGGCCGCCGCCGCCCCCGACACCGACGTCACCATCGCCGCCCTCGGCCGGTGCCGGCTCACGGTGCACGTCTCGACCAAGCTCAACCGGACCCACACCGCGCCGGGCGAGGTGTCGCTGATCCTGCCGTGCACGGGCCGCACCGACCGTGACGAGCAGGCCACCGGGGCCCAGGCCGTCACCGTGGAGGACTCCATGGGCGTGGTCCACTCGTCCCGGGGCCACCTCGACCCCCCGGCCCGGGACCTGCCCAGCGAGGTCGAGGTGGTCGCCCAGGTGGCCCGGCGGGCGGTCCCCGAGCGGGCCACGGTGGACTGGGAGGGCGTGCAGGGCGACTACGCCCGCATCCGGGACCACATCAGCCGGGTGGTGCCCGGGTTCGAGGACTACGAACGCCGGGCCCACGTGCCCGGTGGGTTCACCCTCCCCAACGGCCCCCGGGACAGCCGCACCTTCGCCACCGCCACCGGCCGGGCCCGCTTCACCGTGAACCCGCTGGAGGTGCTGCGGGTGCCCGAGGGCCGGCTCCTGCTCCAGACCGTGCGCAGCCACGACCAGTACAACACCACCATCTACGGGCTCGACGACCGCTACCGGGGCATCCGGGGCGGGCGGCGGGTGGTCTTCGCCCACCCCGACGACCTGGCCGCCCTGGGCCTGGCCGACGGCGACCGGGTGGACGTGGTGTCGGAGTGGACCGACGGCGAGCGCCGGGCCCCCGACTTCCGGCTGGTGGCCTACCCGGCGGCCCGGGGCACGTGCGCGGCCTACTTCCCGGAGGCCAACGTGCTGGTGCCGCTGGGCAGCACGGCCGAGGTCAGCGGCACCCCCACGTCCAAGTCGATCGTGGTCCGCTTCGAGCCGGTCAGCCCGAGCCGCGGGTGATGAAGCGCATGGCTTCCTGACGGGTGGCCACGTTGGTGCGGAACAGGCCCCGCACCGCCGAGGTCACCGTCGAGGTCCCGGCCTTGCGCACCCCCCGCATGGACATGCACAGGTGCTCGGCCTCCACCACCACCATCACGCCCTTGGGCTCCAGGCCCTCGGCCAGGGCGTCGGCCACCTGCGAGGTGAGGCGCTCCTGCACCTGGGGCCGGCGGGCGTAGCCGTCGACCAGGCGGGCCACCTTGGACAGGCCGATGATCCGGCCGTCGTCGTTGGGGATGTAGGCCACGTGCGCCGTCCCGATGAACGGCACCAGGTGGTGCTCGCACACCGAGTAGAGCGGGATGTCGCGGACCATGACCATCTCGTCGTGGTCGGCCTCGAAGGTGGTCTTCAGGTGCTGGCGGGGGTCCTCGTGGAGGCCGGAGGCCACCTCGGCCCACAGGCGGGCCACCCGCTCGGGGGTGGCGGCCAGGCCGTCGCGCCCGGTGTCCTCGCCGATGGCCTCCAGCAGCTCGCGCACGGCAGCGGCCACCCGCTCCTCGTCCACCCCGGCCCCGGGTCCGGTGGGGGGCAGCACCGGCACCGGCCCGTCGCCGGTCACGGCGCCCCCCGGAAGGTGCGGATGTCGGGCAGGTTGCGGTAGCGCTCGGCCACGTCGAGGCCGAACCCGATGACGAACTCGGGCGGGATGGGGAAGCCCACGTAGCGCAGGTCGAGGTCGCCCTTCTGCTGCCCCTCCCGGAGGAGCAGGGCGCACACCTCCAGGCTGGCCGGGCCGCGGGCCTGCAGGTTGCGGCGCAGGTACTGGAGGGTCAGGCCGCTGTCGATGATGTCCTCGACGATGATCACGTCGCGGCCCGACAGGTCGAGGTCGAGGTCCTTGACGATGCGGACGACGCCGCTGGTCTTGGTGGCCGCGCCGTAGGACGAGACGGCCATGAAGTCACACTCCACGGGCAGGTCGATGGCCCGGGCCAGGTCGGCCATGAACACGAAGGCGCCCTTCAGCACGCCGACGAGGAGGGGAGCCCGGCCCTGGTAGTCGGCGGTGATGCGGGCGCCCAGCTCGGCGATCCGGGCCGCGATGTCGGCCGCGCCGACGACCACGTCGCCCAGGGCGGGATCGTCGGGGCCGGGGCTCGGCGTCTCCATCGGCGGAACGGTACCGGCTGGCCCGCGGCCGGCCCGCACCCCTCCCCCGCCCGGGCCGCTCAGAGGCCGAGGCCGGGGAGGGCGCCGGTGTCGAGGGGGCTGGGGCCGTCGGCCCGGAGGCGGTGCCAGCCGGCGGCGGCCACCATGGCCGCGTTGTCGGTGCACATGGCCGGGGTGGGCAGCGACACCCGCAGCCCGGCCTCGTCCCCGGCCTCCACCACCCGGCTCCGCAGCAGGGAGTTGGCGGCCACGCCCCCGCCCAGGCAGAGGCCCCGGGCCCCGACCTGCTCGGCGGCCCGGAGGGCCTTGGCCACCAGCACGTCGACCACCGCGGCCTGGAACGAGGCGGCGATGTCCTCCGTGGTGGCATCGGGGTGGCGCCGGCAGTGGGTGATGACCGCCGTCTTCAGCCCCGAGAACGACAGGTCCAGCCCGTCGTCGAGCATGGCCCGCGGGAAGCGGATGGCCTCGGGGTCGCCCTGGCGGGCGGCGGCGTCGATGGCCGGCCCGCCCGGGTAGGCCAGGCCCAGGTAGCGGGCCACCTTGTCGAAGGCCTCGCCGGCGGCGTCGTCCACGGTGCCGCCCAGCACCTCGTACGAGCCGGGGGCGTCCATGGCCACCAGCAGGGTGTGGCCCCCCGAGACCAGCAGCACCACCACCGGCAGGTCCAGGTCCGGGTCGTCGAGGAGGGCGGCGTGGAGGTGGGCCTCCAGGTGGTTGACGGCCACGAAGGGCACGTCCCACACCAGGGCCAGGGCCTTGGCCGTGGCCACGCCGACCAGCAGGGCGCCCACCAGGCCCGGGCCGTAGGTGGCGGCCACCGCGCCGACCTCGTCGTCGGCCACCCCGCTCTCGACCAGGGCCTCGGCCACCACCGGGGTGAGCAGCTCGACGTGGGCCCGGCTGGCCACCTCGGGCACCACGCCGCCGTAGCGGGCGTGCACGTCGACCTGGCTGGAGACCACCGAGGAACGCACCTGGCGCCCGCCGACCACGACGGCGGCCGCCGTCTCGTCGCACGAGGTCTCGATGCCGAGCACGGCCAGCTGGCCCATGTCGGCCGGCGGCGTCCAGAGGGGCGCGGCGGTCGTCACGGCTGCCGCACCCCCTGCACCAGGCTGGGCGCAGGCAGGCCGGCCTCGATGCGGGCCAGGCGGGCGGCGTAGGGCTCGCCCTGCACGTCGATCGCCCACATGATCAGCGCGTCCTCCCGGTTGTCCACGTAGTACGCCTTGCGCACCCCGGAGGGGGCGAAGCCGAAGCGGCGGTAGAGGGCTTGGGCCCCCCGGTTGGAGGCCCGGACCTCCAGCGTGACCCGCTCGGCCCCGAGGGCGACGGCCTCGCGCAGCAGCACCAGCAGCACCCGGGTGGCGATGCCCTGGCGCTGGTGGACCGGGGCCACGGCCACGGTGGTGACGTGGGCGTCGTCGACGATGACCATCAGGCCGGCGTAGCCGACCACCGTGCTCCCCTGGCGGGCCACGAGGTAGCTGCGGCCCTCGGTGGTGGCCAGCTCGCCGAGGTAGAGGGCCAGGGACCAGGGCCGGGTGTAGACGGCGTTGTCGATGCGCAGCACCTGGCGCAGGTGGCGCCGGCGCATGGGGGTGATGACCAGCCGACCGGGCGCCCCGGGGGCCGACGGGGCCGACGGCCCGCCCGGGGGGTCGTGGGGGCCGGGTCGGGCGCCGGGCAGCGGTGGCCGGCGATCGGGCTCGGGGACGGCAGCCATCACGCCTCCCCGATCGGGGCGGGGGACAGGCCGGCCCTGGTGGCCCAGCCGATCTCGGCGTCGGGCTTGCGCAGGTACGTGGGCGTGACCTCCCACACGGGCACCCACTCCTCGCGCAGGGCCCGGGCGTGGGCCAGCAGGACCAGGTCGCGGGCCGAGGGGTGGACGATGCCGTGGGCGCCCACCTCCACCTGGAGGACGTCGCGGAACACCTCGGCGTAGCGGAGGGCCCCGTCCCCCACCACCAGCACGTCCTCACCCAGGGCCTGCAGCTCGGCCACCAGGTCCGGGGGTGTGCTGACCCGGGGCTCGGTGACCCGCTGGACGCCGCCGGGCACGGCCCGGTAGAGGGCCGAGAACAGCTCGCCCCGGCGGGCGTCGACGACCGCGGCGATGACCCGGTCGCTGAAGCGGGCCGGGAAGGCCAGGAGGTCGAGGCTGGAGATGGGGATGACCGGCACCCGGAGGGCCTGGGCCATGGCCTTGGCCGTGGCCACCCCCACCCGCAGGCCGGTGAAGAGGCCGGGGCCGGTGTCGACGGCGATGGCGCCCAGGTCGGACAGCTCGATGCGGGCCTGGCGGCGCACGAAGTCGATCGACGGGATCAGCGCCTCGGCGTGGCGCCGGGTGCGGGCCGAGTGGGCCGAGGCCAGGACCCCCTCGTGGCCGCCGACGGCGCACCCCACCTGGGCGGTGGCCGACTCGATGCCGAGGATCAGCACGCCTCCGCCTCCCAGGGGGCGAGGACGGCCCGCAGGCCGTCGGACCGGGCCGACCAGGCGGCACCCACCGGGCGCAGGTGCCAGCAACGTGGCTCGTCGCCGGGGTGGTCGCCGGCCGGGCCGGCGTCGCTGCCGGGGGCGAGGGGGGCGAAGGTGATGCGGATCTCCAGGTAGGAGGCGGGCAGCACGGGCAGCAGGGCGTCGCCCCACTCGATCACCACCACCCCCCCGTCGTCGATCATCTCGGCCAGGCCCAGGTCGAGGGCCTCGTGGAGGTGCTCCAGCCGGTAGGCGTCGAGGTGGTGGACCAGGAGGCGCCCGCCCTCGTAGGTCTGGGCGATGGTGAAGGTCGGGCTGGTGATGCGGGTGGGGACGCCCAGCCCGGCCCCCAGGCCCTGGGTGAAGGCCGTCTTGCCGGCGCCCATCTCCCCCGACAGCAGGAGCAGGTCGCCGGGCCGCAAGAGGTCGGCCAGGGCCGTGGCCAGGGCGCCGGTCTCGGCGGGGGAGGTGGTGCGGGCGAGCACGGGATCAGCGGCGACGCTCATGGGTCGGGCCGGGCCCCACGGTGCGGGGTTGGCGGCGAGCAGCCCCCGGAGCGTACCGCCGGGGCCGGACCCGCGGCCCGTCCCGGCAGATCGTGACGGCCAGGAGACGGAGAGGTGACCGAGAAGGAGGGATCGACGGCCCCCCGTCGAAGGGGGGAACATGACGCGACCCGCCCTCCCCCGCTCCGTCGCCCTCGCGCTGGCCCTCGGCCTGGCGCTCGCCGCCTCCCTCTCCGCCCCGAGCTCTGCCGCTCCCACCTTCGCCCCCGCCGGCGAGGCCACCATCACCCCTGGCGTCCAGATGCTGACCCAGGGCGCCCAGTGCACGGCCAACTTCGTCTTCTCCGACGGGGTCGACGTCTTCCTGGGCTACGCCGCCCACTGCGCCGGCACCGGCGCGGCCACCGACACCAACGGGTGTGACGCCGGCACCCTGCCCCTGGGCACGGCGGTGGAGGTGGAGGGGGCCGACCACCCCGGCACGTTGGCCTACAGCTCGTGGGTCACCATGCAGGCCGTGGGCGAGGCCGACCCGGACGCCTGCGCCTACAACGACCTGGCCCTGGTGCGCATCGACCCGGCCGACACGAGCAAGGTCAACCCCTCCATCCCCCACTGGGGCGGCCCCACCGGCCTGGACACCGACGGCGTGCCGGCCGGGGAGCGGGTCTACAGCTACGGCAACTCCAGCCTCCGCCAGGGCATCGCCCTCCTCAGCCCCAAGACCGGCATCAGCCTGGGCACCTCGGGCAACGGCTGGACGCACCCCGTCTACACCGTCTCCCCCGGCATCCCCGGCGACTCCGGCAGCGCCTTCCTCGACGCCGAGGGCCGGGCCCTGGGCGTGCTGAGCACCCTGGCCCTCGCACCCCTGCCCCTCAGCAACAACGTGTCGGACCTGAGCCGGGGCCTCGACTACATGCGGGCCCACACCGGCCTCGACGCCGTGCAGCTGGCCGCCGGCACCGAGGCCTTCGACGGGGCCCGGCTCCCGCTCGGCACCGGCGGGGGCAGCGGGCTGGGCGGCCTGGGCGGCCTGGGCTCCTGACCCACGGGACCGCCGGCACCGACCGCCGGTCCCTCGCTCCCAGGGGGCGCGCCGGCCCGACCCCGGGGCGCCCCCTGCCCTCCACGAACCGAGCACGGAACAACCGGCATGTCGGGTACTTCCGTGCCCAGTCCGCTCGGCGCGCCGAGCCGAGCACGGATCAGCCGGGATGTCGGGCACTTTCGTGCCCGCTCTGTTGGCGTTCGATCACCTCAGGGACCGGACGGCGCGCTCCACCGCGGCGACGGCCAGGAGACGGACGTGGTCGACGGGGGCCTCCACTTGGCCGGTGGCGGCGGCCACCAGGGCGTCGCCGTCGACCCGGGTGTGAGCCGGGACCAGCGAGCGGGCCAGGCCGTCGTGGCCGCCCTGGGCCACGACCAGGCACCCGACCTTGTCCAGGCGGGCGTTGGTGGCGACGATGCCGATGGTGGTGTTGCCCACGGGCGACGGACCCGAGGGCAGCGGGCCCAGGGGTGGCGGGCCGAGGCCCGACACCAGATCCTCCACCCCGTCCAGGCCCCGGCCGTCCCCGTCGATGGATCCGTGGGCGTTCACGGCCAGCAGGACCGACACCACCAGGTCCCCGGCCCGGACCGTGGCTCCGACCAGGCCACCCGGGCGGGCGGAGTCGGGCCCCTGCCAGCCGCCCACGGTGGCCCCGGCTCCGGCCCCCACCGGCCCGTGGTCGATCGGCCCGGGGCGGGCATCGTCGCAGGCGGCCCGGCCCTGGGCCGGCCCCGGGCGCACCGAGGCCGAGCCCACGGCCAGGTCGTAGAGGGCCAGGGCGGGCACGATGGGCACCGGGCCGGCCGGGGTCGGGAAGCCCCGGCCTCGCTCCTCCAGCCAGCCCGTCACCCCGTCGGCCGCGGCCAGCCCGAAGGCCGACCCTCCGGTGAGCACCACGGCATCGATCCGGTCCACCAGGCGGTCGGGGGCCAGCAGGTCGAGCTCTCGGCTGGCCGGCGCCCCTCCCCGCACCTCGGCCGAGGCCACCGTCCCCTCCGGCACCAGGGCCACGGTGCAGCCGGTGCGGGCCCGGGTGTCGGTCCAGTGCCCGACCTCCACGCCACCCACGTCCGTCAGCACGCCGCCACCGGGACGTCGGCCGGCGGGCGGCCGGCGGCCACCTCCTCCAGCGCGGCGTCGTAGGCCGGGGCCAACACTGCCCAGTCGAAGCGGTCCATGCTGGCGGCCAGGCCCTCCACCGCCACCCGGGCCCCGTCGAGGTCCTCCAGCACGTCGCGCAGGCGCCGCACCATGTCGCCGTAGGCGTCGTAGAGGACGACGTCGTGGTAGCCGGCCGGGACCACCTCGGGGTACGACAGCGACCGGGGCAGCAGGGGCACGGCCCCGGCCGCCATGGCCTCGACCATGGCCACGCCGAAGAACTCGTGGACCGCGGTGGACACCACCACCGCGGAGCGGCCCAGCAGCTCCACGTAGTCGGGCCGGGGCAGGTGGCCGGCGTGGACGAGGCGCGGCCCGAACCGCTCCTCGGCCTCGATGAACTCCCGGGGGTCGGCCCGGGCGTTGGCCCCGGCCAGGGCGACCCGGAAGGCCAGGCCCTCGTGGTCGAGGCGCCGCAGGGCCCGGAAGAACAGGTCGGGGGCCTTGTCGTGGTCCCAGCGGTGGCTCCACAAGACGATGGGGGGCCCGTCGTCGACCACGTCCCGCCCGACCCGCACCGCCCCCACGTCGACCCCGACCGGCAGCACGGTGCACCGGGGGGTGACGGCGTCCAGCAGGTGGTCGTGGCGGTGGTCGGGGGGGCGCTCCAGCAGCTCGGGGAGGGCGTCGAAGAGGGCCGAGCGGTGGAAGGCCGAGTTCACGAAGATGTGGTCGGCGGCCAGCATCGAGGCCCAGTTGCGGTAGGCGATGTCGTCGTCGAGGGGCTCCCCGGTGAGGGCCACCCGGGCCGGCTGGGTCTCGTGCAGGTACAGGGCCACGGGCGTGGCCCCGATCCAGGCCCGGGCGTGGCCGCAGAAGGCGGGCACGTCGAGCATGGAGCTGGCCAGCACCACGTCGGGGCGGCCGTGCTCGGCCACCACGGCGGCGGCCTGCTCGGACAGGGTCACGGCCCCGCCCCGCAGGCGCCAGCGCCAGTAGGCGCCCGGGTGGGAGACGACGTGGACCTCGTGGCCGCTGCGGGCGGCGTAGCCCTCGGCCCAGGCCTGGTGCGAACCGGTCAGCCACGGTTCGACCAGCAGCACCCGCACGCTCAGCTCCCCCGGCCGGCCACGGCCGCGGGCCGGGGGGCGGTGCGGGCCGCCAGCGCCCGGATCAGCCTGGCCAGGGCCTCGGGCCGCCCCTGCATGAGCTGGTGGCCGGCGCCGGGCAGCACCGTGAGCTCGGCATCGGGCCGGCGTTCGGCGGCCAGGCCGGCCACGGCGCCCCCGACGCCGACGCCGACGCCGACGAGCGTGCGGGTGGCGGGGCTCACGGCGCCGAGCCTACGGGCCGGGCTCCCCCGGGGTCGCCGACCGGGGCCGGACCCGCCGGGGGACGCGGGCGCCGATGCCGCAGGTGACCTCGTAGCCGATGGTGCCCAACCGCTCGGCCCACTCCTCGGCGGTGACCTCGGCGACGCCCTGCCGGCCGATGAGCACCACCTCGTCCCCCGGGCGCACCGCGGCTCGGGGCCCGCAGTCGACGGTGATCTGGTCCATGGTGACGGTGCCGGCGATGGGGCACCGCCGCCCTCCGACCAGGACCACGCCGCCGGCGGCGCCCAGGGCCCGGCGCACGCCGTCGGCGTAGCCGACGGGCACGGTGGCCACGGTGGTGGGGGCGGCCACCCGGTACCGCTGGCCGTAGCTGATGGCCTCGCCGGCGGCCACCACCTTGACGTGGGCCACCCGGGACACCAGTCGCAGGGCCGGCACCAGGTCGACGGCGCCGGCCAGGGCCGGGGAGGGGGCGATGCCGTAGGCGGCGATGCCCACCCGCACCAGGTCGAGCCGGGTGGCCGGGTGGGCCAGGGCGGCGGCCGAGTTGGCGGCGTGGCGGACCGGCACCGGCACCCCGGCCGCCTCGACGGCGGCGCAGGCGGCGGCGAAGCGGTCGGCCTGCTCGGCGGTGAAGCCGGAGTCGGGCTCGTCGGCCACGGCCATGTGGGTCCACACCGACGCCAGCCGCAGCTCGGGCCGGTCGGCCACCAGCCGGGCCAGGCCCGGCGCCGCGCCGGGGGCGGCGCCCACCCGGTGCATCCCGGTGTCGACCTTGAGGTGGAGGGGCCAGGGTCCGCCGACGGCACCGGGGCCGCCCCGCCCGGCCACGGCCCGGGCCATGGCCTCGACGGCGGCCGCCGAGTAGGCCGTGGGCTCGATCCCGGCCGCCACCACCCGGGCCTCGGCCCCGGGCGGCGGCTCGGACAGCAGGAGCAGGCGGGCGTCCACACCGGCGGCCCGCAGCTCCTCGCCCTCCTCCACCAGGGCCACGGCCAGGCCCTCGGCCCCGCCCTCCAGGGCGGCCCGGGCCGCGGTGACGGCGCCGTGGCCGTAGCCGTCGGCCTTGACCACGGCCCACACCGGGACGGGGGCGGTGACGGCCCGCACGGCGCGCACGTTGGCGGCGATGGCGGCCGGGTCGATCTCGACCCAGGTGGGCCGCAGCGGCGGGCCGAGGTCGGGCGGGGGGGCGGTCATGGCAGGCGGTCCAGCGGGGGCGTCGGACGGGGGCCGGACGGGCCCCCGGGGGCGGGGTGGGAGCCCACCGGGGTGGCCGGGGCCGGGAGGGCCGGGGTCAGGGCTCGGCGATCATGGCCCGGACGATGTCGCCGCGGGCGACGATGCCCACCAGGCGGCCGTCGCCGTCGACCACCGGCAGCCGGGAGACGTCGTGCTGGTGGAGCAGGGTGGCCGCCCGCTCCAGGGTGTCGTCGGGGCCGATGGTGTGGGGGTCGGTGGTCATGACCGCGGCCACGGTGCCGCCCACCGCCCGCCGCAGGTCCTCCCCGAAGCGCTTGCGCTCGCCCGGGAGCTCGAAGCTGGCGCCCAGGAGGGTGATGACCGTGGGCACGTGGACCTGGCCCTCGGCCACGATCAGGTCACTGGTACTGAGCAGCCCGACCACCCGGCCCTGGCCGTCGACCACCGGGGCGGCGTCGACGTCGCGTTCGACCAGCGCGGCCATGGCGGAGCGGACCTCGTCGTCGGGGGCGAAGGTGAGCACGTCGACGGTCATGACGTCGCGCACGGGCTGGGATCGGGGCACGTCAGTCCTCCGGGAGCAGGGCCAGGGCGGCGGGGAGGTGGGCGGCGACATCACCGGCCACCAGGCCGCGGCGACAGGGTACGGGCTCCTGCCGGGCCCGGGGAGCACCGGCCCGCGCCGCCGCGGCCAGGGCCCCGGCCCGACCGTGCAGGTGGGCGCCGGCCGCGGCCGCCTCGGTCGGGTCCAGGCCCTGGGCCAGGAGGGCGGCGATGGCCCCGGTGAGCACGTCACCGGTGCCGGCGGTGGCCAGGCGGGCGTCTCCGGTGGTGGCCACCAGGACCCGGCCCCCCGGGTCGGCGACGACGGTGGGCGCCCCCTTGGCCAGGACCACGGCGCCCCGCCGGGCGGCCAGGGCCCGCACCTCGGCCAGCCGGTCGGGCGCCGAGGGGTCGCCCCCCAGGCGGGCCAGCTCCCCGTCGTGGGGGGTGAGGACCACCGTCGGGTGGCCGTCCCCGCCCTCTCCCCGGCCGCCCCGCCGGCCGTCGCCGGGGCACGGGCCCGGGCCCCGGGTCAGCGCACCGTCGACGTCGCCGGCCAGGGCGGTGAGGCCGTCGCCGTCGACCACCACGGGGGGGCGGTCCACCGCGCCGACCAGGGCTCGCACCTGCTCGGCGGTGGCCTCCCCGGTCCCCAGGCCGGGGCCGACGCCCAGGGCCCGGATGCGGTCGACGTCGTCGAGCACGGCCGCTGCCCAGCCCCCGTCGGGGAGGGGCACGGCCACCACCTCGGTGGGCGCCCCGGGGGCGTCGGCCAGGCCCGGCGTCGAGAGGCGGACGTAGCCGGCGCCGGCCCGCTGGGCCCCCGCGGCGGCCAGGTGGGCGGCCCCGGTCATGCCCGGCGACCCGGCCACTATCCAACAGGCCGCCCGCCACTTGTGGGTGTCACGGGCCGGAGCGGGCAGCCAGGCGACCACGTCGGCGTCCTCGACCACGTGGGCGGTGGCGGTCGAGACGTCGAGGCCGATGTCGGCCACCGTGACCTCCCCGGCCAGGCCGGGCCCCGCTCCGAGGACCAGGCCGGGCTTCAGGGCGGCGAAGGTGACGGTGCGCGCCGCGGCCCACGGGTGGCCAGCGGCCCGGCCGGAGAGGCCGTCCACGCCGCTGGGGATGTCCACGGCCAGGACCGCGGCCCCCTCGGGAGCCGGCGGGGGCGCCCACCCCCGCCCGTCGCCCCGGTGGCGGTAGCCGGTGCCGTAGGCGGCGTCGATCAGCAGGTCGGCGAGGGGGAGGGTCGGGGGCAGGTCCCCAGCGTCGAGCACCGCCACCCGCACGCCCCGCCGGCGCAGGCGCACCGCTGCCGCCCGGCCGTCGGCCCCGTTGTTGCCCGGGCCGGCCACCACCACGACCCGGCGCCCGTAGGCGCCGCCCAGCAGGTCGAGGGCCGCTCGGGCCACCGCCGCGCCGGCCCGCTCGACGAGCACCTCCACCGGCTCGGGGGCGGCGGCGTCGATGGCGCCCATCTCCTCGGGGGTCACGACCGGGATCACCCCCCCATGCTGCCCGCCTGGGCCCGACACCGTGGGCCCCGGTCGCACCACCGGTCCCTACGCTGCCGGGGTGCCCGCCCTCGCCTCGCCCACGCTCGTGCCGTTGGACGACGGGCGGGTGCTGGCCGTCGACGACGTGGGTGACCCGGACGGGGCCCCCGTCCTCTACCTGCACGGCGCGCCCGACTCGCGGCTCTCCCGCCACCCCGACGACGGCCTGGCCGCCCGGGCCGGGGTGCGGCTGCTGGCCGTGGACCGGCCGGGGTGCGGGCGCAGCACCGGCCACCCGGGCCGCACGCTGGGCTCGGTGGCCGACGACCTGGCCGCGGCCTGCGCCCACCTGGGCGTGGACCGGACCGGGGTCCTGGCCTGGTCGGCCGGCGCCCCCTTCGCCGTGGCCCTGGCCGCCCGCCACCCCCGCCTGGTGGCCGCCGTGGGCCTGGCCGCCCCCCTGGTCCCCGTCGACGCCTACGCCACCCCGGAGGTGGCCGAGGCGGCCGGGCCGGGCCGGGCCCTGTTCGCCGAGATGGCGGCCGAGCTGCCGGCCGAGGAGGTGGCGGCCGAGGTGGCGCCCTACCTGCTGCCCGACCCGGCCACCACGGAAGCGGTGGCCGCCCACCTGCGGGAGGAGGGCGACGAGCGGCGGGCAGCCGAGCTGGCCACGGTGCCCGGCGGGTTCGACCACCTGGTGGCGGCCACCGTGGAGGCCGTGGCCCGGGGCCGCGACGGCCTGAGCCAGGAGGTGGCCACCCAGGCCGGCCGGCCCGACGTCGACCTGGCCGCCGGCACCGCCCCCGTCACCATCTGGAGCGGCACCGCCGACCCGGTGGCGCCCCCGGCCTTCGGGGCCTGGTGGGCGGCCACCGCGCCCGGGGCCCGGCACCACGTGCTGGAGGGCGCCACCCACGTCCTGCACCTGCCCCGCTGGGCCACGCTCCTCGCCGCCCTGGTCCCCGGCCCCGCTCAGTAGCTCTCGTAGCTGCTGTCGTAGCTCGAGTCGTAGCTGCTGGACGTGTCGACGTCGCTGGAGCTGGCGTCGTAGGAGGTGTCGGCGTAGCCGGAGCTGGCGTCGTACGAGGTGTCGGCGTAGCCGGTGTCGGCGGCGCTGTAGTCGTAGGTGTCGCCGTAGCTGTAGTCGGCGGCGTAGGACTCGGCGGTGTAGGCGTCGCCGCTGGCGTCGTAGGCGGTCCAGCTGGCGCTGTCCGCCGCGTAGGAGTCGGTCTCGTAGCCGTCGGACACGCTGCTCCAGTAGTCCGACGCCTCGTAGTCGCCGGCGTACCAGGCCTCGTTGGAGGCGCTGCTGGCGTCCAGGGAGGCGCCCCAGGCGTCCCAGGAGGCGTCGGTGGCCTCCAGCGACTGGTCCCAGTAGGTGTCGCTGGACTGGGAGAAGTCGCCGGTGGCGATCTCGGCCTCGGCGGTGGCCTGGTAGCTGCCGTCGTAGTAGCTGGTCTCGGTGTAGTCGCTCATCGGTCGCCCTCCGGGGTCGTGGTGGTCGTGGGGTGAGAGGCCACCGGACCGCCCCATGTTCCTCCGTCGGGGCACCGTGGGGAAGGGGTCCCCGGGCCGGGGCGTGGATCAGTCGGCGGCGGCCACGGCCACGGCCACCAGGTCGGAGTGGCTGAGCGACAGGTGCCAGGTGGTGATGCCGGCCCCGGCGGCCAGGGCCGCGGCCCGCCCGGTGAGGCCCACCGTGGGGCGCCCCGACGGCTCGGCCCCCACCTCGATCTCGTGGAAGGCCACGTCGCCCAGCCCGGCCCCCAGCACCTTCATCACCGCCTCCTTGGCTGCGAAGCGGGCGGCCAGGGTGGGCACCGGGTCGCGCCGTCCGGCGGCCCGGGCCCTCTCGGCGTCGGTGAAGAGCCGGTCGGCCATGCGGGGGGTGCGGGCCAGGACGGCCCGGAACCGGTCGAGGTCGACCACGTCGGTGCCCAGGCCCCGCACCGCCGGGCTCAGCCGGCGGAGCGCCAGCGCTCGGCCAGCACGTAGACGGGCGAGGTCAGCAGCTCGATCAGCGGGATCTCGCCCAGCAGGTCCGCCCGGAACGTGGGCTCGGTCTCGGTGACGGCGTCGGTCAGGGCCGACAGGCGGGTGCGGTACTGCTCCAGCACCGAGCGGGCCCGGGCCGCCGGCAGGCGCTCGGCGAAGCGGCAGTGCAGGAGGGTGAGCCCGGTGCACTGGGTGCCCCGCACCTCGGGGACGATGACCACGGTGCGCCCGTCGCTGCGGCCCACGGCCACGGTGACCTCCCGCTCGGTGGCCACCCGGTGCTTGGTGCCCCGCAGGACGGGGTTGCGCTCGGTGCGCAGCGGGAGGTCCCGGGCGATGCCGCCCCGGTCGATGACCCGGATGGTGGCCTCGTGGGTCTCGACCGTGCCCTCCACCTGGTAGCGGGTGAACCCCAGCACCTCCTCCACGGCGGGGTCGAGGCCGGCCAGGGTGCGCAGGGCCCGGTAGCTGACCCGGTCGCGGGGGGCGCCGGCCTCCAGCGTGGCCGCCACCAGGGGCACCTGGAGCAGGCCCTCGTCGCTGCGGGAGATGCCCACGGTGACGGTCTTGGCCTGGTGCTTGATGGCGTCGACGGGGCGGGTCAGCTCCTCGATGCCGGTGGTGAGGGCGGTGGTGAGGTCCTCGACCAGGGCCACCGGCGAGCCGGCCCGGCCGTGCTCGACCTCGTAGGCCTCCAGGGGGGCCAGCCCGGTGGCGTAGCGGAACAGGGAGGCCAGGCGCACCGCGGTGCCCGCTTCCAGGCTGCCGTCGTAGCCGCCGCTGCGCACGACCTCGGCGAACCGGGCGGCCAGGGGGGCGAAGTCGGCGCGCAGCTCGGCCAGGAGCAGGTCGCCGTCCACCGCGGCCGGGCTGCCGGCCCGGTGCTCGATGGCGGCCCGGGCCTGGCGCAGGGGCAGGGCCGAGGCGTCGATGGCCAGGGCCGCCTCGTAGCCGAACAGGTGCCCGACCACCGCGGCCAGGACGAAGGCCAGGGCCGGGTCGACGGCGGGCACGGTGAGGACCCGCAGGGCGGCCGAGAACCGCTCCTCGCCCTCCGAGGCGATGACCACCGGCGAGGCCTTGTGGGCCCGGTAGATGGCCACCTCCTTGGCCACGTCGTCGGCGTTGGAGCCCTGGAGGCCGGTGGCGCACACGATGATGAGCGGCTCGGAGGACAGGTCGATGTGCTTCTTGTCCTCGGTGGCGTCGCAGGCGATGGCCTTGTAGCAGAGCTCCGAGAGCTTGATGCGCAGCTCCTGGGCGGCGATGCGATCGGCCCCGGAGCCCACGATGGCCCAGTAGCGCTTGGACGGCGCCAGCTCCCGGGCCGCGTCGGCGATGGCCGGCCGGGTGGCGATGACCTGCTCCATGGCCTCGGGCAGGGCCCGCAACCCGCCCAGCAGCCGGCCCCGGGCCTCGGCCGCGCCGTCGGACCGGTCGACCTCGGCGGCGATGGCCGCGGCCAGGACGATGCCCGCCGCCACCTGGGCGTAGAACGCCTTGGTCGAGGCGACGCTCATCTCCACGTCGCGCCCGTCGGAGGTGTAGAGCACGCCGTCGGAGCGATCGGTGAGGTCGCTGCCCCGCCGGTTGACGATGCTGATGACGGTGGCCCCCCGAGACCGGGCCAGGTCGACGGTGCGGTTGGTGTCGGTGGTGGTGCCGGACTGGCTGACGGCCACGACGAGCGTGTCGGCCATGTCGGGCCGCAGGGCGAAGCCGCTGAGCTCGGTGGCCAGGCGGGCCTCGACCCGCAGGGGCGTGTTCGCGGCCAGCGTCGACAGGGTGGAGGCCAGGGCCTGGCCCGCCACCGCGGCGGTGCCCTGGCCGATGGCCAGGACCCGGGTGATGCGCCCCTCGGCCAGGGCGGCCCGGGTGGCCTCGGGCAGGGTCTCGGGTCCGAGGCGGGCCTCGACCGGGCCGCCGTCCGCCCCGGCCACGATCTTGCCCCGGAGCGTCTTGCGGAACGAGGCCGGCGACTCGCTGATCTCCTTGAGCAGGAAGTGCGGGTGGTCGCCCCGGTCGATGTCGCGGGTGGTGACCTCGGCCCGGGCCAGCTCGTCCTCGGCGACGGGCAGCTCGCCGCCGGCGTAGGACAGGCGGCGGATGCCCTCGACGGTGCCGGCCGCCGCCGCGTCGAGGGCCACCACCTGGCCCCGGCTGCCGGTGGGGTCCTCGGGGTCGGCCGCGGTCTCGCCGTCCATGCGCAGGTAGCGGTCGCACTCCTCGACCACCCCGTAGGGCTCCGAGGCCACCAGGTAGAGGTCCTCGGCCAGGCCGACGTAGAGGGCCTGGCCGCTGCCCCGCAGGGCCAGCAGGAGCGACCCGGGCAAGGAGGCGGGCGAGGCCCCGATGGCCACCGAGCCGTCGAAGGTGGCCACGGTGCGCCGGAAGCCGTCGACCGGGTCGGTGCCGGCGGCCAGGGCCCGGCTGACGAGGGTGGGGATGACCTTGGCGTCGGTGGTGATCTCGGGGGCGTAGGCCAGCCCGGCCCGGGCCTTCAGGTCGGCGAAGTTGTCGATGTCGCCGTTGAGGGCCGCGGTCACGTAGGGGCCGGCCGCGGCCGGCCCGGCCGCGCCGAGCTCCTCGTCGCTGTTGACGGGGTGGGCGTTGGCCTGGGAGATGATGCCCACGCTGGCCCACCGGGTGTGGCCCAGCACCAGGACCTCGGCCTCCTCGGAGGAGAGGGCCCGGCGCAGCAGGTCGTCACCGGTGAGGGCGGTGCGCAGCTCGCGGGAGTTGTCGCCCAGCTCGCCGATCTCGGCCGCCGCCTTGTACACGAAGGACAGGCAGTCCCCGGCGGCCCGCACCGAGCCGGAGCCGAAGGTGGGGTCGTCGCCCCGGTCGGCCAGCACGACGGCCATCTCGGCCCCGGCCAGGTCGAGGCCGTGGCCCCGGACCAGGAGGGTGAGCCCGGCCGAGTCCCGGCCCCGCACCTCCAGGCGGTCGAGGGCGGACAGGGCGAGCTGCACCGAGGTCATGGCCTCGACGGCGGCGGGACCGGCGCCGGGACCGGCCAGGCCGGCCACGGCCCGGGCGGTGCGCAGCCGGTCGCGCCCGATGGACCAGGCCCCGTCCCGCACCGCCACCAGGGCGGTGTTGATGGCCTCCTGCTCCACGGTGGGCTGGTCGGCCAGCAGGTCCTCGAGGCGGGTGTCGAGGGCGGCCACCGCCCCGGCCAGGTCGGCCAGGTGGCCCTCCAGGCCGGCGACCAGGGCCGGGGCGGCCAGCAGGGCCCGCACCCCGGGGGTCCCCCGGAGGAGGCGGTCGGCCTCGGCCAGCCGGGTGGCGGCGGTCTCCAGCGCCTTGCGGACGTCGCTGCCGGCTCGGGCCTCGGCCACGAGGGCGGGGGTGTCCCCCACCAGCGCCAGGAGCGTGTCCGTGGCCGGGGGGCTCCGGTGGCTGCGGCGCCGGGCCACGGCGATGATGCCGCACATGGGGCGGGCCTCCAGGGGTCGGGGGACGGGGGCCGATGCTACCGGGCCCCCCTGCTCGCCTCGTCGCCCGCCCCGGGGTCCCCACCCCTCCCGTCCCCTTCCGAGGGCCCGATCCAACCGGGCACGGAAGAGCCGGGATGTCGGGCCTTTTCGTGCCCGGTTCGTCGCGCCGCTCCAACCGAGCAGGGAAGAGCCCGGGTATCGGGCCCTTTCGTGCTCGGTTGTGGGGGCCACGCCCGGGGTGGCGGTGGCCCGGCCGGCGCCCGGGGTGGGAGTCAGGGGGTGGGGGGCGAGGCGGCGGCGCGGGCGGCGGATGCCAGCTCGTCGGCCACGGCCTGGGCCTCCGCCGCGGTGGGGGCCTCGACCATGACCCGGACGACGGGCTCGGTGCCGCTGGGGCGGACCAGCACCCGGCCCCGCCCGGCCAGGGCGATCTCGGCCCGGCTGACGTCGAGAGCCAGGCGGTCGAGCAGGTCGGGGTCGCGGCGGGGGAGGCGCACGTTGACCATCACCTGGGGCAGGCGGTCCATCACCGCGGCCAGCTCGGCCAGGCTGCGGCCGGTGCGGGCCATGGTGTCGAGCACGAACAGCCCGGCCAGCAGGCCGTCGCCGGTGGTGGCCCAGTCCCGCAGGACGATGTGGCCCGACTGCTCGCCGCCGAGGGCCAGGCCGCCCTCGGCCAGGGCGGCCAGGACGTGGCGGTCGCCCACCGGCGTGTCCAGGACCCGGATGCCGGCCCGGGCCATGGCCTGGCGAAAGCCCAGGTTGGTCATCACGGTGACGGCCACCGTGTCGTCCCGGAGGAGGCCCCGGCCCTGCAGGTCGAGGGCCAGCAGGGCGATGAGCTGGTCGCCGTCGACCAGGGCACCGCTGGCGTCGACGGCCAGCACCCGGTCGGCGTCGCCGTCGAAGGCCAGGCCCACGTCGGCCCCCCGGGCCACCACCGCCTTCTGCAACGCCTCCGGGTGGGTCGAGCCGCACCCGTCGTTGATGTTGGTGCCGTCGGGGTCGGCGTGCAGGACGGTGACGCCGGCCCCCAGCTCGGCCAGCACCCGGGGGGCGACGACCGACGCCGCGCCGTGGGCGCAGTCGAGCACCACCTTCAGGCCCGGCAGCCGTCGCCCCTCCAGCACCGCGCCCTCCAGGTGGTGGGCGTAGCGCTCCCAGGCGTCGGGGGCGGCGCGCAAGCTGCCCACCAGTGGGCCTCCGGGGCGGGCCGGGGAGCCGGGGATGCCCTCGGCCTCCAGGGCCTCCAGCTCGGCCTCCAGCCGGTCCTCGGTGGCGTCGTCGAGCTTGAGGCCGCCGACGGCGAAGAGCTTGATGCCGTTGTCCCCGAAGGGGTTGTGCGAGGCCGAGATCACGGCCCCGGGCAACTGGTCGGCGGCGGCCAGGTAGGCCACGCCGGGGGTTGGCAGCACGCCCAGGTCGACCGACGAGGCCCCCTCGGAGGCCAGGCCGGCGGTGAAGGCGGCGGCCAGGAGGGGGCCGGAGAGCCGGGTGTCGCGGCCCACCAGCCAGGGGCCGCCGCCGAGGGTGCGCGCCGCGGCCCGGCCCAGGGAGAGGGCCAGCTCGGGGGTGAGCTCGGTGTTGGCCGCGCCCCGGACCCCGTCGGTACCGAACCGCAGCGTCACCGGTCGCCCCGTGCACGCGACGCCCCCGAGGGCATCTCACGATCGAAACCCCACGACCGGAGCCGCGTCATCACGCCCACAGCAGACGGCAAGGGCCCGAGCGGCCCGCCGGCGACGGAGGAGCCGGCCAGAGCGGGCCAGCACGGCATGGGCATGTCCGAGCCGCCAGGCGAGGACACGATGCGGGCAGCACCCCGGTCCAAGAGCGGCTAGCGCTTGCTGTACTGCGGAGCCTTGCGGGCCTTCTTGAGGCCGTACTTCTTGGACTCCTTCTCGCGGGCGTCGCGGGACAGGAAGCCCAGCTTCTTCAGCACCGGGCGGGTCTCCTCGTCCAGCGCCACCAGGGCCCGGGCGATGCCCAGGCGCATGGCCCCGGCCTGGCCGGAGGGGCCGCCGCCACCCATGGTGGCGTCGATGTCGTAGCGCTCGGTGGCCTCGACCGCCTTGAGCGGCTCGGACAGGATCATCCGGTGGGTGTCGTTGGGGAAGTAGTCCTCGACGGTGCGCCCGTTGACCGTGATCTTGCCCTCGCCCTCGCGCAGGCGGACGCGGGCGATGGCGCTCTTGCGGCGACCGGTGGTCTGGATGAGGGGCTTGGGCACGACAGGTTCTCCTACGCGGACCGGCGGGCGCCGGCGATCTCGAGCGGCTCGGGCTGCTGGGCCGCGTGGGGGTGGGTGGGGCCGGCGTACACCTTCAGCTTGGTGAGCTGCTGGGCGCCGAGGCGGTTCTTGGGGAGCATGCCCCGGATGGTGCGGCGCACGGCGTCGGCCGGCTTGCGGGCCAGGGCCTGGGCGTAGGTGAGCTCGGTGAGCCCGCCCGGGTAGCCGGAGTGGTTGTAGACCTTCTTCTTCTCGGCCTTGCCGGCGGTGAGGACCACCTTCTCGGCGTTGATGATGATCACGTGGTCACCGGTGTCCATGTGGGGCGTGAACATCGGCTTGTGCTTGCCCCGCAGGATGCGAGCGACCTCGGTGGCCAGGCGGCCGAGGACCAGGCCGTCGGCGTCGACGACGTACCAGCGGCGCTGGATCTCACTGGCTTTCGGCGAGTAGGTGGGCACAGCTGTCCTCTCGGTCCCGGCCGAACCGGGGTCTCTCGTCCACGCGACCGGGGCGGCGACCGGCGACGACGCGCCGAGCCGGCCCAGGGCCGAAGGGAAACCCTACGACCTGGGCCCGCGCCGCATCAACCTCGGCGGCCGACCGGGCCGGGTCATGCCCCGTCGGGCACCGAGGACCAGCCGTCGTAGCGGACGGTCCACAGGGTGAGGCCGTGCGGGGGGGCCAGGTCGCCGGCCCGGGACCGGTCCCGGGCCCGCAGGGCGGACCGGACCTCCCCGGCCGACATCCGGCCCAGGCCCACGGCCACCAGGGTGCCGACGATGCTGCGCACCATCTGGTGGCAGAAGGCCGAGGCCTCGATCTCGAAACGGAGGTGGCCCCCGCCGTCGTCGTGCCAGGCCGCCTCGGTGACCCGGCGCACCAGGCTCACCTCGGCGCCGTCGCGGGCCTTGGGCCGGCGGCAGAACGACGAGAAGTCGTGCTCGCCGATGAGCGGGTCGCACCCCAGGCGCAGGGCGGGCAGGGAGAGGGGTCGGTCGACGTGCCAGGCCAGGCGGGCGGTGAAGGGGTCCGGCTCGGGGTGGTTCCAGACCCGGTACCGGTAGCGGCGGGCCCGGGCCGAGAACCGGGCGTCGACATCCCCCTCGACCACCGTGGGGTCGCGCACCGCCACCTCCGGCCCGCACATGCGGTTGACGGCCCGGGCCAGGGCGGCCAGGTCCGCCGGCTCGGCCACCCGATCGGCCGGCGCGTCGAAGGTGACCACCTGGCCCAGGGCGTGCACGCCCCGGTCGGTGCGCCCGGCGCAGGTCAGCTCGACGGGGCGACCGAGCTGGCGGCCCAGCGCCTCGGCCAACGTCCCGCCCACGGTGGGCACCCCGGCGTTGGGGGCGAAGCCGTGGAAGGCGGAGCCGTCGTAGGCCACGATGAGCCGCACCCGCCGGGTCGGGCCCGGTGGGACCTCGGCCTCGGGCGGGTCGAACAGGGTCACGCCGCCGACGCTACCGAGCGCCCCGGCCCCACACCCTCCCCGACCGCCCTACCCCGCCGCCCTCCCCGGCGCCTCCCGCCGGGCCTGTCACACCGGGGCCGCCCGCCTCGTCAGCCCGGTGACCGCCCCTCCCCGTCGGTGCGCCCGGCCTCGCCGGACCACGGGCGGCGCGCCCCGTCCGGCGCCGGGGCCGCCCGAGGAGGAACCGATGACCGACACCGCCCGCTCCCAGGCCTCCGGGCCCGCGCCCGACGTGATCGTGGTGGGCGGCGGCCTGGCCGGCCTGGCCGCGGCGACCACCGCGGCCCGGGCCGGGGCCCGCACCACCCTGCTCGACGCCCACCCCCTGGGCGGCCGGGCCCGGGTCGACCGGGTGGGTGGCTACCTGTTCAACCGCGGGCCCCGGGCCGTCTACGTCGGGGGCCGGACCGAGCAGGTGCTCCAGGATCTGGGGGTCGACCCCCGGCGCGGCGCTCCCCCACGGCTGCGGGGTGGGGCCGCCCTGCGGGACGGCCGCCTCCACCTCCTGCCCCGGGGCCCCGGCACGTTGCTGCGCACCACGCTGCTGGGCCCGGGCGAGAAGGCGCGCTTCGCCCGGCGGCTGGCGACGGTCGGCCGCCTGGACCCGGCGGCCTTCGCCGGCACCTCGACCGACGATGCGCTGGCCGGCCTGGGCCTGGGCCCGGTGGGCCGCCAGGTGGTGACCGGCCTGGTGCGGGTGGCCACCTACACCGCCGCCACCGATGTGCTCGACGGGGCGGCGGCCGTGGCCCAGCTCCAGGCCGCGGCCACCACCGGCGTCCGCTACCTGGACGGCGGCTGGCAGCCGCTGGTGGACGGGCTGGCCGCCGCGGCCCGGGCCGCCGGGGTCGACGTCCGTCCCGGGGTGCCGGCCCGGGCGGTGGAGCCCGACGGGGACGGCGCCGTGGTGGTGACCGGCGACGGGACCCGCCTGGGGGCCGGCTCGGTGGTGGTGGCCGCCGGCGGGCCCGAGGCGGCGGCCGCCCTGCTCCGGCGGCGGCCCGACGGCTGGTCCACCCTGGGTCCGCCGGTGGCTGCGGCCTGCCTGGAGCTGGGGCTGCGGCGACCGCCGGCCACCCCGTTCGTGATGGGCGTGGACGAGCCCCTGTACCTCTCGACCCACGCCCCGCCCGCCGACCTGGCCCCCGAGGGTGGGGCGGTGGTGCACGTGATGCGGTACCTGCACCACGACGAGGAACCGGCTCCCGAGGCCACCCGGGCCCGGCTCCGGGCCCTGGCCACCCTGGCCGGGGTGGCCGATGCCGACGTGGTCGAGGAGCGGTTCCTGGCTCGCATGCTGGTGTCCGGGGGCCTGCCCGCGGCGACCGGCGGGGGCCTGGCCGGACGGCCGGCGGTGGACGGGGCCGGGCCCCCCGGGGTGCTGCTGGCCGGTGACTGGGTGGGCCCCGAGGGCCTCCTGGCCGACGCCGCCCTGGCCAGCGCGGTCGAGGCCGGGAGGCGGGCCGCGGCCCGGTCCGGCACACTGGCCCCCGCATGAGCGCCCCCACCTCCGCGCCCGGGCCCGGCGACGACCACGGGGTCTTCGAGGCCCACCGGGCCCGGCTGGTCGGCCTGGCCTACCGGATCACCGGGAGCCGGGCCGAGGCCGACGACGTGGTGCAGGACGCCTGGCTCCGCTGGCAGGGCACCGACCGGTCCCGGGTCGAGAACCCGCCGGCCTGGCTGACCACGGTGACCAGCCGCCTGGCCCTCGACCACCTGCGCTCGGCCCGGGTCCGGCGCGAGGCCTACGTGGGGCCGTGGCTGCCCGAGGCCGCCACCGCCGAGCCGGGGCCGGACGAGCGGGCCGAGGTGGCCGAGTCGGTCACCGTGGGCTTCCTGGCCGTGCTGGAGCGCCTGGGCCCGGTGGAGCGGGTGGTGTTCCTGCTGGCCGACGTGTTCGGGGTGCCGTTCGACGAGATCTCCACCGTGGTCGACCGCTCCCCCGAGGCCTGCCGCCAGGTGGCCTCCCGGGCCCGGCGCCGGGTGCGGGAGGGACGGCCCCGCTATGCCCCCACCGATGCCGAGGCCTGGCGGGTGACCGAGGCCTTCCTGGGCGCCGCGGCCGAGGGCGACATGGCGCGGTTGGTGGCGCTGCTGGCCCCCGACGCGGTGCTGACCAGCGACGGCGGGCCCCACCACCGCGCCGCCCGGCTGCCGGTGGAGGGGGCCGAGCGGGTGGCCCGCTTCGTCCTGAACATCACCCAGCGCATCGTGGGGCCGGACGTGGGTGTGGAGGTCCGGGCCATCAACGGCCAGCCGGGGGTGGTGGTCCGGGCGCCCGACGGCACCGTGCTCAGCACCCTGGCCGTCTCGGTGGTCGACGGCCGGGTCGACCGGGTGTGGGCCCTGGTCAACCCGGACAAGACTGCGTCCCTGGCCGCCCCGCCCATCCGCTGACCCCAGCCCCGGCCCCGGAGCGTTCTCGACACCTTTTCGCACCCCTGCGGTACGGAAGGGTGCCCGGTTGCGGGAGTGCCGGTGGCGAGAAGGGGGCGGGCGGGGGCCTTACCGGCGCGGGGCGCCGGCGGCCGACCGGCCCGTGAACTCGTCCATGGTGTGGTTGACGCCCAGGAGGCCGGCGGCGCCGTCGAAGGCCCGCACCGGCAGGGCCCGCAACAGCGGGAGGGCGCCCACGATGGGCGGCAGGTGGAGGCGGGCCTTGCCCTTCTCCACCGCGTCCCAGGTCTTCTGGACCACGTGGTCGGGCTGGAGGATGGGCAGCAGGGCCGAGAAGCGGGTCTTGACGCCGGTGAACATGCCGGTGTCGATGTAGTAGGGGCAGACGACGGTGGTGGCCACCTTGCTGCCCTGGGAGGCCAGCTCGGCCCGGAGCGACTCGTCGAAGCCCACGGCGGCCCACTTGCTGGCCGAGTAGTCGGTGAGCTTGGCCACGCCGATGAGGCCGGAGGCCGAGGCGATGGTGACCACCCGCCCCCGGTCCCGCTCGACCATGCCCGGCAGGAAGGCCTGGGTGACCCAGAAGAGGGCCAGGGCGTTGACCTCGAAGGTGCGTCGCACGTCGGCCTCGGTCAGCTCCACCAGGGGCTTCCCGCTGACCACCCCGGCGTTGTTGACCAGCACGTCGATCGGCCCGACCCGCTCGCCGGCCTCGGCCGCGGCGGCCCGCACCGCCACCCGGTCGGTGACGTCGACGACCTGGCCGGAGGTCGCCCTGGCCGGGCCGGTGCGCACGGCGTCGACCGAGGCCACGGCCGTGTCGAGGGCCTCGGTGTCGCGGTCCCAGAGGACCACGGTGGCTCCCCGGCGGGCCGCCTCCCGGGCCAGGCCCAGTCCGATGCCGGAGGCGGCGCCGGTGATGGCCACGGTGGCGCCGTGCAGGGCGGTGCCCCGCGGGCGCTCAGCCACGGTGGGGCCCGGTCAGACCAGCTCGATGCGGGCCATGGGGGCGTTGTCGCCCTGGCGGGGCCCGATCTTCAGGATCCGGGTGTAGCCACCGTTGCGCTCCGCGTAGCGAGGACCGATGTCCTCGAACAGCTTGGCCGCCGCCTCCTTGTCACCGGCCAGGGCCGAGACGACCTGGCGGTGGTTGTGGAGGCCGCCCTTGCGGGCCTTGGTGATGAGCTTCTCGGCGATGGGGCGCACCGCCTTGGCCTTGGCCTCGGTGGTGGTGATGGCCTCGGCCGCCACCAGGGAGGCGACGAGGTTGGCCATCATGGCCTTCTGGTGCGAGGCGCTGCCGCCGAAGCGGCGTCCCCTCTTGGGCGTGGCGGGCACGTCAGTCCCTTCCTCGGAGTGAGAGGCCGCGCTCGTCCAGCTTCACCAGGACCTCGTCCAGGGACTTCTGGCCGAAGTTGGTGATGGCGAGCAGGTCGTCCTCGGTCTTCTGGAGCAGTTCGCCCACTGTGTTGACCTGGGCCCGCTTGAGGCAGTTGCGGGGGCGCTCGGACAGGTCGAGGTCCTCGATGGGCAGCTCCAGGTCCGGCGAGCCGGTGGTGGCGCCGTCGGCCTCGGTGAGGGTCAGGCCCTGGGGCTCGTCGCTCATGTCCTCGATGAGGCCGACCAGGGCCTTGAGGGTGGCGCCGGCCGAGGCCAGGGCGTCGCGGGGGGTGATGGAGCCGTCGGTCTCGATGTCGAGGACCAGCTCGTCGAAGTCGGTGTCCATCTCCACCCGGGTGGGCTGGATGTCGAAGGCGACCCGGCGGACGGGCGAGAAGATGGCGTCGACGGGGATGACGCCGATGGTGGCGCTGCCCTTGTCGCGATCGGCGGGCTGGTAGCCCTTGCCCCGGTCGATGGTGATGTCCACCGAGAGCCGGCCCTTGCTGTTGAGCGAGGCCAGACGGAGGCCCGGGTTCAGGATCTCGACATCCGAGCTGAGCTGGATGTCCTTGGCCGTGACCTCGGCCGGGCCCCGCACGTCGAGGCGCACGGTGACCGGCTCCTCGGACAGCGAGGTGAGCACCAGGTCCTTGAGGTTCAAGATGATGTCGGTGATGTCCTCGGTGACACCGGTGATGGTGTCGAACTCCTGGATGGCGTCGTCGAAGCGGACCTCGGTCACCGCCGCACCGGGGATGGAGGAGAGCAGGGTGCGGCGCAGGGAGTTCCCGAGCGTGTGGCCGAAGCCGGGCTCGAGAGGGCTGATGGAGAACCGCTGGCGGTTGTCCTTCTCCTCGTCGAGCGCCTCGACGGACGGGCGTTGGATGACCAGCATCGGGGGCCTTCCTCAGGTTTCTGTGAGAGCGAGTTCTGGGGGGAGCGGGAGGACTACTTGGAGTACAGCTCGACGATGAGCTGCTCACGCACGGGCACGTCGATCTGGGCCCGGAGCGGCAGCTCCCGCGCCGTGACCTGGAAGCCGTCGTCGCCGGCCTCCAGCCACTCCGGCTGGCGCCGGTCGAGGGTGTCGAGGTTGTGGCGGATGACGATCATCCCCCGGGCCTTGTCCCGCAGGGAGATCACGTCGCCCTTGCGGACCCGGTAGCTGGGGATGTCGACCCGCTTGCCGTTGACGTTGACCATGCCGTGGCCGACGAACTGCCGGGCCTGGGGCCGGGTCGAGGCCCAGCCGGCCCGGAAGGCCACGTTGTCGAGCCGGAGCTCGAGCATGCGCAGCAGGTTCTCGCCGGTGACGCCCTGCTGGCGGGTGGCCTCCTTGTAGAGGTTGGAGAACTGCCGCTCCAGCAGGCCGTAGATGTACTTGGCCTTCTGCTTCTCCTGGAGCTGGAGCAGGTACTCCGACGGCTGGCGCCGGCGGGCCCGGCCGTGCTCACCCGGCGGGTAGGGCTTCTTGTCCAGCAGGCGCTGGCCCTTGTCGTTCTCGAAGATGTTGACGCCGAGGCGGCGGCTGATCTTGACCTTGGGTCCGGTGTAGCGAGCCATCTGTCTCTCCCTCAGACCCGGCGCCGCTTGGGTGGGCGGCAGCCGTTGTGGGGCACGGGGGTGACGTCCTTGACGCCAGTGACCTCGATGCCGGTGTTCTGGATGGTGCGGATGGCCGTCTCGCGGCCCGAGCCGGGGCCCTTGGTCTGCACGTCGACCTTGCGGACGCCGTGCTCCATGGCCCGGCGGGCGGCCTGCTCGGCCGCCATCTGCGCCGCGTAGGGGGTGGACTTGCGGGAGCCCTTGAACCCGACGTTGCCGGAGCTGGCCCAGGCGATGACGTTGCCCTCCAGGTCGGCGATGGAGACGATCGTGTTGTTGAACGTGCACTTGATGTGGACCACGGCGTGGCTGACGTTCTTGCGTTCGCGCTTGCGGGGGCGACGACCGCCCGGCTTCGGCTTGGCCATTACTTGCGCACCTTCTTCTTGCCGGCCACGGTCTTCTTGGGGCCCTTGCGAGTACGAGCGTTGGTCTGGGTCCGCTGGCCGTGCACGGGCAGGCCCTTGCGGTGGCGGAGGCCCTGGTAGCAGCCGATCTCCATCTTGCGCTTGATGTCCTGCTGGACCTCGCGCTTGAGGTCGCCCTCGACCTTGAGGTTCTGGTCGATCCAGGCCCGGATCTTGTTGATCTCGGTGTCGGTCAGGTCGCGGACCCGGGTGTCGGCGTCGACGCCGGTGGCCTCGCAGATCTGGGCCGCGGTGGTGGTCCCCACGCCGAAGACGTAGGTGAGGGAGATGACGAGGCGCTTCTCCCGAGGGATGTCGACGCCGGCGATGCGGGCCATGGCTCAGGCTCCTCCGCGGAGGGTGGTGGGATGTGAAGACATGCTCAGCCCTGCCGCTGCTTGTGGCGGGGGTTGGTGCAGATGACCTGCACCCGCCCGTGGCGACGGATGATCTTGCACTTCTCGCAGATCGGCTTGACGCTGGGTCGGACCTTCATGGTGGGCTTTCGTGGAGAGGTGCGTGGCGTGGGGCGGGCGGAGGGGCTTACTTGAACCGGTAGGTGATGCGGCCCCGGGACAGGTCGTACGGGGTGAGCTCGACCTGGACCCGATCACCCGGAAGGATCCGGATGTAGTGCATGCGCATCTTCCCCGAGATGTGGGCCAGCACCGTGTGGCCGTTCTCGAACTCCACCTTGAACATGGCGTTCGGGAGCGACTCCAGCACGGTCCCCTCGAGGACGATCGCGTCTTGCTTGGGCTTGGGCAGCGGTCCACTCCTGACCAGAGGGCGGGGTTCGGCACCGGCCGCTCGCGACGGGGCGCGAAGGCCATCCGGGCCGAAGGACGATGCTAGACGCGGCTCCTCGGCGGTTCCAACCCCGGCAGATCGGCCAGTCTGGCCCATCTCCGGGGCGGCCGGAGGGGATGTCCGGCCCGGCCGGGGTCAGCCGCCGGCGTTGTCCTCGGCGTAGCGCTCGAGGGCGGCGTCGAGCTCCCGGTCGGCCTGGGCGATCACCGCGTCGACCGACGCCCCCTGGTAGGCGATGCGGCTGAGGGCCCCCTCGATGATCGAGGCGTAGTCGGTGGTCGGGCCGACCACCGGGCCGACCCGCTCGGGATCGACGCCGGCCAGTTGCTCGGAGGCCACCCCCAGCATCTGGCCGGCCAGGCCCGAGGACCAGAACTCCCGGATGGCGGGCAGCTCGGCCACCCCCTGGCCCACCGGCAGGTACGACCCCTTGGTGTGCCACTTGACCTGGCCGGCCTCGGAGGCCATGAACCGGGAGAAGGCCCAGGCCGCGGCCTGGACCTCCGGGGGGTTGGTGGAGGGGATGAAGAAGGCCCCCCCACCGATCTGGGCCTGGCCCGGCTCCTCCAGGCCCGGGAACGGGCCGGCGGCCGGGGTCAGGCCCTCCAGGTCGAGCTCGGGGGCGTCGATGCCTCCGGTGTCCACGCTCTGCCCCCCCACGAAGGCCTCGATGGTGGTGGCGGCGGTGGAGGTCTCGATGACCATGGACGAGGCCTCGGTGGCCACTGACAGGAACTGGTCGACGCCGCCGACGGCGTGGGGCTGGGCCAGGCCCCGGCGGACCATGCGGGACACCCACTCCAGGACCTCCCGGGTGGCCGGGTTGTCGAAGGTGGCCTCGGTGGCCAGGCCGTCGCGGCCGTCGCCGTGGTTGACCATCTGCTCGCCCACGCCCCCGACCCAGTACTCGACGAAGCCGTTGGCCAGCAGCAGGGCCAGGGGCTTGTCCACCCCGGAGGCCTTGAGGGCCTCGGCCGCCTCCTCCACCTCGGCCAGGGTGCCGGGGGGGTCGTCGGGGTCGAGGCCGGCCGCCGCGAACTGCGACTGGTTGTAGTACAGGATGTTGCTCGACACGGTGGGCAGGGCCGGCCAGTACGTGCCCTCGGAGCTGAGGGCGGCCCGGGCCGCGGGGATCACGTCGGGCTCGATGCCCTCGGCGTCGAAGCACTCCTGGGCCGGGGCCAGGGTGCGGGTGTCGATGAGGACCTGGAGGTCCTTCACGTCGGCGTGGAGCAGGCCGGGGAGCTGCCCGCCGGCCACGCCCTGGATGTAGGCCTGGAGCACCTCGCCGTAGGTGACGCCCTGGGAGCGGACGGTGACCCGCACGTCGTCCTGGGAGGCGTTGAACTCGTCGGCCAGCTCCTCCAGGGTGGTCTTGGCCACGGCGTTGATGGCGTGCCACACCTCCAGCTCGACCGGCCCGTCGGCCTTCTCTAGGGGGGTGAGGCAGTCCTCGCCCTCCTTCTGGGGGCCGCTCTGGCCCTGCACGGCCAGGGACCGCTCGGAGCGGACGCAGGCCGGGGCGACCAGGGCCAGGACGGCCAGGGCGGCCAGCAGCCGCAGCACGGCCCGACGGGGACCGGGGGCGCTCATCCCTTCACCGCCCCGGCCGTGAGTCCACGGACACGGAGCCGAGCCGCCAGGCGAGGCGACCAGGCCAGCACGGTGGCGTTGGTCCGAGGCGCAGCCGAGGACATCACCCCTTCACCGCCCCGGCGGTCAGGCCCCGGACGACGTGGCGTTGGAAGAAGATCAGGAGGACGATCATGGGCAGGGCCACCAGTAGGCCGCCGGCCACGATGAGGTTGGCGTTCTCCGGGTTGGAGCTGAGGCTCCGCACCGCGATGGGCGCCGTGCCCCACTCGTCGGGCCGGGTGGTGACGATGCGGGGCCAGAGGTACTGGTTGTAGGCCCCCAGGAACGAGATGAGGGTGAAGGCGGCGATCACCGGCCGGGACAGGGGCACCACCAGTCGGGTGAGGAGCTGCCAGTGGGTCCACCCCTCCAGCCGGGCCGCGTCGCGCAGCTCGGACGGCACCCCCAGGAAGGCCTGGCGGATCAGGAACGTCCCCAGGGCGGTGGCCAGGAAGGGCACGATCAGGCCCTGGAAGCTGTTGCGCCAGCCCAGGTTGCTGATGGTGGCCAGGTTGGGCAGCACCGTCACCTCCAGGGGCAGGAGCAGGGTGGCCATGAACAGGGCGAAGACCAGCCGCTTGAACGGGAACCACAGGTAGGCGAAGGCGTAGGCGGCCAGCACCGAGGTGGCCACCTGGGCCGCGGTGATGGCCACCGTCACCACCAGGCTGCGGCCCATGGCCCCACCCAGGTTGCCGTTGCGCCAGGCCCGCTGGAACACGTCGGACTGGACGTCCTTGGGGACGAGCAGGGCGTCGCCGCCGAGGATGGTGGTGGGATCCGAGACGGCTCGCACGAAGGCGAAGTAGACGGGCAGCAGGACCAGGAGCGACAGGGCGCCCAGCAGGGCGTACCAGCCCAGGCGGCGTCCGGGGGTGGACTCACTCGCCATAGTGGACCCTCCGCTCCAGGAGCAGGAACTGGGCCAGGGTGACCACGAAGGTCACCGCGAAGAGGCCCACCGACATGATGGAGCCGTCCCCCAGGCGGTCGGGGGTGCGGTTCTCGAAGATCTTGAACACGATGGTCTCGGTGGCCTGGTCGGGCCCGCCCGGAGGCTTGGTCAGGGCGTCGATCTGGGCGAAGGCCTGGAAGGCGTTCACCACCAGGATCACCAGCAGGAACATCAGCACCGGGGAGATGAGGGGCAGGGTCACCCGGAAGAAGCGGCGCAGGGGCCCGTGGCCGTCCAGCATCGACGCCTCCTCCACCTCCCGGGGGATGGCCTGGAGGCCGGCCAGCACGATCACGAAGGACAGGCCCAGGGTCTGCCACGAGGAGGCCAGGGCCACGCCGATCATGGCCGTGTCCGGCTGGGCCAGCAGGTCCGGCTCCTTGATGAGGCCGATGGACGGGTTGAGCAGGGCCAGGAAGATGAACCCGGCCACCGCGGTGGAGGTGGCCACGGTGGAGGTGAAGATGGTCTGGAAGATCTTGATGCCCCGCAGCCGCCGGTTGGCCACCACGGCCAGCACGATGCCCAGGAGGAGGCCGACGGGCACGGTGAGGAGCAGGAACTGGACGCTGTGCCCGATCCCCTCCCGGAACTCGTCACCCCCCAGCACGTCGCGGTACTGGCCCCAGCCCACGTAGCGGAGGTTGTCGCCGGCGATGTTGTTGCGGTACAGGCCCCGGACGATGAGCTGCTCGAAGGGGTAGTAGAAGAAGACGGCGAAGACGACCAGGGACGGGGCCAGGAACAGCAGGGCCAGCCCCGCCTCCCGCCAGCGGGGCGTGTCGCGCACCTTGGCCCCGCGGGCCGCGGCCAGCTCCCGCCGCACCGCCGTCACCCTCCGACCCCCACCGGCTCGTCGGGCTCGGCGCCGTCGCCCCCGATTCCGCCGGGACCGGTCACCGGCGGCCCGTCCAGGCCCAGCCGCCAGCCGGTGGCCCCGTCGAAGAGGTGGACCTGGCCGTCCAGGGGGGTCAGGGCGATCTCGGAGCCCGGCTCCGGTGCCGGCAGGCCGGGGGCCAGGCGGACCACCCAGCGGCCGGGGGAGGCCCCGGTGGCCAGGGGGGAGCCGACCTCGTCGGCCGGGCCCCCGACCAGGTCGACCGAGGCCTGGGCCTCGTGGCCCAGCCACTCGACGTGGTGCACCCGGGCCCGCAGGGGGCCGTCGGCCGTCACCTCCAGGTGCTCGGGGCGGACGCCGACGACGACCTCGCCCCCGGCCGGCGCGTCGGCCACCGGCAGCTGGCTGGCGCCGATCTGCACGACGCCGCCCCCGGCCGGGCCCCGGGCCGTGTTCATGGGGGGGTTGCCGACGAAGCCGGCCACGAAGACGTTGGCCGGGGCCTCGTAGACCTCACGGGGCGTCCCCACCTGCTGGAGGTGCCCGTCGGCCAGGATGGCCACCCGGTCGGCCATGGTCATGGCCTCGATCTGGTCGTGGGTGACGTAGACGATGGTGGTGCCCAGCCTCGTGTGCAGGTCGATGAGCTCGGCCCGGGTCTGGGCCCGCAGCTTGGCGTCGAGGTTGGACAGCGGCTCGTCCATGAGGAACACCGCCGGCCGCGACACCACGGCCCGGGCCACCGCCACCCGTTGGCGCTGGCCGCCGGAGAGGGCCCCGGGCTTGCGCTGCACGTAGTCCGCCAGGCCCAGCATGCGCACGGCCTCGTCCACCCGGGCCTGGCGCTCGGCCTTGGTCAGCTTGCGGACCTCGCCCTCGGCCCCGTCGTCGACCCGGGTGGGCTTGGACAGCAGGGGCGACTCGATGTTCCGGGCCACGGTCATGTGGGGGTAGAGGGCGTAGCTCTGGAACACCATGGCGACGTCGCGCTGGGCCGGCACCACCGAGTTCACCACCCGGTCCCCGATGGAGAGGTCGCCGCCGCTGATGTCCTCCAGCCCGGCGACCATCCGCAGGGCGGTGCTCTTGCCGCACCCCGAGGGGCCGAGGAGGACCATGAACTCGCCGTCCTCCACGTGGAGGTCGAGCTGGTCGACGGCGGTCACCTCCCCGTACCGCTTGGTCACGCCGTCGAAGGTCACGCTGGCCATGCGCGCACCCTACGCGAGCCGGTCGCGCCGAGGGGGCGGGGGGGTGGCCGGCGGCGGTCGACCCCGTGAACAGGTGGGGATCGGGGCTGTCACCCGTACGGGGGGAAGCCTCAACCGTGGGCCACGGCAACCGAAGGGCAAGTGATGGCACCAGCGCCCGAGACCCCGGTCCGGGCCCGGCCGCGGCCCGGCGAGCGACGACTCGTCGTCCCGGTCCTGGCCGTCGTGGCCGTCGGGTCGGCGCTGACCCACTTGGTCCGGCCCACCGGCCTGGTCGGCCAGTGCTCCTACCTCGGGGGCCTGGTGGTGGCGGCCGTGCTGGCCTGGGTGGGCGTCACCCGGCTCGACCCCGGGCGGCGGGGCCCCTGGCGCCGGGTGGCCCTGGGGGTCACGCTGACCATGGCGGCCGACGTCGTCTACCAGGCCCAGACCTGGCTCTGGGGCTCGACGCCGGATGTGTCGGCCGCCGACCTCCTGTGGCTGGGGTCGTACGGGGCCCTGGCCGCCGGGCTGGTGGCGCTCCGGCCCCCGGCCCGGTCGCGCCGCGGGGTCGGCGTCGACCTGAACGATCTCATCGAGTCGCTGGTGGTGGCGGTGGTGGCCCTCCTGGTGGTGTGGGAGGTGGCGCTGGCCGACCTGTTGGCCGACAGCTCCGTGGCCGACCTGTCCAAGGTGACGTGGACGGCCTACCCCGTGCTCGACGTGGTGCTTCTGGCCCTGGTCGTCCGGGTGGCCATCGACCGGCACCAGGGTCTCAGCCCTCCGCTGCTGATGGCGTCGCTGGGCGCCACCTGCTGGATGGCGGCCGACTTCGGCTTCCTGGTCGACACCGACGGCTCGGCCGGCCGGTGGCTCGACGTGGGGTGGATGGTGGCCCTGATCCTGCTGGGCGGCAGCGCCCTGTCGGCCGGTGCCGCCGAGGGGCCCGGCGGGACCGTCAGGCCCCGGCGGACCGCCGGGCGTCGCATGTGGACCGTCATGTGGCCGCTGCTGCTCCCCGGGGGGTTCGAGCTGCGGGCCTACCTGGCCGGCGAGGACACCAACCCTGTCCCCCTCCTGGTGGTGACGGCGACCCTGGTCGCCCTGGCCACCGTGCGGGGCCACCGCCTCCTCGGCGACGCCGAGGCGGCCCGGGCCACCGTCGAGGCCCGCGAGCTCCACTTCCGTCGGCTCACCGCCAACTCGGCCGACGCCGTGATCGTCCTGGACGACCAGGGCCGGGTCAAGGAGGGCTCGAGGAACCTGGCCCGCCTGGTGGGCATCGACCCTGCGGAGATCATCGGGGTCCCGGTCACCGACGGCTCCGAGCTCGTCGACCGGGCGGCGGTGCGGGCTCTCCTGGCCCGGGCCCTGGCCGCGCCGGGCGCGGTGCTCGAGGGCGAGGTCGGCGCCGTGCACCGGGACGGCCGGGACCTGGCCCTCGCCGCTCGGGTGGTCAACCTCCTCGACGACCCGGCCGTGGCCGGCGTCGTCGTCAACCTCCACGACGTCACCGACCGGCGGCGGGCCGAGCGGGACCTGGTGCACCAGGCCTTCCACGACGGGCTGACCGGCTTGGCCAACCGCGCCCTGTTCAGCGACCGGGTCGAGCAGGCCCTGCGGCGGGCTGGTCGCACGGGGTGCGACCCGGCCATCGTCTTCGTCGACATCGACGGGTTCAAGACCGTGAACGACCGCTTCGGCCACGCGGCCGGCGACACGCTCCTGCGGGAGATCTCGGCGCGCCTCCAGGACGCCGTCCGGACGACGGACACCGTGGCCCGCCTGGGCGGCGACGAGCTGGCGGTGCTGATCGAGCAGCACCACCACCACGCCGATGAGGCCGGTACCACCGCGGAGCGGATCCTGCAGGCCCTGAGCGTGCCCATCGAGGTCGACGGCCAGCTCATCGCCGTGACGGCCAGCGTGGGCGTGGCCGTGGCCGAGCCGGCCAGCACCAGCGCCTCGCTCCTCCGCAACGCCGACATCGCCATGTACCGGGCCAAGGCGGGCGGCAAGGGGCGCGTCGTGCTGTACGACGCCGCCATGGGGGCCGAGGCCGGTGAGGCCGTGCAGATGCGGGCCGACCTGGCCACCGCCGTCGAGCGGGCCCAGCTGGAGGTCCACTACCAGCCGGTGGTCGAGCTGGCCGGCGAACGGGTGGTGGGCTTCGAGGCACTGTTGCGGTGGCGGCACCCGCAGCTCGGCCTGCTGGGGCCCGACCGGTTCATCCCCGTCGCCGAGGAGACGGGGCTCATCGTCCCCATCGGGAGGTGGGTGCTGGACACCGCCTGCGCCACCGCGGCGGCGTGGCTGGCCGCAGGGTTGGACCGGGGCTCACGGCTCACCATGGCCGTCAACCTCTCGGCCCGCCAGCTGGCCGACGACGACCTCGTCGCCGACGTGGAGGCGGTCCTGGCCAGATCCGGCCTGGAACCCGCCCGCCTGGTCCTGGAGATGACGGAGACGGCCCTGGTGGCCGACCCGATCGCCGCCGCCGACCGGCTCCGCTCCCTCAGCGACCTGGGGGTGCGCCTGGCCGTGGACGACTTCGGGACCGGGTACTCGTCCCTGAGCTACCTCCGTCAGTTCCCGATCCACATCCTCAAGATCGACCGCTCTTTCGTGGAGACCATCACCGACGAGGCCCGGATCCCCCCGATCGTCCGCGGCCTCCTCGACCTGGGGCGGACCCTGCAGCTCGAGGTGGTCGCCGAGGGCATCGAGCGGGACGTCCAGCGCAGCTGGCTCCGCGACGCCAACTGCGACCTCGGCCAGGGCTTCTTCTTCGCCCGGCCCCTCACCTCCGGCGACGCCGAGCTCCTGCTGGCTCGGACGGGACCGGACGGCGAGCTCGACGGCGGCCGGGGGCGTGTCGCCGACCGGCGCTGAACGTCGGCGGGGCCGGTCAGGGGAGGGTGAGGATCTGGGGGCCGTCGTCGGTGACGGCCACGGTGTGCTCGGCGTGGGCGGCCCACGACCCGTCCACGGTGACGACGGTCCACCCGTCGATGAGGGTGGCGGTGTCGGGGGTGCCGGTGGCCACCATGGGCTCGATGGCCAGGACGTTGCCGGCCCGGAGGCGGAGGCCCCGGCCCGGGCGGCCCACGTTGGGCACGTTGGGCGGCTCGTGCATGGCCCGGCCGATGCCGTGGCCGGTGTAGCCGTCGACCACGTGCAGGCCCGCCGCTTCCACCACCGACTCCACCGCGTGGCCGACGTCGCCCAGGTGGCGGCCGGCGACCATGTGAGCGACGGCCGCGTCCAGGGCGGCCTCGGTGGCCTCGATGAGGTGCCGGGCCTCGTCCGAGATGGCGCCCACCCCGGCGGTGTAGGCGGCGTCGCCGTGCCAGCCGTCGACCACGGCGCCGCAGTCCACGGAGACGATGTCGCCCTCCTCCAGCACCCGGTGGCCGGGGATGCCGTGCACCACGACCTCGTTGGGCGAGGCGCAGATCACCGCCGGGTAGGTGCCGCCCACGCCCAGGAAGTTGGAGGTGGCCCCCCGCTCGGCCAGCACCTGGCGCCCGATGCGGTCGAGCTCCCCGGTGGTGGTCCCCGGGCGCAGGGCGGCCCGGGTGCGCTCGTGCATCTCGGCCACCACCCGGCCGGCCCGGCGCAGGGCGGCCAGCTCCTCGGCGGTGCGCCGGGTGATCCCCCCGGGCCGCACGGTCAGGGGGACGAGACGGCGGGGCCGGCGGAGCCGACCCCCTCGGGGCGGCCGGCGGAGGTGCGGGCGTCGACCACGGCCAGGACCCGGGCGAACACCTCGTCGGTGGACCCCAGGCCGTCGACGGTCTCCAGCAGGCCCAGCCCCCGGTAGTGGTCCACCAGCGGGGCGGTGTCGCTCTCGTAGACCTCGAGGCGCTTGCGGATGGCCTCGGGCCGGTCGTCGTCGCGCTGGCGCGGTGTGCCGCCGCACTTGGGGCAAACCCCGTCGGCGATGGCCTCGTCGTCGGCCGAGTACACCGTGGCGCAGCCGTCGCAGGTGCGCCGCGACGAGATGCGCTCGATCACCACCTCGTTGGGCACCACCAGCTCGACCACCACGTCCAGCGGCTGCCGGGCGGTGATGTCGGCCAGGGCCTGGGCCTGGCCCACGGTGCGGGGGAAGCCGTCGAGGATCCAGCCCCGGCCCGCGTCGGGCTCGTGCAGCCGGTCGTCCACGATGCCGATCATCACGTCGTCGGGCACCAGGTCCCCGGCGTCCATGATCTGCTTGGCCCGCTGGCCCAGCGGGGTGCCGTCGCGGACCGCGGCCCGCAGCATGTCCCCGGTGGAGATGTGGGGGACGGCGCACAGGGCGGCCAGGCGGGTCGCCTGCGTGCCCTTCCCCGCGCCCTGGCGGCCGAGGATCAGCATGCGGACCCCCGGGTGGGAGCCCGGACCGCGCTCAGGGGTCACGACTTCAGGAAGCCCTCGTAGTTGCGCATCATGAGCTGGCTGTCGATCTGCTTCATGGTCTCCAGGGCCACGCCCACCGCGATCAGGATCGAGGTGCCGAAGAACCCGAGCTGGAGGCTGGCGTTGCCCTCCAGGGTCTGACCCAGCACGAAGGCCGGCACCAGGGCCACGAAGCAGATGAAGAGGGCGCCGGGCAGGGTGACCCGGTTGAGGATGCGGCCCAGGTAGCGCTCGGTCTGGGGCCCGGGGCGGATGCCGGGGATGAAGCCACCCTGCTTGCGGATCTGGTCGGCCTGCTTGTGGGGGTCGAACTGGATGGCGGCGTAGAAGTAGGCGAAGCCCACGATGAGCACGCCGTAGATGCCGAGGTACAGGGGGCTGGTGCCCTTGCTGAAGTGGTCGTTGATGAAGCCCTGGGTCTCGTAGGCCCAGTTGCCGCCGCCGTCGGCGTTCTGCTTGGCCGGCAGCACGCTGCTGATCATCACCGGCAGGTACAGCATCGAGTTGGCGAAGATGATGGGGATCACGCCCGAGCCGTTGACCTTGAGCGGGATGTAGGTGCTCTGGCCGCCGTACTGGCGCCGCCCCACCACCCGCTTGGCGAACTGCACCGGGATGCGGCGCTGGCCCTGCTCGACGAAGACGATGGCCACCAGCACCCCGAGGAACATCACGCCCACCAGCACCATGGCGATGGTGCCCGACTCGGCCCGGACGGAGCCGAAGTTGGCCGGGAGCTGGCTGACCACCGAGGCGAAGATCAGCAGGGACATGCCGTTGCCGATGCCTCGCTGGGTGATCAGCTCGCCCATCCACATGATGAGGGCGGTGCCGGCGGTGAGGCTGATGACCACGATCAGCACCCGGCTCCAGTTGTAGGCGCCGCCGAACAGGTCGACGGTGCCCAGCGGGTTGCCGCCGGCGAAGCCCTGGCCACCGTTCTTGAACAGGAAGGTGAGGCCGGTGGACTGCATGACGGCGATGGCCACCGTGAGGTAGCGGGTCCACTGGGTGATCTTGCGCTGGCCCACCGCCCCCTGCTGCTGCCACTGCTCCAGCTTGGGGATCACCACGGCCAGGATCTGCATGATGATCGAGGAGGTGATGTAGGGCATCACGCCCAGCGCGAACACCGCGAACTGGGTGATGGCCCCGCCCGAGAACAGGCGCAGGAACTCCAGGGCGCCGCTCTGGGTCTGGTCCTTCAGGGTCTGCAGGGTGGAGACGTCCACGCCGGGGACCGGCACGTGCGATCCCAGCCGGTACAGCAGGATCATGAAGACGGTGAAGCCGATCTTGTTGCGGAGATCCTCCACCTTGAACATGTTCTTCATGCTCGAGAGCACGGCGGTTCCTCTCGGGTCGGCCCGGAAGGGGTGAGCGGGCCGGGGCCGGCTCAGCGGTTGGTGAGGTGGTTGCCCTTGGCCGGCGGGCGACGGTCCCCCCAGGGCTTGGGCAGGATCTCCACCGTACCCCCCGCGGCGGTGATGGCGGCTTCAGCCGCCGCCGACACGGCGTGGGCCGAGACCTGCACGGCCCGGGTGATCTCGCCCCGGGCCAGGACCTTGACCAGAGCGCCCTTGTGCACCAGGCCGTGGGCCCGGAGGGAGTCGGGGGTGACGGTGTCGTCGCCGGTGGCGTCGAGCGTGTCGAGGTTGATGGCCTGGTACTCGACCCGGAACGGGTTGGTGAAGCCACGCAGCTTCGGGACCCGCATGTGGAGGGGCATCTGGCCGCCCTCGAAACCGGTGGGGACCTTGCCGCGGGCCTTCTGGCCCTTGGTGCCGCGGCCGGCGGTCTTGCCGCCCTTGCCGCCGATGCCCCGGCCGACGCGCTTGCGGGACCGGTTGGAGCCCGGGGGCGGGGTGAGGTCGTGGATCTTCATCAGTCGGTCTCCTCGACGGTGACCAGGTGGGGGACCCGGGCCAGCATGCCCCGGATCTCCGGGCGGTCGGGCAGGACGTTGGAGCGCCCGATGCGACCCAGCCCGAGGGCGCGGAGGGTGCCCCGCTGCTTGGGCTTGGACCCGATGGCCGAGCGGGTCTGGGTGACCTTGAGGGCGGCCATCACGCCACCTCGTCGGGCACGTGCGGGCCGCGCTCGGACTCGAGGTAGGCCTGGAGCAGGCCCTTGGGCACGAACTCCTCGGCCGAGAGGCCCCGCAGGCGGGCGACCTCGTCGGGCCGCTTGAGGGCCTTGAGGCCGTTGATGGTGGCCCGGGCGACGTTGATGTGGTTGGCCGAGCCCAGGGACTTGCACAGCACGTCGTGGATGCCGGCCTCCTCCAGGATGGCCCGGGCCGCGCCGCCGGCGATCACGCCGGTGCCGGGGGCGGCCGGCTTGAGCATGACCCGGGCCGCGCCCTGCACCCCGATGATGGGGTGGGTCACGGTGCTGCCGGCCAGGGGCACGGCGAACATGTTCTTCTTGGCCTCCTCGGTGCCCTTCTGGATGGCCAGGGGCACCTCCTTGGCCTTGCCGTAGCCCAGGCCGACCCGGCCCGCCCCGTCGCCGATCACCACGAGGGCGGTGAAGGAGAAGCGGCGGCCACCCTTGACCACCTTGGCCACGCGGTTGATGTCGATGACGCGGGACTCCCGCAGCTGAGCATCGCTGGTGGTGGGGGGCATCAGAACTCCAGTCCGGAGGTGCGGGCGGCGTCGGCCAGGGCCGCGACCCGGCCGTGGTAGCGGTTGCCACCCCGGTCGAAGACGACCTGGCTGACGCCCGCCTCCTTGGCCCGGGAGGCCAACAGCTCGCCGACCTTGGTGGCGGCGGCCACGTTGCCACCCACGGCGTCGCGCAGGTCGGCCTCCAGGGTGGAGGCGGAGGCCAGGGTGCGGCCGGTGGCGTCGTCGATGACCTGCGCCGAGATGTGCTTGTTGGAGCGGAAGACGGCCAGGCGGGGCCGCTCGGCCGTGCCCCTGACCTTCTTGCGCACCCGCCGGTGACGCCGGATCCGGGACTCTCTCTTCTTCTGGGCGCTGTCGCTCATGGGTGCACCATCACTTCGTGGGACAGGCCGACGGGGTCGCTGATCACCGGGCACCAATGAGCGCCGTCGGCTTCGCCGCCGGAGGGCTCGCTGTGTTGTCTGATTCGCTCGCTGCGCTCGCTCATGGTTTCGGTCCTACTTCGCGGTCTTGCCGGCCTTGCGGACGACGTGCTCGTCGGCGTACCGGACGCCCTTGCCCTTGTAGGGCTCGGGCTTGCGGATGGCGCGGATGTCGGCGGCCACCTGGCCGACCTGCTCCTTGTCGGCGCCCCGGACGACGATGCGGGTGGGCACCGGCACCTCGAAGGTGATGCCCGTGGGGGCGTCGACCCGGACGGGGTGGCTGAAGCCGAGCGCCAGGTCGAGGGTGGAGCCCTGGAGGGTGGCCCGGTAGCCGGTGCCGATGATCTCCAACTCCTTGCTGAACTCCTGGCTGACGCCGACCACCATGTTGTTGACCAGCGAGCGCACCAGGCCGTGCATGGCCCGGGTGCGGCGCTCGTCGTCGGGGCGCTCGACCAGCAGCGTGTCGCCGTCCTGGCGGATGGTGACGGTGCCGGGCAGGTCGCGGGCCAGTGTGCCCTTGGGGCCCTTGACGGTGACGGTCCGCCCGGCGATGGCGATGTCGACGCCGGAGGGGACGGGGATGGGGGCTTTGCCTACGCGGGACATGAAGACCTCACCACACGAAGCAGAGGATCTCCCCGCCCACGTTGCGCTTGCGCGCCTCGCGGTCGGTGAGCAGCCCCTGGCTGGTCGAGACGACGGCGACACCGAGGCCGCCGAGCACCCGCGGGATCTCCTTGGACTTGCGGTAGACCCGCAGGCCCGGCTTGGAGACGCGTTGGATGCCGGAGATGGTGCGGGACCGCTCGGGCGAGTACCGCATGGTGATGTGCAGCGTGGCGCCGGGGCGGTCGGTGTTGTCCTCCACCCGGAAGGCGTCGATGTAGCCCTCCTTCTTGAGGACGGTGGCCAGCGCCTCCTTCTGCTTGGAGCTGGGCATGCGAACCTCGTCGTGCATCGCCACGTTGGCGTTGCGGATGCGGGTCAGCATGTCTGCGATGGGATCGGTCATCGTCACTTGGTCTGCACCTCCCTCACCAGCTGGCCTTGGTCACGCCTGGGATCTCGCCGGCGTGGGCCATCTCACGCAGGCAGATCCGACAGAGCTTGAACTTGCGGTACACCGAGTGGGGACGGCCGCACCGCTGGCACCGGGTGTAGGCCCGGACCTTGAACTTGGGCGTCTTGTTCGCCTTGTTTATGAGCGCCTTCTTGGCCATTACTGCCCCTCACGCTTGAACGGGAAGCCGTAGGCGGCGAGCAGTGCCCTGCCTTCGGCGTCGGTGCGGGCCGTGGTCACGATGGTGATGTCCATGCCTCGCGTCGCGTCGACCTTGTCGTAGTCGACCTCTGGGAAGATGAGCTGCTCGGTCACGCCGAACGTGTAGTTGCCGTGGCCGTCGAACGACCGGGGGTTGAGGCCCCGGAAGTCGCGGATGCGGGGGATGGCCAGGCTCACGAGCCGGTCGAAGAACTCCCACATGCGATCGCCGCGCAGGGTGACCTTGGCGCCGATGGCGTTGCCCTCCCGGAGCTTGAAGCCGGCGATCGACTTCTTGGCCCGGGCCACGGCCGGCCGCTGGCCGGTGATGACGGTGAGGTCCTTGACCGCGCCGTCGAGCAGCGAGGGCTGGCCGACGGCGTCGCCGACCCCCATGTTGACCACGATCTTCTCGAAGCGGGGGACCTCCATCACGTTGCGGAGGCCCAGCTCGTCCTTGAGCTGGTCGCGGACCTGGTCGTGGTAGCGCTGCTTGAGGCGTGGCACCTCGGTGGTTGCAGTGGCCATCAGATCTCCGCTCCCGTCCGCCGGCAGATCCGGATCTTCGAGCCGTCGCCGAGCACCTTGTAGCCGACCTTGGTCGGCTTGCCGTCGCTGGGGCTGATGAGGGCGACGTTGGGCACGGGGATGGGCATGTCCTTGTCGATGATGCCGCCCTGGCTGGTGGCCGACTTGGCCTTCTGGTGCTTCTTGGCCACGTTCACGCCGTCGACGATCACCTTGTTGTCCTTGGGGATCACCTTCATGATCGTGCCCTCCTTGCCCCGGTCCTTGCCGGTGAGGACCCGGACCCGGTCACCCTTCCTGAGCTTGATGCCTGCCATCACAGGACCTCCGGTGCGAGCGAGACGATGCGCATGAAGCGCTTGTCGCGCAGCTCCCGGCCCACCGGTCCGAAGATGCGGGTGCCCCGGGGCTGCTGCTGGTCGTTGATGAGGACGGCGGCGTTCTCATCGAAGCGGATGTAGGAGCCGTCCGGTCGACGCTTCTCCTTCTTGACCCGCACGACGACGCACTTGACGACCTCGCCCTTCTTCACCGCGGCGCCGGGGATGGCGTCCTTGACGGTGGCGACGAAGATGTCGCCGATCGAGGCGTAGCGCCGCTTGGAGCCGCCCAGCACCTTGATGCAGAGCACCTCCTTGGCACCGCTGTTGTCCGCGACTCGCAGTCGCGACTCTTGCTGGATCATCGGGCCTGCTCCAGCACTTCGACCAGGCGCCAGCGCTTCAGCTTGGACAGGGGGCGGATCTCCTGGACCCGGACCCGGTCGCCCACCTTGAGGACGTTCTCCTCGTCGTGGGTGTAGAGCTTGGTGCTCTGCTGCACGGTCTTGCCGTACAGCCGGTGGCGCTGGCGGGAGGTGACGGTGACCACCGCCGTCTTGTCCATGGCGGCCGACGTCACGATGCCCTCGCGCACCTTGCGGCGGTTGGGGCGCTCGGTCGGGGTGTCCGTCTCGGGGCTCATCGGCTCTCCTCGCTCTCGGCCTCGGCGATCTCACGCCGGCGCAGCTCGGTCAGGATGCGGGCCACGTCACGGCGGGCCGCCCCGATGGCTCGGTCGTTGTCGAGCTGGCCGGTGGCATGGCGGAAGCGGAGGTTGAACAGCTCCTCGCGGGCCTCGGCCAGGCGCTCGGCCAGGGTGGTGTCGTCGATCTCGACGATGTCGGACGTTGCCATCAGAACTCCGCCTCACGGGGCACGAACTTGGCCTTGATGGGCAGCTTCTGGATGGCCCGGTCGATGGCGGCCCGGGCCACCTCGGGGTCGTGGTAGCTGAGCTCGAAGAGGATCCGGCCCGGCTTGACCACGGCCACCCAGCGCTCGGGGTTGCCCTTGCCCGAGCCCATGCGGGTCTCGGCCGGCTTCTCGGTGACGGGCTTGTCGGGGAAGACGTTGATCCACACCTTGCCGCCACGCTTGATGTGGCGGGTCATGGCGATGCGGGCGGCCTCGATCTGGCGGGCGGTGACCCACCCGGGCTCCAGGGCCTGGATGCCGTAGTCGCCGAAGGTGACGGTGGTGCCACCCTTGGCCGGGCCGCCGGTGCGGCCGCGGTGGGTCTTGCGGTGCTTGACCTTGCGGGGCATCAACATGATCTAGTCACCGTCCCCGGGGCGGAAGTGGGGGGTCTCGTGGTGCTCGCGAACCGAGCGCTCGATGGCCTCCTCCTCCTCCAACAGCTTCTCGAACTCGGGATCGGCCTCGCCGATGAGGGGCTTCTCCTCCTCACCCTCGGCCGCCGGGGCGGCCTCGGCCGCCGGGGCCTCGGGGGCGGGACGGCGACCCTTGGAGGACACCACCGCGGGCCGGGGGGCGCCCGGGCCGCCGGCGGCCTCGCCCACGGCCATGGCCGCCTCCTTGGCGATCTTCTCCTCGGTGCTGGCCTTGTAGGGCAGGATGTCGCCCTTGTAGATCCAGACCTTGACGCCGATGCGGCCGGCGGTGGTGCGGGCCTCGCGGAAGCCGTAGTCGATGTCGGCCCGCAGGGTGTGCAGGGGGACCCGGCCCTCGCGGTACCACTCGGTGCGGCTCATCTCCGAGCCGCCCAGGCGGCCCGAGCACTGGACCCGGATGCCGAGGGCGCCGGCCTTCTGGGCGTTCTGCACGGCCCGCTTCATGGCCCGGCGGAAGGCCACCCGGCCCGCCAGCTGGTCGGCCACGCCCTGGGCGATGAGGGCGGCGTCCAGCTCGGGCTGCTTGATCTCCTGGATGTTGAGCTGGACCCGGTTGTTGCCGGTGATCTTGGTCAGGCTGGCCCGCAGCTCGTCGGCCTGGGCGCCGCGGCGCCCGATGACGATGCCGGGGCGGGCGGTGTGGACGTCGACCCGGACCCGGTCCCGGGTCCGCTCGACCTCGATGCGGCTGATGGCGGCGTGGGGCAGCGCCGACATGATCATGTCGCGGACCTTCCAGTCCTCGATCACCAGGTCGGCGTACTCGGCCCGGCCGGCGAACCAGCGCGACTTCCAGTCGGTGGTGACGCCGAGCCGGAACCCGTAGGGGTTGACCTTCTGGCCCATCAGCTGTCCTTGTCGTCGGTGTCGGCAGCGTCGGCGTCGCCGCCGTCGCTGGCTTCTGGCTCGTCCTCGGTGGCCGCCCCGGCCTCGCTCGGCTCCTCGGCGGCACCGACGGCTTCGTCCACCGCGGCCTCGGCCTCGGTGACCTCGGCGTCGTCGGGGGACGTGTCGTCGGTGGGGGTGTCGGTGGCCTCGGCCTCGCCGCCCTGGGCGGCGCGGGACTTGGCCACCCGGGCCCGGCGGTCGCCGGCCCCGACGCTGCGGCGGCGGCCGCCGCGGCCGGCCTCGGTGGCGAGGCCCTTCTGGTTCTGCTCCTGCCAGCGCCGGAGCTGCCCCTCCTCCATGCGGCCCACGATCACCGTGATGTGGCAGGTCCGCTTGCGGATCCGGGTGGCCCGGCCCCGGGCCCGCGGGCGCCAGCGCTTGAGGGTGGGGCCCTCATCGGCGTAGCAGGCCACCACCTTCAGGGTGTCGGGGTCGTGGCTGTCGTTGTTCCGGGCGTTGGCCACGGCCGAGGCCAGGACCTTGCGGACGACCTTGGCCACATCGCGATCGGTGAAGGCCAGGACCTGGTCGGCGTCGCGCACGTGCAGGTCCCGGATGAGGTCCAGGACCTCGCGGGCCTTGTAGGCCGAGACCCGCTGGAAGCGGACCTGGGCCCGCGTCCCCGGGCGCTCGTTGGTCTTCACACCGCTCCCGTGACTCATCGCCGGCCCCTCGCGCCCTTCTCCTGGCCGGCGTGGTACCGGAAGGTGCGGGTGGGGGCGAACTCGCCCAGCTTGTGGCCGACCATCGACTCGGTGATGTACACGGGCACGTGCTTGCGCCCGTCGTGCACGGCGATGGTGTGGCCCACCATGTCGGGGATGACGGTGGAACGGCGCGACCAGGTCTTGACGACCTTCTTCTCGCCCTTCTCGTTGAGGACGTCGACCTTGGCCAGCAGGTGGCCGTCGACGAACGGGCCCTTCTTGAGTGAACGGGGCATGACCTACTACCTCCGCGAGCCGCGGGTGCGGCGACGCCGGACGATGAGCTTCTGGGACGGCTTGTTCTTGTCGCGGGTACGGCCCTCGGGCTTGCCCCACGGGGAGACGGGGTGGCGGCCGCCGGAGGTCTTGCCCTCGCCGCCACCGTGCGGGTGGTCGACCGGGTTCATGGCCACGCCCCGGGTCTGGGGGCGGACGCCCTTCCAGCGGTTGCGGCCGGCCTTGCCCACCTTGACCAGCTCGGCCTCGGAGTTGCCGACCACGCCGACCGTGGCCCGGCAGTCGATGGGCACCCGGCGCATCTCGGTGCTGGGGAGGCGCAGGGTGGCGAACTCGCCCTCCTTGGCCACCAGCTGGACGCTGGAGCCGGCGCTGCGGGCCATGCGGCCCCCACCGCCGGGCTTGAGCTCGACGTTGTGGATGGTGGTGCCGACCGGGATGTAGCGCATGGGCAGGGCGTTGCCGGGGCGGATCTCGGAGCCCTGGCCCGACTGGAGCATGTCGCCGACGGCGACGCCGCGGGGGGCCAGGACGTAGCTCTTGGCCCCGTCGACGTAGTGCAGCAGGAGGACGCGGCAGTTGCGGTTGGGGTCGTACTCGACCGCCGCCACCTTGGCCGGCACGCCGTCCTTGGTCCGCGTGAAGTCGACCTGGCGGTACTGGCGCTTGTGGCCACCACCCTTGTGCCGGGCCGTCTTGTGGCCCTGGCTGTTGCGGCCGCCGGTGCGGGGCCGGGGGCCGACGAGGGACTTCTCGGGGCGGTCGCGGGTGATCTCCGAGAAGTCGGAGACGGTCTGGAACCGGCGACCGGCGCTGGTGGGCTTGCGCTTGCGGAGTGCCATCAGTGCCTCAGTTCTCGAACAGGGGGATCGAGTCGCCCTCGGAGAGGGTGACGATCGCCCGCTTGGTCGCGGCTCGGGTCCCGATCTTGCCGGTGCGACGGTTCCGCACCTTCTTGCCCGCCCGGTTCAGGGTGTTCACCCGCAGGACGGTGACGTCGAAGATCGACTCCACGGCGTCGTGGATCTCGGGCTTGGTGGCGTCGGGGTGGACGAAGAACGTGTACTGGTTGGCCTCCAGCAGGGCGTAGGACTTCTCGCTCACGACCGGCTTGAGGATCACCTGGCGAGGGTCCCTCATCGCTCCTCCTCCGCGGCATCGGGGGTCGCACCGTGGCCGCCCCGGGAGATCGGGGTGTCGCTGGGGACGGTGTCGGGGGTGAACACGATCCAGTCGGCCACGAGCACGTCGTAGGCGTTGATCTCGCCGGCGGTCAGGATGTGGACATCGGTCAGGTTGCGGAAGCTCTTCCACACCGCCTCGTCCTCGGCCCGCAGCACCAGCAGGACCTTGCCGTCGAGGCCCAGGTCCTTCAACGCCGAGGCGGCCAGGGCCGTCTTGGGGGCGTCCCAACCGAAGTCGACGACCTTGACCTTGCTGTCGGCGGCCCGGTCGGACAGGGCCGAGCGCAGGGCCAGGCGCACCATCTTCTTGGGGGTGCGCTGGCTGTAGTCGCGGGGCTTGGGTCCCAGGGCCACGCCGCCGCCCCGCCACATGGGGGAGCGGATCGAGCCGGCCCGGGCCCGGCCGGTGCCCTTCTGCTTCCAGGGCTTGGCCCCGCCACCCCGAACCTCAGAGCGGGTCTTGGTGGACTGGGTGCCGCTGCGCCGAGCCGCGAGCTGGGCGGTGACCACCTGGTGCAGCACGGCTCCGTGGGGCTCGATGCCGAACAGGGCGTCGTCCAGGTCGGTGGTGCTGGTCTTCTTGCCGCTGGCGTCGACCACGTCGATGGTGGGCATCAGGCTTCCCTCCCGTTCGCCTTCACCGCGTCGCGCACGAGCACCAGGCCGCCCTTGGGGCCGGGCACGGCTCCCCTGACCAGCAGCAGGTTGCGCTCGACGTCGGCCCGCACCACCTCGAGGTTGAGGGTGGTGACCTTCTGGCCGCCCATGCGGCCCGGCATGCGCTGGCCCTTGAACACCCGGGACGGGGTGGCGCAGGCGCCCACGGCGCCCGGCTTGCGGTGCACCCGGTGGGCGCCGTGGCTGGCCCGCTGGCCGGCGAAGCCGTGGCGCTTCATGGCCCCGGCGAAGCCCTTGCCCTTGCTGACCGCGGTGACGTCGATGCGCCCGCCGGCGGCCAGGATGTCGACCGAGAGCTCCTGGCCGACCTGGTAGTCGGACACGTCGTCGAGGCGGAGCTCGACGAGGGTGGGCCCGGGCTCCACGTCGGACTTGGCGAACTGGCCGGCCACCGGCTTGGTGAGCTTGGAGGCCTTCTTCTGGCCGAAGGTGACCTGCAGGGCGCTGTAGCCGTCGCGCTCCGGGGTCTTGACGCTGACCACGCGGCACGGCTCGACCTGCAGGACGGTGACCGGGACGACCTTGCGGTCATCGTCCCAGATCTGCGTCATGCCGAGCTTGGACCCGACGATCGCTTTGGTTGCCATGGCTCTCTCTTCTCGCGGAGGAACGGGAGGTCCGTTCACGCGGACGCTCCGCTCGGGGGGCCCGGCGGAGCGTCGTCTCGGTTGTGCCCCGGGGTTCCCCACCCTGAGGTGAGGCGCCCGGAGACGTCAGTTCTCCGGCGGGGAGCCCCTCGACCCGGAGGTCGATCAGCTCCCTCGCACGAGAGGGAGACTGTAGCGGCGCCCCCTCCTTCGGTCCAAGTGGCCGCCCCGCCCTGCGACGAGGTGTCGCCCTGCACCTCGTAGCTCCGCCGCCGGCCCCGTCCGCGGCGACCGTGCGCCGGGGCGTGCCAGGCTCGGGCATGCCCGGACCGACGCTGCTGGCCGACGTGGTGGACACCTCGGCCGCGGTGGCGGCCACGTCGGGGCGCTCGGCCAAGCGCGACGCCCTGGCCGCCCTGCTGGGGCGCCTGGCCCCCGACGAGGTGGTGCCGGTGGTGGGGTTCCTGGTCGGCGAGCCCCGGCAGGGCCGCATCGGCATCGGCTGGCGGACCCTGGCCTCGGCGGCCGTCCCGCCGGCCGGGGTGGCCACCCTGGCTGTGGCCGAGGTCGACCGGGCCCTGGACGAGCTGGCCGGGCTGGGCGGGCCCGGCTCGGCCGCCCAGCGCCGCGCCCTGCTGTCCGGCCTGCTGGGCCGGGCCACGGCCGAGGAGGCCCGCTTCCTCACCCTCCTGCTGGGGGGCGAGCTGCGCCAGGGGGCGCTGGCCGGGGTCATGGCCGACGCCGTGGCCCGGGCGGCCGAGATCCCGGCCCCCGTGGTGCGGCGGGCGGCCATGCTGGGCGGCGACCTGGGCCTCATCGCCCGCATCGCCCTCACCGACGGGTCCGAGGGCCTGGCCGGCATCGGCCTGGTGGTGGGCCGGCCCCTCCAACCCATGCTGGCCTCCACCGCGGCCACCGTGACCGAGGCGGTGGAGGCCATGGACCAGGCAGTGGTCGACTGGAAGCTGGACGGCATCCGCATCCAGGCCCACCGGCAGGGCGACGACGTGCTGGTGGTGACCCGCAACCTCAACGACATCACCGCCCGGGTGCCCGAGGTGGTCGAGGTGGTGCGAGGCCTGCCCGCCGGCCAGCTCGTCCTCGACGGCGAGGTCCTGCTGGTGGACCCGGCCGGGCGCCCGGTCCCCTTCCAGGACACGGCCAGCACCGTCAGCCGGGACGTGCCGGCCGGTGACCCCGGCGGAGCCGGTGGGACCGCCGACCAGGCGACCGGGGGCGGGGACGGGCGGGACGGGGCGCCAGCCGCGGCGGCCGAGAACCACCCGCGGGCCGGCCCGGAGACGGCGACCGGCGGCCCCGGCCAGGAGGGAGCGGTTGCCGGTGGGGCCGCGGCCCGCCCCTGGTTCTTCGACCTGCTGCACCGGGACGGCATCGACCTGGTCGACGCTCCCCTCCTCGAGCGGCGGCGGCTCCTGGTCGAGGTGGCCGAGGCTTGGACCGTGCCCCACGTGGTCACCGACGACCCGGTGGCCGGGGCCCAGGTGCTGGACGACGCCCTGGCCGCCGGCCACGAGGGAGTGGTGGTGAAGGCGGCGACGTCGCCCTACGAGGCCGGCCGGCGGGGCAAGGCCTGGCGCAAGGTGAAGCCGGTCCACACCCTCGACCTGGTGGTGCTGGCTGCCGAGTGGGGCAGCGGCCGCCGGGTGGGCTGGCTGTCCAACCTCCACCTGGGGGCCCGGGCCGACACCGGTGACGACGGCCAGCCCGGCCCCGGCGACCCCGACCGGGGCGACGGGTTGGTGATGGTGGGCAAGACGTTCAAGGGCCTCACCGATGAGCTGCTGGCCTGGCAGACCGAGGCCCTGCTGGCCCGGGCCGTGCGGGAGGAGAGCTGGGGAGGCCCCCGCACCGGCGTGGTCCACGTCCGGCCCGAGCTGGTGGTCGAGATCGCCCTGGACGGCGTCCAGCGCTCCACCCGCTACGCCGGCGGCGTGGCCCTCCGCTTCGCCCGGGTCGTCCGCTACCGCCCCGACAAGGACGCCGCCGACGCCGACACCATCACCACCGTCCGCGCCTTCACCGCCGGCAGCTGACGCGCCCCGGGCGCGACGGAGCCGCCCCGAGGGGCGGCTCTGCCGGAGAGATCGACCGACCCCCGGAGGGTCGGGACGGGCTAGGCCGTCTGGATCTTGATCTCGATGTCGACGCCGGCCGGCAGCTCGAGCCGCTGGAGGGAGTCGACGGTCTTGGGGGAGGGCTCCAGGATGTCGAGGAGGCGCTTGTGGATGCGCATCTCGAAGTGCTCGCGGGAGTCCTTGTACTTGTGGGGCGAGCGGATCACCGTGTAGCGGTGCTTCTCGGTCGGGAGGGGCACCGGCCCCCGCACGGTCGCCTGGGTGCGCAGCACCGTCTCGACGATCTTGCGGGTGGACTGGTCGATGATCTCGTGGTCATACGCCTTCAGGCGGATCCGGATCTTCTGCTTGGAGTCGGCCATCGGGCTCAGTCCTCTACTTGGTGATCTTGGTGACGCGGCCGGCGCCGACGGTGCGACCACCCTCACGGATGGCGAACCGGAGGCCCTCATCCATGGCGATCGGGTTGATGAGCTCCACGGTCATCGACGTGTTGTCCCCCGGCATGGCCATCTCCGTCCCCTCCGGCAACGTGACCGTGCCGGTCACATCCGTGGTCCGGAAAAAGAACTGCGGCCGGTAGTTGTTGAAGAACGGCTTGTGCCGACCCCCCTCATCCTTCGTGAGGACGTACACCTCGCCCTCGAACTCCGAGTGCGGCGTGATGCTGCCCGGCTTGGCCAGGACCTGACCCCGCTCCACCTCTTCCTTCTTCGTGCCGCGGAGCAGGGCACCGATGTTGTCACCGGCTTGGCCCTCGTCCAGGAGCTTGCGGAACATCTCCAC